>JADMIO011624583.1_pt1 | contig 61945 bp, 46 predicted proteins | sample 8958161 | NCBI WGS metagenome assembly JADMIO01 (sample SAMN16585339, study PRJNA669376) | soil metagenome | isolation source: Crop rotation soil | place: USA: Cullars Rotation, Alabama | collected 2011
GGCGGCGAGCGCCCCCGGGTCGAAGTAATCCCCGGCGCCTTCTCCGCGTGACTACGTAGCCGCCGGTCTTCAGACCGGCCCCAGTAGGGCGGGGCTTCAGCCCCGCCAGGAGCATTCGTGAGCGTTTCCGAACTGCGTCGAGACCCCGTGACCGGCCGCTGGGTGGTGGTGTCCACCGAGCGCCCGCGGGCCGACGACTTCGACCGCACGCCCGTCGTCATCCAGCCCGACGACTCGTGCCCGTTCTGCGGGGGCCACGAGCACATGACCCCCTTCGAAGTGCTCGCGTATCGCAACGGCTCGCCGACCAATCAGCCCGGGTGGGAACTGCGTGTCGTGCCGAATCAGTCGCCCATCGTGCGCGTGGAAGGTGACCTCGATCGCCAGGGCGAAGGGCTGTTCGACAAGATGAACGGCATCGGCGCGCACGAGGTGATCATCGAGTCGCCGCGCCACGACGACACGCTGGCCACGCAGAGCGAAGCCGGCGCCGAGCGCCTGCTGCGCGCGTTCCAGGAGCGCATTCAGGACCTGCGGCGCGACATCCGGTTCAAGTCGTTCCTGGCGTTCAAGAACTTCGGCGCCGCCGCGGGCGCGCATCTCGAGCACTCGCACTCGCAGCTCTTCGCGCTGCCGATCGTCCCGCGCGAGGTGCGGGACGAACTGGAAGGCGCCCGCCTGCACTACACGGCGAAGGAGCGGTGCCTCTTCTGCGACATCGTCCGCCAGGAGTTGAGCGAGGGCCGTCGGGTCGTGATCGAGAACGGCGAGGCGGTGGCGCTGGCGCCGTACGCGTCGCGGTCACCGTTCGAGACGTGGATTCTTCCGCGCCGCCACCAGAGCCGGTTCGAAGACGCGCCCGGTGGGGAAGTGGCGGCCGTCGCGCGGCTGCTGCGCGACGTGCTGCGGCGCATGGACCTCGCGCTCGAGCGTCCGCCCTACTCGTTCGTCATCCACAGCGCGCCGGTGTCCGAGCCCGCGGATTTCTACCACTGGCACATCGAGATCCTGCCCAAGGTGACCCGGTTCGGCGCGTTCGAGTGGGCCACCGGGTTCCACCGCAACCCGACGCTGCCCGAAACCGCCGCGAAGGTCCTGCGCGAGGCGAACGGTACGTAGCCGCCGGTCTTCAGACCGGCCCCAGCCGTCTTGCCTGCCCCTGTAACGGTGTGGTACCGTTGGGGTTCGTCGCGAGCGGGAATAACTCAGTGGTAGAGTGCGACCTTGCCAAGGTCGAAGTCGCGGGTTCGAATCCCGTTTCCCGCTCCAACTTCCCTCCTTGACGCGCCCCGACGAGGGGTGTCAGAACATCCTGACGGCGCCGTCGCCAAGTGGTAAGGCAGAGGTCTGCAAAACCTCCATCCCCGGTTCAAATCCGGGCGGCGCCTCCAAATCACACAATACAGAGTTCAGATTCGCCTAGAGCTCACCCTTCCGCGCGGCTTCTCTTGCCAGCGGATGATCCGCACCCAGCGTCTGCTCGAGATTCTCCTTGGCGAGCCGGAAGGACTGGCGGCTCTCCTCGAGCTTCCCGGCGGACTTCTGGTTGTCGCCGACGACGAGTAACGCCTTGCCGATGAGGTATGACGGCGAATCGGGCGCCGCCATCTCCCGCGCCACGAGGAGCGCGTCGTTTGCGGCTTTCACGCTCTCCGCGTCGTGACCGAGCGCGCGCTCGACTCGCGCGAGACCACAGGCAAGGCTGACGTTGAGTGCGATTTTCTCGGCCCGGCGCGCGAATGCCTCGGTGGCGGCCAGATAGTGCGCACGCGCGAGCGGAAGATCGCCGCGCGCCTCCGCGAGCAGCCCGTGGTGATAGCTGAGAATTCCGCGTACCGAGCGACCGAAACCCTTTTGGCCCGACAGGGCCTCCACGCGCGCGAGCAAGGCCGCGGCCGCCGGGAGATCCTGCGATTGAATCTTGAGATCGGCGAATTCCATGCTCGCGTATGCCTGCATCGTCACCTGACCGCGCGTCTCGGACGTGCGGATGGTCTCTTCGTAGAGCGGCGTGGCCTCGTGGAAACGGCCGAGCAGCAGCAGGACGCCGGCATGATTGAAGGTGATGTCCGGCAAGACGCCGCCGGCCCCCTCGATGTAGCGGCGCAGCTCGAGCGCGCGGCGTGACAGCGGCTCGGCGCGGCGGATGTCGCTACGGTAGTGCACCATCGACCAGTTGTTGTAGTTGTCGGCCGCCGCGAGCGTGCGTCCGCGCCCCACGTCCTCGAGCGCCTTCGCGACTGCGGCGAACTCGCGATCGGCCTTCTGGTTCTCGCGCGTGAGGTAGTAGCCGTACGCGAGTGCCGCGCGCGCATCGATCTTGCGAGGTAGCGAAGCGTCCGTGTTGGCGTCGAACAGGGCGAGCGCCGCGGAGGCGTTGGCGATCATCGCATCGCCCTTGCCGTTGGCATAGCCGAACTCCGCGTAGCGCGTCAGGCATTCAGCGCGCAATTGCGCGTACTCGGGTGCGCTGGGCAGCGCCGCCAGAGTGTCGTCCATCATGGCCACGGCTTTGTCGGGCTCGCCGAGCATCTGCGCCACCAGAGCGGCACGTGGACAGTTGACGCGCGCATTCAGGACCGCGTCACCGAGAGGCGCTGCGATCGCCGCGGCGCGCTCGAGGACCGGCTCGGCCTTGTCGAAACGCTGCGCGAGCAGGTACTGCGCGCCGACCATCGCGAGGATTTCCGCCTTGACGGCACCGGCGCCCGGAAACTGCTTGTCGACGAGCGCCTCGCTTTCCGCCAGCAATTCCGCGGCGGTGAACTTGCCGTCGCCCGGACTCGCCGCGCTGACCAGATAGGTGGCGAAGTCGTTCACCGCCGTCGCGCGCGCGAGTTCCTTGCGGGTCGTATCTCGCTGACGCGCCGCCTCGCGCGCCTGGCCGAGCGCGAACAGCAGCGTGAGCACGAGGCCCGTCACCGCCGCGGCAGAGGCGACCGTGGCGAGCAAGTGTCGCCGGACGAACTTGCGCGCCGGGTACAGGGTGGCGCCGCGCCGTGCGGCGACCGGCTCGCCCTTGAGGTAACGCAGCAGGTCATCCTCGAGCGCTTGCGCGGTCGAATAGCGTTCCGAGGGATCGCGGCGCAACGCCACGCCGAGAATCGCGTCCAGGTCGCCGCGCAACTGGCCGCGCAGCGCGGCCTCGGCGGCGTCCGAGGCGCGCGGTACGGTGTTCTCCAGCGCGACACGGATCTTCTCGGCGCGCGTGGCCGCGTGCGGGCGCGGATGCTTGCCGGTGAGCAGGACGTAGAGCAGCAGGCCGAGCTGGTAGACGTCCGTGGCGGTCGATGGCTGTTCGCCGAGCAACTGCTCGGGCGCGGCGTATTCCGGTGTGAGGGCTATGTCCTCGATTCGCGTGATGTCGCCATCGCCGATCTCGGCCGCGATCAGCTTCGCGATGCCGAAGTCGAGCAGCTTGACCTGCCCTTCGCGCGTGACGAGCACGTTGGACGGTTTCAGGTCGCGGTGAATGATGAGGCGCGCGTGCGCGTGGGCGACGGCAGCGACGACGTCGATGAAGAGTCGTACGCGCTGTTCGATCGTAAGCGAGGCGGTTTGGCAGTGGCGATCGATGCGTTCGCCGTCGACGAATTCGAGCGCGAGGTACGGCTGGCCGCGTTCGGTGGCGCCGGCGTCGATCAGCCGCGCGATGTTGGGATGCGTGAGTCGGGCGAGAAAGCTGCCTTCACGCTGAAATCGCTCCGCGATCGTTCCCGACGCGGCGAACGCGTCGAGAAACTTGATCGCGCACGTGCCGTCGAAGCGCCCGTCACTTCGCGTGGCCAGCCACACGTCACCCATGCCGCCGCGGCCGAGAGGGCGCTCGAGCCGGTACGAGCCGATGCTCATGCCGGCATGCGCCGCGCCGCGAACGGCAGAGGACGGTGAGTCCGCCAGAAATCCCTGCGCGTCGAGCAGCGCGTGGCGCGCCAGCAGGCTGCGGATCTGCGTCGCGATCGCCGGCTGAGTCGTGGTCAGTTCGGCGAGCCACGCTTCACGTTCCGCGTCCTCGAGATCGAGCGCACGATCGAGATAAGGAGCAAGCACGCTCCAGGGCGGCGACGGCGGCGGCGGCCCTTGCATGAGCGCCGTCATGGTAGCCCGAATGGGCTGGCCGGGCGGCCGATAGCCTCGGGCACTCGTGCCGGTGCTCTATACTCGGGGCGGTGAGCGACGACGACTCGGCACGCATCGTCGCGATGGCCGCGCGCGCCGAAAGCGGCGACGCTGAGGCCCGGAACGCGCTCTTCGCGGCCTTGTACGACGAGCTGCACCGCCTCGCGCAGGCGCACGTCCGCAAGAGCGCCGGCCCGATCACCCTCAGCGCCACGACGCTCTTGCACGAGGTGTACGTCAGCCTCGCCAGCCGCAGCGGCCTGGCGTTTCCGGACCGGAGCCGCTTCCTCGGCTACGCGTCCAGGGCGATGCGCGGCCTGATCGTCGACTACGTGCGGCAGCGGACGGCCCAGAAGCGCGGCGGCGATCTCACGTTCACGACTCTCGAAGGCGAGGAAGCGTCCGCACCAGAGCCGGTCGATCTCGAGCGCCTGACGACGGCGCTCGACGAGCTCGCCGTCCTGGACCCGGCCCTGGCCGAGCTCGTCGACCTCAAGTTCTTCTGTGGATTCTCGTTCGGCGAGATTGCGGCGATGCGGCAAGTCTCGGAACGCACCGTTCAGCGCGACTGGGCGAAGGCCCGGCTGCTGCTGCACCGGTCGCTCGAGGAGGCGTGAGGCCGCGGTCCGCTCGCGCATCAGTGGCCCTTCAGGATGCTATCGGAATCCGGGCGGCGTTCCCGACACTGTCGGCTTCCGGCCCCGCTTTCCGATTACAGGGTCAGGAGGGCTCCATGACCACGAAAGTTCTCGTTCTTGTCGCAATGCTCGGCATGGCCCGCGTGGCCAGCGCGGACGCGATTTACACCTACACCGGCCATACTTACACCGAGATCGCCGATGCGCTGCTGCCGGCAGGAAGCTTCGACACCTCGATGCAGGTCACGGGCGAGTTCGTCCTGGCGGACGCTCTGGCTGCCGGGATGCCGTCTACCGACATCACGGCGCTGATCACGTCGTTCACGTTCTCGAATGGCCGCAGCACGCTGACCGATCAGGACCCGCTGCTCGCCAGCGCCCTCTTCTCAGTGGCGACCGATGCGTTCGGCGCGATCAGCGCCTGGGCCATCTTCGTCCAGCAGGACCAGGCGACGAGCGGCGGCGCCGACATCCTCATTCAGACCGTGAACGACCCGGATCTCGGCTTTTCCACGGAGGATCGCGGCCAGTTGGTCGTCTGCGATCCTGTGCTGCTGCGGCGCGGCTTGTGCCTGTCGCTTGCCGACATCGCCACGGTCAGCGACGCACCAGGCACATGGACGCGCACCACGCCCGGCACCGTTCCCGAGCCGGCGACGCTCAGTTTGTGTGCAGTTGGACTGTGGGCCGTCGCCCGGCGCCGGGCTCGCTGAGCCCAGGCGACCGTCAGAAGACCGCCAGCGGGTTCAGCGGCGAGCCCGTTCCCTTCTCCACGCGCAACGGAGCCGCCATGAAAAGGAACTCGTAGCGGTTCAGGCGTCGGGCCTCCTCGGCCACCCGCTCCAGGGCGAGGTTGTCGAAGATGCTGACACCCATGGCGACGAGGGAGAGTTGATGCAGCCCAACGCCTGGCGGCAGGCCAGACGGCGAGACGTCGTTCGGCCCGTCTCCGGCGATGAACGAGACGCCCCGCTCCTTGATGAAATACGCCACGTCGATGTGCCAGCCGGCAAACCCCGCGGCCTGCGGCCACGGGCCCAACGCCGCGCGGCGCTTCCATCGGCCCGTGTAAAGCAGGATCACGTCGCCGGGTGACACTTTCACCCGCTCGATCTTCTCCAGCGCGAGGAGATCCTCGTAGCGGATCGCGGTGCCAGGATCCAGCCACCCCTGTGGCGTGGCCTTGCCAGGGAGGCGCGTGGCGTCGAACAGGACGCCGCGTGTCACCACGCCGTCCTTGAGGGCGTTGATGCTGCCGCGCGGGCACCCGTTGGCGGCCTTGATCTCGTCGAGCGACACGCCGTTGTAACCCTTGCCGTCAACCATGATGTGGCAGTCCACGGCGTCGAGGTGGCTGTGCACCACGCCATGGTACGTGCCCGTGTACTGATAGCGGTCGAGGGACACGGTGGGCGTTGCGGTCACGAGCGCGCGATCCAGGAACGTCGGCGTGTCGGCGGCCTTCTCTTGTGGGATGTCGTGGGCCAGCGACACCGTGCGGCCTTCTCGCGCGAGCGCCAACGCCTGCTTTCGCTTGTCCGTCGTGATCAGGTTGGCGGCGCCCAGCTCGTCTTGTGCGCCCCATCGCCCCCAGTTGGAGAGACGGCGGGACACGGCGCCGTCGTCGCACTGGACCCGAGGACCGGCGACCGGAAGTGGACGTTCGCGATGACCGACGTCACCGACAGCGGCATCCTGACGACCGCCTCGGACGTTCTCTTCACCGGAGGGCGCGAAGGGTACTTTCAGGCGCTCGATGCGCGCACGGGTGCGCTGCTGTGGAAGGTGAACCTGGGCGCTGCGATCAACAGTGGGCCGATCTCCTACCGTGTCGGCAACAAGCAGTACGTCTCCATCGTGTCCGGGCTGTCGCTCTCGGTGTTCGCGCTCGACGACTAGTGGCCGGTACCGATGGCGTCAGTTGGGGCGAAAACCGCGCCTACGGTATCGGAATTCTGTAGATGTTCTGCTGCACGGTGACTCGCGAGAGGGCAAACACCCCCGGCGTTGGGCTGGGGGCGACATCCGCGGAGTCAATAACCTGTACTCCCGGCAGACTCGCAACCGCTTTGGTGCTGAGCAACCCGTTCGAGAGAATCGCAGGGAACGCCTGGCCGCGTGGCAGCGGGACGACATATGTGGTTCCGGCTGCACCGACGATGCCTTCTGACAGGAGCAGTTGAAGCCCACCGGGTGACCACACCGCCCGCGCATCCCGGCCCACGATCTGGATCGGCAGGCCTCCTTCAAGTGGCAGCGCCAGCGTGACACCAGCTTGTTCTTCGCTGGGCCGGGCGTACACCACTAACCATCGACCGTCTCTGGATAGTCCCGTGGTACTGATGACCGAGCGATCGGACACCTTCCGCAGCGCCGTGCCGTCCGTGCGGACTCGATACGCGAAGCCGTAGTCGCCTTCCTTGCCGCGAAAGACGACTTCCTCGTTGGAGAGGAACAACGGGCCGTCGCCTTCCACGTTCGGGATTCGCCGGGGCGGCGATCGACGGTCGAGCGGCGCCAGCCAGAGCTGGTTCTTTCCCTTATCGTCGGAAACCTCCACGACCACGTGCTGGCCGTCTGGCGAGACGTCGTAAGGGACGCGGTGCGTGGCCTCCGGATTCGAGAATCGAGATTGGTGGGTGTCGTTCTCGGTCATGCGAAAGCCTGGCAGCACGCGCTCCTTTCTTCCGCTGTCCAATTCCGCCATCCACAACTCTTTGGGATCTAAAGCGCTCTTTCCGGTCAGGTAGAGGAGCCGCGTGCCGTCCGGAGTGAACTTCGGGTGGCTGGCGTAGCCTTCGAGCGAAATCTGTCGCTCTCCTTGTGCCGACATCAGCCAGACCGCGCTCCGCTTCAGTCCCATGGCCGTAATCAGGGAACGCCCGTCCGCCGATAGCGAGATGCCTTCGTGTTCCATCGGCCCCGCGGTGAGCGGCTCGGATGTGCTGAGCGCCCCACGCTCGGAGAAGCGCTGCCGCACGATCTGAAAGGTCCCTCCCACCAGCGAGTTGAGGTACATCCACTCTCCATTGGGCGACCACGCGGCAAACCAGCAGGGGGCGCCGGGCGGGCCGACCTGCCGGCCCGTGGAACTACCGTCCATGGGGATCACCCGGCAGGGAAGCCAGTCTCCCCGGTCGTCCATTTCCACGACCACCACCCACCTCCCGTCGGGTGAGGGGAAAGATCGGTGGGCCATCGCTCCCTTCGGCAGGGGCACGTACAGGTCGCGGGATCCCGCGCGGCTCTCCGCGGCCGCCACGACCTTCATGTGGTTGCCCCTGCTATCCCTGACCTTTTCCGAGAACAGCACGTTGTGCTGGTCCAGCCACACCAGCCCTGACGCGTTCGGCAGCCACTTCCGCGGCTGCCCACCCTGAACCGGCACCTCCCAGGTATCCCATTCGTTCGAATCGTCCACCGTCGTGTAGGCGATCCGCGACCCGTCAGGTGAGAACACCGGGCTCATCTTGTTGAGACCATCCTGAGTGAGTTTCTGTGGTTCCCCATCCGGTAGAGACTTGACGTAGATCTGCCCCGGGCCCTGGAATGAGCTGATTCCGCGAATGAACGTCAGCGTCCGGCCGTCCGGCGAGATGGCGGGCGAGGTGACCGAGTCGGCGAAATTCGTCAGCTGCGCGTAGTCGTCTCGAGCTACACCAGCAGATGGCTTCGAGTACCACAGCGACCAGAAGAGACTCGCGCTCGCCGCCACGAACAGCAGTGCGGCCCACTTCCACCATCCTATGGACGGACGGCGGCCGGCTATGCTGCGCAGGTCGACCACCATCTCGCGCATCGATTGGTAGCGCTGCGCGACGTTCTTCGCCATCGCACGGTCGACGGCGATCCGCAGCGCACGGGGAAGCTCGTCGCTCAGGGGTATTGGCGCTTCGTGAAGCACCTGCTGCAAGGTTTCCGGATCGGTCCGGCCTGCGAAGGGCCGGAGTCCTGAAAGCACCTCGTAGAGCATCACGCCAAAGGAGAAGATGTCGCTGCGGGCGTCGAGCGGCTGGCCTGCGGCCTGCTCGGGAGACATGTAGGCAACCGTACCGGCGAACGCGTCTGTGGCCGGCACGTGCTGAGGCTCTTCGGCCTCATTGACGAAGGAGTCGACTGGCGTGACGGAATGGGCAAGCCCGAAGTCCAACACCATCGCCTGGCCGCGCGGAGTGATGATGATGTTCTGCGGCTTGATATCGCGATGGACGACTCCTTTCGCGTGAGCTTCCGCAAGCGCATCCGCGATCTGGGTCGCGATCTCGAGCGCTTCGCCCACGGCGATGGGACCACGCCTGATCCGAGTCGCAAGCGTTTCTCCCTCGAGGCACTGCATCGCGATGAAGCAGTGCTCATCGTCGACGACCTCGTAAACCGCGCAGATGTTCGGGTGATCCAGCCTGGCCGCCGCCCTGGCCTCGCTGATGAGCCGTGCGGAGCCGTCGGCGAAGAAGGTGCGGTTGAGGAACTTCAATGCCACCGCGCGTCCCAGGCGCAGATCGACGGCGCGGTACACCTTCCCCATGCCGCCTGTTCCGAGCACGGCTTCGATACGGTAGTGGCCTATGACTGTGCCGAGCGGCAGGCTGGGTTCGATCAAGTTGCGTACGAGCCGCGTCACTCCTGCGCTTGTTGATCGGTCGAGCGGATCGTCGGTCGGCTCCTCATAAGCCAGCAGCGACTCGACCTCGAGCCGCAACTCTGCATCGCCGGCCGCTGCGGCTTCGAGAAACCGCGCGCGCTCCTCCGCGGGGCGCGCGAGCGTCTCGAGGCACAGACGCTCAATCTGCCGCCACCGCTCGCTGCTCATTCTGGTGTGTGGACCTGATTTCTCGCAGCAGCCACAGCCTGGCCACTTTCCAATCCCGCATGACCGTGGCGCGCGACAGCTTCAGGACATCAGCCGTCTCCTCCACGCTCAGGCCCCCGAAAAAACGCAGCTCCACGACGTCACTCTTGCGCGGATCCACCTCCGCCAGACGGATCAGCGCGTCATCCAGGGCCACGACGTACGGAGCCTTCTGCGGCGATGCGACTGTGATGTCGTCCAGCGGCACCGGCGTTCCACCGCCGCCTCGTTTCTCTCTCTGTCGAGCGCGCGCGAAGTCCACGAGAATCCGCCGCATCAGGCGCGCTGAGAGCGCGAAGAAGTGCGCGCGGTCCTCCCAGACGACCTCTTTCGAAGTCATCAGCCGCACGAAGGCCTCGTGGACAAGCGCAGTCGGCTGCAATGGGTGGTCGGGCCGTTCGGCCGCCATCGCCCGCGCGGCCCGCTGGTGCAGCTCGGCGTAGACCAATGGCGTGAGCGCTTCGAGTGCGTCGGGATCCCCGCCGGCCCACGCCCGGAGTAGCTGCGTGACGTTGGCTGAAGTGTCTGCCAAGGTGCGCTCAGTTCAACAGTTGCATTCTATGCCTGGCGCTCTGCAACCCTGGACGCACGATTCTAATGCTCGAGGTGGACTTGCACTGAGGGCGTTCGTAGACTCGGCTCCAACGGAGGTACCGCCATGCCTGGGCCCGCTGGAGTATTCGCGGTCGGTTTCGCCGTGCTTGCTGTTGCTGTGGCTACTGCGCAAGTCCCGAAGCCATCGCCGCCTCCGCCGCCCGACCCTCCAACGTCGCTGCGGCAGCTCCAGATCGCCAACAAGCCGTGGCTCGGCGACTTCGACAAGCTGCTGCAACGGCGGATGCTGCGCGTGTATTCGCCGTTCTCGCGCTCCCTCTACTTCAGCGACAAGGGGCGTGAGCGCGGCCTCGCCGTGGAGCTGGTGCGCGACTGGGAGCGGTACCTCAACATCAAGTACGCGAAAGAACTCGGCAAGCGGCCGTTGACGGTCTACGTGCTGCCAGGCACTCGCGACCAGCTGCTCCCGTTTCTCAAGGACGGCCTGGCCGACGTCTCGATCGGCAACCTGACGATGACCGAAGAGCGGATGAAGATCGTCGACTTCGTCCCCGGCGACGATGGCCGCCGCACGATCAACGAGGTCATCGTTACCGGGCCGAAGTCCCCGGACCTCAAGACGCTCGATGATCTTTCCGGCACGCGGGTGCACGTGCGCAAGGCGTCGAGCTACTACGAGAGCCTCGAGGCTCAGAACGAACGCCTGAAGGCCAACCGCCGGCCGCTCATCACGCTGATCGAAGTCCCGGACTCGCTCGAGGACGAAGACCTGATGGAGATGCTCGACGCCGGCCTGGTGGAGCTGCTGGTGGTGGACGACTGGAAGGCGCGCATGTGGGCGCAGGTGATGCCACGCCTCAAGGTGCGAACGGACCTCGTGCTGCGCGCCGACGCCACAACCGGCTGGGCTATTCGCAAGGACAGCCCGATGCTCGCGGCCGAGATTCAGGACTTCTTCAGCAACTGGGCGATGAAGCAGGGTGTGGCTGCCTACCGGATGAACCGCTACATGCGGCGGATCAAGGAGCTGAAGGATCCGACGGCCAGCGCCGAGCACAAGCGCTTCACGGCGACGCTCGCGCTGTTCGAGAAGTACGGCGATCGCTACCGGTTCGATCCGCTGATGCTCGCGGCGCAGGGCTACCAGGAATCGGGGCTCGACCAACGGGCAAAGAGTCAGGTGGGCGCGATCGGCATCATGCAGCTCATGCCGGCCACCGGCGCGGAGATGAAGGTCGGGGATATCACGGTCGCCGAATCCAACATCCACGCCGGCACGAAGTACATGAACCAGCTGATGTCCAGGTACTTTCCCGACGCCAACTTCAGCGAAGGAAACCGCCCGTTGTTCGCGTTCGCGAGCTACAACTGCGGGCCCGGGAACGTCTCGACGGCGCGGCGCGAAGCCGGGAAGCGCGGCCTCGATCCCGACAAGTGGTTCAACAACGTCGAGATCGTGATCGCCGAGCGGATCGGCGTCGAGACGACCACGTACGTACGCAACATCTACAAGTACTACGTGGCCTATCGGCTCATGCTCGATGCCCAGAACGCCGCCGAGAAGGCGCGCCAGGAGGTGGCGCCATCGTTGAATTGAAAATCTAGGTTCGCTGTTTCACCTCCGCGGCGTGTGTGCCGGCGATGTACCCCTGCACGGTGCCCTTGCCGAGGCCGTGCTTGTCGAACCCGCCCGCGGCCTCGCCACCCGCGTAGAGGCCGGGGATGACCTGGCCCTGCATGTCGATGACCTGCTGGCGCCCGTTGACGCGCAGACCGCCGTAGGAGTCGTGCCACGTCACCATGATCGCCAGCGCGTAGAACGGCCCTTTCGCGATCGGCTGCATCGGCCCCTCCTTCTCCCGCTCGAAGTCGGGATCGGCGCCGCCGGCCACGTAGCGGTTCCAGGCGGCGACCGTCTGGACCAGATGCTTGAGCGGCACGCGCTGGAACTGGTTGCCCGCCTCGATCTTCGCGGCAAGCTGTTCGATCGTGTCGGCCTTGAAGGAGAAGCCGTCGTCGGCGATGAACGGGTAGCGGAGCTGCCAGTTCCGCCGCTCGACAGCGGCCTGATCGAAGATTGCCCAGATCGGCCCGGGGTAGTAGTGAGGCGCCGTCGATCCTTCATTGACCGCGAGCGCGGCGTCGAGGCCGTGGCTGTTGTTGTAGACCTGCTTGATCCACTCCTGGCTGCAGTTGCGCCAGTCGCCCGCCTTGTGGGCGACGCCACGGTTCGGGAAGGCGCCGCCGCCGGGGTACCGGTTGAAGCTGTCTCTCTCCACCAGGCGCATCTCGTTGAAGAAGCGCTTGCCCACCTGGTTGACGGCGATGAGGTCCCTGAAGCCGTCGGCGCCGACGCTGACGCCGGTGGATCGGCGGTATCCGAACGTGGGATGGCCCGGCAGCATCCGTGTGTATGGGTCTCGCGTGCCGAGGCGGGTCGAGATGTGGTACGTGATCGACACCGTCAGGTTCTGATGCATGCCGGCCAGGTTGGCGCCCACCTTGAGGCCGGCCTTCATGGCGCTGGCGTCCTGCACGCGCGGACCCAGCACCGCCGATCCGCTGGTCAGGAACATCGGCTCCCGCATGCCCGGATGGAACATGCTGCGGACCTCCGGATTGCCCGCGTGGCCGCCGCTTGCGAGCACCACGCCGCGGCGCGCCCGGATGCGCACGAGCGGCCGCTCCTCGTCCACGTTGCCGTTCCGCCAGTAGCTCTGAAGCCGCTCGCCGGTTTCGGGATGTTTGCGCGGCGACCAGCTGGCCTCGATGCCGAGGATCGGACCTGCGGAGGGCCGCTCGCGGATCAGCTCGTCGAACGCGCGGTTCAACATGAACTGCACGCCCTTGGCGCGCGCCGAGAACTCGAGCGGTCGCGCCAGCGCCACCCCGTTGCTCAACGCGCCGGGCCCGACGACGCGCGTCGCGTCGTCCATCTGGATGGGCGCGAACGCGCTGCCGCGTTCAGGGTTGGCGCGTCCCGCGTCTTCGGCCGTAATGGTGCCCGCGCGCATGTCGGTCCTGTCGCCGAGCATGAGGAAACAGACGGCGCCCCTGGCACGCGACAGGCCGCCGCCGGAGTGCGTGCCGTTGATCCGCGCGAAGCGGACATGGTTGTCCATGAGGAACTGCCGCGTGGCGGGGCAGTTCTCGGCCCAGGCTCGCACGACCTCGCGCTCGTTGTAGCGATACGGGCTGAAGCCCCGGCGGTCGACTATCGACCAGTCGACCAGGTCGGCGAACAGGATATCGACGCTGTCGTCGAGCGCTTCGGGAGGCTCGATCGGATCGACCTTGATGCGCCCTTCGGCGTCGCGCTCCCGCGCTTTGTCGCGGCGTTGCACCGGATCGCCGGCGCCAAGCGACACGAAGGAACCACTTTGCAGCATCCGACCCCCGACGTCGTGGCTCGCTTCGACGACGAGCACACTGGCGCCGAGGTCGCGCGCGCGAATGGCGGCGGTCAGCCCGGCGCAGCCCGCCCCCACAACCACGACGTCGAACACGTGGTCCCAGCGGGCGGCCGTCGCGCCGGCCTGGGCCCGCGCGGTGGTTTGGGCCTGCGCCACGCCGGGATCGAACAGCGCCGCTCCACCGAGTCCGGCGGCGCCCGCCTTGACGAAGTCCCGTCGACCGACCCCGCGCTTCCGCCCCGTCTTCTTCGTCATGCGTTCCTCCCGAGTTGGCGGTAGTCTAGCCCCATGCGAGGGCAATGATGCTGAAGACCTTCGTCACGAGCCTGGCTTTGATCGGTGTGGTATGGGCCGTCGACGCTCCGACACCGGCGCGGGCGCAGGCCTTGCCGCACGACGCTCAGTATCCAGAGGCCGACATCACGTACGGCGCGACGCTCTATGCGGCACGCTGTGTGACCTGCCACGGCCCGCAGGGCGACGCGATTGGTGGCGTGAACCTCCGGACGGGCGTCTTCAAGACGGCCTTTGCCGATCGCGACCTCGATCGCGTCATCCGCACTGGGTCGGCCGCTGGCATGCCGGCCTTCGCGCTCGACAGTGCCGAGATGGCGGGCATCATCGCCTACATCCGCAACATGAACGCGGTCGACGTCTCAACGGTCAAGACCGGTGACAGCGCTCGCGGCCGCGTGCTCTTCTCCGGCAAGGGAAACTGCGCGAGCTGTCATCGCGTCGGGCAGTCGGGTTCGGGCGCGGCGCCGAACCTGAGCGACATCGGGGCCGTACGAAGCCCGGGCTCGCTGCAGCGCACGCTCCTCGACCCCAGCAGTCAGATGATGCCGGTGAACCGCCCCGTGCGCGTCGTCACCAAGGACGGCACGGTCATCAATGGCCGTCGGCTCAACGAGGACACCTACAGCCTTCAGATCATCGACGACCGCGAGGGCCTTCACTCGTTGGTCAAGGCCGACCTTCGGGAGTTCACCATCGCGAAGACGTCGCCGATGCCGTCCGCCAGGAGCGTCTTGTCGGACGCCGAGATCGCCGACATGCTGGCCTACCTGCTCACGTTGAAAGGACAGTTGCCATGACGAGACGGTGGCCCTTCGCGCTCGCACTCACGTTGGCTGTGTGCCTGCTCTCGCTGCGCGTGCACGGCCAGGTCACGAGCCAGCGCCTCACGGCTGCTGCTAACGAGCCGCAGAACTGGCTGACGTACTCGGGCAACTACTACAGCACGCGCTACAGCCCGCTCACCGAGATCACACCGGCCAACGTCAAGAACCTGAAGCTCCGCTGGGCGTACCAGGCCCCCGTCGCAGGCAACTGGCAGACGAGCCCGCTCGTCGTCGACGGGATCATGTACATCACGCAGCGCCTGAACGACGTCGTCGCCCTCGACGCCGTGACGGGGCGCGCCTTCTGGATCTACCGCTACCTGCCAGACGCCGGCCGCATCGTCTGTTGCGGTGCGAACAACCGCGGGCTCGCGATTCTCGGCAACACGCTCTTCATGGGCACGCTGGACGCACAGCTCATTGCGATCGACCGCACGACCGGACGCCCCCTCTGGAAGACCGCCGTGGCCAACACGACGTCCGGCTATTCCATTACGCACGCGCCGCTGGTGGTCAAGGACAAGGTCATCGTCGGCGTGGGCGGCGGGGAGTACGGCATCCGCGGGTTCATCGCCGCCTACGATGCGAACACCGGCAAGGAAGCCTGGCGCTTCTACACGATCCCGGCGCCCGGCGAGCCGGGCGCCGAGACATGGGAGCGTTGCCCACCGGCGCGCACCGAGTGCGACCCCGAGGCCTGGAAGCACGGCGGCGGCTCGATCTGGATGACGGGCTCGTACGATGCGCAGCTCAATCTGACCTATTGGGGCGTCGGGAATGTCGGCCCCGACTACAACGGCGCGCAACGGCCGGGCGACAACCTCTACACCGCGTCGATCGTCGCGCTCGACATGGACACCGGCAAGCTCCGGTGGCACTACCAGTTCACGCCGCACGACCTCTACGACTACGACGCCGTGCAGGTGCCGGTGCTCATCGACAACTGGGCGAACACGCGCATCAACGTCGTGGCGTGGGCCAACCGCAACGGCAACTTCTACATCCTGGACCGGGCGACAGGTCGCTTCCTTCTAGGGAAGCCCTTTGTGAAAGTGAACTGGATGAGCGAGTTCGACGAGCGGGGCCGGCCGATCCAGACACCCCAGCCTCCGGGCCAGCCCACGTATCCCGGGAACCAGGGCGGCACCAATTGGTACTCGCCGTCCTACAGCACGCGCACGGGCCTCTTCTACCTCTCCGCCTGGGAAGACTACGCGAGCATCTACTCGCTGAGTCCGGCGGCGGCGCCGTACAAGGAGGGCGTGAACTTCGTCGGGACCGGCCCACGGAACTTCGGCCCCGTCCCCGGCGCTCCTGGGCTCGCCCGCGCGCCCATCAACACGTGGACCGAGACGGCGGGACACGGCGCCGTCGTCGCGCTGGACCCGAAGACCGGTGACCGGAAGTGGACGTTTGCGATGACCGACGTGACCGACAGCGGCATCCTGACAACGGCCTCGGACGTCCTCTTTACCGGCGGACGCGAGGGGTACTTCCAGGCTCTCGATGCGCGCACGGGTGCGCTGCTATGGAAGGTGAACCTCGGCGCGGCGATCAACAGCGGGCCGATCTCCTATCGCGTCGGCAACAAGCAGTACGTCTCCATCGTGTCCGGGCTATCGCTCTCCGTCTTCGCGCTCGACGACTAGCCTAAGCGGGCCGATGCGCCTTGAGGAACGAATGAATCTGGCGCACCGCCAGAGGAATTCGCTCCGGCGGTTGCTTCCAGGGGAAGATGCTCACTTCGCTCCTCGGCGCGAGCATCGCGCACTCCATCGCGACCGCCAGTGGGTGCGCGGGGACGTCGTCCGGCAGGACCAGGATCGGGTTCTGGCAACTCCGAATGAAATCGCGCGTCACGGTAAAGAGGAAGTCGGGGTTGGTTTCGAACATCCTGGTCGTGAATTGGTCGGTCGTCGCTGCCGTGATCTCGGGCCGCTTCGCGATGAGCGCCGGCCCCCAGCTTTTCCAGAACGCGCCCGGGTATTTCGGGTCGCGCATCTCCGGACGCCAACCCACGGGCTGCGCCATCACGGCCGCGGCAATGCGATTGGGTGCGCGCTTCAACAGACTCCCGATGAAGGGGCCGCCGATACAGAAGCCCATCACCATGAACTTGTCGATCTTCAGGTGATCCATCAAGCCGAGGTGATCGTCGGCATACGATTCCCACGGCCGATCGACTTCGACCGGGCCGGTGGACTGACCGCCGGGGGCGTTGCGCAGGTCCGCGGCGATGCAGCGATACTGCCCCTTGAACTCTTCCATCGCATTGAAGGGCGAGTTGCCGGTGAAGAAGCCGATCGTCGAATTCAATCCGCCGCCCGGAAGCAGCAGCAGCGGGAAGCCTGACCCAACCTCCTCGTAGTAGATGCGAACGGGCCCGCGTTCGTAGAACTTACCCGTTCGTGTCGTGCCCGACTGCTGTGCCAGGACCCCGGGCATCGCTGCCGTTGCGGCCGCAGCCGCTCCCGCGGCGAGAACGTCTCGTCTGGTCAGATCAACCATGGCAGCGCCTCCTTCGGCACGGCTCACGTGGATTTCAAGAAGTCGATCAGCTGCCGGCTCACGATCTCTGGCTGTTCTTCGTGTGGCCAGTGGCCGGCACGATCCACCATCTGCACGCCCGCGAATTTCGTGTACCCGGTCTTGCCGACCGTTTCGGGGCCGCCGGCGATGCGGTTGGCGCCCCAGTCCTGTTTGCCCGCGATGAACGATGCGGGCACATCGACGGTCCGGCCCGAAAACGTGAGCTGCTCGGCGATGTTTGCGGTAAACGTGGTACGGCGGTGACGATAGTTGTGCAACGCCCCGGTCCACCCAGAGGCGCTGTACTCCTGGCCGTAGACGTCGCATTCCGCCTGAGTGAACCACGTGCAGTTCGCGATGTACTCCTTCGTCGGCATGAACGCGACCATGGTGGCCGGCATGCCTCGATCCCGCCGCATCACGTAGTACTCCGGCATCCGCGCATTCTCAGCGGCGGCCTCTCTCGCCGTCGGCATCGGCCGCAACGGCGTCAGGTTCTGGTTGCCGGGAAACTCGCCGCCCTTCATGTAATAGAACGCGCGAAAGAAGTCGCTCATGCTCTGGGGCATGTGCTTCATGTCTTCGTCCGCCTGCTTGCTTGCCCAGTATTCCTGATAGTCGCGTCGCGGCGGATTGAGCTTCGCGAACTCCGCGTCGAGTTCCGCCGCGGTGTAGGCAGGCTGTCGATCCGCGCCCGCGAACGGGAATGATGGCGGCGCCGCGGCTTGCCCCGACACCGTCGTCAGGCGGAGAAACATGTCGGGACGAACGATGGCGGCATACGAGGCCGGGAGCTGGCCTTGATCGTGCCCGACGATGAGCTCCACCTTCCGATATCCGAGCGCAGAGACGAGCGCGATCTGATCGCGCACCATGTTGAGCGTCAGGAACGGCGTGGGATCCGCGTCGAAGGATCGGTCCCAGCCAACCGTACGCCCATACCCGCGGCAGTCCGGCGCGACCACGTGGTAGCCCGCGTCGGCGATCGCCGGCATTACTTTGCGCCAGCTGTAGGCCAGGTTCGGGAACCCGTGGAGCAGCAGCACCAGAGGGCGCCCTTGCGTCCCTGCCTCGAGCATGTTGACGGTGAGGCCGTTGACCTTCGGCACGAGCCGGGGCCTGACGCCCGCGGGAAGCGTGTTGTTGCCGTACGGCGGCAGCTTCTCGAAGGGCGCCAGTGTCGTGATCTGTGCCCGTGCGGCCGCGATCGTCGCGGCTCCGAAGGCAGGAGTACGAGCCAGAAAGCCGCGTCTCGAAAGTCGCATCAGACCGCCTGCAGCAGCGCCTTGATGTAGCCGTACCCGAAGGCGAAGGCCTGATCGCCCTGCGGGTCGTCGGCATGCTGCGGCAGATGGTCGGGCATCACCATGAACGAATAGCCCACCTGCTTCAGGCTCCGCATCACCGCGACCATATTCATATCGCCTTCGTCCGGGAACGTCTCCTGGAATTCGTCGCGCCGGCCGCGGATGTTGCGGAAGTGGATGTTGAAGATCTTCCGCCGCTCGCCGAAGTAGCGGATCACGTCGTGGATCTCGCGTTTGGGGTCGCGCAGCATTTCGGCTGTGGTCCCGAGGCACAGGTTCAGGCCGTGGTACGGGCTCGACGAGATGTCGACGAAGCGTTTCATCCCCTCGACGGTGCCGAGCACGCGCACGACACCACGGAAACCGCGCGGCGTGACGCCGGGATCGTGGGGATGACAGGCGAGCCGGACCTTGTGCTCGGTGGCGACTGGGACGACGCGCTCGAGGAAATAGGTGATGCGCTCCCAGGCGGTCTCCGCAGTGACCACGCCGGCTGCCGTCAGCGCCGGCTCTTCCTTCGCCTCGGCGAGCCGCCAGGTGCTGAGACGTGTGCCGCCGCGGCCGGGCGTGTCGGCGGTGCGCAGCACACCGAGAAGGTTCATGTTGTACTTCACGGCCGGGATGCCGGCGCGCGCGCAGTTGCGGATGATCGTCTGGACGAACTCGATCTCGCGCTGACGCTCGGGATCCTTTCCGAGCATGATGGCCTTGCCGAGTCCAGGCACGAGCCTGGGGTTCATCTCGTGTTGGGGCGTCAGGTTGTCGATCGACGCCGACGACAGCATCGGGAACTCGACCATGTCGAGCGACACGCCCTGCGCGGCGCAGCGATCGCGCAGGGCCGACAGGGACTCGACCGTCCAACTCGCCGGATCGGCGCCGTTCTCTGGATATCCACAGATGTGGTCGACGCCGTGGCGCTTGAAATACTGCAGGCGGCGAAGATCGGTGGGACCGCGCTGACAGCCGAGCACCGGGCCGGTCGAACGCTCGGATGGCGCCGTCTGGGCGCGCGCGGATCCGCTCGGGGCTATAACGTCCAGACCGGCGCCAAGTCCGGCCAGCCCGGATATCGTGACGAACTGGCGTCGTTTCATCGGCCGCGTCCGCGGCAAAGTCTATCGCACTAGTGGCTTGCCGGACGCTTGATGTCGCCGGAGGAGTCGGCTCGAGACGACCCGGCAAACTGGGGCAGCTGCTCGCGCCACCAGAGTTCCGCCCGCTCGATACTCCACGGCGTCGTCAGCGCGATGTCCCCAAGGCAGCGCCAGAGCTCGACCGCCGACGCCGGACGTTTCCCGGGAGATTTGTCCAGGCACGCGAGCACGATCTCCTCCAGACCCGCCGGAAACGCGTGCCCGGCGACTTTGGACGGCGGCACTGGAGGGGTCCGAGCGTGGTGGATCATCACCGCCATCGGTTCGCCGCTGAATACCGCCCGGCCGGTCAGCATCCAATAGGCAACACACCCGAGCGAGTAGAGATCGGACCGCTCGTCCGCGGCGCCGCCGAGGACGCGCTCGGGAGGCATGTATGACGGGGTTCCAGTCAGACTGCCGTCTGCGGTGATCTGCCCGGCGCGGTCGTCGAGCGTTTTCACCAGCCCGAAATCCAGGACCTTCAGGACGTCGACCTCGAGACCGAGCCGGCACAAGAACAGGTTCTGCGGCTTGATGTCGCGGTGGAGCACCCCTTCTGCGTGCGCCTCCGCGAGCGAGCGACAGACCTGACGCAGCAGGGCGACCACGCGCTCCGGCGGCAGCGCGCCGAAACGCTCGACGACGGACGCGACGTCCAACCCGGTGAGCAGCTCCATCACGAAGTAGAAGCCGCCCGACTCGCTCACCCCGAAATCGTAGAGCCGCACGGTGTTCGGCGACGTCAGGCGCGAAATCGTGCGGGCCTCGAGCTGGAACCGCTCAATCGCCGCCTCCCGTTTGGCGTCGCCGAGCACGTCCGGACGAATCACCTTGATCGCGCACGGCCGCGCCAGCAGCTGGTGCCGGGCGCGCCACACCTCGCCCATGCCGCCCTCGCCCAGCTTTTCCAGAAGCCGATAGTGGCCAAGCGGTACACCCTCGTCGAGCAGTGCCGCGTCGATCTCCAGGACCGGATCCCGTGCGAAGGTGACCGAGCGTTCGATCAGGTTCTGGAGCTCGCGCACATCGCCGGGCCAGCGGTACTTGCGCAGGCGCTTCATCGACTGGTCGGAGATCGTCTCGACCACCGCGCCAATCCGGCGCGCGTGCTGCTGAAGGAAGAACATCGCGATCTCGGCGACGTCCTCCGGCCGCTCGGCCAGCGAGGGCACTCTCAGCTGCCTGCGTTCGAGCAGCGACAGCAAGCGCGGATGAAATCGGCCCGGCGTCGTCAGCGGCACCGAGCTGTAGACGATGAAGCGAACAGCCTCGACGCCTTCGAGCACTTCGGCGAGCCGCTCCTGCAGCTCCGCCGCGAGCCGGTCGACCTGTTCGAGGTACAGCGTGCCGCGAGTGGCGAGCTCCAGCAGCGTGAGGGCCGGGCCCGCACCCGCCTCGGACGATCCCCGCGGCGGACTCACGATCCCGGGATCCTGTCCCGGCGCGAGCATCGCGCAATTGACGTGAATGAAGGCGTGCTGGCCGCGGCCGGACGCATGGTGGATGGCGCGGGCCGCCGCCTCGTGCCCCGCTCCTTCGGGACCCGTCAGGAGCACCAGGTCTGTATCGGCCGCGTAGCGCGCGATCGATTCGCGCAGCGCGCGAATCGCGGGACTGTCACCAAGCAGTGGCCCTTCCACTCGCCGCCGCGCATCCGAGAGGAGTTCCTGCGCGACCGCCAGCTCGCGTGTGAGCTCCTCGTTCCTCGATTCGAGCTGGCGGCGCAGCCGCTGAAGGGTGAGGTGCGTGTTGACGCGTGCGATGACTTCGTCACGCTGAAACGGCTTGGATACGAAGTCGACCGCTCCGACTTCCAGTCCTCGCACCTTGTCCTTGGTTTCGTCCAGCGACGACAGGAAGATCACGGCCGCTTCGCGGGTCGTGGCGTCTTCCTTGAGGCGCCGGCACGTCTCGTAGCCGTCGATTCCCGGCATCACGATGTCGAGCAGGATCAGCAGCGGGTGTACCCGGCGGGCGACGTCGATCGCACTCTCGCCGCTGCGCGTCACGAACAGCCGGCAGCCCAGGCCGTCGAGTGTATGGCGCAGCACGTCGATGTTCGTCGGATCGTCGTCGACGAGCAGAATGCGGTCGGCCTCGTCAACGGGCGGCGCTGGAGTGGGGTTCACGATGAACCTCTGGGTACGGGTTCCTCGCCCGACGCGGCGTCGAGCTGGCGGCGCAGCTCGTCGAGGCTTACTGTCATGGTGGCGCCCGCTCGGATCAGCTCGGCGCGCGCGGCCGCCGGTTCGCGGCGGCGCACGGGCGCCGGGCCGGTCGTCAGCAGCGGGTGAAACGCCGAGAAGAGAGGCGCCGGCAGCACCGTTTCGAGGTACTCGAGCGCCGTGCCTCTGACGTACATGTCGTCGGTCGCGAAGGCGCGGGCGGCGATCTGCACCGGCTCACGCTCCAACGCGAGAGCCAGAAGGTTGAAGACATGCTCCCTTGCCGGCGGCTTGTGGTCAGCGCCGCCGAGCTCTCGCTGCGCCAGCGCCAGCGCATGCGGGAACGGCTCCTGGAGGTTCGCGTGTTCCTCCGTGAGGTCGAGGAGCGCGCGGCCGCAGCGCAGCCTGATCTCGAACCCGTCCGACTCGAGGCCGGCGCGGAGGCCGTCCCGGGCGATGGTCGAGGCGCACGACTTGAGGACCAGCGGCAGCCGCCGCCGTACCACGTCCGGAGTCGCGGGGTCGAGCAGCACGGAGACGAGCTCGCCTGCCGCTCGCGCGCCGAACCGTTCGAGGGCGGCCACGGTCGCCTTCACGAGGTGATCTGTCCCGAGAAGCGGCACGAGCGCCGCGATGACGAGGGGATCGCGAGGCACCTCGCGCAGCGCTGCGCGAATCCTCAGGAGATCTCCGGACCGCAGCTCGACGAGCGCCGCGACGACCGGATCGGCGTGTGGGGCCGGCGGCTGATCGGTCTGTGTGGATCCGAGAGCTCGGAGCACGGCTGACCGGTCGAGACCTGTCATGGTTCCGGCCACGGTGAAGTCGGCCATCGAGGACTCGACCGCCTCCTCGAGGCCTCCCCCCTGGCGTCGAAGACCTCCCTCGAGGGCGCTCACGTATCCGGCACGCAGCCGGCGCGCGACGAAGAGCTCTCCGGCAGCGACCGCCACCGCGGCGAAATTCACCGCCGTCAGGCCGTGCAACGCCACAAATGGTGCGAGCAGCAGGATGAGCACTGCGCCGGCTCCTTTTCCAGCGCTGTCGATCCCGACGTCGATGAGCGATTTGACCGACCGCTTGGCGGACTCCGCGATTGGCGTGTAGAGCAGCTCGTAGCCGGCGCGGAACGTCGAGGCGCGCACGACGACGTCACACCCGCGAGGGAGAATGCCGCGCCATGGTGCCGGCAGCACGAAGCCGAGAAGGGCAGTGGTGCCCACGACCACCGGGTGGCTCGCCACCGAACCTCCCAGACCGAGACGCCCCAGCACGAACTTGCCGAGCAGCGCCTGGACCAACACCGCGGCCAGACCGGTCCCCGAGTAGAACAACCCGAAGAACCGGACCAGCTGGGGACCCCGGCCGAAATAGGCAACCGCCTCGGCCTTGAGCAGATAGTCGGCGAGCGCGGCGAGCACGGCCGCCAGCGCGGTGACGATCGCGAGATTGCGCAGCAGCGGCTGCCGCCGCAGCTCGCCCCATGCTCCGGCGCGCGTTCCCGGCTCCACGGATGGCGGGGCGTGGGCGGGTGCGCCCTTTCCCACCACCACGACGCCGGCGACGCAGCCTGCGCTGACGAGACCGAGCAGCGGAAGCAACGCGCCGTCCGGCAGCAGGGCCGCAACGCGCTCGGCGCTCAGGCCGCCGAGGAGACCTCCGAACGTCGCTGCCCCTGCCACACGCGCCAGCAGCGGTTTCGCCGTGTGCGGGTCGAACCGCTCGTTGAGCAGTGACCAGAAAGAGGAGATCGCAATCCCGCCCAGCACGCTCGAGTGGAAGTAGAGGAGCACCGCCACCACCCGCGGCTGTGGGCCGAGAAGCAGCCATTCGACCAGGAACAGGGCCGCGTGTGTCGCCACGATCATGGGAACCGCTCGTGCCGGCCCCAGCCTGGTCAGCAGCCGTCCGGAGAGCGGCGCGGCGACCATCGCGAGCAACGCCGCCCCAGCGATCAAATACGGAAGGCTCTGAACGCTGTAGTGCGACAGGAACAGCCCGTCGCGGATGGCGTTTCCGCCCACCTGCTGCGCGATGATTGCCGTCGCCGTCAGCAGCGCCGCCAGGTACGGCTTCTTATCGCTCACGAGACCCGGCTCCCGGCCTGTTCGAGCAGACGGCTGACGAGCACTTGTGCCTCCTCGTACTCGTAGCCGTCCACGTGGGTGTGGAGGCGAACCAGATCGCCGGCGTTGTCCGGTGTCCAGACCTGATCGAGCTCGGCGAGTCCGCTGCTTGCGGCCGTCACGTCGAAGTCGCCGAGCGCCGCCTGCAGGCGCTCCAGAACCGCGCGAGCATCGCTCGAGAGCGTCAGCCGTCCTGAGCCGGCAGCGGCAGGCGCTGAGGTCCCGCGCAAGCTGTCGATGGAGCGGAAGACGACGGCAGTCTCGCTTTCGAGCTGCGCAAGCAGATGCGGGAGCCGGTCGCTACCCTCGTGGCCGGCACGCTCGATCGCCTTGGCGGCGGCACGCAGCGCATCGGCGCCGAGATTGCCCGACGCGCCGGCGATGGCGTGCGCATGCCTGGCAGCCGTGGCGGCGTCACCGGCAGCCACGGCTGAACGCAGCGCGTCCAGCGTCGGCCCCTGCGTATCCGCGAACCTGATGAGCAGCCGCTTGAGCGCCTCGTACTCGAGCCCGAGCCGGCGCAACGCCCCCGAGACGTCAATCCCCTCCAGGGCCAGGACATCCGCCGCGGGCGCCGCGGTCGAGGGCGCAGCGCTCGCCCCTTCCGACGATGGCGGTCGCAAGGGCAGCCAGCGGCGCAACGACTGCAGGAGCGCCTTTCGCTCGATCGGCTTCGTCACGTGATCGTTCATCCCGGCCGCGAGGCAGGTCTCGAGGTCCGACTTCATCGCGTTCGCCGTCATCGCGATGATCGGGAGCGTATAGCCGGTTTCGCGCAACGCCCGGGTCGCCGCGAGACCGTCCATCTCGGGCATCTGCATGTCCATCAACACGGCCGCGTACTTGTGCGGCGCGGCGTGGACCATCTCCACGGCTTCACGGCCGTTCTGCGCGATGTCGAGCGTGATGCCCAGCCGCGACAGGATCTCGGATGCCACCATCTGATTCGACTCGTTGTCTTCCGCCAGCAGCACGTGTGAGTCGAACTCCCGCTCGAGCGGGGCATCGAGCGCGCGCCGCGACACGTGCACGCGCGCACCCTGCGCCTGGACGACGGCGTCGAAGAGCGACGAGGCGGTGATCGGCTTCGGCAGAAACACGTTGACACCGAGTGCGGCGCATCGGGCCTCCTCTTCCTTGCCGGCATACGCGCTGATGAGCATGATCGGGAGTGCCCGAGTCTCTTCGCGTGCGCGGATGCGCGCCGCGGCGTCGAGACCGTTCATGCCGGGCAGCATCCAGTCGAGGACGACGAGCCCGAATGGGTCGCTGGCTCCGGGCCGGTTGTGCCGTTCCAGCAATGCCAGGCCCTCCTCGGCGGTGCCGACCGATACCGGCGGGATCGACCAGCCTCGCAGCAGGGTTTCCAGCAGCTCGCGACTGCTCGTCGTGTCTTCGACGATGAGCACGGGCCGCTCGGCGACGGCGGCCGGAGCCACACGAGCGGGCGCCTCTGGCTGATTCTCGACGGCGAGCCGCGCGGTAAAGAAGAACGTGGAGCCCTTGCCCGGCGCACTCTCGACGGTGAGGTCGCCTCCCATCAGGCGGGCCAGCCTCCGGCTGATCACGAGGCCAAGTCCGGTGCCGCCATACTTCCGGGTGGTTGAACTGTCCGCCTGGGTGAACGACTGGAACAGTCTGTCCTGCTGTTCTGGAGAAATCCCGATCCCGGTGTCCTGCACGGTGATGCGGAGGAGCACTTCGCCCGGCTCGTCGCCGGCGGCAGTGACGGTCTCGGCTTTGACCAATACCTCGCCCTGCGCCGTGAACTTGAACGCATTGCTGATCAGGTTGTTCAGCACCTGACGGACTCTGAGCGCGTCACCGCGGAGGCGGTCGGGAACCGTCGGCAGCGCGTGCGTGATGAGCTCCACGTGCTTCTGGATCACGACCGAGCGGAACGTCTCGGTCACTTCTTCGAGCACTTCCCGCAGGCTGAAGGGCGCGTTCTCGAGCTCCAGTTTGTCGGCCTCGATCTTCGAGAAATCAAGAATGTCGTTGAGGATCCCCAGCAGGTTCCTGGCTGACGAGTGCGCCACGGTGATGAACTGGTGCGGCTTCGCGGGGAGGTCGGCCTCCAGCGCCAGCCCGGTCATGTTGAGAATCGCGTTCATCGGCGTCCGGATCTCGTGGCTCATGTTCGCCAGGAACATGGACTTGGTCGCCGTCGCCTCTTCGGCCTTCGCCTTTGCGAGCTTGAGCACCTTTTCCTGAGCCTTGCGCTCGGTGACGTCACGAATCGACACGGCGATCTGCGTGCCTTCGGACCCGCGGCCCGGCATCGGGCTGAGCCCGATCTCGAGCGGGAACTCCGAGCCATCCTGCCGAAGGCCTCGCAGCTCCAGATCCGGTCCCATCTCGCGCGCGGCTGGCGAACGCTGGAAGCCTTGCCGCAAGGCCGCATGTCCCGGGCGGACGTCGGGCGGAACGAGCATTTCGATGGGCTGGCCGATCAGCTGCTCGCGCGTGAAGCCAAACAGCTGCTCACAGCGCGCGTTCGCCAGGCCGATGACGCCGCTGGCGTCGACCACCATCAATCCGTCCGGCGCGAGCTCGAGCACGCTACGGAAGAACAGCTCGGTCTCACGCAGTTGCTCCGCCTGCTCCTCGGTCCGCAGGCTGCGCTGCAGCACTTCGAGGCTCATCGCCGCGAGCGGCAGCAGCTCGCCGAGCAGTGTGGTCTGACGCGTGTCGAGCGGGTGGAACGTCGCCGTCTCGACGACGCCCAGCAACGTGTCCTTCGAGAGCAGCGGTGACGCGAGAACCTGCACCGGCGCGGCGGCCCCGACGCCGGAGCCGATGCGGAGATAGTCAGGCGGAAGATTGGCCAGCGTGACCGATCTGCGGTCGCGGGCGCACTGTCCGGCCAGGCCTTCACCGAGGGCGATCGCTGCGTCGGATTGCGCACCGGGCGAGAGGCCGTAGGCGCCGGTGCGCCGCAGCTGCCGCGATGTCTCGTCGAAGACGTAGAACGCAGCCACGCCGCCGCCGAGCAGCGGCACCAGGCTGGATAGGAGACGATGTCCGAACTCCTCGAGCGAGCTCGAGCCCTGGAGCTCGCCCACAACGCGGGACGCGTTCGACTTGACCCACCGCTGGTCGTCGATCGTCCCGGCGCCCTGTTTGAGCACTTCGATCGATCGGGCCAGGCTGCCGGTCTCGTCGCTGGCGCCGGTGAACGGAACGGATTCCGTGTAGTTCCCCGCCGCGATCGTCTTCACCGATCGCTCGAGCGCCTGAATCGGGTTGACCAGCCGGCGGAACGTCACGACGCCGAGCAGCCCCGTCAGCAGCAGCGCCAGGACGTCGGCGGCGATGATCTCCGTTTGCGTCCTGTCTATCGCGTCGAGGGCGGCGCGAGCGGCGCGGCTTCCAACATCCCGGTTGTAGTCGATCCAATCGGTGGTCGCGTTGCCCAGGCTGACACCCAGCGGGCTGATCGTCGTTTCGAGATACTCGCGCGCGGCGTCATGCCGGCCAGACTCGGCCAGCGTCATCGCTTGCCTGGCTTCCTGGATGTACTGCTGCCGCAACGTGCGGAAGTCGTCGAACAGGCGACGGTTGTGCTCGTCGGTGACAAAGGAATCGCCGAATTGCTGAAGAAGCTGGGTCAGCTCCCGGTCGTCTTCGTCGAACAACTCCCGGGCTGCGGCTCGGTGAGGCTGGTCCGTGGCGAGCAGGAAGCTGCGGAGGTTGACGCGAATCTCGGCGAAGTGGCGGGAGATGTTTCCGAGCACCGCGACGCTCGCGAGCTGGGACTCGGCGACGAATCTGGTGCGGTCCTCGATGGTCGACAGTTGGACGCGTGCAAGGATGCCGAGCGCCAGGAGTCCGACCAGCGGAACCGCCAGCAGCGCGATCAGCCGTTTGCCGATCGTCATGGGGAGCGTCCCCGCAAGAGTTCTGCCACCGGCGACGGCGGTTCGTCGGCCGCGGCGACCGCCCGGAGATAGACGGTCTCGTCCGCCGTGCCCGGGTCGGGAAACGGGATCTTCGTCTGCCGATGCCACACGTACGCCGACGGGCCCTCCAGCACGAGGCACGCCGGCGGGCGCCCGTAGAACCGCGAGAGGCCGACGTCGACGTTGACCACGCGGGCGTTGTATCGGGGAAGGATCGCGCTGCGGGTCACGGTGTGCCCGATGACGATTCTCCGAACCCCTTGCGCCGCGAGTACCCGCTCGACGTGCGAGTCGGGTGCCTTGTCCTCATCCTCGGCCAGGCCGCGGTAGCGCAACGGCGAGGCGACCTCCTCCGACAGCGGAGCAGGTGAGTCGGGCGCCTGCGCAAGTTCCCGGCGGATTCCGTCGTTGATCGTCGACGGGGGCGTTGCCGCGTACTTCGGTGCGATGCCGCCGTGCACGAAGAGCGTGTCGTTGATCTTGATGATGGCGTTGTGGCCCCGAATCCACGATCCGTAGGTTCCCGCCGGCGCGAAGGCCTCGCCATGCTCGACCCAGCCGGGCGGATGCCGCTCGAACCACGAGCTGCGGAACGCATCTCGTGCACTCGCGGTCGCCGGCCACTCGCCTCGGCGTTGCATGGCGGCCACCTCCCGGTCGTAGGCGGTCTGCACGCGCTTCTCGGAATCGGCGGTTCGAAACTCCTCGTATTCAGCCGGCAGCACGTTGCGCCGATCCCCCCGCATGATGCCTGCCTCATGATTCCCAATCAGCGCATGGACCATGCCGCCGGCGGCGAGCGCCTCCTGCTCGAGGCGCATCAGGAGGTCCAAGGCCTGCCGCGTCTGCGGTCCGCGGGCGGGCACGTCTCCCATTTGGACCGCGTGCGTCGTCCCGCCAATCCATCGGTCGCTGGAATCGATGAGCCCCGCCATGCGGAGCACCGCAATCAACGCATCCTTGTCTCCGTGCACGTCGCCAATCGCGACGACGCGGCTGATGCCCTGCCAGTCGTATCCGATGGTGTTGGTCTGGCCGCGGACTGCGGCCGACATCGCCAGCCACGCCAGGAAGGACCGGCGGCTGAGCCTGAGGCCTTCGGGCTCATCCGAACAGGACATTCTTCTCGCCCTTCGCCTTCACCTCTTCGTTGAAGAAGGTCACGATGCGGTCGCGGCGCGCGATGAGCGCGGTGATTTCGGTGCGGGTCAGCGACGTCCCGACGCTCTTCGCGATCGCGTCCGGGGTGAGCGCCTTCATCCGCGCCAGCAGAGCACGGCTGCAGCGCGTGAGGTTCTCCCTGTTGCGGATGTTCTTGTACGGCGTGAACGAGCGCGTGTGATCGATGAGCACGACCTGCCACGAGTTGGTGATGAGCATGTTGCCGAGGTTCCGATCGATGTTGATGATCAGTTCGTCGAACACCTTACCGACGGCTCGCTGCTGCTCGAAGCGCTCGGCATCGGGCGCCGTCCACTGCTCCCGCACGCGTTGCGTCTCCTGTCCCTTCACGTCGTCAACCCACCAGGTGAAGGCGGCGGGGCTGCCTTCGTAGCTGCGCGATACCGACACCGGCACCATGTTCAGTTGCAGCAGCCGATCGAGCCGATATGCGGCAATGTTGAAGCGCCAGGCATCACGCGCCGGCAGGACGGTGCCGTCCTTGCCGTAGAAGTCCGGCAGCGGGCGATCGACACGCTGGATCTGCGCGGAGTGTTTGACGCCCTTCCAGTTCAACTCGGCCTGGATTGGTTTGGTCACGCCCTCTCCGATGTCCTTGACGGCGACGACCGTGCCACCCAGGAGGAGCGCCTCGCGGTCCGAGTCGGTGTAGGACGCGAAATCCTGCGCGTAGACGCTCGCGAATCGCCCACACGAGAGGACTCCTCCGAGCGCCAGCAACAGTTCGCGTCGAGAATGTTTCACGATCTACTCCGGGAGAGCGATGGGCGTCGTGTAGTAGCCGGTCCGGGTACGCACCGTCAGCTTCCGCTTCTTCGGATCCTTCACCTTCACTTCGATGCGATGGTAGGTAGGCTTGGTGTCGGCGGAGGGAGGGGAGTAGGACAGCGTGTACTGGTTGCGCATGGTCAACGCAATCCGCTCACACAGGTCACGAACGTCGGCCAGCCGCTCGGGGAAGAACGATTCGCCGCCGGTCCGATTGGCCAGATTCCGCAGGGTCTTGGGGTCGGCCTCGCCATCGTCCGGGTCGTAGATCCCGATTCCGTAGAACGAGGCGCCCGACAGATCCGATTGCTTGACCACGTCGTCGAGCTTGATCTGGCTCACGTTGTCGCCGCCGTCGCTGATGACGATCAGCGCCTTCTTGGTCAGAGTCGACTTGGCGAGATGCGACAGCCCTTCGGCAATGGCGGCGTAGAGCGCTGTCCGTCCGTCGAGCTGCATCCGCTCCAGCGCCTCGCCCAGCAAGGCGCGGTCGGCGGTGAACGGGACGTCCCGCGGGAGGCCGTAGCTCAGTCTCTCGTTGAAGTGCAGGACGAAGATTTCGTCCTGCGGGTTGGTGGCGCGCACGAACGTCTTGGCCGCTTCCACCACTTCGTCCCGCCGGGTCAGCATGCTGCGGCTGTTGTCGACCAGCAGGCCGATGGCCACCGGCACGTCCTCCCGCTGGAACTCGAGGAGCTTCTGCTGCTTGCCGTCCTCGAGAATCGTGAAATCGTTGGCGGTCAAGTCGGCCACGAAGCCGTCCTCGCCGCGAACCGTCGCGTACAGGACGACGCGACGCACCGACTCCGACGACGTGAACGTCGGCAGGTCCTGTTTCTTCTGCTGGTTTTGTGTGGATGCCACGGCCTGGGCGAAGACCAAGGCAAGGGCGAATACGAACGCGTGATGTCGGACAGTCGTCATGATTCGCCCCGACACGTAGGCCGGCCACGCGATCAACGCGAGGCCGGCCACGATCAACGCGCGAGAGACGAAGACGCCGCGCGCGTGGCGCGACGGGTTATCTGCGGCTCGTCAAGTAGGCGGATGCGCGAAGTGCCACCCCGAGGCCGAGGAACAGCAAGCCGGCAAGACCCACGGCGTAGAGAGACGACGCCGTCTTGGGCAGCTCGGCTCGCGCCGACTGTGACACGGGCGCCGCTGCGGCCGCTGGGGCCGCCTGGACCGCTTCACCATCGACACCCGCGGTGTCCCTGGCGTCGGTGGGCTCGAAGACCCTCGCGGTGTAAGCCACTTCCTTCTTCTCAGGCGTCTGGACCTGAACGGTTTCGTTGGCGGTGATGGGGCCTTCCGCCACGCGCGAGGGCACGGGCTGGTTCACTTCCGCGGCCAGCGCCTGCGCTCGTGCCTTGGGGTAGATGAAGCGCTCACCGTTGGTGTCGCCCGGGTAGAACCAGCTCTTGATCGCGGCCGGCGAGCCCGCGGGGCGCTCTCCCAGGTACATCACCGTCTTGCTGGTGGCGTTCAACCGGTAATCGGGCATCGTCAGGACCATCGAGTGCACCTTCCGGCCGGTGGCGTCCGTGACGCGAACGACGTGATGACTCGACCCGGTGTCGGCCATCGCGAAGATGTACTCGCCGGGCGGAAGCGTCATCACGCCCGACTTGGTGCTGGGATTGGGGATTTCGATCGGTGCGCTGAACCTGACCTTCGTTCGCTTGCCCGACTGTGCGTCGGCGCTGTGAACCATCGCCAGGCAGACGAGGACCGCGGCCGCGATACGGATCATCTTCATCTCTTCACTCCTTCACGAGGCGTTACTGGCGATTACAAATGGGCCGTACGAGGCACCCCCGCCCGCCCAGAGAGTGGGCAACGCACGAACCATGCCTGCTCGTAATCCGCCGCAGAACCCCGCGTGAACCGTTGAGGTCCTCCGACATTCCGGAGAGGCTACGAAAACGGGCCAGGGCCCTTCTGGTGTATGTAATTGGCTCAACGGGCGTCGTATCCAACGACGATGAGGAGCCTACATGTGCGATAAAGACCATTTTGCAGAGAGTGTGGCGGAGTACGAGGCCAGGGGGCTGGTGACCCGCCGGCAGTTCGGAGTGCTGCTTGCGGCCGGCGTGGCCATGACGTTGCCCGCGACCGCGAACGCGCAGGCGACCAATGAACGCGAGGTCGAGATCAAGACGCCAGACGGCACGGCTGACGGGTATTTCGTCCATCCCGCGTCTGGCACGGGGGCCGGCGTCCTGATCTGGCCGGATATCTTCGGCCTGCGCCCGGCGATGCGGACGATGGCCAAGCGGCTCGCGGGCTCCGGGTACTCCGTGCTCGTGGTCAACCCGTTCTACCGGGCCGGCAAGCCGACGGCCACCGGCGCGACGCCGATCCAGCAGATGCTGCCGTTCCGCAAGGGGATGACCCCGGCCACGGACATGTCCGACGCGAAGACGTTCGTCGCCTGGCTCGACGCCCAGCCGCAGGTGAACAAGAACCGCAAGGTCGGCGTGCAGGGCTACTGCATGGGCGGCCCGATGTCGTTCCACACGGCATCCGCGGTGCCCGACCGTATCGGCGCCGTGGCGTCGTTCCACGGCGGCGGTCTCGTCAACACCAAGGATCCGAACGAGCCGAGCAGTCCGCATCTGCTGGCGGCCGCCACGAAGGCGTCGTTTCTCATCGCGGTTGCCGAGAACGACGACAAGCAGCGGCCTGGCGACAAGACCATCCTGAAGGAGACCTTCGACAAGGCCAAGCTGGCGTCTGAGATCGAGGTCTATCCGGCGGCTCACGGCTGGTGCCCGCCGGACACGCAGGTGTACAACGAGCCGGCGGCGGAGAAGGCCTGGTCCCGCCTGTTGGCTCTGTACGGCAAGGCGCTGGCCTGAGTTTCGACCACCGCGGCACTTGGCACGGGCCGGCTCTACAATAGCGGCCCGTGCCCCTCACGCCTGGAACCCGGCTCGGTCCCTACGAAGTCCTCTCGTCACTCGGCGCCGGGGGAATGGGCGAGGTCTACAAGGCGCGCGACACGCGCCTGGATCGCTTCGTCGCGGTGAAGGTGCTGCTCGGCGCCGTGGCGGCGGACCCGGATCGCCGCGAGCGCTTCGAGCGCGAGGCCCGTGCGGTATCGGCGCTCAATCACCCGCACATCTGCGCGCTCTACGACGTCGGCCGTCAGGACGACCTCGACTACCTGGTCATGGAGCTGGTCGAGGGCGAGACGCTGGACGACCGGCTCGCCAAAGGACCGCTGTCGATCGAGCAGGCGCTGAAGCTCGGCTCCGAAATCGCCAATGCGCTGGCGCGCGCGCACCGGCAGGGCATCGTGCACCGCGACTTGAAGCCCGGCAACGTGATGCTCACCAGGCAGGGCGCGAAGCTGCTCGACTTCGGTCTGGCGCGGATGGAGTCGCCCGACGTGTCGGCGGCGGGGACCGTGCTCGCGACCGCCATGCCGACGCAGCCGCGGCCGCTTACGCAGGCCGGCACGGTGCTCGGCACGTTCCAGTACATGGCGCCCGAGCAGCTCGAAGGGCGCGAGGCCGACGCGCGCACCGACATCTTTGCGTTCGGCGCGCTGCTCTACGAAGCGATCACCGGGCGCAAGGCATTCGAAGGTAAGAGCCAGGCGAGCCTGATCAGCGCGATCATGACCGGTTCGCCACCGCCGATCTCGTCGCTGCAGCCGACCACGCCGCCGGCGCTCGATCGCGTCATCCGCACCTGCCTCGCGAAGGATCCCGAGGAACGCTGGCAGACGGCACAGGACCTTGCCGCGGAGCTGAAATGGATCGCCGGAGGCGGCTCGCAGGTCAGCGCACCAGTGCCGACCGTGGCACCGCGCCGGAGGTCGCGCGAACGCTGGGCGTGGGCCGCGGCCGCGGTGCTGGGCCTCGTGGCGGCTGGGGCGATCGGGCGCCTCGTCACGCTGCCCGAACCGGTGCGCGACGAGACGCGATTCCTCATTGAAAGCCCACGCGGCCTGCGACTGATCTGGCCACGCATCTCGCCCGACGGGCGGACGGTGGCGTTCGTCGGCATCGACGGGCAGAACCGCCGATCGATCTGGGTGCGTCGCATCGACGCGTTCGCACCGGTGCGTCTCGAGGGCACCGAAGGTGTGAACCGACAGTTCTGGTCGCCGGATAGCCGTTACCTTGGCTTCTTTGCGGGCACGCAACTGAAGAAGGTGCCGGCCGGCGGCGGGCCCACGCAGTTGATCACCGAAGCAGCGGGATCTGACGGCAGCTGGTCGACGACTGGCGTCATCCTGTTCGACGGCGCCGTCAACGAACCGCTCCGGCGTGTGCCCGACTCGGGCGGCACCGCCGAGGTCCTGTCGACAAAAGTCGGCGCCAACGCCGTGGCCGCATGGCCTGCCTTCCTCCCGGACGGGAAGCACTTCCTGTTCGTGACGGTCGACAACCTCGGGCCGAAGCAGCTGGGGATCGGAACGCTCGACAGCCCCGAGACGGCGATGCTGGGGCCCATCGCCTCGCGCGCCGAGTACGCGGCTGGCCGGATCTTCTACGTCGCGCAGAGCACGCTCGTGTCGCGCCCGTTCTCGCTGCAGTCGCTGGCGTTCACCGGGGAAACGACTCCCGTTGCCAGCGACACGCTTCAGGTCGAACCGAGCGGGCGCGCGGAATTCTCGCTCTCGGATGCCGGGCACCTCGCCTATGTCGCCGCACCGCAACAGCAACGTGGACGATTGGTGTGGATCGATCGCGGCGGCCGCCAGATCGGCACGGTGGGCGACCCCGCGCTGTACACCGACATCGATCTCTCGCGCGACGACAGCCGGGCCGTGGTCACGACAGCCGGCACTGGCTCTCGGGGATCGTCGCAGCAGACCGTGTGGGTCGTGGACATGAAGCGGGGCACGTCGTCCCGCGTGACGTTCGGCGACGCGCCGTACGGATGGCCCGTGATCTCTCCCGACGGGGCGTGGGTCTACTACAGCGCTGGTTCCGGGGCGCGTCTGTCCGAGCGCATCGTACGGCGGCTGGCGAGCGGCGCCGGAAACGAGGAGGTCGTGGTGGCGGATACGGGCTCGGACGTTCTCGTCGCCACCGATGTGGCGAAGGACGGCCGGCTGATGTTCCAGCGGTTCGACAGCGGCTTGAACAACGCCGACCTGCTGACGATACAGCCGGGAGCGGGTCCCGAGGTGCCGTTTCTCGTGAGCCCGATACCGATACGCGAAGAGGCTGGCCGGTTGTCGCCGGATGGGCGCTGGGTGGCGTACCGTTCCAACGAATCGGGGCGCGGCGAGGTCTACGTGCAGTCGTTCGCGCCGGGCGGCGGCAAGTGGCAGGTGTCGCGCGCCGGTGGCCGGTACCCGAAGTGGCGGGCCGACGGGCGGGAGATCTTCTTCGACATTGCCGACAGCTTCTGGGCGGCACCCGTCGCTGCCGCCGGCGGGGCGCTCGACATCGGCACGCCCGTGAAGCTGTTCGAACATCCGATCGTGCACGGCGAACGCGAGCGCAACCGGTGGTCGGTATCGGCCGACGGCCAGCGCTTCCTGCTGAACGCGCCGTCCGAAGACACCGAACCGGCGCGGATCCAGGTCGTGCTCGACGGAGCGTCCTCCCTGGCCAGCAAGTAAGACGGATTGTCAAAAGGCGAGGATCGTCTGCACCATCGGCACCCAGCCCGACATGCCGGCGGTATACGGAGTGAAAGCCCCGCTATAGGGGGCGGCGCTGACCTTGAACAGTTCTGCGTTGAACCAGACGCGCTCGGTCGGCATGAAGAACCACTTCAATCCGCCACCATACTCGTGCGAGTCGCCGAACCGCCCGTTCACCCATGATCCGCGGCCGTAGAGCATGACCTTCTTCGGGTCGACGAAGTAGCCCGCGGACAGCTCGGCGCCATGGTCGAACGTGGATTCGAGCGGCAGCGGTCCGTCCGCCTCGATGTCGTTGAGCCGCCGCCAGAAGTACTGCCCGTTGACCGCCAGGCCGTTCCATTTGATGCCGGCGTCGGCCGTCCACATCCGGTACGTCGCCTTGTCGATGGTGACACCAGGCGCGAGTGCTCCGGTCGAGAAGAACAGCACGCCGTCCGAGTTGTACAGCGACGTGTTCTCGGGGCTCGACTGATCGAGATTCGAAAACCGGTCTTCCCGGGAGCGCGTGAACCCGGCACCGAGCCGAACGCGGACCTTCTTCGAGGCAAAGTAGTCGTCGTACATGTTGCGTGATTTGCCGGGCTCGCTGTACGGGCCCAGCGGTTCCCACCACGTGCTGCCGGAAAACACGAGATGGGTGTCGATCTTGTTGGCCGAGATACTCAGCGTGTTCAGGCCGTTGCCGACAAACGCCAGATAGTTCAGGCCGTTCGCGAGCTCTCCGTTCGCCCAGGCGCCCTGGGTGAACCCGGGGCGGAAGAAGTTGTCGGCCATGCTCCGATCCGCTCCCGTAAAGAACGGGAACGTGTTCACGAGCGATCGACTGCCCGGCACGCCGGTGTAACCCGCCATGACCGTGAGGGCCTTGTTGAACTGCCAGCCGATGTTGCTGGCGACGATGATCGACGCGGCCCCCGCCGACGTCCACACAGTGAAGCTGTATCGCAATCTCTGATCGAAGATGTAGCCGCCCAGGATGAACATGGCGCGATTGACCGTGATGTCGTTTCGCGTATGCACCTCGCGCTCGACGCCCAGGTGGTCGGTGAACGTCTCGTCGCTGTCCTGGGTATTGAGATAGCGGATCTGGGTGTTGATGTTGAACCGCAGGAGGAACGGAATCTCGGCGTCGGCGGGCGTTTCCCAGATGATGATTCCGTCCCGGTAGCGATCGTCGTTGGCCGGTGGCGCGGGGGCCTGGGCGCTGCCGACGGCGGGGGCCGACATGGCGACGCCCAGGACCGAGGCCCTGATGAGCGCGCGGAGCCAGGGGGCTCCTTGCCGAACTCTCTGTCGGTGGAATTCGAGCAAGGAGCCCATCCGATCAGCAGAGGACGACGGACACCGCGAGGCCGGCTTCGCTCGTCTCCTTGTACTTGCTGTTCATGTCCTTGGCGGTCTGGGCCAGGGCCGCCACGGTTGCGTCGAAATCCACGCGGTGCCTGGACGCGATCTCGTTGCTGGCGATCGCGTAGGCGGTCCACGCTTTGACGGCCCCGAAGGCGCATCGCTCGATGCACGGCACCTGCACGTAACCCGCAACCGGGTCGCAGGTCATGCCGAGGTGATGCTCCAGCGCCGATTCGGCCGCGTTCTCGACCACACGAGAGTCCGCGTCGAACACGGTCGCCGTCAGCGCCGCGGCCATCGCCGACGCGACGCCGATTTCTGCCTGGCAGCCGCCCTCGGCCGCGGACAGCGTCGCATGGTGCTTGCACAGGTATCCGACCGCCGCGGCCGCGAGCATGCCCTCACGGACCTTCTGCCGATCGACCTTCCTGACCTCGAGGAGTCCGTAGACCAACGCCGGCATCACACCGGCCGACCCACCGGTCGGCGCCGTGATCACCAGGTGGCCGCGCCCGTTTTCTTCGGACGCCGCCAGCGCAAACGCCGAGAGCACGCCGATGCCGCGGTCCGCCTGCATCTTGTCGTCCAGCGCGCGCTTGTAGACGGTTGCGGCCTTGCTGTGCAGCATGATCGGACCGGGGAGCACGTCGTCTTCCGGCATCGCCAGCCCGGACTTCACCGTCGCCACCATCGCGTTGATGACTTTGTCGACCCATTCGTACACTTGCGCTTCCGACTTGCCCGAGATCGACATCTCGTTGGCGAGCATGATCTTGCCGATCGTGGTCTTGTTGGTGTCGGCGTGCGCGCGCAGCTCCTTCATCAGCCTGAAGGGGTACTTCGGCGGGTTCTTCTTCGGCGGCTCATAGCCCTTCCACTCGATGAATCCGCCGCCCACCGAGTAGTACTCCTGCTCGAGCAACGGCTGGTCGCCGGCGAGGAGCTTCACGGTCATCGTGTTCGGGTGTTTGAAGTCGCCCTTGGTGGCGTCGTAGATGACGTCCTTGAGGCTCACGTCGATCGACTTGTTCCCGAGCTTCACGGGAAACACCTGGTCAGGCTTGTCGCGCAGGCTGTCGAGGAACTTCGGATCGACCGTCGCAGGTTCGTTGCCGATCAGGCCGGCCAGCGCGGCTCTCTCCGTGCCGTGCCCCTTGCCGGTCGCACTCAGGCTTCCGAACAGGTTCACCTGGAGCTTCGTCGCCTTCGCGAGCTGGTCGGCGGGTAGTTTCGTGGCTCGCTGGTAGAAGTCGTAGGTGATCCGCATGGGACCGATGGTGTGGGAGCTCGACGGGCCCGGGCCCACCTTGTAGAACTCGTCCACGGTCGTCAATACCGGTCCCGCCCCCTTCTTCACGACGTTCAAGTCGGCAGCGAGTGGCGGCGGCGCGGCTTGGGCGGCTTGGGCGGGGGCCTCGGGCTTCGCGGTTGCGGCGGCGGTGGCGCTTCGCTGTTCGGGCGTGGAGCTGCAGCCCGTCATCACGGCGGCAGCACCACCGACAGCGCTTCGCATCAGGAAGCTCCGGCGGTCTAAACCGTGCGGAACCTCCGGTGCAATCAATTCGTGTGTGTCCGCTAACGGATCTTGGGCGGGTTTCCCGGCTTCCTTGTTTGACATGGGCGGCCTGCTCCCTTTCATCAACGATGCGAGGAATCGCACGCTCCTGCCGCAAAGGGCAGGCCCTATGCCAGGGGCTGACGTTGGGAATCGGGCCTGTTTTCGTGCGCCTGAGCCTGGCGCGGGGCGCATGCCTCCCGCGCAGAACGGAGGTCCCCCGAAATCCCGGAGGCGGGCCGCCAGGTCAGGACTGGGCGGCGGCCAGGCGTTCGAGCTCCGAGAGCAGATCTGCGGCGCCCGCGAGCTTGGACACGAACGCCGCGGCGCCGGCCGCGAGCGCCTTGTTCCTCGTGGCGGGATCGATCATGGCCGTGAACACGATCACCTTGATCTCCGGGCACGCGTCCGTGATTGCCCGGCAGGCCTCCAACCCGTCCACGTGCGGCAGGTTCAAGTCGAGCAGCAGCACGTCGGGCCGAAGCCGCTGCGCCTCGTCCAGCAGCACCGCGCCATCGGCGACGCAGCCCACCACGTCGCAGTCCAGCGACAGCAGCCGGGTGATGGCGGCCGAGACTGCCGGATGATCGTCTGCGACGAGCACGCGAAGGCGCCGCATTGCCCTATGAGGGCAATGATATGCGGAGCGCGCGTGCGAGGGCGTCGATTTGCACCGGTTTCGCCACGAAATCGTCCATCCCCGCCGCGGTGCAGCGTTCGCGGCACCCGTCGACCACATCGGCCGTCAGCGCCACGATCGGGAGGCGGGAACCGGATCCTTCACGGCGGCGAATCTCGGCGGTCGCCTCGTAGCCGTTCATCTCCGGCATCTGGCAATCCATGAGCACGAGGTCGTAGGGGATCGCCCGCGTCAGCTCCACGGCCTCGCGGCCATGCCCGGCGACGTCGGCTCGTACGCCGAGCCGTGCGAGCAGCATCACCGCGACCTTTTGATTGACCGGGTTGTCCTCGACGACCAGCACTCGCAAGCCCCGCCCCGCGAACTCGCCGGAAACGTGCACGCTGACTGCCGGCCGCTGCTCCGGTTGTGCCGGCGGCGCCGCTTGACGCGTCTCGGCCCACAACGTCGCGAGCGTGGTCATCAGGCGTGTGTGCCGGACCGGTTTCACCAGGCACGCATCGACGTGCTCCTTCGATACCTGCGTCTGGTCGCGCCAGTTGCCCACGGACGTCAGCATGACGTAGACCGCGTCCCGCAGCGCCGGATCGGCCTTGATGGCCTTCGCCAGGCTGGCCCCGTCCATCCCCGGCATCCGATAGTCGGCGATCACGAAGTCGTAGGGGTCGCCTGCCGCGTGCGCGTCGCGCATCGCCTCCAGCGCGTCCTGGCCGGTCGCGTAGCTGCCGTTCCGCATTCCCCAGCTCGAGATCTGCTCGTGGACGATGCGGCGGTTCACGTCGTTGTCGTCGACGATCAGCACGCGCCGGCCCGCGAGCACGCCTGCCGGCGCCGGCGCCGCCTCGGCGCGCTCGTCGAGAGGCAGGGGCAGCGAGAACGAGAACGTCGACCCCTCGCCCAGCCGGCTTTCGACGCCCATCGTGCCGCCCATCAGCTGCACCAGGCTCTTGGAAATCGCCAGACCAAGCCCGGTCCCGCCGTACCTCCGCGTGGTCGACGCGTCGGCCTGCGTGAACTTGTCGAACAGGCGCTCGAGTTGCGACTCCGGGATGCCGATGCCGGTGTCGCTGACGGCCACCAGCACGTCCGCCGCGCCCTCGTTGTCAGCGACGACGTCAACCGAGACGAGCACGTGACCGGCGTGCGTGAACTTGACGGCGTTGCTCGTCAGGTTGGCGATCACCTGCCGGATGCGGTCGGCGTCGCCGATGAAGTGCGTCGGCGCTCCAGGCGCGTAACGCGCCAGCAGATCGATGCCGCGAGCGGTAGCCTGCGAGGCGAGCATCTGCACCACGTCCTCGACCACCCGGCGCAAGTCGAACGAGAACGCGTCGATCGACAGCTTGCCCGCCTCGATCTTCGAGAAGTCGAGGATGTCGTTGATGATCGTGAGGAGCGCCTCGCCCGAGTTGCGGGCCGTCTCCGCGTAGTCGCGCTGCTCGGGCGTGAGCGCGGTATCGAGCAGCAGGCCGGTCATTCCGATCACGCCATTCATCGGCGTCCGGATCTCGTGGCTCATGTTGGCGAGGAACTCGCTCTTGGCCAGCGTCGCGGCCTCCGCGCGCTGCCGCGCCTCTTCGAGCGAGATCAGCATCTGCTTTTCCTGCGTGATGTCGATGACCGCACCGACCATGGACACCGGCTCGCCGTCGATGCTCTGGACCCGGACGTGCGACCGATGCCACCGGATCGAGCCGTCGGGCAGGATGACCCGGTAGTCGTGGCCGGCGTGCCCGAGCCTGGCCGCCTCCGGGACGCCGTCGAGCAGGCTCGCGCGATCGTCGGGGTGGACGATCGCCGTCGCCTCGTCGCGAGTGAGCGACGTCAGGTGTGGCGGTATACCGGCGATGGTCGCCCATCCCGGAGAGAACGTCATACGCTCGGCGCGCAGGTTGGTCTCGAAGATGCCGAATCCGGCGGCCTGTTCGGCGAGCGCCATGCGCTCCGCGTTCTGCCGCAACTGCTCGAGCAGCAGCTTCTCGTGCGTGATGTCGATGATGGCGCCGGTGATGCGAGTCGATCGGCCGTCGACCACCTCGACGCGGGCCTGGCTGCGAATCCATCGCACGCTGCCGTCCTCGGTGACGATGCGGTTCTCGATGCGATACGGTTCGCCGTGCACGATCGCGCGCTTGACAACCTCGAGAACCGCGGGCCGGTCCTCGGGATGCACCTGCTGATCGAGCTGGGGGCCGGTGACCACGCAGGCCTGCCGCCCGAAACCGCTCAGCGCGGCGGCGCCCGCGGTCATGTTGATGGCGCCGGTCGCGACGTCGAACTCCCACACCCCGAAGCCGGCCACTTCCTCGGCCAGCTCGAGGCGCTCGGCGTTGTGCGCCAACTGGTCGAGGATGCCGCGCTCGTGCTCGATGTCGATAATCGCGCCGATCAGACGGCGGGAGGCGCCGATCTTGCGAATACGGCCGCGTCCGCGGCGCCACTTGTAGGATCCATCGGGCATCCGCGAGCGGAACTCGATGTTGAAGGCGCCGTTGATCGCGACCGCCTGATCCACGGCCGCCTGCGTGCGCTCGCGATCGTCGGGATGCAGCAGGTCGTGAATCTGCGCGAGAGAGACGCGCACCGGCCGCGGCTCGAAGCCACTGAGCTGGGCGGCGCTCGCCGAGAGCGTCAATTCCGCGGAGTCGACGTCGGACTGCCAGATGCCGAACGCCGTCGCCTCCTCGGCCAGCGCGAGGACGTCGCCGTCAACCAGCTCGGACCAGTGATCGGGGTCCAGCCCCGCCGCCGTGGCCGGGCGATGGGCCCTGGTTCGGAGAAGCAGGGCCGCGCCCGTCGCCATACCCGCGGCGAACACCAGTACATAGACCAACACGCATGGCTAATCGACCTGACCGCACGCGCGTTCAGGGCTCGGGGCGGAACGGCCGCAATGTCCGTGACGAGGTGTGCAGGATCCCGGGGAGATACCTGGTCCTACTCGTAGCGCAGCGCGACGGTCGGATCCGTTTTCGCGGCGCGGCGAGCCGGCACGAACGCCGCCAGCAAGGTCACGGCCGCCAACACGGGCAGGATGATGAGCATGATGACCGGACGCAGCGTCGCCGTCGTCTCGACGACGGTGACCATCAGCCGTGCGGTGACGACGCTGAGGAACACGCCGGCCACCATTCCCACCCACGCCGGCGTGAGCCCCTGGCGCAGCAGCATCCTGAGCAGACGGCCGTAGGTGGCCCCGATGGCGATCCTGATGCCGATCTCGCGCGTCCGCCGGTTCACGGCGTACGAGACCAGGCCGTACAGCCCGACGAGCGTGATCGTCACCCCCATGAAACCGATGGCCCCGACCAGCGTCATGATGACGTCGCCGAGCCCCGTCGCCAGCGCACGATAGAAGGCTTCGACCGTCTGGCCGTCATAGACCGGCACGGCGGGATCGAGACCGCGGATGATGCCCCGCATCCCGCTCAGCGGCGCGGACGACGCCTCTGCCGTGTGCGCCAGCACCACCATGTCGCCGCGCGCATGCTGACGGAAACTCAAATACAACATGTCCTGCGGCTTCTCGCTCGGATACAGGTACATGGACGTCCGAACCACACCGACGACCTCCGCGATCAGCCCGCCGCTGTCCCGCAGCCTGACGCGCTGGCCCACCGCGCTTCGGCCAGGCCAGAAGTGCCGGGCCATCGTGTCGTTGACGACGATGACTTCCTGCGCGTCGGACGTATCCGTGTCCTGGAAGGCGCGCCCCTCCAGCAGACCAATCCCCATCGTCTCGAAGTAGCCTTCGCTCACGACGTTGGCGAAGAGCGTGACGCCGTCGGCGGCACCCGTCGTCCTCGAGGCATCGAAGACGACCGGCATGAGCTCGACATCGATGAGCGGCATCGCGGACGTGACAGCCGCCGACCTGACCCCGGGCAGCCGGCCCGTGGACGTCACGATCCGGTCGAAGAACTCCGTGGCGCGTGGCCCGTCATAGCCAAGCTGCGCGGCGTCCACGCTGACCTTGGCCATGTTCGTCGTCCGGAAACCCGGCCCGCGACCGAACGTCTCCGCGAACGTCTGGTACGTGATGGCCGCGATCGTCAGCACCATCAGCGACAACGCCACCTGCACCGCCGTGAGGCTGCTCCGGCCGCCCGGCATCCACCGCCGGCGCATGGCGGCTTCCGTACCGCGCATCGAGTACGACAGGTCGATGCGAGTGGTGCTCAACGCCGGACCCAGGCCGAACATCAGCGCACTGACCACCGCCACGGCGATGCTGAATCCGAGCGCCCGGTTGTCCATGACGAAGGCCGGAGGTGCGATGAGGTCGGTTGGAAATTCGATCCCACGCAGGAGCCGGATGCCGGCTTCGCCGACGGCGATGCCACCGACACCACCAAGGATGGCCAGCAGAAGGCTTTCGGTGAGGAGCTGGGCGACCAGACGCCCGCGCCCCGCTCCGACGGCGAGCCGGACGGCGAGTTCGCGGTGTCGCAGCGGCGCACGGCTCGTCAACAGGCCGGCGACGTTTGCGCACGCGACGCACAGGACCGCGACGGCCAGGATGTTGAGGATCAGGAGCACACCCGCTTCCAGTTGACCGCCGCTGACGCGCGCCTGGAACTCCGTCTGCACGACGATGTCCTCACCCTTGTTCGTTTTCGGGTAGGCCCGCGCCAGTTCGCCCGCGATGATCCGCATCTCCGCGCGGGCTTCATCCAGCGAGGTGCCTGGCCGGAGCCTGGCTTTGACCGTCGCGGACCGCAGCATCCGATCGGCGCGCGGATCCCGTCCCGCCATGCGGAACACCTCGCGCTCCATCGCCAGCGGGACGAACGATTCGTTCGGGATATCGCGCGGGTACATGCCCGTGTAGGACTTGTCCGTGACACCGACGACGGTGAACCAGTGGTTGCCGATCAACAGCTGCCGGCCGACCACCTTGGGGTCGCCATTGAACAACTGTTGCCAGAGCCCGTAGCTCAAGACGGTGACCGCGTCGCGGCCGGGCACGCGATCTTCTTCAGGCGTGAAGCCGCGCCCGAGGAGCATGGGGACGCCGAGCTCGTCGAAGAAGTTGCCGCTGACGGCCGTCACCAGCCGCACACGCTGCGAGTCGGACGTCAGCGCCACCGCAGATTTCTGCGTGTCGTACGCGACCCACGCTTGCATCGTCTGGCTTCTTCGGCGAACGTCGTCGAAGTCGGCATACGACATCTGTGTCTCGCCAATCGGGCCGAGCGAAACCGCCATGCCGACGGTGAACAGCCCTTCGGCGTGGCGGATCGGCAGCGGTCGCAGGAGCAGTGCGTCCGTCGAGCTGAACATCGCCACGTTGGCGCCCGTGCCGAACGCGATGGACAGCACGGCGATCGCCGTGAAGCCGGGGTTCTTGATCAGCAGCCGCGCCCCGTGCCGCAGATCCTGCAGGACGTTATCGAGCCAGCTCATGTGACGGTGAGGATAGCGCAAGCCTGTGTTACGGTTTGCCCGGTATGAGCCACGAATCCGATCCCACCTCCGCGCCGACGATCAAGCGCAGGGACTTCCTGCGCACTGCCGGCATCCCTGTCGCGGCGGCGCTGGCGCCCTCCGTGCTGACGGCCCAGGACGGGCGGACGTCGAGAGTGCCGCCGCCCGAGCGGATTCGCGTCGGGATCGTCGGCGCCGGCGACATCGTCAACACGGTGCACATCCCGGGCCTGCGGCGGATGCCAGGCGTGGAGATCGTCGCGGTGGCGAACCGCTCGCTCGAGTCGAGCCAACGCGCCGCCAAGGAGAACAACATTCCGCGCGCCTACGCGGACTGGCAGCAGCTGCTCGCCGCCGACGGCATCGACGCCGTGCTCATCGGCACCTGGCCCTACATGCACCGCGAGGTCACGGTGGCCGCGCTCAAGAGTGGCAGGCATGTCCTCTGTCAGGCGCGCATGGCGAACGACGCGGCCGAGGCGCGCGCCATGCTGGCGGAGTCGCGCCGCTATCCGAATCTCACGACCATGCTCGTGCCGAGCTCGAGCGGCTACAGCGTGGACATCGCGCTCCGGAAGCTGCTCGCAGACGGCGTCGTGGGCGACATCCTGTCCGTCGAGGTGCAGCGGCTGGAGCGCGGCTTCGCCGAGTTCGGCGGCGAGCTCGACTGGCGCCACAATCGCGAGTTCAGCGGCTACAACACCCTCAACGTGGGCGCCATCTACGAATTGATGCTGCGCTGGCTCGGCCCCGGCAATCACGTGATCGCCAAGACCCGCGTGCACGTGAAGACGAGGCGGGACGAGAGGGGAGCGGAGCGCGCCGCGACCATTCCCGATCACGTCGAGGTGCTCTACGAGCTCGGCAACGGGGCTCCGGTGCACATGACGTTCAGCGAAACGACGGGGCTCTCCCGCGGCAACGACACCTGGATCTTCGGGACCCAGGGGACAATTCACCTCGACAACGCGAACAACATCTTCGTCGGCCGCCGCGGCGACCGCGAGCTCCGGCCGCACCCGAATCCACCCGAGGGGCGGTTCCGCCATCGCGTGGAAGAGGAGTTCATCAACGCGATCCGCGGCATCGAGCCGGTCACGCAGAACACGTTCGAGATCGGCGTGCGCTACATGGAATGGACCGAAGCGGTGCATCGCAGCGCCGAATCAGGCCGCTCCGTCAGCTTGCCGCTGGCCCTCTAAGGCCCCAGCCAACCAGTCGTAGGCATTCTACGTCTATAGCCGTAGACTGTCTACGACTATGGCGACACCTGCTCACGACCAGCGCCTGGAACTCCTCCAGGGGACCCTCGACATGCTCATTCTCCGGACCCTCAAGTGGGGGCCGCAGCATGGCCACGGCATCGGCCAGGCGATCCGCGCGCAGTCGGACGATCTCCTCAAGGTCGAAACCGGCTCGCTCTATCCCGCGCTGCATCGTCTGGTGAAGCGCGGCTGGTTGAAGACGGAATGGGGCGTGAGCGAGGCCAACCAGCGGGCGAGGTATTACCAGCTGACGGCGGCGGGCAAGACGCAGCTCGTTCGCGAGCAGGACCGCTGGTCACGGCTCGTGCACGCCATCGGTCGAATCATGAATCCCGCCACAGGCGAGTAACGAGCACAGGAGTGCGGCATGCGACCCGACGAAGGCGACCTCACCGAAGAACTCCGCGGCCACCTGGCGATCGAGATCAAGCAGCGAATCGATCGGGGGGAGGACCCGGAGAGTGCCCGCCGCGCGGCGCTGCACGAGCTCGGCTACGTGCCGGCCGTCCGCGACGAGATGCGGCGCGTCTGGTACAGCCGTGGGTACGACCAGGCTGAAGCGCTCGCGCGAGACATCCGGTTCGCCTTGCGCTCGCTGACCCGCGCCAAAGCCCTGACCGCTACCGTGGTGGTGACGCTGGCGCTGGGGATCGGCGCCAACGCGGCGATTTTCAGCGTCGTCCGGAGCGTGCTGCTTCGTCCGCTCGTCAATCGCGACGCGGATCGGCTGATTTACATCCGCCAGAGCGCTCCGGGGATCGGGACCGACAACTACACGTTCTCGGTTCCCGAAATCAACGACTTCAAGGCGCGCGCCAGGACGATTGCCGCGTTTGGCGACTTTTCCACCGTGGACTTCACCTTGATCGGCTTCGGCCACGCCCCTCGTCTCGTGAAGGCCGGCGTCGTCAACGGTTCGTTTTTCGAAGTCATGGGACTTCGTCCCGTGCTGGGCGCGGCTCTCCGGCCAACATCTCGTACAACACGCATGCCAGGCTGTAGAGATCGGCCGGTGGGCCGACGTTCCCGGTGTCCAGCGCCTGCTCGGGGCTCATGTACAGCGGCGTGCCAAGCGCCGTCCCAGTTCCCGTCAACGTCTCGACGCCGTTCGCGCTCATGACTCGCGCGATCCCGAAGTCCGCCACCGAGGCCATCCCGTCCGAAAGCAGGATGTTTTCCGGCTTGATGTCGCGGTGAACGAATCCCTGCCGGTGCGCATGCCCCAGCGCGCTCGCGACTTCTCGCGCGAGCCGCAGCGCTTCGTCCAGCGGCACTGACGCGTGCTGGAGCCGTGCCCGCAGCGACCCGCCCTCCACGTGAGGCATCACGTAGAACAGCTGATCGCCAATGGCGCCCGAGTCGAAGAGCGGCAGGATGTGCGGGTGTACGAGCTGCGCCGCGATTTCGATCTCGCGCAAGAAGCGCGCGGTCCCGACCGCCGCCGCGACCTGCGGCTTCAGGATCTTGATCGCAACAGTGCGGCGATGCTTCAAGTCCTGGGCGAGATACACGGAGGCCATACCACCGCGGCCCAGCAAACGCTCGATTCGATAGTTCCCGAGCACGTGGTCCGGAGCCGCGCCCGCGCTGACGCTTTCGGTGGACGTGAGAGCTTCGCCGGCGAGCAGCGATTCGAGTGCGTGACGCAGGCCGGCATCGCTCCCGCATGCCGAGGTGAGAAAGGCGGGCCGCTCCTCGGTCGTCAGCGAGAGGGCTTCGAGGTAGAGAAGCGTGATCTGTCGCCGGCGTTCACCATCCATCGGCGCATCGATTCAAGGAAGCCTAGACTACGTCGCCAAGTCTGGACCAGGGTTTCCACGGGGAGTTCGTCGAGGCGTTGGTTCTCGGTTCCTGAGCCACACGGCGGCGACAATCCAAGGATCTTCTGCGAAATTGAAGGCAATGCCTTCGTTGTTCGCGGAATCACTGGATGGCAGTATGAGCGGATGAGGCATCTGCTCTCCGGTTGTCTGGCGCTGGCGATCTTCGGAGCGGCCCCTGCGTCAGCGCAAAAGCTCAAGGACGTTCGCGAGCTCCATATCGTGTTTCAAGGACTCGACGAGGATGCCCTCAGGTGCGGGCTCGTCGAGGACTCGCTGGACGCTGCAGTGCAGTTGCCCTTGAACCAGAATCACGTGCCCGTCGGGAAGCCGTGGACGGACGACACGAAACGCGACTTCCTGCCCGACGCATTGTCCGTGGAAGTCGTGGTTCTGTCGGACGGCGATGAATGCATCGGCAACGTCGGAGTCGACATGTTGCGCGTCGTGGTCGGTCCCGGTGGAGACAGATTCGGAGCGGCCGTGTGGAGTAAAGGGATCCTCCTGTCCGGCCCGCGAGGCAGCTTTCCGCGGCGAGTCAGAGACGCCCTGGAAAACCTGACCAGGCAATGGGTCGCTCAATGGCAGAAGGAGAATCCCTCCTGAGCCTTCCGGTCAGCCGACCATCTTCATCTTCTTCATCTCTTTCGCGACCGCGTCGACAAGGTCCTTCACGAACGCCTGCAGGCTGTCCGGGTTTCTCGTTTCGCTGACCGCCGCCCACACGAGGCGGTCGCTCGTCACGTCGTAGACCAGGGTCTCGACCCCGATCGTCGTGGTCGTCCGAGTGCCGATCGGGATAATCGTCGTCTGCGACCACCCATAGCCGTAGTAGCCCCAGAAAGACTGGTAGTACCCGGAGGCGAACGCCACCTTGGCCGACTTCTCGATGTCACGGCTCACCGGCCGTAGCGCGACGACACCTTTCACCCCCCGCCTTTCGAACCACGCCTTTGCCGTCTCGGCGCTCTTGAGCTCCGGAGCTGGAACGAACCGGTAGGTCGCGAGCCCGGTGCCGCCGCGCGCCGTCAGTTCGCGGGCCAACGCTTCCTCGCCGGACATCTGCAGCGACTGGTTGTCGGTGATGACCAGAGCCGCGACGGTCTGCCCCTTGAAGTTGAGGCGCGACACCTCGGGCGACTTCCAGACGTCCAAGAAGGTCGGTGCCGCGGACAGCGATGCCGACACGGTCGTCACGATCACAGCGATCCAGGCTCGACGCATCGTTTCCCTCCCGGCGAGTGGCCTCAACCGCTCGTGCGACTGCAACGTGCGTTCCGGGATGAGGTAGGGCACTCCCTGGACGTTTGTCATCGGGGCATCGCTGTTCGCCGACAGCGCCTCCGAACGCACGTGTTGTTGCCCACGGTGTCGGGTCGGTCCGACGCAACCCCAAGCACGCGCCCAATAGTGATCGGAGCGCCTTATGCAGTGACGACAAGGGATCGTCTGGAATGGGCTGAGGTTGGCGGCAGCCAACCGCGGATGAGGAGGCTGGCATGCGACGCATATTCCCCGTGATCGTCACGCTCGTGGTGCTCGCGCCCGCGTCACGGGTCCTCGATGCGCAAGCGCCTCTTCCGGCGGCCGACTACGCGCGGCTGGCCGGCACGTGGCAACTGGATACCGGCGGCAACCTTTCGATCGCCGCAGAGCGGAGGGTCATCACCGTCTCTCCGGAGTGGCTGCGGGTCGAACTGCAGCGGTCGGAGGATGCGCGCCCTCCGGTCCTCACGTATCGATTCGATGGCCGTGACGAGGTGAATCCGTTCGGGACCGGTAAAGCCACGTCGCGCCTGTTGCGCGAGGGTGGGGCCATCGTCACGGAAACGGTGTATGAGGTTCGCAACTCGCCCATCACCGTGCGGGAGACGTTCAGCCTCAACCCCGCCGGCACCGAGTTGACGATCCACTCGGTGCTCCGCGTCGAGCACGGCTATGAAGGACAGCTCGCGGCGGGGCAGTCAAAGCCGCCCAACGTGTCGACCGCCACGACGGTGTTTCGCAAGCAGCCGTAGGCGCCCAGCGGGCCCCGAAAACGGGCCGCTCAAGGTCCGGTCGCGGTTGCCGATTCCGGGTGATGGAGGAGCCCATGCCCCCTGTCACCGCACTGAACACGCCCAACGCGACGCTCTATTTCCATCCCGACGAGCGCATCGTCCATCACGAGATCCGCAGGTTCGTGACGGGCCAGGACTTCCGCGATCTGTTGACCGCGGGAGGCGACCTCCTGCGCAAGCACATGGCTCGCAAGTGGTTGTCCGACGACCGCGGGCAGTGGGTGCTGGCCAAGGAAGACCTCGACTGGTCCGAGACCCACTGGGCGCCCCAGGTCGCGAAGGCAGGCTGGAAGTACTGGGCCATCGTCCGGGCCGAAAAGGTGCTGGCCAAGGTGGCGATGGAAGCCCTGGTCACGAAGTACGGAAAGCTGGGCGTGAAGGCGCAGTTCTTCACCGACCCGAAGGACGCGATGGCCTGGCTGAAACAGCAGCCCTGAGCCCCGTCGGCGGGGCTCAAGCCCCGCCCTACTTACACACGAAGTTGTCCGCGTCGTTCACGCTGCCGGTGCCCTTGTAGGTCGCCACCTGCGGCACTGCGCAGATCGGCCGCGTCATCTCGACGTTCGTGCCGCGCGTCTTCGTCGCAGTCAGGACCTTCGGCTCCACCCCCTGCTCACGCCAACGCTCGAGAGCCGCCATGAAGTTCACCTGGTCAGGGCCCTGGCCGCCGCGGCAGTGCGCCATCCCCGGCATCATGAACAGGCGGACGACGTCCTGGTTCTTGCCCATCTTGGTCTGGACGCTGTTGTAGTAGTTGATGCTGTTCTCGGGTGAGATCGCGGTGTCGTTCCAGCCGTGGTACATCAGGATCTTGCCGCCGCGCGCCTTGAACTTGCTCAGGTCCGGATCGACGGCGTTGATGAAGCCGGTCTTCTCGTCCACGAATTTCACGTCGCGATCGACGTCGAACTTCTTCCAGTCCCACTTCGGGTCCTGGTACGCGAGCTCGAATGAACCGGTCGCCACGAAGATCGGCTGCGTCGCCGTGCTGACGACGGCGGTCCACGACGCCTCGCTGCCGTAGGCCTTGCCTGGGAAGATCATCGTGCCGTCGCTGAACTTCGACGGCGCATACATGCGCTTGACGCTCTCGACCTGGACGGGCGTCAGGCAGCTGTCCGCGTCGGCGCCCTTGCACACCAGCGTCGCGGGGTCGAACTTGCAGGAACGCGGCTCGGTGATCAGGCCGTCCTTCACGCCGTCGCTGCCGTCGCAGGCGTTGAGCACCGCCTTGTTCAACATCTCGAGCTTGGCCTGGGTGAGCAGCCCGCCGGCCGTGTTCAGCGCCGGCACGGCGTTCACGAGATCGTTGCTGTGGAGATGCGAGTGATAGTTGGCTGGCGCTCCGGCAAGGATGGCGTCGAAGTCGTCCGGGAAGCGCTGCGCCGACATCAGCCCCTGGCGGCCGCCCGTGGAGCAGCCGTTCCAGTACGAGAGGCGCGGCGCGCGATCGTAGAAGGCGTTGATCAGCTTCTTCGACGTGGCGGCCATTTCGTGCACGGCGCGATGCGAGTAGTCGATCACCTTCTCGGGGTGCCCGATGAGCGGAGCCGACGTGCCGCCGACGTGGCCGGTGTCGGTCGACGAGGTCGCGTAGCCTTCACGCAGCGCGTCGGCCATCGCCGGATAGCTGATGATCCCGGCCCAGCCGCCGTTGCCCACGGCCTGGTACTTGCCGTTCCATCCTTCCGCGACGGGCAGCCAGACTTCGACCTTGATGTCCGAGTCGGACGAGGGCGTCAGCGTGGCCGCGATGCGGCAGTGGGCCGGCAGCATCAGCGGCGGCACGGCCGGCGCGCCACCACGGCCCCCCGCGGGGGCGGCCGCAGGCGGTGCACCGCCGCGGCCAGGCTGGACGAACGGGCCAGCCGGCACGGCCTCCGCGCTCGTAATCGTCACGTTCGGGAACGTGAGTGACTTGATGGTGGCGCAGGGCGTTGCGGCCCAGGCGGGCGCAGCCAGCAGCAGGGCGGACAGCGTGCAGAGAACCCGTGTCGTCATCGACATCTCCTCGATTCCCGTGATTCTAGCAGTCGTAGTAAACGCGGACCTATCAGGTCCGCTTAGTGCCGAATCTGTGAGGCGGCGGCTTCGGTCTCGAAGCTCGTCTCGCAGTTGCCGCGCTCCGGAATCAGGCCCGCGTTGGCGCCCGCGGCGCGCCGCAGAATCCGCGTCGGGAACACCAGCGGCTCCACCAGGACCTCCGGGTCCTCGAGCGTCAGGTCGTAGAAGATCGCGTCGCCCTCACGCCGGAACTTCTCGACGATGTGCATGTCGGACGTGTGGAAGTAGCCGCCGCGCCCGATCCACGTGGTGTCGATGAAGCCGATGGAGTCGAGCACGAGCGTGTCGCCTTCCCATTTCCCGACCGTGTCGCCGAAGTACTTGGCGGCGTACTGCGCGTCCGGTGCGTGCTGGCGGCCGTCGATCGGGACGATGCGGAATTCGGGATAGCCACCACCCGCGTCGGGGAACTGACCGTAGATGAAGATGATGTCGTTCTCGGTCTGGACGATGCGCCGCGGCGGGCCCTGCCGCGGCACGCCCAGCGGCTGGCACGTCATGACCGGGTCTTCCTTGTTGGTCCACATGTCGAGCTGCTGCACCTTGTCCCAGTGCTCCGGCTTGTAGAGCGGACGGCCCAGCATGCCGAACCGCGAGGGGGAGTAGAGCTCGAAGTCCTCGGTCTGGTTGGTCTCGCGGCGGCACTCCACCTGCGTGGGACCGCAGCGCCGGTTGCCGTAGTTCCCGATCCAGCCGATGTTGAATTCGTTCCAGTTGCCCGTCATGTCCGGCTTCCCGGCGATCCGAGGCATGGGCGCCGTGGTGTTCGTCGGCGGCTCGTTCCTGGCCCACACGATGGCCGGCGCCTTCGTGGCGACGTTCATCGCTTTCTGCACGCTCGGCGGCACGGGCACGACGACGTAGACGTTGCCGGTCTCGGTTTCCTTGGTCGTCAGATCGCGCACCACCGCGCCGTTCTTCCGCTCGGTCAGCCGGCCAGGGAGATACATCTCGATCTTGTTCAGCGGATTGTTCCAGTCCTGGTAGTTGCTGTACGTGAACTCCGTTGTCGTCGCCCCCTGAGTGACCACGACCTTCTCGACCATGTATTTCGCGTTGAGCGTCGCGGTGCCGGTCGCGCCGTCCACGCCGGGAATGGGGAAGGTGAGCACCGGCTTGCCGGCGGCGTCGAACGAGAGGGCCGTGTTGCCAGCCTTCATCACGCCGTCGGGAATCACCGTGCCCGGATTGGCGCCCAGCCTCCAGGTGTCCATGGTTCCCGCCAGCGCTGATTTCGCCGCGCCCTGCGGATTGGCCCAGATGCGAATGAGCCGCTCCTGCACGGTCGCTGGCATTGCCGCCACTTTGCCCTTGGTGCCGGCGATTTCCGCGCCGACGGTGTCCTCGTTCCACGCGTAGTGCCAGCTCACCGCCTCGATGTTCGAGACGGCCTGTTTGTTGGGCCGCGTGCACGTGTACTGGATACGCTGGCTGAACGTCTGGTAGTTGGTGCTCTCGCGGAACTTCGACAACGTGCACGGCTGGCCGTCCACCTGGATCGTGCCGGTGCCCTGAAATTCGAGCGTGGCCACCATGTCGCGTTCGTCGGCACCCCGCAGGATGCCCTGATGCCACATCCAGTTGAAGAGCACCGCACGCAGATCCTTGGCGCCCGCGGCCGGCGTGTAGGGCGCACCGCCACGGCCGCCGCCTCCGCCGCCCGGAGCTCCCGCGCCGCCCGGACCACCCGCGCGACCCTGGCCGGCGGCCGGAGCCTGCTGCGCAGTGGCGGTCGATGACAGGCCGATCGCGACGAGCAGAACGAACGCGGCCGGTGTCCAACGAGTGTTGCGAGCAGACGCCATGGTGATCCTCCGTGTTGTGGCGAGAGCATACGCCATTTCGCGGTTGACGGCCGCGCGGCCGCAATGCTAAGTAATTGGCACATCGTGGCTAAGAAATTAGCACCTCCGGACGTGAGCCGCCGCGAGCGGCAGATTCTCGACGTCCTGTATCGCGTCGGGCGCGCCACGGTGGCGGAGATTCAGGCGGGCATGCCGAACGCGCCGGGCTATTCGGCCGTGCGGACGTTCCTGCGCATCCTCGAGGAGAAGGGGCACGTCCGGCACGAGCAGGACGGCACGCGCTACGTCTACCTGCCGAGTGTCAAGCCGGACCAGGCCAAGCGCTCCGCGCTGCGCCATTTGTTGCACACGTTCTTCGACGGATCCGCCACGCAGGCCATTGCGGCCCTGCTCGACGAAGACCCGGACCGGCTGTCCCCCGACGACCTGAAGCGGCTTGCGGAAATGATCGAGGTGGCGCGAAAGAAAGGCGGCTGAGATGTTGGAGCGGGTAACCGTCATTCTGGCGGCCGCGTGGCTGCTTACGCTGGCGCTGCGCCGGGCGCCGGCCGCGGCAAGGCACATGGTGTGGACGTTGGCGATTGTCGCCGCGATGCTGACGCCTGCGCTGTCGATTGTCCCGACGTGGTCTATCCCGTTGCCCGCCGCACTCGCGCGATGGGCTCCCGCTGCCGCGATCGACATCGCGAGTGCTCCCGGCACTCTTGCGAACCTGGCGCCGGCCGTTCCCGTCCCGGCGACGCCAATCAGTGCCGTCTCGCAGGGGACGGCGCCGGCCAGCCGCATGACGCCGATGGCGGTCGCGGTTGCCTTGTGGGCCATCGGGGGCGCCGTGATCCTGCTGCACATGTTCAGCGGCATCGTGGCCACCTTCCGCCTTCGACGCTCGGGGACGCTGGCGGGCGGCGCGAGTTGGGTCGCGGAGGCGCACGCGATCGCGGCGGACATGGGCATCGATCACGTCACGTTCGCGGAATCCGATCAGTCGCAGGTGCCGTTTGTGTGCGGCGTCATCAAGCCGCACGTGATCATGCCGGTGGCCATATCGTCCTGGCCCGCCGAGAAACGGCGAGTCGTCCTGCTGCACGAGCTGTCGCACGTCAAACGGCGCGACTGCCTGACGCAGCTGCTGGCGCGCGTGGCGGTCGCGATGTACTGGTTCCATCCGCTTACGTGGCTGGCGGCGCATCGGCTGCACCTCGAGCGCGAGCGCGCCTGCGACGACGTGGTCCTGATGTCCGGCGTTCGCGGCTCCGACTACGCGGGTCACCTCGTGGATATCGCCAACGCGGCGATCTCTCGCAGATCGCCATTTGCCGCAGCCAGTGTCGCCATGGCGCGTCGCGGGCGGCTGGAGACACGTCTCATGTCGATTCTCGATCCGCAGCTGGTTCGTACGTCTCGGCGCTCGACACGGCTGGTCGTCGGCGCGTTTGGACTCGTGGCGCTCGCAGCGGCGTCGCTGCAAGTGCAGGCGCAGGCACCCGCGCCAGCTCCAGCGGCGGCGTCAGCCGGCGCGCAAACGCCGAGCGTGAGGTTCGAAGTGGCATCGATCAGGCGGAACAAAGAGGTGGAGGCCCAGCGCGCGGGGATCAATCCGAACGTCCCCACCGTGCCGGGGCGAGCCCAGTCGCTGCCGGGTGGCAGGTTGCTCGGGCGCGGCATGACCGTCCGCGAGCTCATTCGCGACGCGTACGGGTACCGCAATAGAGCCCAGGGCGACATCGTGGGCGGACCCGGCTGGATCGATATCGAGCGTTACGACGTGCAGGCCAAGGCCGACTTCGAGTTTCCGCCGTCGACGAGCAGCGGCCTCCCGCCGGCGGCCGAGGGCGCGTTACGTGCGCTGCTCGTCGAGCGCTTCAATCTCATCGCCCGCCTGGAATCGTCCATCAGACCGGTCTACGAGCTCGTCTTGCACCGCAAGGACGGCCAGCTCGGTCCGAATCTCAAACCCTCGAAAGGGGGATGCCGCTCCTTCTTCCAACGCGAGGCGGTGAACGTGGGCCTCGTGATCCAGGCGCCAAGCCCCGACGCTCCCGCCCCGTTGCGCCCGTGCCCGCTCCTGATTGCGCCCGGGATCATCCGCACCGAAAACATGACGATGGCGGACTGGGTGAAGATTCTTGCCTTGACGCCGCAGCTCAATAGAACCGTCATCGATCGTACCGGTCTGACCGGAGGCTTCGACATCCAGATTGGAGATCCGGAAGCCGCAAGACCCGGGCCGATGGAGCTGCTGCCGCCGATCAAGCCGGCGCTGGAGTCGCAGCTCGGTCTCACGGTACGAGATGCGGAAGCGCCGGTGGAGGTCGTGGTCATCGAGCAGGTCGAGCGCCCGACCGACAACTAGCGGATGATCCGCGCGCTCGTCTGGAACTGCCGGAAGTTGGCGTAGGTGGCCTCGCCGCCGACGAGCTCGCCGGTGCGCGCCACGTAGCTTTCGGCCATCTGGATCGGTACCGGCACGGGAATACCGGGCGCATGGCCGTACGACACGGTGATCGACGCTTTGATCTTTTCAAAGGTCAGGACGGTCCGGAGCACTTCCCCCGTCTGGACGTCGACGAGCGCCACCACGCGCGAGGGCTGATCGTGTCCCTCGGGAGTCCGCACGAACGTGAGCCGGTTCTGCTCGCGAAATTCGATGAGCCAGGCTGAACGTCCGTCGACGGCCTCGACGCCTCGTTGACGCACTTTGAAGCGGTCCCGATACCGCGGGTTCATGATTTCGAGCGCAAACGTCGGGACGTTGATGTTGCGCGTGACGAGCCATTCGCCGAGATTGAAGCGGGCGTTCTGGTCGGCGATGCGGGCGGCCTGCCCGACGGCGCCGCTGGCCAGCAGCCGCTGCAGGCGCTCCTCACGGTCACGCACTGCCACTCCGTCCTTTTCGAACGTGTCGCGATAGCCCACGCGGCGGGTGCCGTCGGGGGTCAGCGTCAGCGCAAAGTCCGAGCGAAGCGCCTGCGACAACTTCGACCGGTGCGCCTTCGAGCCGGTCTCGACCCACTGGCGATACGCCTCTTCCGCGACCACGTTCGACAGCCGCTCTTCGTAGCCCTGGAGGTAGGCATCCAGACGCGCGACGACGTCGCGGAGCCGCGGCGTCTGTGCGCCGGCGGCGGTCAGGAGTGCGAGCGTGAACGCGACCGTCGCGACGATACGGCCCACCAGGTTGCCTCCACCGCGACGGCCAGGACCGTCAACTCCAACGTGAAGAGCACGTGCCGCGTCAGCAGCGGGACGTCCGCGGACACCGGAACCAGACGGGTCCAGCCGTCCACCGTGTTCGTGATCACCGCCGCGGCCGCGATCGCGAACAGAAGCGCGAGCCCCAACCAGACCCGGGGGATTGGAGGATTCATGAGCGCCTCCGTCATTGAATTCGTTTCGACGAGCCTCCCGAGACGCGCTGCCACGTCTTACCCAGGTCGTACGATACCTCGCATTGCGACGTCGACGACTGGAAGTCCGCGGCGAACGTCTCGGTACACCGGGCGGTGCTGCTCGCTTGTTCGCCCGTCCAGACGACCGCGAGCTCCATCGTCGCCGCCGCGTAGGTGGATGGCACGCGGCCGTTGAATCCCCAGTACAGGTAGACGCGGCGACGCGGGTCGAAGCCGTAGACCTCGACCTGCGTGATCGGTCCGGTGCCGGTAGAACACTCGCGGTGGCTCTCGACGAACGACCGGTTGGTAATCCACCGCCGCTCCGATCGGCACGACACGCGAGCGCCGTTGCCGTCGCCTTCGTAGACCCAGGTGCCGATGTAGCGCTCGAGCGGGGCCAGTGGGTCCACGGTCTGCGCGCCGCTCGACCTGGGGAGCAGACCAAGCGCCAGCGTCGAGACGATGATGAGGCGCCACATACGACGCCGATGCTAGCCCAATTTCACCCACCGGGACCGGTTGGTAGGGTTCTTGAAACCTCTCAGGCCTGATGTGCCCGCGTTCGACCGAATTGCTTGAAATCCTCGGGCAACGTCCGCCGAGAGGTGTCGGAAAGCCGACATGATCCCCGGCATTTCCGGCATGTCGTCGGACCAGATCGCCGCGCTGACCACGGCGCAGATCCAGGCGATGGGCTCGGGCGACTTCAGGACGCTCAGAAGCGAACAGATTGCCGCGCTGAGCACCGATCAGATCGCCGCCATCGAAACGCGGGACATCGTGGTCCTGACCAGCGCGCAGATCGGGGCGCTGCAGATCTACAACAGCCGGGGGCTGCTGCCGTCGCAGATCACCGCGCTCACCACGGCGCAGGTGAAGGCCCTGACGAGCGATCAGCTCACGGGTTTCTCGGCGCAGTGGCTGAACAGCCTCACTGCCACCCAGGTCAGGGCGATCGACGCGGCCGATCTCGCACAAATGTCCACCGCGCAGATGGCGGTGCTGCTGACGAGCACGGCGAATCTCGCGGCCCTGACGTCGGCGCAGATCCGCGTCCTCAGTACCGCGAACACGAGCGCGCTGACCTCGGCGCAGATGCGCGCCTTGACCACGGCGCAGCTCCAGGTGCTGACGAGCGATCAGGCGGCCACGCTGAGCACCGCGCAGATTGCCAGCCTCACGACCGCGCAGGCCAAGGCCGTCACCGGCGAAGGGCTTGGACAGTTGTCCAAGCAGCAGGTGGACGTGTTGATCGCGGCCGCGGGCGGCGTGAACGCGCTGACCACGACGCAGATCCGCTCACTGAGCACGGCCAACGTGGCGGGCATGACGACGGCCCAGATCAGAGGCCTGACCGCATTTCAGCTGCGGGCTCTCAGCAGCGGCCAGGGACAGGCGCTCACCACGGATCAGATTGCGGCCTTGACGACGGCGCAGGCGATCGCCATAGACGGGGCCGCGCTCACCGCGATGTCCACCGGGCAGGTGCCGGTGCTCATCGCGGCGGCGGGCGGCGTGTCCGCCCTCACGACGGCGCAGGTGGCGGTGCTCAGCACCGCCAACGTCAACGCGCTCACGACGGCGCAGATCGGCGCGCTCACGGTGGGGCAGGTCAGAGTGCTGAACAGCGCTCAGATCGCCGCGCTGACGAGCGATCAGGTGACGGCGCTCACCAGTGCCCAGCTGGCGAGCTTTTCGGGCACGCAGGCCCGATCGATCGACGCCGGCGATCTCGCGCAGATGTCCACCGGGCAGGTCGGCGTCCTGCTGGCCAACACAGGGAACGTGGCGGCGCTGACGACGGCGCAGGTGGCCGCCCTCCGGACGGCCACCATCGGCTCACTCACCAGCAGCCAGCTCCGCGTGCTGACGACGGCACAGCTGCAGGCGCTCACCAGCGATCAGGTCCGGGCGCTGACCAGCACGCAGATCACGGCCCTCTCGGCCGCGCAGGCCATCGCGATCGACGCGGGTGATATCGCGCAGATGTCCACGGCGCAGGCCGCCGTGCTGCTGGCCAACCCCACGAAGCTGGCGTCGCTCAGGACGGCGCAGATCGCGGCGTTGAGCACCGCGAACATCAACGCGTTGACGACGTTTCAGATAACGGCGCTGACGCCGGCGCAGCTACAGGCGTTCACGAGCGATCAGATCCGGGCGCTGACCACGGCGCAGATTGCCACGCTCACCGCCGCGCAGGCCCGCGCCGTGGAGCCCGCCGATCTCGTCCAGATGTCAACCGCACAGGTAGGCGTGCTCATCGCGCGCACCGCGAATCTGGCCTCGCTGACGACGGCGCAGGTGGCGGCGCTGAGCACGAGCAATATCGACGCGCTGACCACCACGCAGGTGGGCCTCCTCACCGCCGCGCAGGTCAGAGCCCTGACGAGCGATCAGACCCGGGCGCTGACCACGGCGCAGCTCGCTGGTCTCACGCTCACGCAAGCCAGGTCGATCGAAGGCGCAGCCCTCACGCAGTTGTCTCCCGCGCAAGTGCCGCTGTTGATCGCGGCGGCGGGCGGCGTGGCGGGGCTGACGACGGCGCAGATACGGTCGCTGAGCACGGCCAGCATCAGCGCGTTGTCGACCGCGCAGGTCGCCGCGCTCACGGCCGCCCAGGTCAGGGCGCTCACGAGCGCGCAGGCTCAGGCCCTGAGCACCGCGCAGATTGGCAGCCTGACGTCGGCGCAGGCGATTGCGATCGACGCGAGCGCGCTCGCGGCCATGGCGACCGCGCAGATTCCCGCCGTCATCGCGGCCGCTGGCGGCGTCAACGTGCTCACCACGCCCCAGGTGGCGGCGCTGAGCACCGCCAGCATCCGGGCGTTGTCCACCGCGCAGGTGCAGACGTTGACGACGGCGCAGATTCGCGCGCTCACCAGCGCCCAGATGACGGCGCTGACCGCTGGTCAGACATCCAGCCTGACCAGCGCGCAGGTGAGAGCGATCGATGCGGCCGACGTGGCCCAGATGACCGCGGGGCAGGTGGCCGTTCTCGTCTCGAACAGCGCGGACCTGGCGGCGCTCACGGCGCAGCAGATCGCCGCCCTCAACCTGACCAGCGTCACCGCGCTGTCCACCGACCAGATTCGCGTCCTCACGCCGATTCAGGTCGGGGCGCTGACCACGGCGCAGATCCGCAACGGGCTCACCACCGCCCACATCGCGGCGCTGACGACCGGCCAGCTGGTCGCGCTGACGTCAACGCAGGTCGCCGCCATGACCACCGACCAGATTCGCGCGCTGCCGTTCTAGCGGGCCTCGTAGGCGCCGACGTCCCAATACGGGCCCTGCGGTCTCGCCACGCCAAGGCGATCTGTCGTGACGCTGCTGTTGGACGCGCCGGCGTCGATCGCCAGGCTGCCCGGCGCGAGCCGGTAGTCGTGTGCCGCGGCGTTCACGAAGAACGCGGCGGTCGCCTGCATGTTGCTCACGCCGCCCGGCATGGTCGAACTGGAGCCCAGGAACAGCACGTTGCGCACGTCCAGCCCGATCGCGGTGGAGCTGGCAGCCTTGAAGAAGCGCGGAATCGCGGACCCGAGCGTCGTGTTCCACACCTGGACGCGCTCGATGTTGTCCTCGTAGCGCACGCCGGTGCCGACGTCATAGACGACCGCGTTCTGCACGCGCGCCCAGGCGCCGCCGTTCGGCCCAGGTCCGCGCAGCCGGAACGCGATCTCCGACCGCGAGACGGTGACGCCGTCGAACGTCGCGTCCACGTTCTCCTTGATGTTGAACGCCGCCATGTTTGTGATGAGGCCGCCGCGGAAGCCCCAAGCCTCGGTCTGCCGCACGATGACCTTGGCGCGCGGCGCGGTGGCCAGCGTTTTCGTGTCCAGCGCGTTCTCGCCGGCCACGGTGCCGACGGGGAAGCCGTTCTCGGCCGTGAGCAGCGGCTCGAGCCAGAACTGGCACCGCTCGATGGTGATCTTGTCCCAGCCCGGCGCGGTCCGATCCGGGTCGAGCTGGATGGCATCGCCGGAGAACGTGTGAATCTTGGTGTCGCGCACCACCAGGTTCCGCACCGCGCCCGCCACGATGCCGTGGGCATCGGTCCGGCCGTTGGTGGCGTTGAGGCAGTGATGGATGAGGGACTTGTCGATCACGACGTTGGCCACCGCCCGCATGTCGATGCAGTCCTTGGAGGTGCGTTTCACCTCGAGACTCTGCAGCACCAGCGACGTGGCCGCGCTGTCCACGAGCACCGCGTCGTACAAGCCGTACTGGCCGTCCACCACGAGGCCGCGCACGGTCACATACGGATGTGAAACGCGCAGCACGTTTCCGGTGGCGCTCGTCAGCACCGCCTTGCCGTCCACTTCGGCGCGAATCGTCAGACGGCTCGAGCTGGTGCCGCCGCGGACGGTCCGCACGCGTTCGGCGTAGGTGCCGGCTTTGAGCAACACCGTGTCGCCCGCCGCCGCCACGGCCAGCGCGTCGGCGACGCGTCCGAACGGATTGGCGGCGGTCCCGTCACCCGCGCCGCCCGGCGCGACGTACAGCGTTGATGCACTCGTGGAGAAAGGAAGGGATGCGACGGCGAAGAGAGCTCCGGCCCACGCGCGTTTCAGGGTGTGAATATTCAGCACGAGGGCGTGCGATGCGAAGCGAGTGCCAGTCGCGCCAGGGAATTCCCCTGGTGCGTGCCGGCCATGCGGTCATCGACGTGGATCGCTCAGTGCCTTCACGCAGTCCCAGAATTCTTCGCCCGAGAATCGATCCTGCAACGTCGCACACAGCGACACCCGAAACGGTGTGAGCAGCGGCGGCTTGAGCGGTTCGAGACCCGAGCTGCGGCCAGCGGCGCGTGAGACGACACATTCCTCATACACCGCGCGGTTCGCAGAGTAGCAGGTGGCCCGCTCTGTCACGCCAATCTCCCGTGGGCGGACCAGATACTCGGTGCCGACTGCGTCAATGGCGGCCAAGACAGACACCGCAATCCACAGCCCGAGAGCGGCGGCCGCGAACGTACGCCACCACTTGCGGACGAACCGCCTTCGACGTTTCGAGGCTGGTGATTCAGCTGGCGGTTGCCGGCGTCGTGAGGCCGAGGGCAGCCGGGGTTCGTGGTGAATTGAAAACGTCTTTCCAGCACAGTGGGATCCGAAGCTTGGAATTCACGTGACTTGAAGTCGCG
>JADMIO011019999.1_pt1 | contig 61930 bp, 62 predicted proteins | sample 8958161 | NCBI WGS metagenome assembly JADMIO01 (sample SAMN16585339, study PRJNA669376) | soil metagenome | isolation source: Crop rotation soil | place: USA: Cullars Rotation, Alabama | collected 2011
GCCGCGACTTCAAGTCACGTGAATTCCAAGCTTCGGATCCCACTGTGCTGGAAAGGCCTCCGCAATCGGCGCGTCCGGCCGGCCGTGCCGGTCGGCGTCGAGGAGATCGCCGCTCGCCCCGCCCAAGTTGCCGACGTTCGACGCCTCGACGTCGAACGGTGACGTTCGCCGAATCGAGCGGTTTTCGTCGCATCGTCCGGTGACGTCGCTGCATCGTCCCGTGACGTTCGCCTCGACTGACGTTCGTCTCGCCCCACGCTGACGTTCGCCGCCTCGCGCGACGAACGCCGAACCCGAAGGAAGCCCCATCATGAGGAAACGCGAAAAGTTGACGCCCGAGGAGCGCTTTGCGCTCGCCCTCGACCTCATCAAGCGCGACCACTCGTTTGCCGAAGTGTGCGCGCATTACCAGGTGAGTCACACCACCGCCTACAAGATCCGGAACGCGTTTCTGGACGGTGGCCGCCGGGCGCTCGCCGGTGCGCGCGCGCGTGAGGCGAACGAAGAGCTGCGCGGCGACGACCTCGGCGACGGAAACGGGATCGGATGACGCGAGTCCTCGCCTCGCTCGTGTCGGTCGGCGCGGTCCTCGGACTCGTCACGCTGATCGGACAACCGGTGCCCACCGGCGACGCCTACGTGTGCTACAAGGGCGCCGCCGTCCGCGCGCCGTTTCTGCCGGCGTTCGTGCCGCGCCTCGGTGCGCTCGTCGGCGACCGCTTCTGGGCCGTGGCCAGGCTCGACGTCACCAAGCCGCTCTCCGTCTGCAATCCCGCAACGGTCGACGGCGACGATCCCGAGGAGCCGGCGACGCGTCTCGAGGCGTTTCGCGCCCGACGGACGCGCACGGTTCCGAAGCAGCCGAAGATCGAGCCGGGCGTGATCGCGATCACGAACGAGCTCGGTACGCTCAAGCTCGCAGTCAAATCCGCGGAGCGGTTGCTGCGTCCGGCATCGGGGCTCGACGGGCCCAACGGCGCACCGGCATTGCCGCCGACCGCGGTCCACGACTTCGCGTGCTACGCGGCGAAGGTCGCCAAAGCGCCCCGCGGGCAAGCGCCGTTTCCGCACTTTACGCCGGTGCAGGTCGCGATCGACGACGATTTCGGCGCGCGGACGCTGACCCTCACGAAGCCGACTCGCCTCTGCACCCCCGCGGACGTGGCGGGGTTCGATCCGGGCGCCGCGGGACATCCGGGGCAGCTGGTTTGCTATCAGGCGAAGCTCACCAAGCTGCCCGGCTTCACCCAGCCGAAGTTCGCGAAGCGCGTGCTCTCGACCAGCAGTCGCTTTGGGGCGGAGGTACTGACGCTGCGGGCGATCGACGAGGTGTGTCTCCCGACCTCCTTGAGCTCCGATCCGCTCGCGACACCGACGGCGTCGCCGCGGCCGCGGACGCCGACGCCGAGCCGGACCCGCACTCCGACCCCGAGTCGGACGGCGACCTTCACGCCGTCGCCGACGGTCACGGAAACGCCCACGCGCACGCTGACCCCGACGCCCACGCCCACCGCGACCGCCACCCCGACCACGAGCGGCACCCCCACCGTGACGGTCAGCGCCACGCCGACGGTGAGCCCGACGCCGACGCGCACGCCGACCGCGACGCCGACGCTCAGTCCCACGAGCACCGCGAGTCTCACCCCGACCGCGACGGTCACGGCGACGGGCACGGTGAGTCCGACCGCCACTCCCACGGTGAGCGCGACGGTCACGACGACGCCCACCTCGACCGCGAAGACGCCGACCCCGACGCCGACCGTGTCGCCCTCCGGCACGCCGTCGGCGACCTCGACGTCGAAGACGGCGACGCCGACTCCGACGCGCACGTTCCCGCCGACGGCGACCATTCCGTCCACGCCGACGGCCACGTTCACCGCGAGCCCGACGAAGACGGTATCGCCGACGCCGACCGTCAGCCCGACGGGGACGTTGTCGCCGACGCCGACCCGTACCTTCACGCCCGGACCGACCTTCACGGCGAGTCCGCCGCGCACCGTGACGCCGACCGGAACCAAGAGCCCGACGCCGACGGCCACCAAATCGCCGACGCCGACCGTGACGATCACCGCCACGCCGACGCGGAGCGCGACGCCGACCGTGACGCGCACCGCAACGCCCACCAAGAGCGCGACGTCGACGCCGACGCGCTCGCCGACGCCGACGAAGACCCCGACACCGACGGCGACGAAGACCGGCACGCCGACCACGACCGTGAGCCCGACGCCCACCAAGTCGCCGACGCCGACCGTCACGAAGACCGCGACCCCGACGAAGACGGTGACGCCGACGCCCACCAAGAGCGCGACGCCGACCGCGACCAAAACGGCGACGCCGACCAAGACCGTAACTCCGACGCCGACGAAGTCGCCGACGCCGACGGTGACGCGGACGGCGACGCCGACGAAGACCGTCACCCCGACGCCCACGAAGTCGGCGACGCCGACCCCGACGACGTCGCCGACGGCGACCAAGAGCGCGACGCCGACGACGACTTCCACGCCGACCCCATCGCCGACCGTGACGCCGGTCGGCGATCCGGTGGCGCTCGACGTCGACCCCGACAACAAGACGATCAATCAGGGCACGTCGACGTTCGGACAGTGCACCGCGCTGTACGCGAACGGCGGCGAGAAGAACTACACCCAGCGCGTCGAGTGGACGTCGAGTGATCCGGCGATCGCGTCGGTCAGCAACGTCGACGGTCTTCGCGGAAAGATCACCGGCAATGCTCCGGGCACCGTCACGATTCGCGCCCGCGATCCCCTGACCGGCATCGACTCGAACGACTCCGGTCAGAACGGCTCGATCACCGTGCTCGGGCCGCTCGAGAGCATCGAGCTCACGCCGATCGCGCCCACGAACAACGTCGGCGAGGATCGCTTCTTCACGGCTAAGGGCCACTTCGCCGGCGGCACGGAAAAGAACATCACTCAGGACGTCGACTACTTCTCGGACGATACCGCGGTCGCCGAGCCGACCAACGAGGCCGGAAAGAAGAGTCGGGTGAAGGCGGTGAGCGTCGGGACGGCGACCATCACGGCGAAGGATCCGGCAACGGGCATCGTCAGCAACACGGCGACGATGACGGTCGTGCCGTGAGGTTGCCTCCGAAGTGGCGGACGTTCATGGTGACGAGCGCGACCCGTGCCGTGCGTCGCGTCGTCGAGCTCGCGGAGTGAGCCTGCCCGCCGCCGTTTCAGGAGTACTTCGATCATGACCAAGTTCTTCATCCCCATTCTCGTGGCCTGTGCGGTCGCGCTCGGAGCGGTTTCCGCGTCGGCGCAGCCGTCCGGGGACCCGTTCGTCTGCTACAAGGGCCGCTCGCTCGGCTCGCGCGGCGGCCTGCCGAGCTTCACGGCACGCGAAGGCGACGTCGTCCTCGACACCTTCAGCACCGCCCGGCCGGAGGATCAGCACAAGATCGACCTCCCGAAGCCGCTCGGGCTCTGCGCTCCGGCGAGCGTCGAGGGCGAGCTGATCCTCGACGACGCGGTGCACCTCGAAGCGTACGACCTACGTGTCACGAAGACCGCGCCGCGCCAGCCGCGTCACGCCGACAGCGTACACCACGTCGTGAACCGCTTCGGCCAGCTGAAGCTCCGGGTCGAGGCCGAGGACCGTCTGCTCACGCCGACGCGCAAGGAGAACGGCACCGGTGGCGCCGATGCGCTCGCGACCTCCGGTCTCGACAGCTTCAAGTGCTACGACGCCAAGGTGGCACGGACGCCGCGCGGCGCGCCCGCGTATCCCGAGTTCGTCCCCCAGCAGGTCACGGTCGAGGACGACTTCGGACCGCGCGTCTACAAGGTGACGAAGCCCCGCCGGTTCTGCGCACCCGCGAGTCTCGCCGGCGCGAATCCCGGCGCGGCGACGCACGCGACGTACCTCGTCTGCTATCAACTACGGGTCGCGAGCACGCGGCCGAAGCAAACGAAGTTCGTCGCGGCGCAGGTCTCGACGCATCCCGTCTTCGGTCCGGAGGCACTGAACCTCACCAAGCCCGACGAGATCTGCGTGCCGTCGCTCCGCGACCCGGCGTCCGCGACGCCGGTGCCGACCGCGACCGCGACGCCCGTCCCGTCGGGCAACGTGCTCGCCATCCACATCAGTCCGAAGACCCGGTACGTGACCCCGGGCGGCACCGCGACGTTCACCGCCACGGCCGACCTCGTCGGCGGCGGCACCGAGAACTACACCCAGAAAGTCATCTGGAACTCGAGCGTCATGGCCGTCGCGCTCGCATCCAACGCGGCAAACGACCGGAGCCGGATCTCCGCCGTCAGCCCCGGCATCTCCACCATTTCCGTGACCGATCCCGTGAGCGGCGTCTCGTCGACCGGTGACGACAACGCGACCTTCAACGTGCCCGGAGCCCTCCTCAGCATCGCGCTCACCCCGGCGACGGTCGCGCTCGACGTCGGCGAGACGAAGAGCCTGGTGGCGACCGGGACGTTCGAAGGCGGTGTCACCCGCAACATCACGCAGTCGTTGAGCTACGGCTCCACGGCGTCCGGAGTCGCGACCGCGACCAACACGGACGGCAACAAGAGCCTGATCAACGCCATCGCGCAGGGCACCGCGACGATCTCCGCGGTCGACGGCGTGACCGGCATCAGTAGTACGGACTCCGGCGGCGATGCCGTCGTGACGGTCCTCGGAGCGCTCGAAAGCATCACGCTCAGCCCGGTGACGAAGACGCGTCCGGCCGCGCAATCGCAGAGCTACGTCGCGACGGGCCACTATGCGGGCGGCGTCACGCAGAACATCACGCAGGAGGTCGACTACGCGTCGAGCAATCCGAGCGTGGCAACGGCGCCGAACACGCCCGGCAACAAGGGCAAGGTCGACACGGTCGCGCCCGGCGTGACGACGATCTCGGCCTCGCATCCGAGCGGTATCACGACGACGGCGGGCGGAAACGATGCCACGCTGACGGTCTCGGCCGCGGTCACCAATCTCCTCAGCATCTCGATCACGCCGACGTCGGCGACGCGTGCGGTCGGCGAATTTCAGAGTTTCACGGCGACCGGCCACTACGAGGGCGGCGGGGTTCAAAACCTCACCCAGCAGGTGACGTACGTGTCGTCCGACCCGAGTGTCGTGGCGGCGCCGAACACGGCCGGCACTCGGAGCCGCGTCGAGATGATCGCGCCCGGCACCGCGACGATCTCCGCGGTCTATACGGATCCCAACACGCAGCTGCAGGTCAGCACGACCGACTCGGGTGACGACGCCACGATCACCGTGCTGGGCGCGCTCGAGCGCATCACGCTCTCACCGCTCGAGGCGACCCGTGCCGCGAACCAATCGATCACCTACACCGCGATCGGACACTTTGGCGGCGGGGTGACGAAGAACCTGACGCAGCGGCTGAACTATTCCAGCAGCGATCCGAACGTCGCCTCGGCCCCCAACACGGTCGGCAACAAGAGCAAGGTGAACACGCTCGCGCCGGGTCTGGTCACGATCTCCGCGACCGACCCCGTGACGGGCCTCAGCACGACGACGACCGGCGACGACGTGAGCCTGACCGTCATCGGTGCCCTCGAGCGCATCACGCTGAGCCCGCTCACCGCGTCGCGATCGCCGGGAAGCTTGCAGCGCTACACCGCGACCGGCCACTTCGGCGGCGGCATCACCCAGAACCTGACCCAGGACCTGATCTACTCGTCGAGCGACCCGACCGTCGCGGCCGCGCCGAACGACGAGGGCGATCGCAGCCGGGTGGATGCGCTGACGCCCGGAACGGTGACGATCTCGGCGACGCATCCGACGGCGGGGGTGAGCTCCTCGGATACTTCCGACGACGCGCAGCTCACCGTCGAGTAACGGGCGGGCTCGCTTCCCCGTCCGATCCGCCGTGGCCGGCGCCCCTACGGATGGACGGGGCGACTCGGGGCATGGGTCGGAAGGTCGATCGTGAAGCGGGTGCCGGTCCCGACGGTGCTCGCGACGGAGACCTCGCCGCCGAGCGTCTCGCAGAAGCGCTTCACGATGTAGAGGCCGAGGCCCGAGCCGGTGCGGCCGAGGGTGCCGGTGCGGAAGGGCGAGAAGACGTGGGGAAGGTCGGCGGCCGCGATGCCGCTGCCGGTGTCCGTCACTTGCAGCCGAATCCGTCGCTCGTGCGGTGTGGCGGTGACGGCGACCTCGCCGCGCTCGGTGTGTCGGAGCGCATTGTCGATCAGGTTTTGCAGCACCTGGCGGACGCGGAAGCGGTCGCTCTGGAAGGGGGGCGTCGCGGGATCGGCGTGCCACCGAAGTGCCACGTCGGCACCCGCACGGTGTGCGAGCGAGCCGGTGCAGAGCTCGTGCAGGACCTCACCGGCCGTGAACGGCTCGGCGACGGCTTGATCGGCTTGGCGCTCGAGACGGACGAGGTCGAGCGCGCCCGTCAGCACGTCGAAGAGCTCGCGGGCATGACGCTCGATGGTCGTCAGGACCTCGCGCTGCTCGCCGGTGCACGGCCCGTAGGTGTCGTCGATCAAGAGCTGCGTGTAGCCGAGCATGACGTTCAGGGGCTGGCGTAGGTCGTGCGAGAGCGACGCCAGGACCTCGGCGGGACCCGATGCGCTCGCCGAATGGGCGTGCCGCGTGCGCGCGTGGCGGAGCGCCACGGCCGCCAACGAGGCGGCATACCGGGCCAGGCCGACGTGCTCGAGCCCGAACGACCCACCGATCCATGGGCGGAGCTGCATCGCGAGCATGGTATCGGCGCCGTCGATCGGCAGGGTCAACATTCCGGATTCGTGGTTGGCGTCGCCGAGAATCGGACGGCGCTCGTCGAGCGCGCGCCGCACGACCTCGTCGTCGGCCGCGACGAACGGGATGCCGTACGCGCCGCGTGTCGCCACGCTATCGTCGGTCTGTCGTGCGGTGAGCCGCGCCCCCGATGCCCCGAGCACGAGGGCGGTACTCTGGCAGAGGCGGTCGGCGAGCGTCGCCTCGTCGTAGGAGCCGAGCAACAAGCGCTCCTGGACCTGCAGCAACTGCTCCAGGCGGGTCGGATCGACGGGCAGGATCGCTTCGGTGCTCACGGCGTCCACGGCACGGCGGAGATCGTTGCAGCAGGGCGGACACTCATTCCGTCCGCGACCGCGTGGGCACTCTAACGTCGGGCCTCTCGGAGGGTCAAGTCAGGAGGCGTGAATCGTGCGCGTGGCTGGTCGCTCTCCTCCACCTGTGGCAGGATGCGGCGCGCCTCATGCTCGACTCCTTTCGCAACGCCCTCACGCCTTCGAGCGTGCACTCGTGATCGCGGCGCGTCCGCTCGCGTCGAGCGGTTCTTCCCGGGCGGCCGTCGGCATCGCCGGTCTTTCGCATCGCTATGGCGAGCGCGTGGCCCTGCAGGGCATCGATCTGCAAGTCGGGTGCGGCGAGATCTTCGGCGTGCTCGGGCCGAACGGCGGCGGCAAGACCACGCTTTTCAAGGTGCTCGCGACGCTCGTCGCGCCCCAGGCGGGTACCGTGCGCGTCTTCGACGAGGACGTGGGTCAGCATCCGGAGCGCGTCCGGCGGCGCCTCGGCGTGGTGTTCCAGCATCCCGCGCTCGACGGCAAGCTCACGGTGCAGGAGAACCTGCACTGCCATGCCGCCCTCTATGGCCTCGGCGCTAGCGACAGCCGTGCGCGGGCGGCCGCGCTCCTCGATCGGCTCGGGCTCGCCGAGCGCGTGGGCGACTTGGTCGAGACCTTGTCGGGCGGTCTGGCGCGGCGGGTCGAGCTGGCGAAGGGTCTGTTGCACGCGCCCGACCTGCTCTTGCTCGACGAGCCGTCGACGGGGCTCGATCCCGGCGCACGCCGGGATTTCTTTTCGTACCTGGTGCATCTCCGCGACCAGGAGGGGCTGACGGTGGTACTGACGACCCACTACATGGAGGAGGCCGAGCGCTGCGATCGGATCGGGTTCATCCATCAAGGGAACCTCGTCGCGGTCGGCGCCCCCGCGGATCTGAAGGGCGAGATCGGGGGGGACGTGGTCGTGGTCGAAACCGCCGATCCGGAGCGCATGCGGACGCGCATCCAGCAACGATTCGGGTGCGAGCCGCGTCTGGTCGACGGTGCGCTGCGTATCGAGCTGCCGCGTGGCCACGAGTTCGTGCGCGAGGTCGTCGAGGCCTTTCCCGGCGACATCCGCTCGGTGACGTTCGGCAAGCCGACGCTCGAGGACGTCTTCGTGCATCTCACGGGCGAGCGCTTTTTCAGCGAAGGGCCGGAGGTGCGGCGATGATCGCAGGCGTGCGTGCGCTCTGGTGGCGCGAGATCATCCGCTTCGTGCGGCAACGGAGTCGGCTCGTCGGCGCGTTCGCCCAGCCACTGCTCTTCTGGGTGCTGCTCGGCGGCGGCTTCAGCTCGTCGCTGCGCCCACCGGGGGCTTCCGAGGATCTCGGGACCATGGCCTATTTCTATCCCGGCATCATCGGCCTGGTGCTGCTGTTCACCGCCATCTTCTCGACGATCGCGGTCGTCGAGGATCGGAAATCGGGCTTTCTGCAGGGCGTTCTCGTGTCGCCGATCTCCCGCAGCGGCATCGTCCTCGGGCAGGCGCTCGGCGGCACGACGCTCGCCGTTCTTCAGGGGGTCCTCTTCTTGGCACTCGCACCGCTCGTCGGCATCTCGCTTTCGATCGGATCGGCGCTGGCGGTCGTGGTGGTGATCGCCGCGGTTGCCTTCGCGCTCACGTCGCTCGGGCTGGTGATCGCGTGGCGAATGGAGTCGACCCAGGGCTTTCACGCCATCATGAACCTGATCCTGATGCCGATCTGGATCCTGTCGGGCGCGTTCTTTCCCGCTTCGGGCGCCGCCGGTTGGCTCGGCTGGCTGATGCAGCTGAACCCGCTCACCTATGGGATGGCGGCGCTCCGGCGCTGCCTCTACCTCGGATCGCCGATCGCCGTCGGCACGCTTCCGGCGCTCGGACCGTCGCTGGCGATCACGTTCCTGTTTTGCGGCATCACCTTCGCCGGCGCCACCGCGGTGGCGCAGCGCAGCCGTTGAGGCGCGCTAGAAGGGCGGTGCGGGGAGCTTGTCCACCGCCATGATCGCGAAGATCAGCGGCAGGTAGATGAGGCTCGCAAACATCACGCGGCGCGCGTCGGCGATGCGGGCCGAGCGCGCGAGACGGATCGACGGCACGACCATGCCGAGCCCGAGCAGGACCGAGGCCGCGAAGTAGATCGCTCCCGTGAGGCCGAGCAGGGTCGGCAGCATGCCGACGCTGACGAGCGCGAACGAGTAGATCAGGATCTGGCGCGCGGTGCTCTCGCCGTCGGGATCGACGACCGGGAGCAAGCGGAAGTCGGCGCGCGCGTAGTCTTCGCGGTACATCTGAGCGATCGCGAGCGAGTGCGGGATCTGCCAGACGAACATGATCGCGAAGATCGCCCACGCGGCGGCGTCGAGGGAGCCGCTCGCCGCGGCCCAGCCCGTCAATGGGGGCAGGGCGCCAGGCACGGCGCCGATCAGCGTGCAGAGCGAGGTGCGGGTTTTCGCCGGCGTATAGACGAAGAGGTAGGTGATGCTCGTCGCCGCGGTGACCGCGGCGGCCAGGAGCGTGCTGCCGGCCGCCAGCGCCAGGATGCCGACGATGGTGAGCGCGACGCCGAAGACGAGGGCGTCGCCCGGTGACACTCGGCCCTCGGGCAACGGACGGGTTCGGGTGCGCAGCATCTGCGCGTCGAGATCGCGTTCGACCCACTGATTGAGCGTCATCGTGCCCGCGGCGGCGAGGCTCGTGCCGACCAACGTGACGACGAGACGCAGCCAGTCGACTCCGTTCACCCCGAGCCCGAGGTAGTAGCCGAAAAGCGTCGTCAGCGAGACCATCATGACGATGCGCGGCTTCGTGAGCTCGACGAAGTCGGCGACGCGACGCTGCGTGAGCGGCAGGACGTCGGGGGCGACCCCGAACTCTTCCACCGGCTTCAGCGCCGGCATCATGCGGGCACCCGATCGGTCGCGAGGACCGCATTCGTGGAGCGCGAGGCGGCGGGCGCGGCCCGGCGGGCGCGGAGCGCGAGCAGCACGGTGGTGCCGAGGATCGAGGCGCCGACCGCGACGTGCAGCGTGGTCGGCAGGACGGCCTTCGCGGTCCAGATGGTCAGCGCACCGAGCGTGATCTGCGTCGCCACGAGGCCGCCGGCGACGAGCGCGGGACGGACGAGCTCGGGTTCGCCGCCGTGCGTCCGCACGGTGCGGAGCGCCGTCCACGCGATCATGGTGACGACGGCGAGCGCGCCCAGGCGGTGCAGGAAGTGGATCACGATCGCGGCCGACGTGAAGGCCGGTACGACGTGACCGAAGGCGAGCGGGAAGTCCGGAATCGCGAGGCCCGCGCCGGTGTGACGCATGACCGCGCCGAGGATCAGCTGGCAGTAGACGGTCGTCGCGGTCGCGACGGCGAGACGCAGGTAGGTGGGGTCGGCTGCGGGCCGCGTCGCCGGTGTCCAGTCGGGGCGCGTGAACACGGCGAGCGCGACGGTGAGGCACAGAAACGCTTGGGCGAGGCACGCGTGGGCCGACGAGATGGCCGGCGGCAGAAGGAAGATGACGGTCAAGCCGCCGAGCAGGCCTTGCGCGATCACGGTGCCGACGGCGGCGAGCGCGAGCCGGCGGACGATCGCATGGGTCTCGACGAGCCATGTCGCGATCGCGAACGCGACCGTCAGCGCGCCGACCGTCGCGGCGACCATGCGGTGGCCGTGCTCGTAGAACACACCGCCGACCATGCGCGGGAAGAATTGACCGAACGAGAGCGGCCAGTCGGGGACGGCGAGACCGGACCCGGTGCTGGTGACGAGCCCGCCGATGAAGATCAACGCCAGCGTTGCGCTCGCCAGTACGAGGGCGAACGCGTGCAGGGCACGCACGGGCCCCGAAGCGGTGGCGCTCACCGCGGCGCGCTCGTCGCGGCGCAATGGACGGACGCGGCGGGGTCGAGGGCGAGCGGCGCGCGACCCGCAGCGAACGCCGTCGGAGATCGGAAGCTCGCGACCCCGAATCCAAGCAGCATGAGCGCGGGCACGATCGCCCACACGAGCTCGCGGACGCGGACGGCGCGCGCACGCGCCGGACGGCGGCCGCGCGACAACAACATCTGCGCGATCACCATGGCGACGGCCGAGCTCCAATAGAGGAGGTGGAACACCCCGCCCTCAGTCGAAACGTTTTCCGGAAGCCAACCGAGCATCGTGAAGCCTCAGGGGTTACGCCGCGCGTGGAGTCGTGAACGAGACGAATTGGCGGGTTCGGCGAATGCGGTTGTCTACCGAATTACCTTCGCCGTCGCAAGCTTGCGCCGAAGAAGCGCGGCTTCTGCGAGCGATCAGATGACCTTGTTGAGCCCGTACTCGATGATGCCGACGGCGCCCGCCTTCATGAGCCTCGGGATGAGCTCGCGGACGACGTCCTCCGCGATGACGCTCTCCACGGAGAACCAGTCTTTGCCGTAGAGGTTCGAGACGGTCGGAGCGGTGATGCTCGGGAGCATCGCGACGATCGTCTCGAGGTGCTCCTTGGGGACGTTGAGCTTGATCCCGACCTGGGTCTCGGCCCGCAGTGCACCGGTCAACAGGAGCCCGATCTGCTCGATCTTCTCGCGCTTCCAAGGATCCGCGAGCGCCGCCGTGTTGGCGATCAGCTGTGGGTTCGAGCTGAAGAGCTCGGCCACGATGCGGAGGCCGTTGGCGCGGAGCGTGCTGCCGGTTTCCGTCACTTCGACGATCGCGTCGACGAGCCCTTCGGCGGCTTTCGCTTCGGTCGCGCCCCACGAGAACTCGACGTCGACTTCGATCTTGCGCTCGGCGAAGAAACGCTTGGTGTAGTTGACGAGCTCGGTGGCGACGGTCTTGCCGCGAAGATCTTCCGGCTTCTTCACCGGGGACGCGTCGGGGACGACGAGTACCCAGCGCGTCGGACGGATCGTCGCCTTCGAGTAGACGAGGTCGCAGATCACCTCGACCTTCGAGTCGTTCTCGAGGATCCAGTCGTGGCCGGTGATGCCGGCGTCGAGCGTGCCGGCCTCGACGTAGCGCGCCATCTCCTGGGCACGGATCAGGTTGCAGCGAAGAGCGGAATCGTCGACGGAAGGAAAATAGCTGCGGCCGCCCGCGCTGATGCGCCAGCCCGATTTGCGGAAGAGCTCGATCGTCGATTGTTCGAGGCTGCCTTTCGGGATGCCGAGCTTGAGAATGTTGGTCTCTCTGCTCATTTCTCGTAGACCGCTTTCGGGTCGAAGACGCGCGTTTCGACGATTTCCCACCCGTCGTCGGTGCGGCGCCGGAAGAAGCAGCTCGGGAATCCCTCGTGGCAGGCCGCGCCTTCCTGATCGACGCGCAAGAGCACCGTGTCGCCGTCGCAGTCGACGTGGATCGCGCGGACCTTCTGCTTGTGTCCGGAGGTCTCGCCCTTCACCCAGAACGCCTTCCGCGATCGGCTCCAGTAGGTCGCGTAGCCGGTCGCGACGGTGCGCTCGTAGGACTCCTGATTCATGTAGGCGAGCATGAGCACGGTGCCGGAGGTGGCGTCCTGCACGATGACCGGGACGAGCCCGTCGCCCTTGGCGAAATCGATCGAGGGAGTCATTGGAAGCGATCCGGAAACGAGCCTCGTAACACAGGGTCCGAGGGGCGGCAAATTCGCGTCCGCCGCGCTTGCGGGGGTCGAGACTTCCGCCTAATGCTCGCGGCGATGAGGCTCGAAGAGCTCGCGATACGGCTCGGATGCGAGCTGCGCGGCGACGGCGCGCTCGAGATCCGAGCGATCCGCGGCCTCGAAGAAGCGGGGCCCGGCGATCTCACGTTCCTGGCGAACCCGAGGTACGCCGCCCAGCTGACCGCGACGCGGGCCTCGGCGGCCATCGTCGCCAAGGACGCCGCCGAGCTCCCGATTGCGACGTTGCGCGCCGACAATCCGTATCTCTGCTTCGCGGAGGCGCTGACGGTGTTCCACCGCCCCGTGCGTCCGCCCGCGGGCATCCATGCGAGCGCGGTCGTGTCGCCGAGCGCGCGCATCGGCGCGGACGCCTCGATCGGGGCCTACGCCGTGATCGGCGACGACGTCGTGATCGGTCCCGGAGCGAGCATTCATCCGCACGTCACGCTCTATCCCGGCGTGCAGATCGGGCGCGACTTCGTCGCGCATGCGGGCGTCGTGGTGCGCGAGCACGTGCGCATCGGCGACCGCGTGGTGTTGCATTCCGGCGTCGTGATCGGGGCGGACGGCTTCGGGTTCGCGCCGAGCCCGAACGGGGCCGTGAAGATTCCGCAAACGGGCATCGTGATCCTGGAGGACGACGTCGAGGTCGGCGCCAACACGACGATCGACCGCGCCACTCTCGAGGCGACGATCATCCGGCGCGGCGCCAAGCTCGACAACCTCGTGATGATCGCCCACAACTGCGAGGTCGGCGCGCACAGCTTCCTCGCGGCGCAAGTCGGGATCGCCGGCTCCACGAAGATCGGCCGTGCGGTGCAGATGGGCGGCCAGGCCGGTGCGGCCGGACATCTGACCATCGGAGACGGCGTACAGGTCGCCGCGCAGAGCGGGGTCCCGAACTCGATCGCGGCCGGGAAGGTGGTCGGGGGCTACCCGGCGATCGAGGCGAGCCTCTGGCGGCGGACCTCGGCCGCGCTCCTCCGGTTGCCGGAATTGTTGCGCCGGGTTCGGCGCTTGGAACGGCGGTTGGGGCTCGGATCCGATCCGGCGGACGGCGACTCGTCGCGCTGATGGCCCGGGCGGCGGCGCGGCTTGTGGGCCTCGGCGCCGGGCCATATAACGGCTGACCCGGGCTCGATTCCGCGTCCTTCCCCGGACGCCCGACGTCCTCGTCATGAAGATCCAGCTGAACGACATTCTCGCCGTCGAAGAGTCGGTCGATTACGCCGAGCCGGTCGAGGCCCTGAACCAGACCCTCGCGAGCGCGAACCACGACTACGAGTTCACGGCACCGCTGCAGGTGCACGTCACGTATTCGCGGTCGCAGCTCGACCTGTTTTTCGACGGCGAGGTGCGCGGCCGTGCCCAGGCGAGCTGCGGGCGGTGTCTCGAGACGTTCCCGCTCGACGTCGCCCAGGAGTTCTCGCTGGTGTTGACGCCCGCGACGCCGCTCACCGGCGAGATCGAGCTCGCGGCCGGCGACCTCACGCAGTCGTTCTACGAGGGAACCGAGATCGATCTCACCCCGCTGATGTACGAGCAGATCATGCTCGCCTTGCCCACGCGGCCACTCTGTGGTGAAGAGTGCCGGGGGCTTTGCCCGCAGTGCGGGATCAACCGCAACACCGGCCAATGTGCCTGTGTGGCCGAGGCTGGCGATCCCCGCTGGTCCGCGCTCCGCAATATCAAGATCGACCGCGACGCCTGAGCGCGCGGAGGAGGGGTCATGGCAGTTCCGAAGCGACGTACGTCGACGACCAAGCGCAACAAGCGACGCGCGCACGATGCGCTGCGGCCGGCGAGCTTCATCACGTGCCCGAGCTGCAGTGAGCCCATGCTGCGGCATCGCGCCTGCGCGCACTGCGGCGAATATCGCGGTCGCAAGGTGCTCGATACGACGGAGGCGTGACCGCCCAGCCGCCGCCGACGTCCCCCGGGTCTGACGGCGTGACGAGCGAGGCCACGGCGCTCTTGTTTCCTGGCCAAGGGTCGCAGCGCGTCGGCATGGGGCAACGCCTCGTCGCCGAGCACGCCGTCGCGCGTGCCACGATGGCCGAGGCGGACGACGCGCTCGACTACCCGCTCACGCGGCTTTGCTTCGAGGGCCCGGAAGCCGACCTCACGCGGACCGAGTTCTGTCAGCCCGCGATCCTCGCCGTGAGTGTCGCGTGCTGGCGCGCGCTCGGCGAGCCGAGCGGTCTCCGACCCCGCTGGGTCGTGGGACACAGTTTGGGGGAATACACGGCGCTCGTGGTCGCCGGGGCCCTCGCGTTCCGCGACGCCGTACGGCTGGTGCGCCTACGCGGCCGCCTCATGCAGTCGGCGGTGCCGGAGGGGGTGGGCACGATGGCCGCGATCGTCGGTCTCGACGACGTGCGAGTGGCGGAGCTCTGCGCCGCCGCGGCCGAGCGTGAGGTCGTGAGCCCTGCGAACTTCAACGGCGCCGGGCAAGTCGTGATCGCGGGGCACCGTGCTGCGGTCGCCCGCGCCATGGACGCCGCGAAGGCGGCGGGCGGCCGGGTGATTCCCCTCACGGTGAGCGCGCCCTTCCACTGTGCGCTCATGGCGCCCGTCGCAGCGGAGCTCGCGACCGCGCTCGCCGCGATCGCGGTGGCTGCGCCGCGCATTCCGGTCGTCGCCAACGTGGATGCCGGGCTCAATACGGACGCCGCGCGGATCCGCGATCTTCTCACGACGCAAGTGACGGCGCCGGTGCGCTGGGCCGAATCGATGCGGCTTCTCCAGTCGCTCGGCTGCATGCGTGCGCTCGAGGTCGGGCCGGGTCAGGTGCTCGCCAAGATTCTCCAACGCATGAAGCTCGGCATCGCGAGCGCGAGTCTCGAGGACGCGGTCGGGGCTCGAGCCGAGGCGCAGGCGTGACGCTTGCCGGCCACGTCGCGATCGTCACCGGCGGGTCGCGCGGCATCGGCGCCGCCATTGCGCGCGATCTCGCCGCCGCCGGCGCGCACGTCGTGGTCGGGTATCGGACGAAACAGGCCGAGGCCGACGCCGTCGTCGCCGACGTGGCGACGCGGGGCGGCTCGGCCGAGGCGATCGCGTTCGACGTCGCGAGCTTCGACGAGGTCGATGCCGCCGTGCGCGGAGTGGTCGCGCGCCTTGGCAAGGTGGATGTTTTGGTAAATAATGCCGGCGTTTCGGCGGATGGGCTGATCGTACGCATCACCGACGATCAGTGGCAGCGGGTCCTCGACGTCAACCTCAAGGGAGTCTTCAACTGCACCAAAGCGGTCGCCCGTCCGATGATGCGGGCGCGGAGCGGGCGAATCGTCAATCTCAGCTCGGTCGTGGGTGTCACGGGCAACACGGGACAGGCGGCCTACGCCGCCGCCAAGGCCGGCATCATCGGATTCACCAAATCGACGGCGCGTGAGCTGGCCTCGCGGGGCATCACCGCCAACGTGGTCGCACCGGGAATCATCGAGACCGACATGACCGAAGCCCTGGACGCGAGCACGCGGGACATGTACCGAGCCCTGGTCCCTCTCGGCCGCATGGGCCGGGGCGAGGACGTCGCCGCCGCGGTCACCTTTCTCGCGGGTCCCGGCGCGAGCTACATCACGGGGCAGGTCATCCACATCAACGGCGGTATGTACGTGTGAGGAGGGAGCATGGCATCAGCGGTTGAGGCCAAGGTACGCGAGATCATCTGCGAGCAGCTTGGCGTCAGTGAAGACGAGGTCACGCCCGAGGCGTCGTTCATCGAGGATCTCGGTGCCGACTCGTTGGACATCGTCGAGCTGGTGATGGCGCTGGAGGAAGAGTACGAGATGGAGATCTCGGACGAAGAAGCCGAGAAGATCCGGACCGTCCAGGACGTGGTGAACTACATCGAAAGCCAGAAGTAGGCGGGGTCGCGGGGCGTTGCGGAATCGATTCCGGCGCCGCTCGACGACAGGGGTTGCGTGACGATCGCAGAGACCGGCCGGACGTCGCACGGAAAGGCCAGCTCTGCGATTTTTTTTACCGGGGAAGGACGCGAGACCGCGGGAGCCGAAGCATGACCAGCCATCTAGCCACAGCAGACCCGGAAGTGATGGATGCCATCCGGCGCGAGACCGGACGGCAGAAGCACAACCTCGAGCTGATCGCCTCCGAAAACATCGTGAGCGAAGCGGTCCTCGAGGCGCAGGGCTCCGTGCTGACGAACAAGTACGCGGAAGGCTACTCCGGCAAGCGCTACTACGGCGGGTGCGAGTTCGTGGACGTCGTCGAAGACCTCGCGATCGCGCGCGTGAAGCAGCTCTTCGGCGCCGACCACGCCAACGTCCAGCCGCACTCGGGCTCGCAGGCCAACATGGCCGTGTATTTCTCGCAGCTCGAGCCCGGCGCGACGATGCTCGCGATGAATCTCAGCCACGGCGGCCATCTCACGCATGGCAGCCCCGTCAATTTCTCGGGGAAGTTCTTTCATGTCGTGCATTACGGCGTCCGGGAGTCGGACCACCGGCTCGACTACGAGCAACTCGAGGCCCTCGCGCGTCAGCATCGTCCGAAGATGATCGTGGCCGGCTACAGCGCGTATCCGCGCGACCTCGACTTCGCGCGCTTCCGCGCGATCGCCGACGAGGTCGGCGCGTTGCTGATGACCGACATGGCGCACTTCGCGGGGCTCGTCGCGGCAGGCGTGCACGCGTCGCCGGTGCCGTACTGCGACTTCGTGACCAGCACGACCCACAAGACCCTCCGCGGTCCGCGCGGCGGACTCATCCTCTGCAAAGAGAAGCACGCGAAGAGCCTCAACTCGTCGGTCTTTCCGGGGAACCAGGGTGGCCCGCTCATGCACGTGATCGCGGCCAAGGCGGTGGCCTTCAAAGAAGCCCTCCAGCCGGAGTTCAAAGCGTATCAGCGCCAGATCGTGGCCAACGCCAAGGCGCTCGCAGCGAGCCTCATGGGGCACGGCTTCCAGCTGCTGACTGGCGGCACCGACAACCACCTCATGATGATGGATCTCCGCGGCAGCGAGCTCACGGGCAAGGTGGCGGAGGCGACGCTCGATCAGGCTCGCATCACCGTCAACAAGAACACGGTGCCGTTCGATCCGCGCTCGCCGATGGTCACGAGCGGCGTGCGAATCGGGACGCCGGCGGTCACGTCGCGGGGCATGCGCGAGCCCGAAATGGCCATCGTGGGCGACCTCATCGCGCGCGCTCTCTCGCGAGTCGGCGACGAGGCGGCGCTGAAGGCCGTGGGCGACGAGGTCGCCGCGCTCTGCAAGCGCTTCCCCATCTATCCCGAGCGCTCTGGCGAGCCCTCGACGCCCGAACGCTCTGGCGAGCCCTCGACGCCCGAACGCGCTGGGATCTGACCGCCTGTGAAGTGCCCCTTCTGCCGCGATCTCGAGAACAAGGTCATCGACTCGCGTCTGTCGAAGGAGGGTGACGTCATCCGGCGTCGGCGCGAGTGTCTGCAGTGCACGCGCCGGTTCACCACCTACGAGCGTGCCGAAGAGGCCTTTCCGCTGATCGTCAAGAAAGACGGACGGCGCGAGCCCTTCGACCGCATGAAGATCGTCGCCGGGTTGAAGCGTGCATGTGAGAAGCGTCCGGTCGGCATCGAGGCGATCGAAGCGGTGGTCGATCGGATCGAACGCGGCTTGCAGGAGCGCGGCGAGAAGGAGCTGCCGAGCTCGACCATCGGCGAGGCGCTGATGCAGGAGCTGCACGGCCTCGACAAGGTCGCGTACGTGCGCTTCGCGTCGGTCTATCGGTCGTTCGAGGACATCGGGGAATTCATGGAAGAGCTCGAGACGCTGCTGAAGGAGCGCCGTGGCGACGCGCAGGGGCGAAAGCCGAAAGAGCGCTGAGCGTTCCATCGACGCGCGCCGGCGCGCGCAGGACGCGCGTTGGATGACGCGCGCGGTGGCCCTGGCGCGGCGCGCGCTCGGCCGTACGAGCCCGAACCCCGCCGTCGGCGCCGTGATCGTCAAGAACGGTCGCATCGTCGGCGAAGGCTTCACGCGGCCCGCCGGCGGTCCGCACGCGGAAGTCGTAGCGCTCCGGCGCGCGGGCGCGCGCGCCCGTGGCGCGACGCTCTACGTGACGCTCGAACCGTGCTCGCACTTCGGTCGGACCCCGCCGTGCGCCGACGCGGTGATCGCGGCGGGGCTCGCGCGGGTGGTGGTCGCGGTCGGTGACCCGAATCCGCTGGTGCGTGGGCGCGGCTTGCGCGCCCTTCGGCGGGCGGGGATTCCGGTCACGACCGGCGTGCTCGCGGAAGAGGCCGGCGCGGTGTCCGCGTGGTTCCGCCATTTCGTGGTTCGCCGCCGGCCGTTCGTGTTGCTGAAGCTCGCGGCCTCTCTCGACGGCCGCATTGCGACCGCACGCGGCGAGTCCCGCTGGATCAGCGGACCCGCGGCCCGCGCCTGGGTCCATGCGCTCCGCAACCGCGTCGACGCCGTGATGGTCGGCGCCGGTACCGCGGTCGCCGACGATCCCGCGCTCACCTGTCGCGTGCGCGGCGGACGCGACCCGTTGCGCGTGGTGGTCGACGGCCGGCTGCGCCTGTCGCCGCGGGCGCGCATGCTGCGCCAAGCGTCGCGCGCGTCGACGCTGATCGCCACGACGGCGGCGGCGCCGAAAGCGCGGCGGGAGGCGCTCGAGCGCGCGGGTGCGGAAGTGATTGCGGTCGCGAAACGCGGCACGACCGTGGATCTGGCGGCGCTGCTGCGCGAGCTCGCGCGGCGGGGTGTGGTGAGTGTCTTGATCGAAGGCGGGGGCGCCCTCGCGGCGTCCGCACTCCGGGGTCGTCTCGTCGATCGCCTCCTGATCGTCTCGGCGCCGAGCCTGCTCGGCGGCGACGGGCGCCCGATGCTCGGCGCGCTCGGCCTCCGCCGGCTCGCGGACGCACCCCGCATGGTCGACGCTACGGTCACGCATCTCGGGCCCGACCTGCTGCGTGAGGGCCCCGTGGCATACTAGCGGGGAGCGGCTATAGTGCCCCGAAGTCCGATGCTTTCCCCGATCGACGAGATTCTCGCGGACGTGCGCGCCGGCCGAATGGTCGTGCTCGTGGACGAGCGCGAAGGGGGCGACGGCGTTCTCTGCGTCGCCGCCGAGCGGGTCACGGCCGACACCATCAACTTCATGGCGACCTACGCACGTGGGCTCGTCTGCATCGCGCTCACGGAGGGGCGCATGCGCCGCCTCGGCATTCCGCTCCTCGGAAACCCGCTGGCGCCGACGCGTCAGCCTGCCTTCGGTGCCTCGATCGAAGCCCGCACGGGCGTGACGACCGGGATCTCGGCGAGCGACCGCGCGCGGACGATCAGTGTCACCGTCGCCGATGGCTCCGGTCCTGGCGACATCGCGATGCCGGGGCACGTCTTCCCGATTCAGGTCCAACGCGGCGGCGTGCTGGCGCACAGACGTCATCCCGAAGGCGCGGTGGATCTCATGCGGCTCGCCGGCATGCGGCCGGCCGCCGTATTCTGCACGGTGCTCTGCGAGGACGGTTCAGTCGCGAGCCGCGCCGATCTCGAGCAGGTCGCGCTGGAGCGTGGTCTCCGCATGACGACGCTCGCGGCGCTCGGTGCGCATCGCTTGCGCAGCGAGCTCTTGGTCGAGCGCGCGGTCGAGTCCGACTTCACGACCGCGGGCGGCGGCCGCTTTCGCGCGATCGTCTACCGCAACGCCGTCGATCGCCACGAGCACATGGCGATCGTGAAGGGCACGTTCAAGCCGACCGACGTCCCGCTCGTGCGCGTGCACTCGCAGTGCCTCACCGGCGACGTGTTCCAATCCGAGCGCTGCGATTGCGGCGAACAGCTCGATCAGGCGCTCAAGGTGATCGACGGGCTCGGGCAGGGCGTCGTCGTGTACATGCACCAGGAAGGCCGCGGTATCGGCCTCGCGAACAAGATCCGCGCCTACGCGCTGCAGGACCAAGGTCGGGACACCGTCGAGGCCAATCTCGAGCTCGGCTTCGAGGAGGACCTGCGGGACTACGGGATCAGCGCGCAGATCTTGCGCGATTTGGGTCTTCGGCGGGTGCGCTTGCTCACGAACAACCCGCGGAAGGTGCTCGGGCTTCAGGGCTACGGCATCGAGGTCGCGGAGCGGGTGCCGCTCGAGGTGCCTCCGCGGAGCGGGAATCTCGCCTACCTGCGTACCAAGCAAGAGAAGCTCGGGCACTTGCTGACGGGCTTGAAGCCGAACTAGCAACGGTTTCGGATTCATGACACGCGAGCTTACCGGGCCACTCGAGGGCCGCGAACTGCGATTCGGCATCGTCGTGTCGCGGTTCAATCGCAGCGTCACCGCGCCGCTCCTGGCAGGGGCGCTCGAGGGGCTCGCCGCCCACGGCGTCGCGGACGAGGACGTCGTCGTCGCGCACGTCCCCGGCGCCTTCGAGATTCCCTTCGCCGCCGACGCGCTCGCGCGTACCGGGAAATACCACGCGATCATCTGCCTCGGGGCGGTCGTCCGCGGCGAAACCCCGCATTTCGACTACATCTGCTCCGAGGTCACGCGCGGCGTCGGCCGGATCGTGGCCGAGCAACGCCTGCCCGTCGCGTTTGGCGTCCTCACCACGGACACGATAGAGCAAGCCCTCGCGCGTGCCGGAGAAGGGCACGGCAACAAGGGCTACGAGGCGGCGGTGACGGCGATCGAGATGGTACAGCTCGCGCGTCTCCTGAGCTGACGGATACGCGATGGGAATGCGACGCAAAGGACGAGAGCTGGCGCTGCAAGCGCTCTATCAGCTCGATCTCTCGGGAGACGATCCCGCCGCCGCGTTGCGCGTGTTCTGGGAGCATTGCGACGCGCCGTCGGACGCGCGGACGTTCGGCGAGGACCTGGTCGGCGGCGTCCTGACCGAGCGGACGCGCATCGACGAGCTGATCTCGAAGAGCTCGGACAACTGGCGCGTCGACCGTCTCTCGCACGTCGACCGCAACATCCTGCGCGTGGCGACGTACGAGCTCCTTTGTCGGCGCGACGTGCCCGCGAGTGTCGCCATCGACGAGGCGATCGAAATCGCGAAGCGCTTCGGCAGCGACGAGTCCCCGACGTTCGTGAACGGCGTCCTCGATTCCATCGCCGTGACGGTCGGCGCCAAAGAGCGCCAGCGGGCGCTCTAGGCTCGCCGGCATGGAGCAGCGCTACGATCCCAAGGCCGTCGAGCTGCGCTGGCAAGCGCGCTGGGCGGCGGAACGCACCTACGAGGTGCGCACCGACGCGAGTCGGCCGAAATACTATTGCCTCGAGATGTTCCCGTACCCGTCCGGGCGCATCCACATGGGGCACGTCCGGAACTACACGATCGGCGACGTGATCGCGCGTCAACGGCGCATGCGCGGCTTCAACGTGCTGCACCCAATCGGGTGGGACGCGTTCGGCATGCCTGCCGAAAATGCCGCCATCGAGCGCGGCGCGCATCCCGCGGCCTGGACGCGCGACAACATCGCCTACATGCGCGAGCAGCTCCGCCGCATGGGGTTCAGCTACGACTGGAGCCGCGAGCTCGCGACGTGCGAGCCGGCCTACTACCGCTGGGAGCAGCGCTTCTTCGTGGCGATGCTCGAGCGCGGTCTCGCGTACCGGCGGAAGTCGATCGTCAACTGGTGCGACAAATGCCAGACGGTCCTCGCCAACGAGCAGGTCGAGGACGGCAAGTGTTGGCGCTGCGAATCGGTCGTCCTGGAGCGCGAGCTCGAGCAGTGGTTCCTTCGCATCACGGCGTACGCCGACGAGCTCCTCGCGGGCTGCGATCGGCTCGCGGGCTGGCCCGACAAGGTCCTCGTCATGCAGCGCCATTGGATCGGCCGGAGCACCGGCGCGGAGCTGCGTTTTCCCCTCGATGGCCGTGACGGCGAGATCCGGGTCTTCACGACGCGCCCCGACACGGTCTTCGGCGCGACGTTCGTGAGCGTCGCGGTCGAGCATCCGCTGGTCGCCGAGCTGTCCCGCGGCACCGAGCAGGAAGCGACCGTGGCCGCGTTCGTGCGCAAGGTGCGGGCGCAAACGCCGGACGAGCGCGCAGACGGGAAGGACGGCGTCTTCATCGGCGCCTATGCGCGCAATCCCTTCACGGGCGAAAAGCTGCCGATCTACGCTGCGAGCTTCGTTTTGATGGCGTACGGCGCCGGCGCGGTCATGGCCGTCCCGTGTCACGACCAGCGCGACTTCGAGTTCGCCCGGACCCACGATTTGCCGCTCAAGGTGGTGGTGCAGCCCGACGGCGACCGGCTGGATCCGGCGCGCATGGACGCGGCGCACGAGGGGCCCGGACGGCTGGTCGGCTCTGGGGATTTCGACGGGCTCGCGAGCGAAGAGGGGAAATCCCGCATCACCGCGGCCGCCGAGACGCGCGGGTTCGGGCGCGCGGCGACGCAATATCGTCTGCGCGACTGGGGCGTGTCCCGGCAACGCTACTGGGGTGCGCCGATCCCGGTCGTCTACTGCGACAAGGACGGCATCGTCCCGGTGCCCGCCGCGGACTTGCCGGTCTTGCTGCCCGTCGACGCCGAGTTCACCGGATCCGGTGGCTCGCCGCTCGCCAAGCTCGAGCATTTCGTCCAAACGACGTGTCCGACGTGCGGAGGACCGGCGCGCCGCGAGACCGACACGTTCGACACCTTCATGGAGTCGTCCTGGTACTTCCTTCGCTACACGGACCCGAGCGACACGACGCGAGCCTTCGATCCGGAGGCGATCCGCTACTGGCTCCCCGTCGATCAGTACATCGGTGGTGTGGAGCACGCGGTGTTGCACCTCCTCTACGCCCGGTTCTTCACCAAGGTGTTGCGCGACCTCGGTGAGATTCCCGACTGGGAGAAGCCCGGCGAGACGATCGAGCCGTTTGCCAACCTGCTCACTCAGGGGATGGTCATCAAAGACGGCGCCAAGATGAGCAAGTCGAAGGGCAACGTCGTCGACCCCGACTATCTCGTCGAGCGCTACGGCGCCGACACCGCGCGTCTCTTCTCGATCTTCGCGGCACCACCCGAGCGCGATCTCGAGTGGAGCGATCAAGGGGTCGAGGGCGCATCCCGGTTCCTCCACCGCATTTGGCGCATCGTCGCGCGCGGGCAGGGTTGGCTCGGGACGTCCGCTGCGATGCCGTCCGACGCGAGCGAGGCGGCGCGGACGCTGCGGCGCTTGACCCACAAGACCATCGCGCGCGTCACCGACGACTGCGAGCGCCGCAACCACTTCAACACGGCGGTCGCAGCGGTGATGGAGCTGGTGAACGGCTACGGCGAGCTCGTCCAGGAGGAGGCGCCCGCGGATGCGGGCATGCGCGCCGCGATCGCCGAGGCCGTCCGGACGACCGTGGTGCTGCTGGCGCCGTTCGTGCCGCACGTCACGAGCGAGCTCTGGGAGGTCGTCGGCGGCGGAACGACGCTCGACGCGACGCCGTGGCCCGAGGCGGACCCGACCGCGCTCGTCGAGGACGTCGTAGAGCTCGTGGTGCAAGTGAACGGCAAGGTCCGCGGCCGCTTCACGGCGGCGCCCGACACGCCCGAGGCGGAGCTGCTCGAGCGCGCCTTGGCGGACCCCAAAGTGCAGGCGCAGATCGCGGGCAAAGCCATCCGGAAGACGCTCGTGGTGCCGGGCCGTCTGGTCAGCATCGTGGTATGACCCGCAGCGTGGCAGGGCGAGGCGGGTGGGGAAGGCTCGCGGTGCGCGTTGGGCTGATCGGGTTGGCGTTGGTCTGGGCCACCGGCTGCGGGTATCAGTTCGCGGCCGGGGGTCGCACGTTCGATGCGACGGTGAAGACGCTCGGTATCCGCACGTTCGCAAACGAGACGCGCGAGATCGGCGTCGAGAAGCGTCTCACGATGGCGATCGAGCGCGAGTTCGTGATTCGCGGTCCCCTGAAGGTGAAGTCGGCCGACGAAAGCGATCTGGTGCTCACCGGGACGGTGAAATCAGCGGAGGACCGCCCCGTCGCGTTCAACCGCGACGACGAGGTGCTCATCTATCAAACCGTCCTCGCGCTCGACCTCGAGCTCCGGCGTCGCGACACCGGCAAGCTGGTGTGGAAGGTGCACGGGCTGCGGGTCGCCGACGACTACGAGAGCGTCGCGTCGGTCATCGTCACGACCTCGTCCGATTTCCGGAAGGGCACGTTGAATCCCGAGGATCTGGGCGGACTCACCGACATCCAGCTCGCGGAAACGCGTCGGCGTCAGACGCTGGAGCGCATGATCGGCAACCTCGCCCGCGACGTGTACGACCAGATCATGGAGGACTTCTAGTGGCGGGGGAGGGGAGCGTCGCACTGTATTTCCTCGCCGAGGAGCGTCGCGGCGAGTTCGACGGTTGGCGTGCCGACCGCGCCCTGGCGGAAATCCGGCGCGGGCTCGAGCGCAAAGGGTCGGTCGCCGTGCACGGGTACCATGCGGGTGAGTGCGACGTGGACGCGCTCGCCGATGCGATCGAGACGCCGTCCCTCTTCGGGGCCCGCACGCTTCTGATCGTGCGCGGCGTCGAGAGCGTGAACGAGAGCGGCCAAGAGCGTTTGGCGGCCGCACTCGATCGGCAGGCGCCTCAGGTGACGCTCGCGATCGTCGCGCGCGGCGCCGACATGCGACGACGCTTCTTCGCGCGCTGCCGAGAGCTCGCGACGCGCATCCCGGTCGATCATCCGCGGCTTGGCGAGATGCGCGGCTTCGCGGAGACGTTCGCGCGCGAGCGCGAGCGCGAGCTCACGGAGGACGCGCGCGAGCTGCTGCTCGAGTGCGTCGGCCGCGACCTGCTGTTACTGACGAGCGAGCTCGACAAGCTCGCGGCTGCCGTCAGCGCCCGCGTGGTGAGCGTCGACGACGTCCGGCGCGTGGTGGCGCCCGGGCGCGAGCACGGCAACTTCGAAGTGGCCGACGCGCTGTGCGCCCGCGACGCAGCCGCGGCCACGCGACTCCTCGCGTCGGCCCTCGACGAAGGCGCGCAACCGATCGCGCTGATCGGAGCCTTCGCGGCGAGCCTGAAGCCTCTCGTCGCAGGGGCGGAGCTCGTCGCCCGCGGACGCACCGTCGACCAGGCCCTACGTGAGCTCGCGGTGGCGCCCTACCAGCGCATCGCGTGCCAGCGCGGACTACGGGCCTATCGGCCGGGAGAGTTGCGGCGGGCGCTCAGCGAGCTGGCGGACATCGACCTGCTCAGCAAGAGCGGCAGCGACGGGCGAGCGCTCCTCGAACTCTGGATGCTCCGGACCTGCGGGCGCGGCGAACGCTCAACCGCGGCCCCCGCGCGACCGTGACGCCACCGAACGGGCGACGTCAGGCGTTGGCGGCGAGCTTCCGAACGGCGAGCGTCAGGCGTGAAATCTTCCGGGAGGCGGTGTTGCGGTGGTAGACGCCCTTGGTGGCCGCCTTGCTGATGGCGCGTGTCGCGCTCAGCAGACGCTCGGTCGCTTCGGCGGTGTTGCCGGCGGCGAGCGACTCGCGCAGACGGCGCACCGAGGTGCGGACGCGCGAACGGATCGCGGTGTTGCGGGCCTGACGCTTGACGCTCTGACGATGACGCTTTTGTGCGGATGGGTGCTTGTTCACAGTGGCGGCGCTTCTAGCAGCCGACCCCAGGATCGTCAATGAGCGCGGGCCGTCCGTGAGCGAGAAGCGTCAGATCGCGCGCGCCGCCGGCCTCGTCGGCGCTTTGACGGTGGTTTCGCGCATCACGGGCCTGGTCCGCGACATCGTCGTCGGGTACCTCTTCGGGGCCGGTACCGGGGCCGACGCCTTCTTCGTCGCGTATCGAATCCCGAACCTCTTGCGCCGCCTCGTCGCCGAGGGGGCGGCCACGGCGGCTTTCATCCCCGTCTTTACCGGCTACCTGAACAGCGGACCGCGTGAAGAGGCCGACCGGGTCGCACGCGTGCTCTTCACGATGATGGCACTCGTGCTCGCCGCGATCACGGTGCTCGGCATCGTGTTCGCGGGCCCGATCACAACGCTGTTCGCGCCGGGTTTCGCGGCGGTTCCCGGCAAGCTCGAGCTCACGATCAGCCTCACGCGGCTCGTGTTCCCGTACATCTTCTGCATCGGGATGGTGGCGGCGGCGATGGGGGTGCTGAATGCCCTCCGCGATTTCTGGGCACCCGCCATGTCGCCGGTGGTGATGAACGTCGTGATGATCGTCGCGACGTTCGGGCTCGCGCCGTGGCTCGGCATCTACAGTCTCGCCGTGGCGGTGCTGCTCGGCGGCATCGCGCAGGTCATCTCGCAGCTCCCGGCGCTGCGGCGCCTCGGCGTGCCGGTGGCGCCGCTCTGGGCGCCGCGACATCCCGCGGTGCGAAGAGTCGGGGCATTGATGCTCCCGACCGTCTTCGGGTCCGCCGTGTATCAGATCAACGTGCTCGTCAGCACGATGTTCGCGTCGCTGCTTCCGGCGGGAAGCGTCGCCTATCTGTGGTACGCCGAGCGCTTGTTCGAGTTCCCGCTCGGCGTCTTCGCGGTCGCGCTCAGCACGGCCGCTCTTCCGAGCTTCGCGACGCTCGCCAAGCGCGACGTCGCGGCCTTTCGCGACACGGTCGCGTTCGCGCTCCGCGTCGTGAATCTCATCGCGCTCCCCGCCGCGATCGGGCTCGCGCTCACCGCGGAGCCGCTCACGTCGGTGCTTTTCATCCGCGGCCAGTTCACGCCGGCCGACGCGGCGCAGACGGCGGTCGCCGTGCGCTGGTATTCCGTCGGCCTTTGGTCGGTCGCGTGCGTACGCGTGCTGGTGCCCGCCTTCTATGCGCTCGAGGACACGCGGACACCGGTCGTCACGGCGGCCGCGGCGTTCGTCGCGAACCTGCTCTTCGTCGTGCTGCTGATCGGCCCGTTGCCGTCGCCGCCGGACTCCGCGTTCGGGCAGCTGATGGCGTGGCTGACGCATACGATCGGCATATTCGACCTTCGCCACGGCGGGCTCGCGCTCTCGACGTCGCTCGCCGCGACCGTGAACCTCGTGCTGCTCGCGGCGCTTCTCGGCCGGAAGGCCGGCGGCTTCGCGTGGGGCTCGTGGCTCGGTTCGACGCTGCGCACCGCTCTCGCGTCGGCGACGATGGTGCCGGTCGTGCGCGCCATCGTGACGCGCGTGGAGTGGTTCGACGGCTCGCTGTCGGTGGGCGTGCGCATCGCGTGGATGCTGCTCGCCGTCGGCGCCGGCGCGACGGTCTGCGCCGTCGCGCTCAGCGTGCTCGGGGGGCCCGAGGTCGTGGCATTCCGCCGCGCGCTGGTCGGGCGGTTTGCGCGGCGCGCCGCGGCGCGTCCGTCATAGCGACGGCTCGTCGTCGCGCTCGGCGGCTTTCTCGGCGTCCCACAAGGCCTCGAGCTCTGGCTGGGGAACCGCGTGGATGTCGCGCCCGGCCGCAGCAACCGCGCGTTCGACGCCGCGAAAGCGTCGCGAAAAGCGCGCCAAGGCTTCGCGCAGCGCGACTTCGGCGTTCTGCTCCGCAAGGCGCCCGACGCTCGCGAGCGCGAAGAGCGTGTCACCGAGCTCGTGCGCGATGCGCGCGGGATCGCCGCTCGCCAGCGCCTCCTCCAGCTCGGCGACCTCCTCGTGCACCTTGCCCATGGCGGCGCCGGCCGTCGGCCAATCGAAGCCCACGCGCGCCGCCTTTTCGCCCGTGCGATGCGCGGCATGCAGGGCCGGGAGCTCACGCGGTAGACCGCTGAGGATCGACGTGTCGGCAGCGCCGCCTTTGCCCGCGCGCTCGGCCGTCTTGATGCGCGACCAGTTGCGCAACACTTCGGCGGTGTCGGCGACCGTCGCGTCGCCGAACACGTGGGGATGACGACGCACCATCTTCTCGACGATGCCGCCGATCACGTCCTCGATCGTGAACCGTCCGGCGGAGCCGGCCATGTCCGCTTGCATGACGATCTGGAGCAGGAGGTCACCGAGCTCGTCGCGGAGGTCGGCGGGGTCGTCGCGGTCGAGGGCATCGAGGGTCTCGTACGACTCTTCGAGGAGACATCCGCGCAGGCTCTGCGGCGTTTGCTCGCGGTCCCAAGGGCAGCCATCGGGTCCGCGGAGGCGGCGGACGACTTCGACCAGCTCTGCGAAGCGACTCATGCGCGCACCGTTCCGGGGCCGATACGCGTTGTCAAATCGCACGAGGTGGCGTGCGTGTTCGCCGGTTGCGGCAGCAGTGGGACGTCGTTAGGGTGGCGCGCATGGCGAGGGTGACGGTCTACACGACGCAGATGTGCCCGTACTGCGTACAAGCAAAGCGCCTCCTCGGTGAGCGCGCGATTCCGTACGACGAGATCGACGTTTCCGACGACACCCTTCGCGAGGAGATGGTCCGGAAAGCGGGCGGAAAGCGCACCGTTCCTCAGATCTTCATCGACGGCGCGCACGTGGGCGGCTACACCGAGCTGCGCGCCCTGGCCGACAAGGGCGGGCTCGCCGGCCTTCCGTAGGCGGACTCGGACGTACGCGTCAGGCGGCGTCGACGCCGAAGCTGACGTCGACCTGCAGCTCTTCGCCGATCGCCTGCAAGCGCCGCCCGAGCGCGCCCGCGTCCACCTGCTGCGGGACGTCGAGGTCCATCCGCATCGTGTAGATGGGCGTCCCGCTTTCGGGCTCCGGCCGCGACTGGGTGGTCATCGAGGCGATCGTGACGGCGTGGTCGGCGAGACAGCGGGCGATCTTCGCGACGATGCCCGCGCGGTCGACCCCGATCGCCTGCAGCCCGTAGCGCCGGGCGTGCGCGCGCGTCGCGTAGGAGACCGGCTCGCCTTCGAGCGGCCGGAAGAACACCGTCAGGCGTTTCTCCCACTCGAGCCGTTTGCACCCCGACGAGAGCCGCTGCTCGGCGTCGGGACCGACGGACGACAGCAGCAGGAGCACGGCGAACTCGCTCCCGAGGATCGTCATGCTGGAATCCTCGAGGTTGCAGTCGCACTCGTAGATCAGCTCGGCGAGATCCGCGACGATGCCCGGGCGATCGCGGCCAATGGCCGACAGCGCGTACCAGCTCTTCATGGCGACGCGCATAGCCGCCGGTGCGAGCGTGGTCAATTCGTGGCGGGCGCGGCGAGCGCGAGGCCGCCGAGGAACGCGAGGATCGCGGCGGTGAAGAGGTCCGGCATCTCGATCGGAAGATTGTGGCCGGCGTCGGGCACCATGATGAGCCGCGAACGCGGCATGCGTCGCGAGAGGATGACGGATCCGCCCGGCGGCGTCATTTGATCCGCCAACCCTTGCAGGATCAACGTCGGGGCGCGGAGGTTTCCGAGGCGATCGGTCCAATTGTACGCGCCGAACGCGCGCGCGCTCGCGGCATAGGCACGCGGGTCGTTCGCGCGCGTCTCCTCCGCGAGGCGGCGGACGACCTCGGGGTGGGCGGCGGCGAACGCGGGCGCGAAGCCGCGGGTATCCGGCGCGCGCTCGTCCGATCCGAAGCCGCGTTGCTCGACGGTATCGGCGAGGCGGTTCCAGGCCGCCGTGGCTTTCGTGCCGACCTCGCTCGACGTGCTGGCAAGCACGAGGCCGAGCGTGCGGTCGGGATGGTCCAGGCCGAAACGTTGCGCGACGACTCCACCGCCGGAATGGCCGACCACGTATGCCGCGCGCTCGCCGACATGATCGAGCAGGCCCGCGAGGTCGCGCGCGAAGAGCTCGGGCGAGTAGGGGCCCGCCGGTTTCTCCGATCGGCCGGCGCCGCGCAGGTCCCAGCGCAGGACCCGACAATGGCGCGCCAATGCTTCGACGTGCGGCGCGAAGAACTCGAGTCGCCCGCCGAGTCCATGTGTCAACACGACGAGCGGGCCGGCATCACCGGCGAGCTCGTAGTGCAAACGAAAGCCGCCGACGCTGGCGTCCATGCGAGCGTCGTTGCTTAGCTGAGCCCTCGCCCCCGGGAAAGCCGCCCGGGGTGAGACGTCAGGCGGTGTCGACGAGCGTCAGCGGCTGTTTGCCGGCGAGCAGCCGGCGACGGGCCGCGGGACTCCGGCTCGCCGTCGCCACCTTCCAGCGCCACGCGAGCAAGGCCCGGCGCAACGGCTCGTGGGCGAGCCCCAAGGCGTCGCAGACGTTTGCGAAGGAGAAAAGCCAACGGCGGTCGTCAGACAGAATCCAGCGCTCGGCCTCGTTCGGGCGTATCGGGGAGCCCGCGGTACCGACCACTCGTCTCTGGAAGACGACGATCGCGTCGCAGAGTACCGCCAGTAGGAGTCGACGTTCGGGTTCCGCTATCTCGAGCGCCCGGGAAGTCTCGGCAAACTGCTCGGGCAGAAGCGGGAACGCGTCGTCCCACTGATGATCTCCACGATGGAGCAGTGCAGGGTTCGACATGGCGTTATCCTCTCTGTCGAGAGGTACGTCGGGTGTGGGCGGGAAGTTTCGCACGGGGTGGACACCCCGTGACCGGCGCGGCGCGTCAGGCGGGGGACCGCCGGCCGAGCACCCAGAGCCCGGTCGCGAAGACGTAGGTCCCGACGGCGGACATCCAGAGGAACCAATCGAGCCGCCCGGCGACCGTCAGGACGACCAGCAGGTACGCGAATTCGCGGCTCGCGAAGGCTTCGAAGAGCCAGCGCTGCTTCGCGTTCGGGGGACGGCGGATGATGCAGAGGTACACCGTCGCCATCGACAAGAGCACGCCGCCGACCAGGAGCCACCCCAGGAAGGCGAGGAGCGGATCGCCGCTCCGGCGGTACAACCCGACGGCGATGCCGCCGAAGAGGAAGAGATGGACGAGGTTGTCCCCGAGGATGTCGAGCCGGGCGCCGAACGCGCTCTCGCGAAACGTGAGCCGGGCGATCTCGCCGTCGCAGCCGTCCACGATGGTCGACAGGAGGAAGAGCAGTGCGCCGGCGATCGCTGCGCCCGGTGTCCCGCGCGCGAAGCAATAGCCTCCGAGGCTGCCGATCGCGATCGACGCGATCGTCACCTGGTTCGGCGAGATGCCGGTGGGCAGGAGGAGGCGGGTGAGCGCGCGCGAGAACCGGCGGTCGACCACCCGCGTAAACCAGCCGTCGCCGCTTCGTCCGAGCCGAGCGTAGAGCGCGCGTTCCGCCGCGGCTCGCTCGTGCGTGTCGCTGGCTCGCAGCAGGAGCGCGTCCGCCGCCGGATTCCATGGTGCGATGTCGGCGGGCGGCCGGACGTGCATGCTTTCGAAGACACCGCGGAGATCCTGGGGATCGGCGCGCCACAGAACCGCGGGCCGTGGTGCGGCGACGGGCCGCGCTGCGTCGGTCGCGGCGAGCCGTTTGACCGTCTCGACGTCGACGATCGTGGTCGACTCCGTGAGTACGACCGTCGACGCGGCGGCACGGAGCCACGTGGCGCCTTCGTTCCAAGACGCGGCGACGTCGGGCAGGCGCAGCGTGGCCGATGGACGTCGACCGACGAAGAGCAGTCGGCGGGCCCCGGCGCGCGCCAACGTGAACGCCGCGCGCTCGACGAGCCTCATACCGCCGACGATAGCGTCGGCTTCCGCAGTGACCGCGATCACCCCGTCGAAGGGTCGCGCGGCCGCGGGCTCAGCCACCGGCCGCTGGGTCCGTCGTGGGTGGGGACGGAAGCGGATCGCGCGTCGCCAATCGCGCGCCGCCATTCGCGCTCGAGGCGTAGCCGCGCTCGAGCAGCCGACAGCACGCCTCGGCCTCGCGGAAGTTCTCGCCGCGCGCGCTCGCCTCGTGCAATTCCAGATGGAAGTCGTCGAGCATGGTCGCGAACCAATCGGGGTGGTACGACCCGCCCGAAAGCGGCTGCGCGAAACGCGTCTCGACGGGCGCCCGGTCGCCGACGGTCGTGATCAGGGTGTCGTCTGCGATCGTCAGCGCCCCGAGCCGGCCGGTTACGATGCCGGTGTTCCGGCGCGCGTCGCCCGCCCACGTGAGGAGGATCTCGGCCGTGGCGTCGGGGAACTCGATCGTGCACTCCGCGGTGTCTTCGACGCCCGCGCTCGTGAACTTGCGCTGCGACGTCCGCGCCGAGATGGCGACCGGCTCCGCGTCGGCGAGATGGCATGCCAGGTAGAAGGCATGCCAGCCGTGATCGACCATGATGCCGCCGCCCGCCCGCACCGGATCGAGACGCCAGGTGCCGGCATCGCCCGCGTCGCTCGGGGGCGTCGTGCGGATCGTCTCGAGACGCACGTGCGTGACGGCGCCGATGTCGCCGCGCCGGAGCGTCCGCTTCGCGGTCCGAAAGATGGGCGCGTACTTCCAATTGTGAGTCGTGAACACGACCGCGCGCGCGTTGCTCGCGGCGCTGCGGATCTGCCGGGCCTCGTCACCGTGGGTCGTGAGGGGCTTTTCGCAGAGCACGTGCACGCGTTTGGCGAGCGCCGCGAGCACGATCGCCGTATGGCTCGACGGCGGCGTGGCGACGTCGACGAAATCGAGCCGCTCGCTCTGCAGCAGATCGTCGACCGACGTGTAGCGTTTGGCGGTCGGCAGGAGGTCGGCCGCCAGCGCCAGGCGTGCATCGTCGGCGTCGCAGACCGCGGTGATGGTGAATTGCTTGTGGCTGCGCCACGCCGGCAGGTGTCCTTCGACGGCGACGTTGCCGAAGCCGACGATCGCGCCCCGCATCGGGCGCGGACGGCGCGTCGTCACGACGCCGGCAACTCCGCGGCGGCGCGGGCGAAGACCCGGTCGAGGATGTCGAGACCCTGATCGGCTTGCTCGCGCGTGATCGTGAGCGGCGGGTTGATGCGGATGCGCGGGAAGTACCCCATCATCAAGAGCCCGTTCTGGAGCGCGTCGAGGAAGATCCGCTCGGTCGCTTTGCGATCGAGCAGCTCGTTGCTCTTGCGGTCGGCGACGAGATCGACGCCGATCATCAACCCGACGCCGCGGACGTCGCCGATGAAGGCGTACTTCTCTTGCATGGCGCGCAGGCGATCGACCATGTGGGCGCCGACCCGGGCGGCGTGCTCGACGAGGCCCTCGTCGAGGATCGCCTCGAGCGTCGCGAGCGCGGCGGTGGAGGCCAGCGGATTGCCGCCGTAGCTCGACGACGAGGCGCTGGCGCGCGCGAAGGGCTCCGACTTCACGATGTCATCGGACGAGATCACCCCGCTGATGGGAAAGCCGTTCCCCATGCCTTTTCCGACCGTCATAATGTCGGGAACCACGTCGGTGTGGTTGCAACCGAACCATCGGCCGGTGCGACCGAACCCGGTGATCATCTCGTCCGCGATGAGCAGCGCGCCGATCTCCTTGGCGATGCTCTGGATGGCGGGCAGGAACTCGGGCGGCGGTATGACGTTGCCGGCGGTGCCCTGCATCGGCTCGATGACGATCGCCGCGACCGCGCCCGACGTCGTGCGCTTGATGGATTGGCGCGCGAAGTCGGCGCACGCGATGCCGCAGTCGGGGTAGCGCAGCTGGAACGGACAGCGCGCGCAATCAGCGTACGGCACCGAGAAGCGGCCGCCCGGCAGCGGTCCCCAGCCGTGCTTCGACTCGTCACCGATGAGCCCCATGACGCCGGCGGTCTTGCCGTGGAACCCGCCCCAGAACCCGACGATCTCGTACTTGCCGGTGTACGACATCGCGAGGCGGAACGCGGCCTCTACCGCTTCGGCGCCGCCGCTGTAGAGCTGTGCCCGTCCGAGATTGCCGGGCGCGAGCTTGGCGATGAGCTTCAGGAGCTTCAATCGGTTCTCGCTCGTGAAGCTGCCGACCGACACCCGGCGCAGCTGCGCCTCGACCTTGGCGATGTACTCGGGGTGGGCGTGGCCGAGGCTCGCCACGGCGACACCGGCGAAGAAATCGAGATAGGTGTTGCCGTCGAGGTCGGTGAGCGTCGCCCCGCGACCGGAGGCGAGCGCGAGCTCGGAAAGGAGCGCGATGCGCTGCTGACCGGGAGCGACGACCGCCTGCTCTTCGGCGAAGACGGCGCGGGTCTTGGGGCCGGGTTTCTTATCCATGCTGTCCTTCGATGGGTTGCTCGGAAGTGTATCGCCACGATGCGACGCGATCGACGACGTAGCCCGCGATCGCGTCGGCGGCTTCGTCGCGACAGCGCGCGAAGCTCGGCCAGTCGTTCACGTCGATGATGACGGGCCGGCCGTCGCCGTCGACGACGAGATCGCCGCCGAAGACGTCGAGGCCGAGCGCGGCCGCGCCGGCGCTGGCGGCGTCCCACAAGGTCGGCAGCGCCGCGGGGATCTCCGCGCCCGACGTGTAGCAGCGAAAGAACCGCCCGTCGGCCACGCCGTAGAACTTCACGACGACGCCCTCGACGTGCGCTTGCAGCGCCGCGCGCGCGATGCCGCGGGCGGCGAAATCGTCGAGCGCCGCCACCAGCGCGTCCGGCGTCCGTGCGAAGACGACGTCGTCCGCCGCCATCGCATGCACGTCGCCACGCTTCACCCAGCAGGGCGCGAGATGCACGAGCGTCGCGCGATCGTCCGACGTGGACACTAACCGTGTCGCCGGAAAAGGCACCCCGGTGGTCGCCAGCCGCCGCACGGTTTCATGGCGGTGGCAGGCGCGAATCGCGTCGGCGGAGTTCATCACGGGGATACGCGCGCCGGCCCGATCGAGCGCCGCGAGGGCTGCGTCCGATTGGCACATGGCGAGCACGGCGCGTGGCTGCTCGTGCTCCAGGAGCTCGATGCCACCGAGCGCCATCGTGACGCCCCGCGCGGCCAAGGCAGCGCGCGTCCGCTCGAGGATCGCGGCATCGTCGTCGACGCGACCGGGAGAGTATTGGGGCTCGCGCAGAAGTCCTACGAGGCTCGGCATCAAGCGTTCACGCCGAGAAGCTGCTCCGCGGCGACGATGTCCTCGGGGCGATCGACGTCGATGCAGGGTCCGACGTCGACCGCATGGAGCGGATGACCGGCGTCGAGCAGGGCTCCGAGAATGGCGCGGAAGGCGGAAAAACCACCGCGGGAAGCTTCATTGGCGAGCGAATATACGAGGGGTTGCAGGAAGTAAACGCCGGCAGTCACGTGGCGCGCGCGCTGCGCATCGCCGAGGGAGCGGATGCGATTCGCGGCATCGACCTCGGCCCAGAGCGGCTTCTCGTCGTCGACCGTGGTCGTGACACCGAGGACGCTCGCGTCCGGAGAGAGCGCGCGTCCGCGTTCGGCGAGCGCGACGAGCGCGTGCGGATCGCAGATCGTGTCGACGGTCGTCAGGAGAAACGGCGCACCTGCGAGCAGCGGTCGGAGCGTCAGGAAGCTCTCGGCGGAGCTCGCGGTCGTGCGTTGCACGACGTCGAGCGGGACCGGCCAGGCCGTCGTGCGGAGGTAGTCGCGCACGCGATCGGTCTCGGCGTTGACGATGCACGCGATGCGCGTTGCGCCGGCGCGGTGCAGGGCTTCGATGGTGCGGGCGATGAGTGGCCGCCCGCCGATCTCGATCAAGGGCTTCGGCGTGGTGATGCCGTGCGCTTGCAGACGCTCGCCGAGGCCGGCCGCGATGATACCGCCGATCATGCGAGGCGAGCCTCGAGGTCGAGGAGCGAGGAAAGGCGCCACACGCCCGCGGGCTCCGCCGGGGTCGTCACCTCCGGGCGCGCGAGCCAGGCGGTCCGCATCCCGACGGCATGCGCCGGGACGACGTCGCGCTCCCACGAGTCGCCGACGTGCAGGATCGCCGCGGGCGGCAGCCCGAGGCGCGTCGCGGCGAGCGCGTACAGGGCCGCGTCGGGTTTGGCGATGCCGACGAGCGCGGAGTCGAGGACGACTTCGAAGGGCGCCAATGCGGCCTCGGCCAACAACGGAGGCATGTTGCCGTACGAGTTCGACACGACGCCCAAGCGAAAGCGTCGCGCCAATCGCTGTAGCATAGGGCGATTGCGACCCCACGCCGCACGCGTGTCGGCGATGAACGCGTCGGCGAGGTGGGCCGCGAGCGCGGGATCGTCCGACCCGTGATGGCGCAGCTGCAAGTCGACGTGCGTCCGCACCATGCGCTCGAGCCCGAAGCTCCGGATCTCGGGATCGCGGGCGAGCGTCGCGTCGGCCGCGTAGAACGCTTCCTTGAGCGCGGGATAGGGAATGCGCGCGCCCGCCTCGGCGTAGAGGCGAACGAAGTGGTCGAACCAATGCTGAGCGTCGCCGTCGAGCGTTCCGCCGTAGTCGAGCAGGATCGCGGCGAGGTCCACACTCGGGTCGGCCGTGCGGGGCACGCGGCAGAGCTACCAGGCGAGGTTCGGACCGGCAATTGACGGAGGGGAGAGCGAGCGCTACGTGACCGCGAACGTGGCAGGGCAGAGCGAGGCGATCGCACGCAGCGATGCACGCGCAGGCGGAGGGGAGATCACGGCCGTGATTTTCGTACCGAGCCCGACGGTGTGGGAGCGCGGCGACACTCCCGGCGGACTCTCGCTCCTCGAGCGTCAGCTCAAGCAACTGCGGAAGCTCGGCGACGGGGAGGCGCTGTTGTTGGTACCCGTGGGCGATCCTCTGCCGAGACTTCCCGAGGGTTGCGCGCGGACGATCGTCGAATACGTGCCGGCGGGCGTGACGGACCTCGCCGCCGCGCTCGCCACGGCCGCCGAGCTGCCGGCGTCGAGCCTCGCGCTCAGCGCCGACCGGCTCGTCGATCTACGCGTGCTCCGTGCGTTGCGTGGTCGCGCCGTCTCCACCTTCGCGAGCGCCGACGGGCTTCGCGCCGAGCCCGCCGCCTGGGTCCACGCGGCGGACGTGACGCGTTGGGGTGCCGGTTTCGTCGGCCGTGCCGAGAGGCTGCGGCTCTCGGAGCTCGATCCGTACAGCCCCGAGCTGCGGGGCGATGCCGAGCCCTACGTGATCTCCAGTGCAACGCCGACGGAACGCCGGCGCGCGTGGGACGTCCTGCTCGACCACGTCCAGAAGCGCTCCCTCGACCTGCCGGGCCAGTATTTCGACACGCCGTTCGAGAACGCGTTGGTGCGCCGACTGGCTCCGACGGACGTCACGCCGAACCAGATCACGCTGCTCACGCTCGTCGTCGCGAGCGTCGGTGCCGTGCTGTGGCACGGCGGATGGCTGCGGGTCGGTGTGTTGGTGGCGCTCGTCGTCGGCGTCCTCGACGGCGTCGACGGCAAGCTGGCGCGCATGAAGCTCGCGACCTCGAAGCTCGGCGAGCTCGAGCACGTCGGCGATTTCTTCTACGAGAACGCCTGGTATCTCTCGCTCGCGTCGTACCTGTCGCGCGCCGATCCCGGGCTGTGGCTCGCGGGGTGGGTGCTGGTCGCCTGCGATCTGGCGGACAGCCTGCTGTATCTCGCGTTGCAACGTCACGACGGCAGGATGCTCGACGAGGTCAGCACGTTCGACCGTCGCTTCCGCGCGATCGCGGGCCGGAGGAACGTCTACGTGATGATGTTCGTGGTCGGCTTCTTCGGGGGACACGCCGCGGGGGCGTTCGTCTGCGCGGTGACGTGGGCTCTGGTGACGGTCGCCGTCCACGCCGCGCGTGTCGGCTGGCTGCTCGCGACCACGCCGAGCGCCGTACCGGCGGTGTAGGTGCTCACGCGCTGCGGACGGCCGGCGACCGCGCGGACAATGCGGCGTACGACGTGAGGCCGATCGCGGTGACGGCGAACTGATTCAAGCGCACGATGACGGCGACCGCGAGCCCGGTCGTCGCGCTCAGGCCGAACGTCGTGAAGGCGAGGACGCGGCCGGCCTCCTGCACCCCGACCCGACCCGGCACGAAGAACGTCGCCGAGTCGAGGACGAGCGCGAAGGCTTCGATGGCGAGGCACGTCATGAGCGGGGTCGGGGTGCCGAGAACGTCCAGGATGAACCACAGCTGCAGCAGGCTCACGAGCTGGCCTCCGACGTGCCAACCGACCGACGCCGCAAACGCGCCGGGCCGCTCGCGGTAGAGGGTCGAGAGTTGCGCGTCGAGGGCGACCCCCCCCGCGTGCAAGCGCTCGACGATTCCGCTCGCGACCCCGAGGCGGCCGATCGCTCGCGTCGCCGCGGCGAAGAAGCCGCGACCCTGCAGCCACACGAAGGTCAGCACGCCGGCGACCGTCGCGATCAAGGCGACGACGATGGCGATGCCGAGATCGGGGCTCTCGCGCGTCCGCGCGAGCACCGCCCAGAGGCCGAGCAGGACGAGCACGGCCTGGCCGAGCGCGTAGCTCATGCGCGCGGCGACCAGCGACGCCGCGGTCGTGGCGGTACGGAGAAAGGGACGCAAGAGAACGGTCTTGGCGACCTCGCCGCCGACGGTCGCCGTCGGCGTGACTTGATTGATGGCGACGCCCGCCTGGCGCACCCAAAAGAGCCGGTTGAAGCCGATGGGCGCGTCCGGCGGCAGCGTGAGGCGCCAAGCGACGGTGTTGCACGCGTCGATGACCAGCTCGAGCGCGACGACGCCGAGGATAGCCCAGCCGAAACCACGCAGATCCGCGATCAGTTGCGCCGCGCCAATGCGACGCACGAGCACCGCGAAGACGCCGACGCCCGTGACCAGCAGCGCGCCGTGGAGAAGGCGCGAAGGGCGAATCACGAGCCCGGCGGATCCGGGTTCGCCAGACAGCCGCCGGGCGCGGAGGTGTCACCCGCGATGACGACGCGACGACCCTCGATGCGCACCCGACCTTCGGCGATCAATTGGATGGCGAACGGGTACAGCCGGTGCTCCTGCCGTTGAATGCGCGCATGCAGCGTGGTCTCCGTATCGTCGGGGAAGACCGGGACCGCGGCTTGCGCCAGGATCGGGCCGTGGTCGGTCTCCTCGTCGACGAAATGCACGGTCACACCCGTGAGTCGCGCGCCGTGCTGCAACGCCTGACGCTCGGCGTGCAGTCCGGGGAAGGCGGGGAGGAGGGCCGGGTGCACGTTGACGACGCGCGAGGGATAGGCCGCGAGGAGCACGGGAGTCACGAGGCGCATGAACCCTGCGAGCACGACGAGCTCGACGCCATGCGTGCGCAGGATCTCCACGACCTGCGCGTCGTAGGCTGCGCGCGTCGGCGCGTCGCGATGCGGCAGGACCCGAACCGTCAAGCCGTGCCGTCGCGCCCGCTCGATGCCGCCGACATCCGGAACGTTGCTGATGACGACGGCGATGCGAGCGTGCAGCTGACCGGCGGCGATCGCGTCGATCAGCGCCTGGAGATTCGTGCCGCTGCCGGACAGCAGCACGCCGAGCACGAGCGGCTCAGGCATCGTCCTCGCTGAAGCTCAGCCCGCGCGGGCCGCGCTCGATCGTTCCGATTCGGCAGGCGCCGGTGCGTCGTTGCCGCAAATGTGTGAGGACGCGCTCGGCGTGCGCCTTGGCCACCACCAACACGAAGCCGACGCCGTTGTTGAAGGTGCGATCCATTTCCGTACGCGACACGTGCCCGAGGCGCTCGATCAAGCCGAAGATCGGCGGGACTCGCCACGCGCCTCGATGGACGACCGCCCGGCAGCCTTTGGGGAGGACGCGGGGAAGGTTGCCGGGCAAGCCGCCGCCGGTGATGTGCGCCATGGCGCGGATGGTCCCCGCCGGCATGCGCCGCAGCAGCTCGCGCACGATGGGCACGTAAATCCGCGTCGGCCGCAGCAACTCCTCACCGAGGGTCGTGCGAAGCCCGGGAGCTGGGCGATTGAGCGCGAGCTTTCCGCGCTCGAGCAGGACGCGTCGCGCGAGCGCGAATCCGTTGCTGTGCAGCCCGCTCGAGGGCAGGGCGATCAGCGCGTCGCCCGCGCGCACCGCGCGTCCGTCGATCAGGCGCCGGCGCTCGACGACGCCGACCGCGAAGCCCGCCAGGTCGTACTCCCCATCGGGATAGAAGGAGGGCATCTCGGCGGTTTCGCCACCGACGAGGCTGCACCCGGCCATGCGACAGCCACGCGCGATGCCGCGTACGAGATCGGTGCCGCGCCGGACGTCGAGCCGTCCCGTCGCGAAGTAGTCGAGAAAGAGCAGGGGCTCGGCGCCGATGGTCAGCAGATCGTTCACGCTCATCGCGACCAGGTCGATGCCGACGGTGTCGTGGCGGTCGAGCGCGAAGGCGATGCGCAGCTTCGTGCCGACGCCGTCGGTCGAAGTGACCAACAGCGGCTCGCGATAGCCGCGCGGCAACCGTGCGAGCGCGGCGAAGCCGCCGACGCCCGCGACGATCTCGGGTCGACGCGTGGTGCGCGCGAGCTTCCCGATGTGCCCGACGAGACGATCTCCGGCCGCGATGTCGACGCCGGCGGCGGCGTAGGTCAAGGCGCGAGCGGAGGTCGGCATGGCCGCGGATACATCGGAAAGCGACCGAGCTGTCAATGCGGTGACGCGGGACGCCGCGCGAGAATACCCGCGCGCGGCGTCGGCGTCCCGCGATGCAGCGCCGTGCCTTCGGCGCGCGCCAGCACGTCCCATCCGCGGCACAGCTCGTCGAGCTCGCCGGGCGCGAGACAAAACTCGGGGCGGATCGGTGATGTCGTGTCGTCCGCGCGTCGATGGGTTTCGTACAGCAGCGCTCCACCCGGGGCGACGGCGTCCCTCAACGATCCGAGCAGCGCACGTTCGAGGAAGTTCACGACCACGACGAGCGCGTAGTGCGCGGCGGGGATCGGCCACGTCGTCACGTCGGCGGCGACGCAGTCGATCGCGAGACCGCGCGCGGCCGCGGCGCGGCGGACCGCCATCAGCGCGGGCACGGCGAAATCGACGGCGTCGACTTCGTAGCCGCGCTCCGCCAGCAGCAATGCGTGGCGACCGCGGCCGCACGCGACGTCCAGCGCGCGTCCCGCGGCCGGCGCGGTGATGGCGAGCGCCTCGAGCGCCTGGACGACGAAGGGGGATGGGGCACCGGCGGCCTCGTCGGCGCGATGGCGATCTTCCCAAGTCCGCCGGCGATCCGTGTCCACGTCGCCCTATAGCGCGTCGGTCGCGCCCTCGCGATCGTGCAGCCGTTTCGTAGCTTCACAGCACACGCGCGACGGTGACGACGTCGACCGCCGCCGCTCCCGACGCCCGCAGCGTGCGTGCGACTGCGGTAGCCGTGGCGCCGGAGGTCCAGACGTCGTCGATCACGAGCACCGTACGGGCACGGACGCTCGTCGGGTCGCGGACCGCGAATGCGGCCGCGACGTTCAATGCTCGCTCGAGCGGACCGAAGCTCGTCTGCGACGGGGTGTCGCGCGTGCGGACGAGCGTGGTGAGGGCGACGGCGCAGCCGAGGTGTCGCGCCACGTGCCGCGCCAGGACGGCGCTCTGATTGAAGCCGCGCGTGCGTAGTCGGCAGAGGTGCAGGGGTACAGGCACCACGAGATCGACGGTCGGATCGGGGATTCGCGCGAGCAGCGCGGATGCGAGACGTCGGCCCAATCGACGGGCCCCGCCGTACTTGAAGTGCGTGATCGCGGTGGCGATCGGACTCGCGCCGGAGGTGCCGTGGTACGCGGCGAAGGCGCGCGCGGCACGGATCGCGGCGTCGGGGGCGTGGCACGCTCCGCAGCGACCCGGCCTCGGTTGGGGACGTCCGCAGCCGTCGCATTCGGGCGGAACCAGACGATGGACCTTCCCGGAGCAGGAGCCGCAAAACAGCGCGCGCGCATCGACGAGCGTTTCGCAGCCAGCGCAGCGTTCCGGACACACGAGGTCTGCGGTGACAGCGAGGATCGAGTTTCTGGACAAACGACGACTCCGTCGCACGGAGCCCGAGGGAGCCAGGATCCTACGTGGCCACGACGATCCGAGGCAATGGCGACCATCGCATGGCGAGCCACATGACGAATCGCGTGCGCGTGATCGGCCGGAGGTCGGCGCCCGAGGTCAGATGTCGTCTGGTACCGCCGGGAGGTGGCCGTTAGACTCGGCGACGCGGCGCTTTCGGAGGGGCCGAAAGGGCACGTCATGCGACGATTTGTAGCAGGCCTCCTGCTCGGGTTGGCCTCGATGTACTGGTACGCGTACCAGAAGGACACGTTTCTCCAGGCGGCGAGCGATTGGTTTGCCCAGGCGTCGTCGGATCCCAACGCCAAGGAGAAGATCGACAAAACGACCTCGCGCAAGTACTGAGAGGGGATGCGCGGGCACGGACGTGAGTGAGGCGACGCTTTCGGAGGCGGAGCTCCGTCGAGCGTTGCAGGAGGCCATGAAGCAGCGCGAGACGATGACGGTCTCGGTGCTGCGCGGATTGCTCGCGGCCGTGGCCAACCGGCGGATCGAAGCGGGCGGAAGCGAGCTCCCGCCGGCGGAGATCGTCGCGCTGGTCCAGCGTGAAGCCAAGAAGCGCGAGGAGGCCGAGGAGTTCGCACGTCAGGCGGACCGCTCCGATCTGGTGGCGCAGAATGCGGAAGAGCGCGCGGTTCTCGCACGGTATCTTCCGACCATGCTCGACACCGAAGCGCTCACAGCGCTGCTCCGCGAGTGGATCGCCGAGGGCGTCGGCACCATGGGTCCTCTCATGGCACGGCTCAAAGAGCGCCATCCCGGGCAATACGACGGCAAGCGCGCGAGCGAGATCGTTCGGAGTCTGCTCGCCAGTCGGTGACGCTTCCCGTTCCGCGGTCGATGCATGGGCCGCGCGTTTTGACTTGCCGGAATGGAAGCGGCTACCATCCCGGCCCGCGGAGGATCGCATGGAGTTACCGGTCGTCACTCGCTTGAAGAGCGAGCTCGGGGAGTTGAAGCACGAGCTCACCGTGAAGGTGCCCAAAGAGCTGCAGGAAGCTGCGGCGCACGGGGACCTCTCCGAGAATGCAGAGTACGACGCGGCCAAGGCCCGCCAGGAATTCTTGAAGGCGCGCATCGGTCAGATCCAAACGCGCATTCGCGAGCTCTCGATGTATACGCTGGCCTCGATTCCGCACGACGTCGTCGCCTACGGCAGTCGCGTCACGGTGATGGACGGGGAAGAGGGCACCAAGGTGGAATACCGCATCGTATTTCCCGAGGAGGTCGATGCGGCGAACGGGGCGATTTCCTTGAGCTCGCCGATCGGGCGTGCGCTCCTCAACAAATCGGTGGGAGACGAGGTCGAGGTGCAAGCGCCCGGTGGCAAGCGCAGCTATCAGATCGTCGGATTGGTGACTCTCCACGAGTCGACTGCCGCCTCCGGCGGGCGATAGATTCGTGATGGCGACCGCGGGGGCAGGGCCGACCAAAACCTACCGCAACCTCGCCGAGATGTTCTTCGATCGTGCCGCAGCGCGGTCTGGACGTCCGCGCTATCGCGTCAAGCGTGGCGGCACGTGGCAAGAGGTCGGCTGGAACGAGGTCACGGTGGCGGTCCGTGAGATCGCCGCGGGCTTGCTCGAAGAGGGCCTCGCCCCGGGCGCCAAGGTCGCAATCCTTTCCGGGACGCGGCCCGAATGGGTGGACGCCGATCTCGCGATCTACAGCTGTGGTGGCATCACGGTCCCGATCTATCAGACGAACCTCGCGCACGAGTGCGGCTACATCCTGTCGAACTCGGAGTCGCGGGTGTGCTTCGTCGAGAACGCGAAACAGCTGGCGAAAATCCGCGACGTGCAGCGCGAAGGGTTCGAGCTCGACGGCCAGCGGACCGACGTCGACGTGTCCCGCATCATTCTCATCGAGGGCGATCCCGACGGCGACGACGTGATCCGCCTCGACGACCTGCGCGCCCGCGGCCGCGCCGCCTTGGGGCGGGCGCAGGCGGTGATCGACCGGCGCATCGCTGCCCTCGGCCGCGACGATCTCGCGACGATCGTCTACACGTCCGGGACGACCGGCCCGCCGAAAGGCGTCATGCAGACGCACGGCAACCACTTGTCGGCGATCGAGGCGGTGAGCGCGCTTGGACTCGCGAACGAAGGGGAGGTGGACTTCTTCTTCCTGCCGCTCGCCCACTCGTTCGCGCGCATGGTCGAGTACTACGGTCTCTGGGTCGGCACCGTCACGGCGTTCGCAACCTCGGTCGACACGCTGCTGCTGGAGATTTCCGAAACGCGTCCGCACCTGATTCCTTCGGTGCCGCGCATCTACGAGAAGATCTATGCGCGCGTTCTCGGAAACCGGCAGAACGCGAGCTTCGTGCAGGGTGCGATCTTCGATTGGGCGGTCGGTGTCGGGCGAGAGCGAAGCGCGTACCTCCAGCGCGGCGTCGCGCTGCCCTGGCTGTTGTCCCTGCAGGCGATGATCGCCGATCAGTTGGTGCTCTCACGCGTTCATCATGCGTTGGGTGGGCGAGTGCGTCTGATGATGTCGGGTGGCGCGCCGCTCGCGCGCGAGATCATGGAGTTCTTCCACGCGACCGGGCTCCTGATTCTCGAGGGCTACGGCCTCACCGAAACGACGCCGATCTTGACATGCAATCGCCCGGACCGATTCAAGTTCGGCACCGTGGGGCCCGTCATCGACCGCGTCGACTTGCGGATTGCGCCGGACGGCGAGATCCTCGCCAAGGCCCCCAACGTCGCGCACGGGTATTACAAGCGGCCCGAGGCGACGGCCGAGTCGTGGAACGGCGAGGGTTGGTTCCACACGGGTGACATCGGCGAGATCGATGCGGAGGGTTTTCTTCGGATCACGGATCGCAAGAAGGACCTGATCAAGACGTCGGGCGGCAAATACGTCGCACCCCAGAACGTCGAGAATCTGCTCAAGACCCAGCTGCACATCAGCCAGGCCGTCCTGATCGGCGACAACCGCAAGTATTGCGTGGCGCTGCTCACCCTCGATCAGGACGAGATCCAGCGATTCGCCACGGCGGAGGGCTTCGCGCTCGGCTCGCCCGACGAGGCCGCCCAGCACCCCCGCATCGCCGAGCTCATCGACCGTGAGGTGCAAGCGGTGAACAAGCACCTCGCGCCATACGAAAGCGTCAAGTACTTCCGCATCCTGCCGCGCGACTTCTCCCAGGAAACGGGCGAGCTGACGCCGAGCTTGAAGGTGAAGCGCAAGGTGGTGGCCGAGCGTTACAAAGAGACCATCGAATCCATGTACGAAAGCTGAGCTCCGGCCGCGCCGGGCCCTCGCGCCCGTGCCTTTGCCGCACCGCGTCCCGACTTGCGCCTCCGCAAGGCCCGTGTTATTCCCCCGTTCTGCTTCACGCTTTGAAAAGTGGGCCCACGCCCGCTTTTTTTGTTTTGGAAGGCGCTCACACCTCTCGCCCAGCCTTCCGTTTGCCGGGGTTCCTTGAACGCAGCCGATGCAGTGCCTCACCCCCGGTCGCGGAGACTCGGCGGCGGGGAGTGGTACGCCAAGTGACCTCGACAAATGGACATCGATCCCAAAACCGCGCCCGTCTGGGCCATCGTCGAACCGATCGCACTCGAGCTCGGGCTCGAGCTGGTCGACATCGAGCTGCGCCGTGAAGGGCGAGGCAACGTCCTCCGTTTGCTGATCGACAAAGCCGGTGGGGTCTCCCTCGACGAGCTGACGGCCGTCAGCCGGCAGGTTTCCGACCTGCTCGACGTACGGGACGACGCCGTCCCGGGGCAGTACACGCTTGAGGTCTCGTCGCCTGGGATCAATCGGCCACTCACGCGCCCGAGTCACTTCCCTCCGTTCGTCGGGAAGCGGGTGCACGTCCAGACGCGCAAAGCGATCGGTGCCCGCCACACGTTCCGCGGAATCCTGACCGCGGCCGACGCCGACGGCATCACGATCACGGGAGACGATCGCGAAGCGCATTCCATCGCGTTCGATGCGATCGTCCGCGCGAACTACCAGCACGAATTCCCCTCGGTTGGGCAGCGTCGGCCGGATCGGCGCGCATCCCAACGTCCGGCGCACCGGGCAGGCTCGCGGTAGGCGGGAAGGAGACGACATGCAACCCGATCTGAATCGCGTCATCGAGCAAGTCAGCAAGGAGAAGGGCATCGACAAGAGCATCATCGTCGCGGCTCTCGAAGAGGCCATGCTCTCGGCGGCGCGGCGGACGTTCGGTCTCGAGCATCAGATCGAGGCCAAGTTCAACTCCGACATCGGCGAGGTCGAGCTCTTCGAGATCAAGACCGTCGTCGACGAGATCACCGATCCGTCCAATCAAGTCACGTTGAAGGACGCGAAGGCGACGCTCGATCCGGAAGCCGAGGTCGGCGACGAGCTGCTGTCGAAGCTTTCGCAGGAGAAATTCGGACGGATCGCGGCGCAAGCCGCCAAGCAGAACATCATCCAGAAGGTGCGCGAGGCCGAGCGCACGATCATCTTCAACGAGTTCAAAGACCGAAAGGGCGAGCTGTTCTCGGGAATCGTTCAGCGCTTCGAGCGCAAGAACATCATCGTCAATCTCGGTCGCACCGACGCGATCCTGCCGGAGAAGGAGCAGATTCCGCGCGAGCGGTACCGCCAGGGCGACCGCATCCGCGCGTTCATCCTCGACGTCGAGCTCACGAGCAAGGGGCCGCAGATCGTCTTGTCGCGCACGCATCCGGGTCTGCTGATCAAGCTCTTCGAGCAAGAGGTGCCCGAGATCTACGAGGGCATCGTCGAGGTGAAGGGCGCCGCGCGCGAACCCGGCGGCCGAGCCAAGATCGCGGTGTACTCGAACGATCACGACGTCGATCCGGTGGGCGCATGCGTCGGCATGCGCGGCACGCGCGTGCAGTCGGTCGTGCAGGAGCTCCGCGGCGAGAAGATCGACATCGTGCCGTGGATCCAAGACCAGCCCGAGTACGTGTGCCGCGCCCTCTCGCCCGCCAAGGTTTCGAAGATCATCATGGACGAGGACGAGCGTGCCATGGAGGTCATCGTTCCCGACGATCAGCTGTCGCTCGCGATCGGCAAGAAGGGGCAGAACGTCCGGTTGGCGTCGCGTCTCACCGGCTGGCGCCTCGACGTGAAGGGGGAGGCCGAGGCGGAAGAGGAAGCACGCAACGCGCGCCAATCACTCATGGCGATTCCGGGCATCGGGGACGTGACGGCCGAGCTCCTCTACCAGGACGGTTTCAAATCGGCCGAAGAGCTCGCCGGTGCCGACGTCGATCGAGTCGGGCAGGTGGAGGGCGTGAGCAGCGAGAAAGCGTCGGGGATCGTGAAGTCGGCGCAGGCGCACGTCGAGCAGAAGCGCATCGAGGCCGAGGCCCGTGCGGCGGAGGATGCCGCGGCCGCCGAAGCGGCTGCCTTGGAAGCGGCGGCCGCATTCTCCGCGCCCGCGAGCGATGCCGAAGCCAAGGGCGGAGACGAGAACGCGTAGACCGATGCGACACGAGCCGATCAGAACGTGCCTGGGATGCCGCGCGCGCACCGCGCGCTCGGCGCTGGTGCGCGTCGTGGCGCGCGACGGCGCGCTCGTCGTCGACCATGCCGGACGTTTCGGCGGGCGCGGTGGGTATTTTCACGTCGACGGCACGTGCGTCGAGACGTTCGCGCGCCGGGGCGGGTTTGTACGCTCGTTACGGTGCGTGGTAGCTAAGCCCGAGCGCGAAATGTTTCGTGCTCGGTTCCCGGAGGTGCATGCTTGATCGGGAAGGGTAAGCGCATCCACGAGCTCGCGAAGGATTGGGACGTCCCCGTAAAGGACGTGCTCGCGAAGATCGAGAAGCTCGGGATTCGAAACAAGAAGTCGCAGAGCTCTCTCACCGACGAGCAGATTCCTCGCGTGCGCGAGGCGCTGGGGCTACGCGACAAGGCCGCGGTCGCGATTGGCACCGAACGCGTCGTTTCGGAGCTCGCGGGTCAGCAGGTCGTCGAGAACCGGGTCGGTACGAACGTCATCCGGCGTCGGACCAAGCAAGTCGAGCCGACCAAGCGCGAAGAGGTCGTGGCCGAGCCGCTGCCCGACGTCGCGCCGCCGTTGGCGCCGATGGAGGTGCCGGTCTTCGAGGCGAGCCCGGTCGAGTTCGTCGAGCCCGTCGAGCCGGCGCCGGTGTCCATCCCCGAACCGTCGTTGCCGGACATGGCGGAGATCGAGCAGGAATTCCTGAACGCGAGTGCTGCCGCCGAAGCCGAAGAAGCGGCGGCGGCTGCCGCCGCGGCCGAGGCTGCGGCCGAAACCGCCGAAGCTCCCGCCGTCGAGGAAACGCCGGACGAGCCGGTGGTGGAGGAAGCCGCCGCGCCCGCGGTCACGCCGGCGCGCCGCGACGACGAGCCGCAGCAAGTGCGGGTACTCGGTCGCATCGACTTGAAGAAGGCTGCGGCTCCGCCGCCTCGCCCGGCCGCGCGTCGTACCGACGCACCGGCCACTGCGCGTCCCGCTCCGGGCTCGCCCGCTCCGAGCGAAGCGCCGAAGCCGAAGGAAAACGAGTTCGCGAAGAAGGCCGGCGGCAAGAAACGCAAGGTCATCAAGAAGACCGACATGCTCGAGACGCTCGAGCGCGATCGGCGTCCGGGCAAGCTCCGCCGCAAGAAGCGTGCGCTTCCGGGCAAGGAGCAGCATCACACCGAGATCACGACGCCGAAGGCGAGCAAGCGCGTCGTCAAGATCTCGGAAGCCATCACCGTCGGCGACCTGGCGCGCGCCATCGGCGTCAAGTTCGGCGAGGTCATCCGCAAGCTCATGGACATGGGCATGATGACCACGGTGAATCAGGTCCTCGACGTCGACACCGCCACGTTGGTCGCCGCCGAGTTCGACTACACGGTCGAGAACGTCGCGCTGAACGTCGAGTCGCTGCTCGAGGCTGGTCTCGAAGAAGAGGGCGGCGAAGAAGTGCGTACGCCTCGTCCGCCCGTCGTCACGATCATGGGTCACGTCGATCACGGCAAGACGTCGCTGCTCGATGCAATCCGCGAGGCGAACGTGACCGCAGGGGAAGCCGGCGGCATCACCCAGCACATCGGCGCGTACTCGGTGCAGGTGAATGATCGTCGCGTCGCGTTCCTCGATACGCCCGGCCACGAGGCCTTCACCGCGATGCGTGCCCGCGGCGCCAAGGTGACCGATCTCGTCGTGCTCGTCGTCGCCGCCGACGACGGCATCATGCCGCAGACCCAAGAGGCGATCGATCACGCCCGTGCCGCGGAAGTTCCGATCATCGTGGCGGTCAACAAGATCGACAAGCCCGAGGCCGACCTCGACCGCGTCACGCGCGAGCTCGGCAACTTCGGCCTCGCGCCGGAAGAGTGGGGCGGCGATACGATCGTCGTGCCGGTTTCGGCGAAGACGCGCCAAGGCATCCCGCAGCTGCTCGAGATGCTTCTGCTGCAGGCCGACGTGCTCGAGTTGACGGCCCGCACGGATCGTCGTGCGCGCGGCACGATCGTCGAGGCGAAGCTCGACCGCGGCCGTGGTCCGGTCGCGACCGTGCTCGTGCAGGAGGGAACGCTCAAGGTCGGCGACGCCTTCGTCTGCGGCCTCGAATACGGCCGCATCCGAGCGATGATCGACGATCAGGGGCGGAAGATCGATCAAGCCGGTCCGTCGACCCCCGTCGAGATCCTCGGGCTCACGGGCGTGCCGGCGGCGGGCGATACGTTCGTGGCGGTCGCGGACGAGGCGAAAGCACGACAAGTCGCCGAGCATCGCCGCACGAAGCAGCGCGAGAGCGAGCTCGCGACCACGAGTAAGGTTTCGCTCGAGGATCTGTATTCGCAGATCCAGGCTGGCGGCGTGAAGGAGCTGAAGCTCGTCCTGAAGGCCGACGTGCAGGGCTCGGTGGAAGCAATTCGAGACGCGCTGACGCGTCTCGGAACGGACGAGGTCAAGCTCACCGTCATTCACGCCTCGGTTGGCGGCATCACGGAATCGGACGTGCTGCTGGCGGCGGCGTCGAACGCGATCGTCATCGGCTTCAGCGTTCGGCCGGAATCGAAGGCCGCCGATCTGGCCGGCCGCGAAGGCGTCGACATCCGCCTCTACAACATCATCTACGAGGTCGTGAGCGACATCCGGGACGCCCTCGAGGGTCTCCTCGAGCCCACGCTGCGCGAGCGCACCATCGGGCGCGCGGAGGTCCGGCAGATCTTCCAGATTCCGAGCGCTGGTCGCATCGCGGGCTGTTTCATCGTCGATGGCAAGATCATCCGTGGCGGGAAGGCGCGGGTCGTACGCGATCACGTCGTCGTGCACGACGGGAAGATCGACACGCTCCGCCGCTTCAAAGACGATGCGCGCGAGGTCGCAGCGGGTTACGAGTGCGGTCTCAGCCTCGAGAATTTCCAGGACGTCAAGGAAGGCGACGTCGTCGAGGCCTACGACATCGAGGCGGTGGCGCGGCAGTTGGCGCCTTCCTCACGCTCCATCGCCGGCGGGCAAGCGCCGGTCGAGCGGCGGGTCTAGGCGGATCTCTGCGTGGCGCGGATCGGCTTGATCCGCGCCACGCGATTGCATGCGTCCGGTCGCCGGGCGCGATCGAGAGCTCTCGTGACCGTTGGCGTGCTTCGTCTCACCCTGTACCTCCACGAAAATCATTCGTTGAAAGGGAAGCGAAGCATCGTGCGGACGATCAAGGCGCGCATCCGCAACAAGTTCAACGTCTCGATCGCGGAAGCGGACGATCACGACATGTGGCAGCGCGCCGTACTCGGGATCAGTCAGGTCGGCACCGACGAAGCATTCTGCGACCGGGCCCTTCGTGAGGTCGTGCGCTGCATCGACGACATGCAGATCGTCGAGCTCGGCGAAGAGCGCCTCGAGTTCCTCCACTACTGAGTCATGGCCGGACATCGAACCGATCGCGTCGGCGCTTTGCTGCAATCAGCCTTGTCGGAGGTGTTGCTGCGCGGTGTGAAAGACCCCCGCGTCGGAATGGTGACGATCACTGGCGTGAAGTTGTCGCCCGATCTGAAGCACGCGACGATCTACGTCGCGGCGCACGGCGACGATGCGGCGCAAGCGCGTACGCTCGCGGGCCTGGCGAGCGCCCGTCCGTATCTCCAATCTCAAGCCGGCCGCCGCCTCGGCCTGCGCTTCACTCCCGAACTGCGATTCGAAATCGATCCGACGATCGGCGCGGCCGAGCGTCTCGACCAGTTGCTGCGCGAGGCGCATGTGACGCCCGCGGACGACGACGATGCGTGAGGACCGGCGCGAGCTGCACGGCTTGCTGCTCGTCGATAAGCCCGAAGGGCTCACGTCGGCGGCGGTCGTTGCGACCGTCAAGCGTACGCTGCGGCAGCGCAAAGTCGGACATCTCGGCACGCTCGACCCGTTCGCAACGGGCCTGTTGCCCGTGTGCATCGGAGAGGGGACGAAGATCGCGCCGTTTCTCGCCGACGACGTGAAGCGCTACGTCGGGGAGATTGCGCTCGGCATGGCCACCGATACGCTCGATCGCACGGGCACGGTGCTCGAACGACGACCGGTGCCACAATTGTCGGCGGGGCGCATCGCCGCGGCGGTCGCCGCGCTACGCGGCGACATCTTGCAGACCCCGCCCATGTACTCCGCGCTCAAGCGCGACGGCGTGCCGTTGTACCGCCTGGCGCGCGCCGGACAGACGATCGAGCGCGCGCCGCGTCCCGTCCGGATCGAAAGCTTCGACGTGGCGCAGACCGCTCCGGATCGTCTGTCGTTCGCGGTCACCTGCTCGCGCGGAACCTACGTGCGCGTCCTGGCGCAAGACCTCGGAGAGGCGCTCGGCACCGGGGCGCACCTCGCGACCTTGCGACGGACCGCATGCGGACCTTTCGACATTCGAAACGCCGTCCGACTGGACGACCTCGAGCGTGCGGTCGCGGAGGAGCGACTGCCGCTTCTGGCCCCGTCCGCGGCGCTCGGGGCGCTCCGGGCGGTCGAGGTCGATGGGCGGACGGTCACGTCGATCCGGCGCGGCCAACAACGGGCGCTCGGAGCGCTCGGAAGGCCGAGGGGTGCCGGTGAGGTCGTCCGGGTGGCAAGCCAGGACGGTCGCCTCGTTGCCATTGCCGCGGCGACGCCGGACGGTGCGGGATGGCAGTTGGCGCGGGTGATGGTCGGGGCTGGCAACGACGAGGGGGAAGAGTGAGCTCGAAGGGGCGGTTCACTTTACAACCCGGCAACCCCATGGTACTGCTGCGCCCCTGACGAGAAACGACATGGGAGAAGGAACGAGCGGCGCGGCAATGCGCACCCAGGAAATCCTGGCGACGTACCGACGGCACGACACCGACACCGGTTCGCCCGAGGTCCAGATCGCATTGCTGAGTGACCGCATCGGGTATTTGACCGAACACTTCAAGGCTCACGCGAAGGATCATCACTCGCGACGCGGCCTGTTGAAGCTGGTGGGGCAGAGGCGGCGGTTGCTGGACTACCTCAAGCGTATCGATTTCCAGCGCTACAAGACCGTCATCGAACGTCTCAACATCCGCAAGTAAGTAGCATCCCTTCCCAACCCGTCTCCGTTTCTCGCAACACACACGTTTTCAGGGCAGTCCCTCCGGGGGACGGGAGTGGGTCAGATGAAAAAAGTTTCGATCGATTTTCACGGGCGACCTCTTTCCATCGAGGTCGGGCGCATGGCGAAGCAGGCTGGTGGCTCCGCGCTGGTGCAGTACGGAGACACGGTGGTGCTGGTCACCGCCACCGCCGCCAAAGAGGCGCGCGAGAACATCGATTTCTTCCCGCTCACCTGCGACTACCAGGAGAAGACGTTCGCCGCGGGCAAGATTCCGGGCGGCTTCTTCAAGCGTGAGGGCCGGCAGAGCGAGAAGGAAATCCTCAACTCGCGCCTCATCGATCGGCCGCTGCGTCCGCTCTTTCCGGAAGGCTTCCGGTGCGAGACGCAGATCGTCGCGACCGTCTTGTCGTTCGACAAGGAGAACGATGCCGACATGCCCGCGCTGATCGGCGCGTCGGCGGCGCTCCAGGTCTCCGACATCCCGTTCAACGGGCCGATCGCGGGCGTGCGCATGGGCCGCATCGGCGGTCAGCTGGTCGTCAACCCGATGACGTCGCAGTATCCGGAGAGCGAGTTGCAACTGATCGTCGCCGGCTCGCGTGACGCACTCGTCATGGTCGAGGGTGGCGCGAAGATGCTGTCGGAAGACGTCATCCTCGACGCGCTCTTCACCGCCCATCGCGAGATGCAGAAGATCCTCGACCTCCAGGACGAGCTGCAAAAGGCGCTTGGCAAGCCGAAGCGCACCGTCGTGCCGCCGGCCGTCGACACCGCGCTGCAAAAGCGCGTGCGCGACGCGGCGTTGGCGAAGATCCGGACCGCGATGGAGACGGTAGGCAAGCACGAGCGCAGCGACGCGGTTCGCCAGGTGCGCACGGAGCTGCTGACCGCGCTGGCTCCCGAGTTCCCCGAGAAAGAGCGCGAGATCAAAGGCTTCTTCGAGGACGCCCATTACGACGCCGTCCGCGGCCTGATCGTCGAGCAGCGCAAGCGCATCGACGGACGCGGACTCACCGACATCCGTGCGATCACGTCCGAAGTGGGCGTTTTGCCGCGCACCCACGGTTCGGCGCTCTTCACGCGTGGCGAGACGCAAGCACTCGTCGTCGCCACGCTCGGCACCTCGTCCGACGAGCAGAAGATCGATGCGCTCGGTGGCGAGGTCTACAAGAAGTTCATGCTGCACTACAATTTCCCGCCGTACAGCGTCGGGGAAGTGAAGTTCTTGCGCGGTCCGGGCCGTCGCGAGATCGGTCACGGGGCGCTCGCCGAGCGCGCCGTCGGCGCCGTGATGCCGGACGAGGCGTCCTTCCCGTACACGGTCCGCATCGTCTCGGAGATTCTCGAGTCGAACGGTTCCTCGTCGATGGCGAGCGTCTGCGGCAGTTCGCTCGCGCTGATGGACGCGGGTGTGCCGATCAAGTCGCCCGTCGCCGGCATCGCAATGGGTCTCATCCGCGAGGGCAACGAGATTCGCGTCCTCTCCGACATCCTCGGCGACGAGGATCATCTCGGCGACATGGATTTCAAGGTCGCCGGCACGGCCGACGGCATCACCGCCGTGCAGATGGACATCAAGATCGGCGGCGTCACGCGCGAGATCATGCGCGACGCGCTCTATCAGGCGCGCGACGGCCGACTGCACATCCTCGGCAAGATGAAGGAAGCGCTCGGTGAAGCGCGAACCGACATGTCGACCTATGCGCCGCGCATCGCGACGCTCAAGATCAAGGTCGATCGCATCCGCGACGTCATCGGACCCGGCGGCAAAGTCATCCGGGGCATCATCGAAGAGACCGGCGTCAAGATCGACGTCGAGGACGATGGCACGATCTACATCGCGTCGTCCGACGGCGTGGCGATGCAGAAGGCGATCGACTGGGTGAATCGCCTGACGGCCGAGGCCGAGGTCGGGAAGATTTACAAGGGCGTCGTGAAGAAGATCATGGATTTCGGCGCATTCGTCGAGATCCTTCCCGGCACCGACGGTCTCGTGCACATCTCGCAGCTCGCTCCGGAGCGCGTGAAGGAAGTCCGCGATGTCCTCAAAGAGGGCGACGAGGTGATGGTCAAGGTGCTCGAAGTGGACAAGACCGGCAAGATCCGTCTGTCGCGCAAGGAGGCCTTGGCGGCCGCTGCGAACTGAGCCAGCGGTGAGTCAGGAGTACGCCGCCGCGTCCCGCGACGCGGCGGCTGCCGTGCGCATCGAGAAGACGACCCTTCCAAACGGGATCCGGATCCTCTCCGAGGAGATTCCCGGCATGACGTCGGTCGCGATCGGCCTCTGGGTGGAGAGCGGCTCGCGGTTCGAGGGCGCATCCCAGAACGGGTTGTCGCACTTCCTCGAGCACCTGTTCTTCAAGGGGACGGAGCGTCGGACCGCGGCCGAGCTCGCGGAGGAAATCGACGCCGTCGGCGGCGTGCTGAACGCGGATACCGACCGCGAGCACACTTGTTACTACGCCAAGGTGCTCGGCGAGCATGCGCCGCTCGCCATCGACCTCTTGAGTGACATCTTTCTGAGCTCGCGCTTCGCACCCGAGGAGATCGCGCGCGAGAAGGACGTCGTCATCGAGGAGATCGCCCAGATCGAGGACACTCCCGACGACCTCATCAACGATCTCTTTCATCAAGCCTACTGGCCCGAGCATGCACTCGGACGACCCGTGTGCGGTACGCGCGAGACGGTCGGCGCCTTCGATCGCGAGGCCTGCCGGTCGTGGATCGCGCGCCGCTATCGACCGGATCGGATCGTCGTGGCGGCCGCGGGTGACGTGCGCCACGCCGCGCTCGTCGACGCGATCGCGGCGCGCTTCGGTCACCTCGAGGGCAGCGCGCCGCTCGTGGACGACGAGATCGCCGTATCGTCGTCCGGGGTGACCGTGCACCGCCGCCGGCTCGAGCAGGTGCAGCTCTGCCTCGGCACGCGCGGCATTTCCGTGGCGGATGCGGATCGCGACGCCGCGATCGTGCTGAACTCGGCGCTCGGCGACAGTCCGAGCTCGCGGCTGTTTCAGGAGGTCCGCGAGCGTCGTGGCCGCGCCTATTCGATCGATTCGTTCCTGTGCTCGTATCGTGACACGGGCTATCTCGGCATCGCGGCCGGGACGCGACCGAAGTGGGTCCGCGAGGTCGTCGAGATCGTGGTCGCCGAGCTCGCACGCATCCGCCGCGAAGGCGTGCCCGCAGCGGAGCTCGCGCGCGCGCAGGGTAAGCTCAAAGGGACGATTCTCCTCGGGCTCGAGACCTCCGATCAGCGCATGGAGCGCCTCGCGCTGAACGAGATGTATTTCGGGCGCCAGGTGACCACGGCCGAGCTCTCCGCGCGTCTCGACGCCGTGACGAACGAACAGATCGTGGCGCTCGCGGGACGTCTGTTCGTTCCCGACGCGTGTGCTCTCGTGATGCTGGGCGACGTACGCGGCGGCGGCGTCGATCGTGAAGTGTTCGGAGGATTGCTCGCATGATCAGTCGATACACGCGTCCGGCGATGGGGGAGATCTGGACCGATGCGGCGCGCTACGCGCGCTGGCTCGAGGTCGAGGTCTTGGCGTGCGAGGCGATGGCCGAGCGCGGCGAGGTGCCGAAGAAGGCCGTCGCGACGATCCGCCGCCGTGCCCGCATCGATCCCGATCGGATCGCCGCCATCGAGGCCGAGGTCAAGCACGACATCATCGCGTTCGTGACGCAGGTCGCGGAGACCGTGGGCCCCGAAGGCCGCTTTCTGCATCTCGGGCTCACGTCGTCGGACGTGCTCGACACGGGCTTCGCGCTGCAGCTGCGTGCCGCCGGTGAATTGCTGCTCACGGGTCAGGATCGACTGATCGCGGCGCTGCGCAACCTCGCGTCGGCCCACAAGCGGACGTTGATGATCGGCCGCACGCACGGCATGCACGCGGAGCCGGTGACGTTCGGCGTGAAAGTCGCGAGCTGGCATGCGGAGGCCGTGCGCAATCGCGAGCGCTTGGTGACCGCCACCGCGGAGATCTCGGTGGGGACCTTGTCGGGAGCCGTCGGCGTCTTCGGCAACGTGGACCCGGACGTCGAAGCGTACGTGCTCGGCCGTCTCGGACTCGCGGCGGAGCCGGTCGCCACCCAGGTCGTCGCGCGCGATCGTCACGCCGCGTTCTTCTCGACACTTGCCGTGCTCGGCGCGTCGATCGAGCGGATCGCTCTCGAGATCCGACATCTGCAGCGCACCGAGGTCGGGGAGGCCGAGGAGCCGTTCACGGCGGGTCAGAAGGGCTCGTCGGCCATGCCGCACAAGCGCAACCCGATCCTGTCGGAGAACGTGACCGGCCTCGCGCGGCTCCTGCGCGCGTACGCGGGAGCCGCGCTCGAGAACGTCGCGCTCTGGCACGAGCGGGACATCAGTCACTCGTCGGTCGAGCGCGTGATCGCGCCCGACGCGACGATCGCGCTCGACTTCATGCTCGCACGCATGACGGGTGTGCTCGAGAATCTCGTCGTGCGGCCGGAGCGCATGCGCGCCAACCTCGATCTCCACGGCGGCGTCGTGTTGTCGGAAAACGTGTTGCTGGCGCTGGTGCAGAAGGGCGCGGTTCGCCAAGACGCGTATCGCTGGGTACAGCGCGCCGCGCACGCGTCGCTCGCGGGCGAATCGACGTTCCTCGACGCGCTGGCGCGCGAGCCGGAGATCGCGAAGCGGCTCGCGATGGATGACTTGCGCGAGCTGCTCGATCCGAGTCGCCATCTCGCGCACCTCGACTTGCTCTTTCGTCGTGGCTTGGGTACCACTGGACTCTCACGGCAGCGGCAATCGCGCCAACGGCCCACGGTTCGGAAGCCGCGTGGGGGGGCCAAATGACCGACACGATCGACGCAGGCGGGCTCCTCTTCGAGGAGACGGCACGAATGCTTTCCGCGACGATTGCTCGACTCGTTGGTGCGTGACGACGCGGAGTCGGTCGCTCACAGGGAGGATGGCACCATGGGCTGGCTGGCGCGCGTGTATGTGACTCCCAAAACGGGCGTGCTCGACCCGCAAGGCAAGGCCGTGCAGCACTCGCTGCACGCGCTCGGCTATCCTGAGGTCGGCGAGGTCCGCATCGGCAAGTTTCTCGAAGTGCATCTGGCAGAAGTGAGCCGCGAGAGTGCCGAGGTGCGGTTGCGCGAGATGTGCGAGCGTCTGTTGGCGAATCGGGTGATCGAGGATTTCCGGTTCGAGATCGACGCGGCGCCCGGGAGCTGAGAATGCGCTGGGGTGTGATCACGTTCCCCGGTTCGAACGACGACGACCAGACGGCGTTCGTGCTGGAACGCTTGCTCGGGGAGACGGTCGTGCGCCTGTGGCACAAGGACGAGAGCGTCGACGGCCTCGATTGCATCGTCCTGCCGGGCGGGTTCTCGTACGGGGACTATTTGCGCTGCGGCGCCATGGCGCGGTTTTCTCCGATCATGCGCGCCGTCGAGCGCTTCGCGAACGACGGCGGCATCGTGCTCGGCATCTGCAACGGCTTTCAGATCCTCTGTGAGTCCGGGTTGCTGCCGGGTGCGCTCATCCGCAATCGCGAGCTCAGCTTCCTTTGCCGGCGCGCACACGTCCGCGTCGAAGACGCCGATACGATCTTCACGAACCGTTGTCGGCGTGGCGACGTGCTCGATCTGCCCGTGAAACACGGCGAGGGTTGCTACGTCGCCGACGATGCTACCGTTCGTTCGCTCGAGGCGGGACGCCAGATCGTGCTGCGCTATGTCGATGCCGAGGGCCGCGTCACCCCGGAAGCGAACCCCAACGGCTCGATCGGCGCCATTGCCGGCATCCGCAACGCGCGCGGCAACGTCTTCGGTCTCATGCCGCATCCCGAGCATGCCTGCGAGTGGCTCGTCGGGGGCGAGGACGGTCGCAAGTTCTTTCTGTCGATCATCGCGAGCGCGAGCGGCGCCGCGGAGGTGCCGACGCCGCCCGTCAGCTCGAAGGTTTTGTCCGGACCGTAGGCATGCAGATCACCGTCGACACGGCACTGCAGCACGGCCTCACGACTGAGGAGTACGAGCGCATCGAGTCGACGCTCGGCCGCGCGCCGACGCTCGAGGAGCTCGGCGTCTTCTCCGTGATGTGGTCGGAGCACTGCAGCTACAAGAGCTCGCGGGTCTACCTGCGCGGGCTCCCGACCACCGGCCCGCGCGTGTTGCAGGGACCCGGCGAGAACGCGGGCGCGATCGACGTCGGCGACGGCCTGGCCGTCGTCTTCAAGATCGAGAGCCACAACCATCCGTCGTTCGTCGAGCCGTTCCAGGGCGCGGCGACCGGCGTCGGCGGCATCCTGCGCGACATCTTCACCATGGGCGCGCGTCCGATCGCCAACCTCAACTCGCTGCGTTTCGGCTCGATTGACCATCCGCGCACTGCCTTCCTGCTCCGGGGCGTCGTCGCGGGCATTGGACACTACGGCAACTGTATCGGCGTGCCGACCGTCGGCGGCGAAGTTTCGTTCGACCCGGGCTACGACCACAACATCCTCGTGAACGCGTTCACGCTCGGCGTGGTGCAAGCCGATCGGATCTTCCGCGCGCGCGCGACGGGCGTCGGCAACCCCGTGATGTACGTCGGCTCGCGCACCGGACGCGACGGCATCCACGGTGCGAGCCTCCTCGCGTCGGCGGAGTTCGACGCCGAGTCCGAGAGCAAGCGGCCGACCGTCCAAGTCGGCGATCCGTTCACCGAGAAGCTCCTGCTCGAAGCGTGCCTCGAGCTCATGTCGCCCGAGATGAGCCACCATCTGGTGGCGATCCAAGACATGGGTGCGGCGGGGCTCACGTCCTCGTCGACGGAAATGGCCTCCCGTGGCGGGACCGGCATCGATCTCGATCTTTCGAAGGTGCCGCTCCGTGAAGTGGGCGTCACGCCCTACGAGATCCTCTTGTCGGAGTCGCAGGAGCGCATGCTGCTGGTCGTCCACCAGGGCTCCGAGGAGGCCGTCAAGGCGGTCTTCTCCAAATGGGACCTGGAAGCCGCAGTCATCGGGCAGGTGACCGATTCCAAGCGTCTGCGCTGCACGTTCGACGGGCGCGTGGTGGTCGACTTGCCGATCGACGCGCTCACCGACGACGCGCCGGTCTACGAGCGTCCCGCAGTCGAGCCCCAGGGCGACGACGGTGGCAAGCTGCAACTGAAGGACCTGCCCGAGCCGACGGACTACAACCAGACGCTGCTGCGCCTGATGGAGTCCCCGAACCTGTGCTCGCGCGAGTGGGTGTATCGCCAGTACGACAGCTACGTCGGCGGCGGCACGATCGTCCGTCCGGGCTCCGATGCTGCCGTGGTGCGCATCGCGGGCACCGAGAAGGCGATCGCGATGACGGTCGACTGCAACAGCCGGCTCTGTCTGGTCGATCCCTACGTCGGCACGGTCAGCGCCGTCGCGGAAGCGGCGCGCAATCTCGCCGCGAGCGGGGCGGAGCCCATCGGCGTCACCAATTGTCTCAACTTCGGGAGCCCGGAGAAGCCCGAGGTCATGTGGCAGTTCCAGCAGGCCGTCGCGGGTCTGCGCGACGCGTGCCTGGCTTTCGGCACTCCCGTCATCAGCGGCAACGTGAGCTTCTACAACGAGACCGAGGGACGCAGCATCCCGCCGACGCCGGTGATTGGCATGGTGGGCCTGCTCGAGGATGCGAGCCAGCACGTCACGCAATGGTTCAAGAGCGAAGGCGACGCCGTCGTATTGCTCGGGCGCAACCGCGAAGAGCTCGGCAGCAGCGAGTATCTCGCCGCCGTCCACCATCAGGTGCGGGGTGGGGTACCGTGGATCGATCTCGAAATCGAGCGCCGTCTGATCCGCGCGGTCGTGGCGGCGGCGCGTGAAGGCCTCCTGCGGTCGGCGCACGACATCGCCGACGGCGGTCTCGCGGTGGCGCTCGCGGAGTGCTGCATTACGAGCGAGACGACCGCCCCGATCGGCGCCCGCATCGAGCTCGAGGGCGGCTTCCGTCCGGACGCGCTGCTCTTCGGCGAAAGCCATGCCCGCATGATCGTCTCGGTGCGACGCCGACACCTCACGCGTCTCCGCGAGATCGCGCGCCGCGAGGACGTGCCAATCTCCGTGATCGGCGAAGTGCGCGGACAGGCGCTGGAGATCGGCGACCTGATCGGACTCGACGTCGCGACGTTGCGCGACACGTGGCGGAACGGTCTTACCAGGGCACTCGCTGGCTCGGCCAGCGCGTGATACGGCGAAGCGATGCCCACTGACGGGGGCTTTCGTGAAAAATGCGGCGTCGTCGGGGTGTTCGGGCATCCCGAAGCGGCGAACCTCGCGTATCTCGGGCTCTGCGCGTTGCAGCACCGTGGTCAGGAGGCGGCCGGTATCGTGTCGTCGGACGGGCAGGTGCTGGTGTCGCATCGCGGCCTCGGGCTCGTCACGGACATCTTTCCGGAAGCCATCATCCGGCGCCTCCGGGGCCAAGCCGCGATCGGTCACAACCGCTACTCCACGACCGGCGGCTCGCAGCACCTGAAGAACGCGCAACCGCTCGTGGTCGAGTATGGCCGCGGCGGCCTCGCGCTGGCGCACAACGGCAACCTCGTGAACGCCGAGCGCCTGCGCGCCGAGCTCGAGGAGCGGGGCTCGATCTTCCAGTCGACCGTCGACACCGAGGTCATCATCCATCTCATCGCGGCCGCCAACGCCGAGACGCTCGAGGACCGCGTCGTCGAGGCGCTGCACCAGGTTCGCGGCGCCTACTCGCTGGTCTTCCTCGCGCCGGACAAGCTGATCGCGGTGCGGGATCCAAACGGCTTTCGGCCGCTGGTCCTCGGACGCGTGAAGGGCGCCTGGGTCGTCGCCTCGGAAACCTGCGCGCTCGACCTGATGGACGCCGAGTACGAGCGCGAGATCGCACCGGGCGAGATGGTCGTCATGACGGATGAAGGTTTGGTGTCGTATCATCCACTGACGAAAGCGCCGGGTGCGGCCTGCATCTTCGAGCACATCTATTTCGCGCGGCCCGACTCCATCGTGTTCGGACGCAGCGTCTATCAAGCGCGGAAGGAGCTCGGCCGTACGCTCGCGCGCGAATCCGCCGTCCCCGCGGACATCGTCATTCCCGTCCCCGACTCCGGCGTGCCGGCGGCCATCGGCTATGCGGAAGCGGCCGGCATCCCATTCGAGATGGGCCTGATCCGCAATCACTACGTGGGCCGCACCTTCATCGAGCCGCGCGACGCCATCCGCCACTTCGGCGTGAAGGTCTTTCCAGCACATTGGGATCCTAAGCTTAGAATTCCACGTGGACAAGTTGTCGCG
>JADMIO010812829.1_pt1 | contig 61927 bp, 51 predicted proteins | sample 8958161 | NCBI WGS metagenome assembly JADMIO01 (sample SAMN16585339, study PRJNA669376) | soil metagenome | isolation source: Crop rotation soil | place: USA: Cullars Rotation, Alabama | collected 2011
GCCGCGACTTCAAGTCACGTGAATTCCAAGCTTCGGATCCCACTGTGCTGGAAAGAAATTGTCGTAGGTCTGCATGATCTTCACCGCCAGTCCGTAGCGGTCTATGAACTGCTGCAGCTCCCGCCACCGTGTTCCCGAGCGGACGGTGATCGTCTGCGCGGCTGAGTCGAAGGCGACAACGCCGTGAAACTGTCGCATGTCGAGCTGCAAACCGTCCGGTGTCGCCGTCTGTCCACCCATGCTGTAACGGCCGCCGCCAATCGAGACAGGACCGGGCGAGCTTCTGACCGCGGCCGAGATGTCTTCTACTGTCCGCGGTGCGACGACCCGGCCCATCGTCACGGGATACAGCTGGGTGATCTCATTCACCTGAACGCTGGAGTCGCGCATCGTCCCCACTGCGACGGATGGTGTGCGAACAAAACCGATGGCGCTGACGATGATCCCGAACAGGAGCACTGAGACAACGGCGATCCCGACCACGCGGGCCGCGGAGAGAAGCCGCTTACCGACCCCTCCGGGCGCTCCCATCTTTTGGGCAGCGCTGGATTTCGACCGCTTGCGCTTCCTAAAGGAGATCAGCGATGCCATCCGATCGTGTTGTAAGAATCAGTGCGTTCGTTTTCGCGCTCTTCTTCGCCTTCGTCGTGATACTCGGCTACATACCTGGGCTCAACGCGCCACTTCACCACCATCACGCTGGTGGCGAGCCCGGCGAGCACATGCTGCTCGGCCAATATACGATCAGTCTGATCGATGACGTGACCCATGGGTTGAGTGCGCTGTTGCTGCTTGTCGCGTCGCTCACGTCGGCGAGGTGGTCGCGACTCGCGCTCACGGCATTCGGCTGGTACTACGCTGCCGACGCGGTCATCTATCTGGTCACGGGAGTTCTCCAGGAGACGCCGATCGGCTCGAACCTGGTGCTGAATCTCCCGCACGTGGTGCTCAGTAGCATCATGCTCGCGATTGCGTACTGGGGACGAACAAATATCCCGCGTGCCGAGGCGGTCGCAGCGGCCGTCTCGTCACGTAGCGGTTTCCCTCAGCATCTATGACGGAAGTTTCGACCGGATTCCGCTGTTTTAGCGGATAGTCCGGCGTGTGAGAAAACCATTCGTATCGGCAGGAATTGATTCTCAGGGGGACTGCGGAACTGCGTATCGTTCGTCATGGGTGAGTTGATAGAAGGGGACATCACACAAGCCGTCATCGGATCGTTTTACGAGGTTACAACACCTTGGGATACGGGTTCCTCGAGGTCGGCTTGCTCCTTCATTTCGGCCCAACCGCGTCCTTTTATCGCGAAATCCGTAGTTCCCCCAAAAAAAGATCGGCCGAATCCGCTAAATCCGCAGAATCCGGTTGAACCTTCGGTCATAGATGCCTGAATTGAGCGATGCCTGAATTGAGCGATGCCTGAATTGAGCGGGGTGCCCTCCCGAGCGGACGAATTTTTGCACCGCCAAGCGCATTCGGACGCATAAGAGGTGGAAGATGCAGCAACGTAGACTAGGCGCCGCCGGCCCCACCGTATCAGCCCTGGGGCTGGGCTGTATGGGAATGAGCGAATTTTACGGCGGTCGTGACGACGCAGAGTCGACGGCGACAATCCATCGAGCACTCGAGCTGGGCGTCAATTTCCTCGACACGGCCGATATGTATGGCCCATACACGAACGAGGAGCTGGTCGGACGGGCCATCAAGGGCAAGCGCGACAAGGTGTTCCTGGCAACGAAGTTCGGCATCCTGAGGGATCCGAAAGATCGAACGAGGCGTGGCATCAGCGGGCGACCCGACTACGTCAGGACTTCAGTCGAGGGAAGTCTCCGCCGACTCGGTGTGGATACGATCGATCTTTACTATCAACATCGCGTCGACCGCGAGACGCCCATCGAGGAGACGGTCGGCGCGATGGCGGATCTCGTAAAAGCCGGCAAGATCAGATACATCGGACTGTCGGAAGCGTCCGCCGAAACGTTGACCCGTGCGCACAAGGTTCATCCGGTGACGGCGCTGCAAAGTGAGTACTCGCTCTGGACACGTGATCCTGAAACGAAACTGCTCGAAACCTGTCGAACGCTCGGCATCGGTTTCGTTGCGTACAGCCCGCTCGGCCGAGGCTTTCTGACGGGCGCCTTCAAGAGCGCCGATGATTTCCCGGACGACGATTTCCGTCGCCTCAGTCCGCGATTCCAGGGCGAGAACTTCAACAAGAATCTCGAGCTTGTGGCGAAAGTGCGAGAGTTGGCGAAACAAAAAGGGTGCACACCGGCGCAACTCGCGCTGGCGTGGGTGCTTGCGCAGGGTGACGATATCGTGCCGATCCCAGGCACCAAGCGACGAAAGTATCTGGAGGAGAATGTCGCATCGCTCGATGTCACGCTCGGACAAAACGAGCTTTCGGAGCTCGACGCCGTTTTTCCACTGGGTGCGGCTGTTGGGGAACGCTACCCCGAAGCGGCAATGCGGTCAGTGAATGGCTGACCGGGATTGGTCACGGTTTGCGTTGTCGCCGATTCTCTGACGCCCATTCGTCCAGCGGCGTAAGCGGAATAGGGTAGCGAGCTAGAAAGTTCGCTGCTTCGAACTTCTGGTCCGTCGTCTCGCTCACCACACCCGCGCTCATTATTCTGCTCACGCCGGGGTGTAGCGGACGAAAGGCGCGCGACAACAATCTCACGAGCCCGAGCGGCAGGTGACTAACCTTCGCTTTGCTACCACCGAGCTTCTCGAACGTCTCCGCAACCTGGTTCGCGGTGAGGTTCTCCGGCCCGCCGATCTCGATAATTTCGCCGCGCAGACTTTCATCCTCGATCGCAAGGGCGATCAGAGCAGCGACGTCCCTCGCCGCGACAAAATTTCTCGCGTTCGTACCCGGCCCGAACATCACGACTCGACGACCATTCAATACCGCCTTCCCAATCAGCTCGTAGGCGTGCATCTCGATGAACGCGGTCGGACGCACAATCGTCCAGGCGAGTCCGCTGCTCGCCAAATATCTTTCGACCCGATACTTCGTTCGCCAGAAATCCACCGGATAATCGGGCGACGCACCTCGGACGGACGTGAAAATGAAATGCTCGACGCCGGCATTCCTTGCCGAATCGATCAGCGCGCGCTGGCCGGCGTCGTCGATCGCTTCGCTGGAATCCGCGCCGCGCCCGAGCATCGCGTGCGCAGCCGACACGACCGTTCGGACATCGCGTGTGGCCGAGCGGAGTGATTCGGCGTCGCGAAGGTCGCCGCGAATGACTTCGACGCCGAGACTGCCGAGGTCCGCCGCCTTCGATGGAGTACGCGTCAGCGCCCGGACAGAGTGTCCGTTCGCGACGAGCGACCGAGTCAGGAGATTGCCGAGGGTTCCTGTTGCGCCGACGATGAGGATCACGAGCTCATGTCATGATTAGGTTCATCCGGGAATTCCGGGATAGTTTGGCGAGTAGCGGCGTGCGACCTTGACCGGTCAATTGCTTTCACGGCCAGGTAGCTCGAGGTGCAATATGCCGGAAACCGGCAATGGCGGGGATCGCTTCGAACAGGAGGAAGACTGGTGACATATGTAATCGGCATCGTCCTGGCGCTTGGAGTCGGAGTGTTCGCCACCTCTCTCGGCCTCGATCGCGATCGCGCGTTCTATCCAACGGTATTGATAGTGATCGCATCCTTCTATGCGCTTTTCGCCGTCATGGGCGGATCAACGCGGGCACTGGTCGTAGAGTCAGTGGTCATCGCCGCCTTTCTGCTTGCTTCTGCAGCCGGATTCAAAACGAGTCTGTGGCTCGTCGGAGTGGGACTCATCGCGCACGGAGTTTTCGATTTCGTGCACGGTCGCATTATTTCCAATCCCGGCGTGCCGCAGTGGTGGCCTGCATTCTGTCTGGCGTATGACGTGGCGGCAGGCGTCTATCTGGCGTGGCTGCTGTCCAGCCGCCGGCTGCCCGCGCGAGCGAGCTGACGGGTCGCGCGTAACCTACCCGATCACGAGAAAGCCTTCCTTGTCCGCTGCGGTCGCCTGGTTCTTGTCGAGCGTGACGAACTCCAGTGTTCCCGGCTGAAATTCCGCTGCGACAATCGCTGCGGCGAGCTGAATGGCGTCGGCGGCGCGAAGGCTGTGGACTCGCAGTAGTCGAATCGCCTGCTCGCGCACGTCATCCGATGGCTGGACCTCTGTCCACATCGTTAGAGCTCGCCGGACCCGCGCGAGTGAGCGACCAAACGCGGTAGATGTCATTACGCCGTCGCGCTCGAGCCTGGCGAGCGCCGAGACGCACTCGATGGCGGTGCCCCACCAGGTGGCAATCGCCGGATCGGTGGCGATGAGGTCACGAACGTGTGGAGACGAGTTCCCTCCAACCAGCAACGGGATTATCGCTGAGGAATCCCAATACCTCATCTACCGGTTCGCCGCTCCTCCAGAAGAGCTTCGACAGCGGACGCTCCTTTGGCGAGTCGTGGCGGGCTTGGGAGCCCGTCGTCCCAGTCGACCATGGGCTCGCGCTCCGGGAGTTTCACAGCACCGCGCTCGGCGAGATCGAGAAAACGCACGGGAATTCCGTGAACTTGAGCTTTTGGAGGAACGAGCTGAGCTACGACAGTTCCGCGATCGGTGATGGTGATTGAGGTGCCGGCGCTAACCTTCCTGAGCAAGGCACTGAGAGTGTTTTTCGCAACAGAAACTGGCACCGATTTCATGTGGCCAATCTAGCTATTTACAAATAGCCAGCCAAGCTACATTCGCTTTGGGGGGTTACCGCGGCGACTAGCCACTCTATTTGGAAGCGGGCACAGCTCGCGAGACCGGTGAGACCGGTGAGAATTCTTTTTGTTTAACTGCGGTTTAGTGCTGTTCAATTTCAATCCTATTTCTCTAAGGACGCCAGGTGCCATCGGAAGAGATCGTAGCCCTCATCGGTCTCACCGGTCTCCTTTCCACTTGCACCTTTCATTCAAGAGTGGGCTGTCGAAGCGTTCTGGGAAGCGATCCGGCCTGATTGAACCTTCCCGGGGACCGCCCTCGTAGAGCCCGAAGACCCCCAAGCGTTCTAGACGACCGAGGTACCCCATGCACGTGCTGACACGCGCCACGACACTGATCACAGTCGCTGCAGGCCTGAGCTTCCCCGTCGCTCTCCAGGCCCAGGCTCCGCAAGTCCAGCCTACACCGACCGCTCTGAATGTCCCGACCGACCGAATCAATGGCTGGAAGTACGACATCGCCTTCTGGCTCGACCAGGTAAGGAAGCAGCACTACGTCTACAAGTCGAAGCCGCTGCCTCTTGCCCTGCTCAAAGCGGCGGACGACCTCTCGCGCAACATCCCCAACTACAGCGACGAGCGCATGCTGTTCGAGATGCAGCGGCTCGCCGCCTACGTCGGCGACGGTCACACATACGTTCTGCCGCTCGCCGCAGCGCGGGTGCCCGGAAGCGTCATCCCGATCCGCTTCTATCTGTTCTCCGACGGCCTGTTCGTAATCGATGCCAATCCCGGCTACGAGCAATGGATCGGGAGCAAGCTCATCTCGATCGGCCGCACATCCTCGGCGACGATCCTCGAGCGCATGAAGCCGGCGATCAGCGCCGACAATCCATTCATGTATAAGTGGATCGGACCACCGTTTCTCAACCTTCGCGGCGTGATCGAAGCCGCGGCAGACGGAATTACGGCAGACAGCATCCCGGTGACACTGCGCGATCGAAACGGACGCGACCATGCTGTGAAATTCGCCAGCGTGCCACCACCACCAATGCGAGGTGTCCCGAAGCTTCTGGCGTCAAAGCTCCCTGGCGCTCCACCGGCACCAATCTGGCTTCAGCGCATCGAAAAGAATTTCTGGATGAGCCCGCTCTCCGACGGATCGCTTTACGTGCAATTCAACGCCGTGCTGAACGAGGAAGGTCACACGCTCGCTCAGGCCGGCGCTGAGCTGAAAACCGAGCTGATGGGAAAGCGACCGACGCGAGTGATCCTCGACGTCAGGCACAACAACGGCGGGAATTCCTACCTGTATCCGCCGATCATCGACGCACTCCTTGAATGGGAAGCAGCGGTTCCTTCAGGCAAGCTGTACGTGCTTACCGGACGCAATACTTTCTCGGCCGCCCAGAACTTCATCGCGCAGCTCGATCGGCGCACACGCGCGGTTTTTGTCGGTGAGCCCAGCAGCTCGAAGCCGAACTTCGTCGGTGAGGAGAACAACATGACACTGCCGTGGAGCGGCGCGATCATCAGCATATCCAGTCGCTTCCACGAAAACATCCCGGGAGATACACGCCAGTGGATCGAGCCCGACGTCAAGGTCGAGCTGAGCTCCAGCGATTACTTCGCAAATCGGGATCCGGTATTGCAGCGCGTTGCTCCTGGCGCGAAGATGAAATAGGGAGCTGCCGGAGAGTCGACTGCATTCAGCGTTTCTGACAAGCAAGCGGTGCGAAAATCTGTGAGACGATTTGCGCCAGCGATCGTCGCGGCACTCGTCGCCTGTCAGAGCTCAAGTCCACGCGTTCCGCAACCCATGGCGCAGACCACGGACGCACCGTCGGTTGTGCTGATCAACGGACAGTGGTTCGACGGCGTTCGGTTCACCGCGCGCACGATGTACATGTCTCACGGTGTCTTTACAGACCTGGGGACCGGGAAGCCCGACTCCGTCATCGACCTCCGCGGCCGCTTCGTCATTCCTCCGTTCGCTGAAGCGCACAACCACAATTTCGACGCCGGCTCACCCGAGACCGCCAGAGCGCTCGTTGCGAAGTACACGGACGATGGAGTTTTCTATGGACAGAATCCGTCAAATGTGCTGCGCGCGCGACGTGGGCTCGCCGGATTCGTGAATGTGCCGACGGGAATCGACGTCACTTTCTCGAACGCTGGTCTCACCGGCCCGGGCGGACACCCGATGGGGCTTTACCTTCGGAACCTCGGCCGCGGCGCGATGTTGCCAACCGACACGAATTCAACAGAGGGATTCATCTGGATAATTGCCAACAAGGCCGACCTCGCGCGAAAATGGCCGTCGATCCTCGCGGGGAAGCCTGACTTCATCAAGGTCATGCTTCTGTATTCCGACGAGTACGAGAAGCGACTGAACGACTCGACCTTCTTCAACTGGCGTGGCATCGACCCAAAGCTCCTGCCGGAAATCGTGCAACGCGCGCATTCGGCCGGCTTGAGAGTCATGGCCCACATCGAAACTGCGGCAGACTTTCGGAACGCCCTCGAGTCAGGAGTCGATCAGATCGGACACATGCCGGGCTTTCGCGGGAATGAGCAGACAAAGCTTCCTGACGTGGCGCCGTACGAGCTCTCGGATGCTGACGCAGAGCTTGCCGCACGACGCGGGGCGTTCGTGGTTACGACCCTCGGCGGAGTGGCGGCCCTCCCGACGAATGGACCCGATAGCGTCATGCGTCGCACGGCAGACAGGCTTTTTGCGCGTAATCTCCGGATGCTGAAAAAGCATCGGGTACGGGTCATCGTCGGAAGCGATTCGTATCGGACCACCTCTGTACCGGAAGCGATGTACCTCGCATCGCTCGGGGTCTACACCAACGCCGAGCTCCTCAGGCTGTGGACCGAGGAGACGCCTCGGGCGATCTTTCCTGAGCGCCGCATTGGGCGACTTGTACCTGGCTACGAGGCGAGCTTTCTCGTGCTCGACAAGGATCCCACCGCGGATTTCTCGAACGTGAAAACAATCAGGCTGCGCGTGAAGCAGGGCTTTACAATTCCTTCAAAGTGAGGGCGACCGGATTCCGCCGGTTTCTCCACTTACAAAAACCGCTGAGGTAAATCAGACCCATGTGCCGAAACATCAAGACTCTTTACAACTTCGAGCCACCGACCACCCACGATGAAATCCGCAACGCTTCGCTGCAGTTCGTCCGCAAGGTGAGCGGCTTCACAAAACCGTCGAAGGCCAACGAAGAGCCGTTCAATCGCGCTGTGGACGACGTGAGCACGGTCATCCACGAGCTGCTGCACTCGCTGGTGACGAACGCGCCGCCGCGTGACCGCGAGGTTGTCGCGGCTAAGCACCGCGCCAAGTCAGCGGCACGCTTCGGGCGGGTTCCCGCGGAGCACAATCACCCTGCCGAACATACTCACTCCGCCGACCACACTCATTAGACTGCCACTCTTTCGGAGTTCCATATGCCGCGTGATCCACAGGTTCTTCTTTATGTAGGGATCAAGAACTCCGTCGTTGCACTGAACGACAAGACCGGTGAGGAAGTGTGGCGCGTCAAGCTGCGCGGGTCCGACTACGTCACGGTGATGTGGGACGGAGAGGCACTCCTTGCGGCGAACAGCGGCGAAGTGTGGCGACTCGACCCGGCGTCGGGCGCGGTGATCTGGCACAACGAGCTCAAGGGACTGGGCCGAGGAGTGGTGAGTATCGCGTCTGGTCGGAGACCGACAAATGTGAGCGATAACGATGCAGCGGCCGCGAAGCGTCGCCGTGATGAGCAGGCCGCCACAGCGGCCGTCGTTGCAACCACTGCGGTCGCGGCGAGCTGAGACGCGAAAAAAGCAACCGCGGAAGGTCAACTGACTTGAAACGGATCGGGCGGATTTGATCGGATCCGGCGGATCTTTTTCATTTTTCTCCTGCGTCGAACGCCGCAAGCCGCCGTTCAAGTTCGGGCGGGGTAGCTGATTGGAAAGCTTCACAACTACAGTCGCTCTAATCGGCATTGTCATTGTCGTAGCGTCACTGCTCTCGGGAGCACTGGAGCGGACCGGACTTCCGATTGTCGCTGTTTTCCTTGCGCTCGGAGCGCTGCTCGGTCCCTACGGACTCAATCTGCTCGACATCGGCTTCGATTCACCGGCGCTCCATGCGCTGGCGATGCTCGGCCTCGCTCTTCTCCTGTTCAGTGATGCAGTAACCATCGATCTGAAGCAGGTTCGCGCAGAGAAGCATTTGCTCTGGCGACTGCTCGGCCCGGGCACGCTGATACCTGCTTTGCTGATGGCAGTGTCGGCTCGATTCATCCTCGACGTTTCATGGCCGGCGGCGGCGATACTTGGTGCAGCGCTCGCGTCTACGGATGCGGTCCTTCTTCGCGGCGCGTTCAGGTCGGGAGCAATGCCGGAGCGTGCACGGACCGCACTGCGCATCGAAACTGGAGCCAACGACGTGCTCCTCTTGCCGATCGTTGTGCTGGCGATCCTTGCGTTACGCGCCAATGTCGCCGGCGAGGCAGTTCCCGGCGCGGAGCTTGGACGAAGTCTGGTCGGACTCTTCCTGCTCGGGCCGCTGCTCGGCGCGGTGGTCGGGTGGCTTGGGATTGTCGCGCTCGACCAGATCCGATCGAATGTCGGCGTGCGTCGCGACTACGAGTCGCTCTACGCACTCGGCCTCGCGTTCAGCTCGTTCGCGCTGGCTGAGAGTGTCGGCGGGAGTGGATTCCTTGCCGCATTTGCAGCGGGAATGATGGTGAGCTCGCAGGACGTGGAGCTGTGCGACTGTTTCCTCGAGTACGGCGAGGCGACCGCGGAGATGCTGCTCCTGCTGACGTTCGTTGCGCTCGGAACGTCTCTCATCTGGACCGGCTTTGAAATCGTCGGCGTTCGCACCATCGCGTTTACAGTGATCGCGCTCATCGTGCGCACGGTCGTGTTGTATCCCGTTCTCAAGGGGACGCACACGACACTGCGCGAGCGCAGGATGATCGCTCTTTTCGGGCCGCGTGGATTGAGCTCGCTGCTGTTGACGCTGCTCCCGGTCTTTGCCGGAATTCCTGGATCGCAGGAACTTTTCACGATCGCGTGTCTTGTTGTTGTGTGCTCGATAATCCTTCATGGCGGGGGCATAACTGTCTTTCTTCGCAGAAGCATGAGGAGAGCTGCCGCTGCTACTGAACCGGCGCCTGCAGTCGTCAATGGCTCGTCGCCGCGAGTCACGGCAAGGGAACCCGGAGAGGTCGACCTTTCGCAGTCGGGAGTCGTCACTCGGGCAGTCCAGTCTAGACAAACGGTTGGACCAACCTCGCGCACTCTTCCAGTAGCCCAGTCAGCAGAGTCTGCAGCGTCCGGTCACGGTGGTGCGACGGGCGAAGACGTTCGCATCACGATGGACGAGATGCTCCAACGCCAGCAACGCGGAGAGGAGGTAATAATCGTCGACGCGCGTGCCGATCGCAGCTTGAGGAGAGACGACATCAAGGCTGCCGGCGCGGTGCGGATCGATCCCGACCATCCCGTGCGGGACGTGAAGTTGCTGAGGCTTTCTCAAAATGCGACGCTTGTTCTTTACTGTGCTTGAATTGACGAAGCGACCAGCGCCCGTGCGGCGCTCCAGTTGAAAAACGCCGGATGGGCGAAGGCAAGAGCCCTTGTCGGCGGATGGCAGGCCTGGAAGGACGCCGGCTTGCCGACGGAAAAGCGTTAGTTCGGCCTGGTTGAACACGCGGCTCAGTCTCTTCACGTCAGACTGCAGCTCAGAGCATTCCGTGGTCTGACCTATGCGTCGTTTACGATGGCCTCAGGCGTTTCCAACGATGAAGTATGAGGGGGAGGGGGAGGACAACGTGAGAATCGCGAAGAAACAACGAATCAGCGAGACATCCGTGTGCCGGCGTCGACTGGCGCTCGGTTCTATAGTGTTGTCAGGGATAGCGCTCACCGTTGCGTGCTCGAAGGGAGATCAATCCTCGAGCGCAGCTCCGGGAGATTCGGTGGCACCGGCGGCTGCGACGACAGCTGGACCCTCCGATTCATCTGCGGGAGTGTCCGGTGTTACTGCTGTCAGAGGCCAGATAAAGACTGCGACCGACAGCGTAATCACGGTGTCATCGCAGCGAGGGGACGTCTCGGTGAGGGTTGTGCCGCCACTCGAAGTGTACACGCGCGTGCCGGCTAAGCTTTCCGACGTGAAGGCGAATTCGTTCGTCGGCGTTACGTCGGTACCTCAACCCGATGGCAGTTTGCGTGCGACGGAGATTCACATCTTTCCCGAGAAGCTTCGCGGCACGAACGAAGGGAGCTTCATGATGGGCCAGCGGGGCGGCGGCCCAGGCGGCGGCGCGGGCGGCGGGACTCGCGGAGCAGGGGACAGGATGACAAATGGTACGGTTACGGGGGCGCCCGGGATTGGTGGCGGCGGCGGAAACCGGATGACGAATGGGACCGTCGCCGGTCAATCTGCCGGGACGCTAACTGTCAGGTTCCAGGCGGATTCGCAGAAGATTGTCATTCCTCCGGGCGTCACGGTGACGGAGATGACGCTTACGCAGACCAAACTCACGCCCGGGACGAACGTCACGATACGCGCTACGAAGCAGCCTGATGGGACGCTTACTGCGTCAACTGTGATGGTGGGGCAAGGTAGGAGACCGCGGACCTAAATCAACGTCACGAGGTCGCTGGCGCGGCTGAACGGGTGAACGCCTGAAGGGCTGAAACGTCAGAACGGCTGAACGTCAACCCCTAGCGTCGTGAGTTGTCAGTCATCGTGTTGCCAGTTAATCCGTTTTAGGCAGACCCTGACAGTTCGATTCGCGACTACCTTCTTACGCTGCGGGTAGTCCCGCGTACGACGCGTACGCGTGTAACAGTCTTTCAGTAAAACCGTTTGCGTGCGGCACGAATTGAGGGCCAACCCCGACACTTTCCGGGCTCTCGTTGACGATCTTACAATGGCAAATGCCCAACACTCGCATTACTGGCGTGCTCGCCCCCGTCGTCACGCCATTCAAAGCCGATCTCGCTCCTGACGCTGAGCGGTTCGTCAATCAATGTCGGTGGCTACTCTCGCAAGGAGTTGGGCTGGCGGTCTTCGGCACGAATTCCGAAGCCAACTCGCTGAGCGTTGACGAAAAGATTTCCCTGCTAGACGAGCTCATTGCCGGCGGTGTGAGCCGGGCTCGCATGATGCCGGGAACTGGGCATTGCGCGCTGACGGACTCCGTGCGGCTCACGTCGCATGCGATGAAGCTCGGGTGCGCCGGCGTCTTGATGTTGCCGCCGTTCTACTACAAAGGCGTGACCGACGAAGGGCTCTTCAGAAGTTTCGCCGAAGTGATCGAGCGTGTGGGGGACAGCGGGTTGCGGATTTATCTCTACAACATTCCCCCTGTTTCACAGATCGCGATCACGGTTGCGTTGATAGAGCGCCTGCTCAAGGCGTACCCGCACAACGTTGCCGGCGTGAAGGATTCTTCGGGCGACTGGAGCAACACCAAATCGTACATCGACAACTTTGCAGGCCAGAACTTTGACGTCTTTCCGGGCAGCGAGACATTTCTGCTTCAGGGACTGCGCGCGGGCGGCGCGGGTTGCATCAGCGCTACGGCAAATGTGAATCCGGCGGCGATCGCGCGACTCTTTGCAACGTGGCAGTCGTCCGATGCGGATGCCCAGCAGGCGCGGCTCAATGAGATTCGCGGCATCTTCGCCAAGTATCCCATGATCCCTGCGCTCAAAGCAGCAATTGCGCATTACAACAACGGTGAGTCGTGGGAGACCGTCCGCCCCCCGCTCATTGAGCTTAGCGCCGATCAGAAAGATTCATTGATCCGCGAGCTCGATGCCGCCGGTTTTTCGATACCACCGTCGGAGACAGCGAAGCCCGCTACGTCCTCTTGAACTCGATTCCAGAGAACGAGACGGCCGATGCACGTCCATCGGTCATCGTCACATTCAGCACATCACCGTTTCCCAACAGCTCCACACGCAGCTTGTTCGCGGCACCGTCGTAAACTTCGACCGCGCTCCAGGCAGCGCCCATCCTCGCTTGCAGCTTACCGTTCTCGAGCGAAATGACAAGGTGTCCGTAGGCCGGATTCGCATACGTCCCAACGTACGACTCGAGTGGGTACGGAAGCGTCTGTGGTCGCGCCGCTCTGCGGGCCAGGTCCGCACCCATTCCCGCGCGCGCCCGGTCGAGCATCGTACGGATCTCGGACATCTGCGCGGCATCAACTGGCTTGCCCGCACGGATCGCATCATAGACCGCGAATGCAGTCAACTCAACGAGTCCCCCACCGAGATCCGAGTTGTTCGCCATCACCACGACGCCGACGCGCTCTTTCGGATTGAATGACATGTGAGTTGCATAGCCGGTGAATCCGCCGCCGTGCATCAGCAACGTGTCCTGGCCACGGACAGCGACCTGCCATCCGAGTCCATATCCTATCTGGCGAATGCCGCGCCCACTCTGGCTGTTCTGAGTTGTCGTTGCGAGAACCTTGTGCGACTCGAGCACAGCTTTCGCGGGAAGCAGCTGGCGGCCGTCGAGCTTCCCGTTGTTGATGTGCACCTCCAGCCATCGGGCCATGTCCGACAAGGTGCTGAACAACCCGCCCGCCGATTGCATGTTGGCGTCGGTTTTTCCGAAGGGTGCGGGAGCCCAACCATTGACCACGAGTTTGTACGGCAGCGCGAGCCGATCACGGGGAACTCGTGATGCATAAGCCGTCGTAGAGGTCATTCCCAGAGGTTCGAAGAGCACTCGGCGCAGTGTCTCCTTCCAGCTTTCTCGCGTCACTGTCTCCATGGCAAAACCGGCGACGTTATAGCCGATATTCCCATATGCGTACTCGCGCCCGGACTCAGCTGGCCGATGCTCCTTGAGCAGCTCGATGAGCTCACGGCTGCCTGCGTACTCACCCGTGTAAGCCAGGCGAATCACGACGGGTCCGCTGTTGCCGATCCCATGTGTGTGCGTCAACAAACTTCGAATGCTGATCGAATCCGCACTCAGTGGCTCATGCAACTTGAGCGTGGGGAGATAACGGCTCAGCGGCGCATCGAGACTCCACGCTCCACGTTCGGCCAGGATCTCCGCAGTGAGTCCTGTGAAGGACTTGGTCGTGGATGCGATGTAGAATTCGGTGGACGGCGTGAATGGGCGACGCTTCTCCACATCCGCGTAGCCAAACCCGCGCATGTAGACGACCTGCGTATCACGCACGACGACAATTCCGAGCCCGGGTGACGCGCCGAGGTCGAAGAAGCGCTGCGCCGTCGAGTCGATCGCGGCGACAAGTGGCGAAGACGACGACACTATGGTTTGAGCGTCAACGGGGCGGTGAGCGGGTGCCGCCCAGCAGGTCAGCGCAAGAATCGAATACATGAGTCGTGGCTTGTTCATCCCGCGGTCCGTTGAAGTGTTGCATCAAGATCGCGCGTCGGATCCCGACTGTCTTGAACGGTTGGAACCTCAGGACTCGACGAGTGTCCGGAATGCCGTCGGCGTAAGGCCCGTTTCGCGCCGAAACACTCGGCACATGTGTGGGTGATCGGCAAACCCCGCACCATACGATGCGTGCGAGAGTGAGCTCGATCCCTGGAGAATCGCTCGCGCGGCTCGCCGGGCGCGCAGTCTGCGGGCGTGCTGAGTAATGGAGCAGCCGTACCATTCGCGAAACTGACGCGCCAGGTAGACCGGATGAACTCCGGCGTCCGTTGCGAGTGACCGCACGGAAGGGCCGTGAGCGGAATCGTCGATGATCTCGCGGATCCTTGCCAACCAGAGCGGCGGTTCGCCGGAACGTTCGCTGGTATCTGCCCTCAATGCACCGAGGAGCTCGATTGCATCACACTCCATTGCAGGCGGCGGACCGACGTGCGTCCGCGGACTCCGCAGTTTGTGCAGCAGACCGAGGAACAGCGGTACGGCAGGACCTCCGTGATGCCAGCGCCATCGTTTGAGGACGTGATCCGCTTCTTCAAACGCCGGCACCTCGTCATCCGGAATCGTGATCTGAAGCGTCCGCACGTGTGCCGAGAACTGGTCAGCGTGCACAGTGTCTCGAGGCTTGATAACGTAACTGAGCGGACCCGCACTCTCCTCAACTCGTCCAACCCGTTCACGAATCGCGCCCGACAGAACGAGCGTTATTGTTGTCTCGTCGTGTGAATGCGGGTGCTGGGGCGCTTGATTCACATAGTCGTTCCGACAAACCTGGAGCATGACCGACGTACGTTCTGTGCTCTGGGCAGTTTCAGTTCGAGCGCGGCTCGGCGAGTATCAGATGGTCGCCACGCTCGAGCCTGCGGGTGACGCCTGAAACCGTAACGGTGGTTCGGCTCAGCCATCGGTTCGAGCGAAGACTGCCAAGTCGGGATGACCAGGGATCTCAGTCTCCTCTGGGCGCAGGTCACCGTCGATCGCCACCACGCCGACTTCCACTCTTGCCAGCGACTCGGACGCTGGCGCTTCCACCTTTGCGTATGCGTCGACGAGGAGGGGCTGCTGCCGGCTCAAAATGCGCAACACCGCCTCGACACCGACGACGGCAGACGCAGTGGGGCGGTCCTCGTCGACGACATCGCTTTCACCCGGCGCGAGCGATAGATCGTGGACCGCGCGGAGCTGTACCTCTCCATCTTCGCTGTGGAGCGCCAGTGCTGCACCAACGATCTGCACCTCGCTGTCGGGCAGCGCGCGGTTCGATACGATCACGCGAAGACCGCTGTCGAGCAGCCCGCCGAGGAGTGCCTCACCAAGTGGCGTTATCGCCATCAGGGCGCGGGCTCGTCACCAATGGTCGTCCCATGCTCGTCGACGAACCAGATCCTTCCGGTGAAGAATTTTGTGACCACCCGGAATTGCCCGCCTCCGAGATCCGTAACGAACGACCGAAAGTAGAGATTCGGGTCGACGTTCATATGCGTTGCCGCAACATCGCTTGCATCGCCCGCATCTGCTGCACTGACCGTCTGCTCATTCTCTGTCGTCTCGACATTGACGCGGATTTCCCAGGTCGTCGACTTAGGCGCAAGGACCGGCGTATTGAACTGGATTGTGGTTGGCGAGCCGAGGCCGCCTGATGGAAACCGCACCGCCGCTGACAGGAATAACGTGTCCTCGGTAACTCCGCGTAGCATTCCGGTGTCGATGGTGTTGTTCGTAATCGGGTTCGAAAAGAGTCCCATACCCGAGTGCTTGGGGCCCCCAGCTTTCCAGAGATACCGGAACGCTCCCGATGTTTGCTGTTCATATGCCGTGAAGGCGATGTCGCCACTCTGGAATTTCTCGGTGAAGTCCTGAACGAATGTCACGAGGATCCGAAGATTGCGCGCGCGCCTTCGACGCCGGCGTCCAGAAGAGCCCCCTGGTCCAGCGAAGCCACCGCCAGCGTCACGCACAAGGCGATCGGCACGCTCGTTCGCTGACACACCGGTCTGCCCGCGGAAGAGGACGTCTTCGACGCGCTCGATCTCCGGCTGCGCGACGTCACTGCTACCTTGAAATTCCGGATTGATTTCGTCGACTCCGCTCGCTGCAGATTGCGACTCTCCCGATGCCGCAGCGCGCTCGTCCATGTCGCGCGCGTAATTCAGCCGTGCACCTTCTTCAGTGACGTTGCGGGCCGGCCGACCTCCAAGCCCACCACCTGTCCCATCTCCAGTTCCTCCGGCTTGCGTCCCCGCGAGAAGCTGCGCCGCAATCCGCATGCGCTCAGTATTGTTGGCCATCACGGTCGATAGATTTTCGCCCGCCTGCTGTCCTGCCGCAGTTGCACCCTGCGCGCTGGCCTGCAAAGCCGACTGTGCGAGTGCCAACGTCTGCGCCATTCCGCTCATGTCGCGGAACATGTTGCCGTTTTGAACAGCCGTGATTATCGCGGCGATTCCTGCCGCGTCCGGCAGCGGTGTGGGGCTCTGGATACCGACAACCGGAGTCGACAATTGTCCGGGCGTGACCTCCTCGGGTTGAGCGCGGCTGCCCGCTTGCACAGGCGCTATCTCAGGACCGGCGATCGGGATCGGAGAATCCTGCCAGTTCCAAAAGCGTGAGAGATCGGTCTTTTCCGCCGCATTGAATCGGCCGAGCACAGCTTCGGCGAAGACGCCGCCTGATGGTAGCGGGATGACCTCGCTTCTCGGTGCCGGTCGATCGAGCCCGCGCCGCGCGAGCCAGCTTCGCCACGCGCTCTGCTCATCGGCCCACCGCTCGTCGTCGGTCTCACCTTGAGCGGAGACATTCAGCCTGAAGACCAGATAATTCGCCATCACTGCGATGGGCAGAGTGTCGACCAGCTGACTGAGCGGCAGCCCGCGATAAGTGAAAGGTGCGAGCAGTGCTGCGACAGTAGCCGCATCGAGCGCGCGTAAGATCGCCTGCGTGTAGTGCAGCCGGTTCGCCTCGAGATGGGCTGTGAGCTCTCCTGCAGCACCGACACCGCCGAACTTGACCACGACAGTCGGGACGCTGATCGAGCGCAGCACGATCGGCACGTTGAGCGGCATCACCGTACCGGCCAGGCTCAGCTGAAGCACGAGCGCTGTTGATAACGTCTCTCCGACGTATTGAACGGCGATTGATTCGAGCTCGGTGAGAGCCACCGGAATGGTGAATGCGAAATCGGTCCCGGACGCCGCCGCGGGCGTGATTTCGTGACCGTCGTGCGTCCTTACGACAAATCGCGTGGCCTGGCCTTCGCGCAGCGAGAACCCGACCAAAAGTGCGTCGTCGGAAACGAACACCGAGTCCGAGCCCGGCTGAACGAGCACACGACCAGTCGACCAGCCAATTCGCGTCACCTGCTCGAGATCCCAGCCTTTGTGCGCGAGCAATGTGATCGGCGAGTTGAGTGGTGCGCGACGGTAGTCCACGTTCGCGAGGGATGCGACAGTCGCGGCGGTTGCTGCCGAGCTGACTGCGCTCACTGTACCTGCCGCTGCAACGATCGTCGCGCCGCCGACAGTCGTTCCGCCACCAGTGCCTGGCTGCGGCGTCGGTGAACCTGCTTCTGTTGCGCCCGGTTGTGCTGGAGCGGTCGGAGGGGGAGTTGGCGTCGTATGCGCGTCACGGATAACGCCGAGTCCGCTCGAGATGATAGATCCGGGAGTGATGCGAGGTGTTTGCGGGATCACTTCGACGACACCGTACTCGACAGTCAACTGTCGTCGAGTCCGCTGCGTGAGCGCAGCATCGGCGAGCAGGAGCCGCCAACGATCTACAGTCGCGGAATCGGTGAAGTCCACGAGCTTCACCGGAACAAAAAGACAGCGTTCGGCGCGCTCGAGCTGCGTGGTGGTTCGGAACGCCTGAATGACTTCGTAATAGTGGATCGACAACGCGTGCATGTGGTTGTAGTTCGTGACAACACGCGTCGAAATTTCCTCATGCTCGCTCTGGGAGACCTCGCGCACTATCGAAGCGCGCCGATTCCGTACCGACGAAGCGTTCTGCTGGCTACTGTCGTTGATCTGTTGTGCGTAGTCTGCGGCGAGGTCGCGCGCGCCATACGAAGACGAGGCGCTCATCACATCAGTAGTGGTGGTGGACGAGCTGCCTGAACCGCCAATCCCCAGGAAACCAAGGTCCAGACCAAACCCGCCACCCGACTGTTCTGTGGTCGAAGTCGCCGACGTGCTGGAGCGTCCTCGCTGGAACTCTGACGCGGTTGCGGTAGTCACCTCGCTCACTGCGCGAGCGTGCGTCATTGTGTTCGACAGCAGCTCTGACTCCGAAATGTCTTCAGTGGCGGCCGCTCGGCTTCGCCGCGACCAGTCAACTACCGCGATTCGAGTGCTTTCACCCGGGGCCAGTGATGTGCTGTGCAGCAGCTGTCCGAGGGTCAATCCCTGCGAGAACCACGATTGGCTGAAAGTCAGAAGCGCACCCGTAGCGAGATGCGCGAATCCCGCAGGCTCGGCCAACGCGGACGTGAGGTCGATCCAATCCGCTTCCTCGATTGGCCGCGCTGCGTTGCCAGGTTTTGGAAGTGTGTCGATGACAAGCTTCTTGAAGAACACGCGCTCGGTTGGGTAAACGCCATTCTTCGGCAGCAGGTCTGATGGAGCGTTGGGGTCGAAGCCGGCGGCCGCTTCGGGAAAGAATGCTTCGGCCAGGATCGCTTTCGCCGCCTGGTAAGGAGACCAGAGCGCAAGGTCCCTGACAGTGGCGACGTCGAGCGCCGCGGCTAGGGCGGGTGCGGCGGTGTCGCCGATTCCGCGGAGGATGTTGATGGGCTGGTTGGCGAGCTCGCGTACTGGCGTACCAGGTGGCACGACGGCAACGTCGCCGGGGACGGTATTGAGGCGCGATTCGGCAGCGGTGGGATCTTTCTCCAGCGCGAGGAGCGCTGTCGCGGCGGCGAAAACGCGCGACGCTGCCAGATCGAAAATCGAATTGATGTTGATTGTGGCGAGCGCCGACTCAGCTGTAGCGCTGACACCAATCAACGCGCCAGGACGAGCTCGTAACGCCTCATCGGGGGTCATCGAAGCCGACCCCGAACGCAAGAATCGCGTGACGTCGTCAGTCATCGTCTGTTTCCACAGGGTCGTTCAATAGTGGCGTTTTTGACCGCAAATCTGCGGCCTTTCTTCCGCGCCACGCGCGACTGAAGTTCCCGTCTCAGCGCTGAAGAAGGTCCTGACCCGAACCTCAGGCCAGGCTTAACGTCTTGTCAGCCGTCGATTGTCGGCGTTGATGAAGGCGATCAGCGGCGCGATCTCCTTCGGTCGCAACTCCAGGTCTGGCATTCGTTTGCCGTTCGTCGATGGCTTGATCGACGGATCCGCGAGGAACCGCGCCAGATAGTCGGGCGGGAACTTGAGATCTGTCAGATTCGGCCCGTAGTCGCTGACATCACCGCGAATGTCTACTGCAGCGTGCGTGTGGCAAGTGACGCATCCCCTGGCCGCGAACAATCGGCGACCGCGCTCCGCCTCGGGTAGCGGGATCACACCCATCTTCGTCAGGTGCGCTTCGACCGTTCCGCGGACGGCCGTCACTGAATCGACAACACGCCACGGGATCAGTACGGCTCGACTCCGTCCAAAGCCGCTGTTGATCGTCACCTGCCAGATACCGGGCTCCGGGAACGTGATAGTACCACGGTAGCCCTTCTGACCGTTTTCGTTGAAGGCCCAGGTTGTTCCCGTGATTTGTCGCGAAGCGGATCGAGCTTCCAGCGTGGGGCGAAGATTGTCGAGGAGAGTGATGCCATGCTGCCGTACTTTCCAGGTGAGCTGCAGTGGCTTTCCCGCAACCCAGGCATCGGGGATTTTCATGACCGACACCACTGCCCAGCCGCCCATGGACGCGAAAGCCACGGTGGATGCAACGACTACCGCTCCGAGGATGCCCAGAACCAGCCGCTTCATAGTCGCTCCCTTGTGCCGTTTCAACTATGATGCCGCGAACTCGCTGGACGTTTAAAGTGGGGCGAGGAAGCGTAGGAGCGTCGCCTCCCCGCTGTCGTTACTGCTTTCGCTGATAGAAGACCTTATCCACGGTATTGCCGTCAACGATTCTCTCGGGGCCCACCACGCCGAGTCCGAATGTGGTAACGCCTTTGTCGGTGGGACTCTCGAACGACGTCTTCTTGATGAAAACACCCTCGATCGGCTCCGTTCTGCCGTTTTCGTAGACTTTGGTTCCTGTCAGCAGTGCGCCTTCGATCTTCGCATTCCGGAGCGTCACTTTGCGAAAGACAGAAGCATCGTCGTCGAGTCGCTCGTAGCCGGTCCCGACAACAGAGCCATTCGCGTCGACACGGATCTCGAGCGAGGATCCAAGATCCGGCGCTTCGTACGAGCCGGAGTAGTCACGCGGGTCCGCCTTGAGGACTGTCTCGCTGCGGACCTCCTTGTACTTCTCGACTCTGACGCCGTGTTTCTCTTTGATGGCGTGCTTGCTCTTGTTGAAAGAGGCGACGATTGCCTCGGTCCGCTGGGCGACGGCGCGACTCTCGGGCGGTCTCTGCGCAAGCGCATTGCTGCTGTGCAACAGAGAGAGCGCTGCAAAACTGGCCAGTGCAATGGGAGTGATTCGATTCATAGACCTCTTCCTCACGGTTCTGAGCGTGGGTGGCACGCGGTGCATCGGATCCGTGCCGTATTCAGCCGCGGCCCCGACGCCACCATTTAGTTGACAGCCAGAGGTCCCAGATCGTTTAGTTGACAGCCAGAGGTCCCAGATCGTTCATATCGAATAGTCGTCCTGCGGCCCAAGTAGACCGCAGCGGGCGTATCAGGTACCACGGCCCTGTATTCCGTCAATGGGGGGTATTCCGCCTTTGAGACGGCCATTTCTGACACTTGCGTAAGTCCGGTCAACGCAAAGCCGAAACCCGAGCCGACGGTTAATGTTCGCATGTGGCGATGCCGAAACCGCGGCGTAGATTCCTTTCCCCAATCCCGATTCTGGTAAGATGGAAAATGACCACTACACGCAGGCTCCTTCAGCTATTTCAAGCCCTTGCGCGTAATGACCTGCCAAGTGCCAAGGCTGTCGCTGCACAGATCGCTGTTGCCGAAGCGAACAAGGGCCACCGAACCGCGGCTCGACTACTGCGGGGGGCGCTGAACGCCTCACCAAACGGGTCACACTCCGTAGCTTCTCATTTGGCCCCTGAAACGGCTGCGATTTCCAATGGCAATGTCCTCTCGACTGCCCTCGTTAGAGTAACCGCGGACGTTTTGCTGAATGACGTCATACTTTCCCGCCGGGTGCAGAAGCAGCTCGAAGAATTCGTTTTTGAATGGAAGCACCGAGGCAAGCTTCGGGTCCGCGGGCTTACGCCAAGATCGAAACTCCTTTTCCACGGGCCACCTGGATGCGGGAAGAGCTTGACGGCACAAGCCTTGGGTGTGGAACTGGGTCTACCCGTCTACATGGTCCGCTTCGACGCCGTAATTGGCGCCTTCCTTGGTCAGACAGCGATTCATCTACGCCAGCTCTTCCACTTTGCGGAGGTGACGCCGTGCGTCCTGTTGCTCGACGAGTTGGACGCTCTTGGCAAGCGCCGCGGGAACCCGCTTGATGTGGGAGAACTCGACAGGATCGTCATATCTCTCATGCAAGAGCTTGAACATTCCAAGCCGGCAGGCGTCATCATTGGCACATCGAACCTACCGCGTCATCTCGACGACGCGCTGTGGCGACGGTTTGATCTCGATGTTGTATTTCCGCCTCCAACACAACGTGCGCTGTCAGAGTTCCTTCGCAACCTCACAATTAGGAAGAAGGTATCAATCCCAAATCGAGTCCGTCGAGGCGCGCTCGAGTCCGCGAGTTTCGCCGCCGCCGAGGCCGTCGTGATGGCCGAAGTTCGGCGCCAAGCCCTCGCCGATGGCGTGAAAGGTCGCTGAGTGCCCGCCTCCCCGGGTTCACGAACTCCTCGTAACTTCTTTCTTAACGAAACACATGAGCTGTCCGCAACTGAGAAGACTGGTGGCGGACGTCTACCGACGTACGTCGGAATCTCGTGGGCGAGAAAAGCAAGGCGTCTCAGCACGACAATGGGACAAGTGGTTGAGCAAGTGAAGCGCTCGCGAGACCCTCTGCGCGAGAAACGCTTTTTTGTTATCGCGAATCCCGTTCGAGAAATAAGAAAATCGTCTACGGATAAGAGAAAGGCACCGACGGGTACTTTTGCCGACAAGACGGATTTCGGAGAGACTCACGGAAGAGTTTTCGATAGGCTTGGGCTAGACCTGTTACAAGTGACAGACGACGGAAAAGCCGTCGTTCACGGAGACAGAGAGCGAGTAGACCAACTCGTTGCTAGGTCCAAGACCTTGGAAACCCTCGGCGCTCGTGAGCAATCTCGGTGGGTAACGATTGAATCATTTGACATCGTGCCACTTGAGCTTCGAGTCGACGCAGAGTGGCTCGACGAGCTCAAAACCAAAAGCACATCGGATGTTGTCATCGAACTGCAGCCTGTTTTGACTCGTGTGGAGGCTGACACGGTGCTACGCGTCCTTGCTGACTTACTCTCGCAGCGCGAGGGAGAAGCTCTTATTGGAACCGGAACGGATTTTTCAGGTCGATACTGGTTTCGAGGCAGGGCGACCCGCCAATCGGTCCGCGCAATCGCTTTGGATTTTTACTCCGTGCAGTCGATACATTCGCCTCTCTATTCTGTAGCCACGCGCGGCGGGAGACTCGTCCGCGAACGAATCTCGATCCAACGCACACAATCGACTACTCCTGACAATGCGCGTGAGTTGCCGTGCGTTGCCGTGGTTGACCTCGGCGTCCCCGCAGATCATTTGCAACTCGGTCCGTACCGACGAGGTCAGTTCATACCGGCCGATGCTACGATCAGCCCCGTAGGTGATCACGGGACCTTTGTCGCTTCGCGAGTCGTTTTCGGTGACTGCCAGTCGTCAGATGAGCTGACCAGCTCTATAGGGAAATGCAGTTTTTACGACGCGCGCGTAGGTGACTACCCCGATGGAGCCGGTGGTCCCGATCGCGTCAACGATAAGATCGTAATCGAGGCAATACGGGGCGTTCGAGGAGCGGCCCCCGACGTTCGGGTTCTCAATTTAAGTTTCGGCGATTCTAGGCCCTTGACTTCGCTACGGCCGGTCGAACAGCGGGAGAAGCGATTACTCCTCCAAGACCTAGACAATTTTGCGTTCGCTACTGATTCGGTAATTGTCGTGGCGGCTGGAAATTCAGTCGTGGGGGCTGTGCCGACGCCGGAATATCCCACCAACTACGAAGATGCGGACTGGGCGCTAGGCGCATGGGCCGCCGGCTTCAACACGTTAGTGTGCGGAGCATTTGTGAACAAGATCACCGCAGGCGGTCTCGCGAGTAGCTTAGGTTGGCCGAGTCCGTTCACCCGAGTCGGTCCGGGGGTATGTGAAGCGCCGGTTCCATCATTCTGCGGTCCCGGCGGAAATACAGACCAAGGTTATGGTTATCGGCCCGGGTTTGGCGTGTGGGGATTCAGCGACCGGGGACTACCTGAGGACCGAATCGGAACGTCGCACGCAGCGCCGATTCTGGCCCGCGAGGCGGCGATCGCCATTGATTCTCTGGAACGATATTGTGCGCCCGGAACTCAGCCTTTTGCTGTGCTTGTACGCGCGTTCCTAGCTCTCTTTGCGCGGCGGACTACGAACGACGCTGCTGTCGCAATTCTAGCTAGCAGAACGCTGGGCCTCGGCGAGACCGCGGCCCGACGTCTAGAATCTCCGCTTGGTGGCACAGCGGTCATCGCATGGCAGGGTATCATTACATCCCCGAAAGATACACTCAGGGTGCAATTGCCAATTCCGTTGGATTGGATTTCGGCTGCCACAAATCCTGTATTGCGTTTGGTGGTATGTTCCGATCCACCCGTCAATGAAGCTGGCTTGGGAGTGTGGGCATGCAGGCGTGTCAGAACAGTGTTGCGGCCGGGGCCGGAGGCGACGGCGCTTCGGTCTCCCCGCGGTTTGCACGAGTCGTACCCGTTGCTCCTTAAGGATTACAACCTTCAGCCGTACGGAGCAGGCCAGCCAAAAGAGGCCGAGGGAGACTTATGGCTTGTGGAGCTCTCTTACGATGAGATTTTTGTGACGCCTCCCGGAACCATTTTTGATCCAGGGCAGCGTGTCGCGTTCGTAGCCGAGTTAATTGATTTCGACGATGAGCCACTTGATCCGCAGGCCGCGCTTCAGGCTTTACCAATTGCGAGTTCAATGAATCGCTTGTCGGTGCAAGCAGCACCGATCAGGAACCCCATCATCCTGCGGACGCGTGGCTAGGTAGTAAAAGCCGTCATTGCCAAGAGTGACTCAAGAGCCGTCAGGAGGCTAGGGGCACTGCGGGTTTCAGAAGCTACAAGGCTTACATGGACAAGCTGACCACGGCCACTTGGATTGGGCGCTCAACACATCGCGCGGTTAGTGATGCACACATCTACCAGTCCCGGTGGAATAGGAAGCAATCTCGCGCCCCTAGAGATGGCTACGCGACGAAATCGTAAACACGGATCTAGCTTGGTATCGTATAGCTGCCTCACAGCGGTTTCAGGTGCCCAAACCCGGCGAGGCTTTAGGGTCGTCAGGCAATTGGGTCCAATAGATGCCCTCGTCTATACCGCAATGATCTACGAGATAGCGGAGGCAATCGAGAAGAACAGCATTCCCAACGTCGGCTTAACCGTGGCGATTGCTAACTCGAAGCGCTCCACGAGTCACGTTTGCAGCGCCCAACACAAGTATCAACCCCAAATACGTCACGAACACGATGCCGATCTGGAGCTCAGTGCCTGGATCTTTTGCTAGCCGAAGCGCCGATATTACAAACCACGAGACAAAAAGCACGAATGACAAATAGAACCAATAGACTGGTGTTGAGCGGACGAGGTTGAATCGAGTTAGTAGAACTGCATGGAGCAGCTCCTCACGCCATCCAACCACGGAGTTTCGTCTGTCACCCACTGAAGCAATGAGAATGACCGCCCAGGTGGCGACCCATGCCAGCAAGACGTCGCTCGGGATCAACCAAGCTGCAACCCAAGTATCGAGCCAAAAAGTGTTGCGTTCCCAGATGCCTGCAATCAGGCCTGCCAGTTCACGGAGTACCGTGGACAAGGCCCACGCCGCAATGATCAAGAGGAACACCCGAGCGCAAGTTGACGCCGCCCGCCACAGATGTGCAAGAGTGTCGCGGAAAAGCGTCCAGACCCCAAGGAAGAACTCAACCAGCACCAGCGCGAAAAAGAACAAAATGCGGAGCAATTCTTCCCACCATTCATGTCTCAACGTCCGCTGCCACGGATGTTCTTCAACTCGCTCCCGGGCCGTGCTGACGCTCTGACCGCCTGTCCACACTACGGCAATCGCGACGGCGATAAGAATTGCAGCGCTCTTATAGCGCTGGATCAGATCGATGATGGTGCTCGTCGCAAGGTACGTAGCTTGTCCGTCCAGAGACGGAACCAAAGCCGAAGCCGACTTGAGTGCAAGGTCAGCAACAGTGATGACCAAGCTGCCGACGAACACGAGCGATAGTAGGGGAGAGGCGTCATGAACGCCTTCGCCGAGCATGCGTTTGATTCCTTGCCCCAGCCCGATCGCGATTGTGATTGCCAGAACTCCAAGCGATGCGAATGTGAGCCGGTCGAGCGGTGCGGCAATAACGGTCCCAATCGAAGGGCGGACCAGGACAAGACTCATGACTGACGAAAGGACAAGAAGCACGAGGAAGAGACGATCTGGCCGACGTCGGAGAATGGCTGACAGGTAGCTAGCTACAAACAACGACAGCGTGATAAACAGCATGTTGGCAAGGCCGAGTGGACGCCAAAAATAGACAGTTGCGAACGAGGCAACGAAGACGAGGTAGGGAAGAAATGCATACCGAAAGAAGTGACCGTAACACACGGGGCAGATAACATCGAAATCGGCATCGACAAGATCACCGGCCACACGCTCGTGCTCGCACGGAAACTTGCTGGCATTACTCATTGGACCCACATGAGTAATGGGGGTAGACTTGGGCGTAGCCACATCGCTAACAACAGGAGGCTTTGGCGGAAGCGCATTCGTGACATGAGGAGGCTTGGGCGCGGGATCTAAAGTCTTTTGTCGAAACTCCGATTCGAAGAGTATTGTGAGCCTCTGGCCGCACCTGTGCCGCCCTTCTGAGGGCCCATGGTGCTCACGTTGACGTGATAGCCATGAGCGAAAGTCATCACCGTTGGACCATCGTCCAGCTCCTGTCCAAACATGTTTGTCGTATGGCATGAACCTTGTTCCGCAGCCCGCACAGGTAGCTGTGCCAGAGGTGACGCTGAAGTGGGCGATTCGAGCAGGGTTCTGAATCGTCTCGAAATACGGCACAGGCTCCTTAGCTACGCCAGTGCCCCCACATGTTGGGCAGCCTATCACTTGTGAAGGTGTGCCACGGCATTCCGTGCAGTCTGTCTGTACTAGCGGATTAAAGTCGTTCGATTCGGTGAATAGTTCGTTCCGTACCGCCTCCTCACGAGTGGGCGCGATGGGTCTCGCCATCTGTAGAGTTCTCCTTGATCGCAACGAGCTAACCAGCGAAAGGCTGATCTTGAAGTCGATCGTCGTACCAACTGCTAATCTGCAGCCAACGGATAATCCGTATGAACGGGCCGGATTCCACTGCGACGCGGTGGCAACCCCTTGCCGCAAGTCCAAAAGCGACGTATGGTGGTCGCATGGGTGTCTCACGCTGGTGCGGTCAACGCCGAACGGACGGAAGGGCGGCCCATCGACCAATTCCGCAGCCGACCTATACTGCTAGTGTGTCAGCAAAGCTGCAAGAGATGGGAAAGGTTCGCAGCGGCCACGTGTGCCCGATGTGCGGAGATCGCGGATCTCCGGCGATCGACTAATACTAATCTTGATGGGAAGCGCTCGCTTTGAGACGCGCGGCGCGCTTGTCGGGTGATTAGCGTTGAGCGTAAAGCGGCCTCCGTTGGCTCGACCGGGCGCTTGGAAATCCCGAGGCGTGGGCTCTCCGGCCGGAAGGGCCCGGGACGGCCTTGCTCCAGCTCAAAGCTGCGCCGGCGCTACGCTAGCGAGATTGTAAGGACGCGGGACGAATTTCCGAGTCGAGTTTTCTTCCGAGCCTGACAACGATCTCCGGCAGCGCTTCAACATCAGACAACGTTGTCCGGAAGTTCACGATGCATACGCGTAGAAGATATTTGCCGTCGACCACCGCGTTCGAAACGAATGCCTCACCGCTTCGTTGGAGGCGATTGAGCAGCTCCTCGTTGAGATCGTTCAGATAAGACTCGACGGCTGCCGGATCACCGGACAAACCCAGCGGAACGAATCGAAAAGTCGTAATGCTCAGGTGCTGTGTTGCCACCTCGAGCTCCGGATGTGCGTCAACCGCCTTGTAGAGAGCCCGCGCGAGTGCGATGTCGTCACCGATCATCTTGACATAGCCATCCCGCCCAACATGACGCAGTCCGAGCCACACTTTCAGAGCGCGGAAGCCACGCGAATTCTGCAAGCCGTATTCGTGGTAGTTGATTGGCGGATCTCCCTCGGCGCCCTCGAAATTGTAGTAGACGGGATGGTGGCTGAAAGTCTCCAGCAAATGCTTGGGATCGCGGACGAGCGAACAGCCGGCTTCGAGCGGGCTGTACAACCACTTGTGTGGATCCAACGCAATCGAATCCGCGTCACGTAATGCCAATAACTCGGAGGACGCGTCAGGCAAAACTGCCGCGGGAGCACCATAGGCTCCGTCGACATGAAACCATAAATCATACTTTTTGCAGATCGCCGCAATTTCGGGCAGAGGATCAATTGCACCCGTGCTGACTGTGCCCGCTGCGCCGACTACCATGAAAGGGAGATGATTCGCCGCGCGATCGGCGACGATCTGTTTTTCAAGTGCATCGACGTCCATCTGCTGATTGCCGTTCGTGGCGATCCATCGGACGGATTGCGCGCCCATGCCGAACAGCTCGGCCGCCTTATCTATCCACGCGTGGGTTTCTTTCGAGACGTAGACGAGCAGACGCTGTTTCGCGCCGGACAACCCCTCAGCGTTAAAGTCCCACGGGACCTTCGCTTTGCGACCAGCCAGGAAGCACACAAAATTCGCCATATTGCCGCCGCTCACCAACAAGCCGCCGCAAGTCCTTGGATATCCAATCATGTCGGCGATCCACCGGATTGTCTGCGCTTCGATTTCACTTGCAACCGGTGAGAGAATCGCGGCTCCGACATTCGGGTTCACGGTCGCAGCCAAAAGATCTGCGAGCAGGCCGATGGGGGCAGCCGAGGATGTGATGTAACCCCAGAATCTCGGGTGGCCGTTGAAGAGCGAGTGGTCGAACAACAGATCCGCCGCCTGATCCAACAAGACGTCTGGCGTTGTACCGTGCTGCGGCAGGACGTCCGAGCCAAGCAGTTTGCGTATCGCCTGTGGAGATCCTCCTCTGGTCACGGGTCGCTGAGGGAGTCCATCGAGGAACTCCGCGATGTCGTCAACGAGCTGGTGGCCGAGCTTGCGAAACTCGTCGGCGCGAATTTCAAGCGGCGCCCTTCGACTCCGTAAATCAGTAGCGGAACTATCAGAGCTCATTGTCATTCTCGATTAGCGGACGTTGTGGCGACAGGCACCGTCGCGTGCCAATGTTATGTCATGAACAACGCCGCAAGAATAGCAGTCGCAATTGTCGCACTGCTGCACGTCTATTTCCTCATCCTCGAGATGTTCCTCTGGACCAAACCGGCTGGATTAAAAGCCTTCGGTCTCACGCCAGAAAGGGCCGAATCATCCAAAGTTCTCGCGGCAAACCAGGGACTCTACAACGGTTTTCTCGCTGCAGGACTGTTCTGGAGTCTGATGGCAGGCGAGCACGGAAACATGATCGCGATATTTTTTCTGTCTTGCGTTGCTGTCGCAGGGTTCTACGGCGCCGCAACGGCCGGCCGTAAGATCCTTTTCGTGCAGGCGATTCCCGGCTTGGTGGCGCTCATTCTGGTCCACCTGCATTAGGCGCGCGCGCCGTAAAATCCCCCCGCTTTTCCCGCTCGACGCGGCGTCACAAATCTTCTGCTAATTCGCTTTATGTGGATGCAGTAAAGCGCTTAATAGCAATGACTTAAAGAGCCTAAACCGCGCGCTGTACCAATTCCATTTTGACGCAAATCCGCTAGCTTTAAAGAGTACGTTTTTGTCGGACCAAGTCGTTGGTTTGCGTTGAGATTTTCGCTGTCCTGGCGAATTTCAGACGCATTCCACCCAAGCGCCGATTCCACCAGAACGGAGGATTTGTGAACCGCTTCAAAAGGTTTATGAATCCCACTCTGAGACGGAATCTCGGTCTGGCAAGCATGACCCTGCTTGCCGCCGTCTACACCGTCCCTCGTGTGGGCTCGAGTACGAAGTCGCTTCAGGCAACTCTGTTTCCAGCTGTTGTCTCCCAACCCGAGAACACGCCCGGCTGGGATCTGGCCAACCTCGACAACTCTCGCGTGGACGCGTGGGTCAGGATCTTCACGACGAACCCGAAGGTGAAGTCGCGGTTCGAAGTGTGGCTCGATAGAAAACCAACTTACGCGCCGATGATCTCCGCCAAGCTCGAAGAGCACGGCATGCCTCAGGATCTGATCTATCTCGCGATGATCGAATCAGGATTCAATCCCAAGGCGAAGTCTCCGGCCAAAGCCGGCGGGCTGTGGCAGTTCGTCAGCGAGACAGGGAAGCGCTATGGATTGACTGTGAACAAAAAGGTCGATGAGCGTAACCACCCCGACAAGGCGACTGATGCTGCGCTGTCGTACCTGTCGGACCTGTACGATCGTTTCGGCTCGTGGTACCTCGCTGCCGCCGCATACAATACCGGTGAGAATCGCGTTGGTCGAATCATGCGCGAAGTAACCGGCAGTGAAAAAGGCACGGACCAGGATTACTATCGCATCGCGAGCCGCCTGCCCAGAGAGACGCAGGACGACGTGCCGATGATAATTGCTGCAGGACGCATCTCGAAGAACCCTCAGCGTTACGGCTTCGGCGATACGGCTGTGATCAGCAACTACGGCACCAGCTCGAGCACCGCTCCCTGAAGTGATCCAATCGGAATTGTAAGAGAACGTGCGACGGCGCCGAGCGTGCCAAACTGGTGGGTGCCGTCGCCGTCGTGTCGCAGAATGCGTGTCGCTGCACGAAGACCGTATGGCCTTCCGGGGAGCCGAATTGTGGCATTCACCGAATCCGCCGAGATGCTGGCGAGGGCGATTGCAACGCGACCGTCCGACGCTCTCCACGCACTCGACAGAACCTCAGGCGCCGTTATGTGTGCTTCGATCGGACCGCCAAGGCGCGCCGCGTAGATCGATATCCGCGACAGCAGAATGTCAGTTGATGGGACATCCACGATCGGCGGGCGAAGGAAAGTCCCTGTCTGAAAAAAATCGCGCATCCCGTATCGCAGTCTTGCGAGTCGCTCCAGGTAGTCGATCTCGTTGCGTCGCTCGGCCAACTGGTTGGGAAGAAAATTCGCGATAGTGGGCTGCATGCCCCACACGAACATGCGCGCCTGCTCGAGGTAAAACTGCCGCGCATACTTTGGATCGAGGAGTGTCATCGCATTTGCCGGCCGTTTTTCCGCGGGCCACAGCTCGTCGTACGGTGGAAGCGTCAGCGAGCCGTATGTACCGTAGGTCACGGCGTACGGGTGATACGCCGCCTGGAACATCGGGATGACCTCCCAGCCCGACGCAGGGTCGGCGTAACGCTCCTGACTCACCTGAAGCGTTAGAAAAGCGTCGAGATCCGGCATCCAGCTCTCCCCGCCACCTTCGCCTGCGAAGCCAATCGGTCTGTTGCCCTTTCGTCGGCGAAGATCCTTTGCAAGCTCGCGGAATCCTTTCATCCAATAGTTGCCGCCGCCGACATCGTGGCCGTGTCCCCCGCTCCAGTCCACGAGGCTAAGCACGGCCTGGTCCATGTAGATGCCGTCAACGCCGTATTGCTGGATCACTGTGTCCGCGAGACTCGCGTATTTGTTTCGCCAGAACGGCGTGGCGATGTCCATCGTCGCGCATGGTTTCGGATCGAAGACGTTGTAGGTCTCGAGGCGCAGCTTGCCGTCCCGCTCATGCACAGCCCAGCGCTCAGCACCTTCTCTCGTCCAGCTCGGTGTGTTAACACACCAGAGGCGCTGGTTCATGTAGACGATCGCGTGCAAACCTTGGCTGTGCGCCGTCTTCACCGCAGCTGTGAAATGCGCCGCTCCCTCGCGGGGCGGCAGATAGTCCGGGAAGCTCGTGTCGTACGGTCCATTGTGCCACCAATGCCAGAACACGCTCACCGGCAGCTTCGAATCTTTCTGCAGCGCAGCAGCGGGCTCGAGCACGACTTCGGAATGGCCACGGTTCCACACCCAGATGCCGGTCTCACGCAGCCACTTGGGCGTCGTCCCCGTGCGGAGGCGACTCTCACGCACCCAGTACTGTGCGGTCCCCCATTTCCGGTAACGCTCGACTGCGCTGAACCAATCTCCGGGAACAGCTCCAACTATTGACGCGTACGACGGCGAATACCGATCCAGTGTGCCGGGGTTCGGCAGCAGATGGACCATGTCGTAGCCTGCCGTCCCACTCGCGTCAGCCCAGAGGGCAAAGCTCTTTCGATAGGCAGCGGAATCGTCGGCCGCAAAGTACAATCCGCCTCGTGTGCCGCTCGACAGAGAAATCGCCTGCATCGAGAGCGCGCCCGGATAGACGAATTCAATCCGGCGTCCCTTGCCATCCGTCCCGGCGAGAAGCTTGGCCGGATCGCGCGCCCGCTGTCCCATCCACGAAGGCACTGCGAGCTCCTCGTGCGCGCCGGAAACGACAATCTCTGTCAGTCTAGGATAGCGAACTCTATCGACCGCGACGCCCCGAATTCCTTCGACACGAATTCTCCACGACGATGTCGTATCCGCGTTCAATCGAATGGTCGCGACCACATGCAGATGTGGCGCTGCAGTTCCAGCGAACTCCGACCACGTGAGCTCGATCGCCCGCGGACCTGATGCTCGCCAGGAAAAATGCCGAGCCTGCGATGCGTTGATGGAAGACGCCGTGCTTCCCGGGGCGAGATCGAGTGACCACAAGCCGATGGAGTCCGTTTCCGCACCGGCGAGCCGGCGGCCGGTCCAATCGCGAACCGCGCGGACATGCCCGTCTGCAGCGGAAAACTCGACACGCATTGAGGAACTGCCAATCACCGGCGCGGGCGGCTGCTGTCCCGCGGTAATCCGGAGCGCGACCAACACCAGCCCCAACGAACGCCGTGGCAACATGGTTTGCCTGTGTTGCGCTACATCCCTTCCACGATGCGCTTGAACCGCGGCAGCTCCCGCAGTGAATCCAGGTCGGAGTCGTGAGCGACCCAGTCCTTCTGCCCGTAGCCCTTGTCCACCGCTTTCTCGAGGGCGTTCAGCGACTCGTCGGGATTGCCGAGCTGTGCGTACATGCATGCCATGTTGTAGAGCAACAGCGGATCGTCGGGGTTGATCTTCAGGGCTCGCTGAGCATAGTCGAGCGCTTTCGTCCCCTCTCCCAGGTTGGCGGCTGCTCCGGCGCCGATCTGGCAGGCGCGCGCATCATCGGGGTTGAGCTCCAGGCGCTCGTCGATTAGTCGAATCGACTTGCGATACATCTCCTGGCTGGCTTCCTTTTTTCCCATCCCCTGTAAGCACTGGCCCAGGAAAAAAACCGCCTGGAAATCGTCCGGCCGGAGTCCGCACGCCCTCTCGAAAAGCTTCGCGCCTTCTGCGAACTCGCCCTGCGCGACGCGCGCTCTCCCGTAGTGATAAACAGCCTCAAAAAGCTTAGGGTCGAGCTTCATCGCGAACTCGAACTCGCGCTCGGCTTCGGTGAAGCGCATGCTCAGCGAATGTACGAGCCCCGACGACAAATGCGCCTCGGCCAGATCAGGGCCGAGCTCGAGCGCCCTCCTGCTGGCGACGTTCCCCTGCGTGAGGTTCTGCTCTCGAGCGTCGCAGTTCATGTAGAGTAGCGAGCAGCTGTCCGCGAGACCGGCGTAAGCGAGCGCATATTCCGGGTCGATCTCGATGGCCCGCCTGAACATCTGACGGGCGTACTCGAGTCCGCTTCTGCTCCATTGATGAATGAACTGACGTCCACGCAGATAGTACTCGTACGCCTGGACATTTACCGCGCGGTCACGCTCGATCGCTTTCTTCTCACCTTCGCTCAGTATGACTCGCAACGCGTTGAAGATCGCCTGCGAAATCTCGTCCTGAATCGTGAAAACGTCTTCCATGTTGCGATCGAACTTCTCCGACCAGAGCTGATATCCATCAGCGACGTTGATCAGCTGTGCGCCGATGCGAAGCCTGTTCCCGATCTTGCGCACGCTGCCCTCGAGAACGGTCGACACCTTGAGCTTTCGTCCAATCTCGCCGATGTCTTCGTTCTTTCCCTTGAAGGCAAATGACGAGGTGCGCGAAGCCACGCGAAGAGACTGAATCTTCGACAGCGCGTTGATCAGCTCCTCCGCCATGCCATCGGTGAAATACTCGTTCTCCGGATCGGCGCTCATGTTCGCAAAGGGAAGCACCGCCACCGACTTTGCCGCGGAGACCAGCGGTTGTGGAATCGTGGCCGTATCGCTCGGTGTCGCGAGTATTTCGCTACCGAGGGCCTGCGCAAAGAGCATGGAGGATGCGAATCGGTCCGACGGAACCGTTGCCATCGCCCTCGTCACCGCACGCTCCACATGCTCCGGAATACTTCCGCGGATTTCGCGAAGCGACTTCGGCATTTCCGTGAATCTCTTTGTCAGAACCGCCTGTGCCGTCGGGCCGGTAAATGGCCTCTCTCCGGAAAGCATCTCGTACAAAACACAGGCGAGGCTGTACTGATCGCTTTGACCGTCGATGTTCTGCTCGCCCGACGCCTGCTCGGGACTCACGTACGCTGGGGTGCCGACCATCATCCCCGTTTGGGTAAGAGTCTCGTTGGCGGCGGAGCTGACGGCCTTCGCGATTCCGAAGTCCATGACCATCGCCTCGCCCTCGTACAGCATCACGTTCTCCGGCTTGATGTCGCGGTGAACGATCTTCTGCCGATAGGCGTAATCGAGAGCGGAAGCGATTGCCTTAGCGTGGTGAACCGCCTCGTCAACGGGAAGCTGCTTCTCGCGCTCCAGCCTTTCGCGCAGTGACTCCCCCTCGACGTACGGCATCACGTAGTAAAGAAATCCCTCGGCCTCGCCGCTGTCGTACAAAGGAAGGATGTGCGGATGATTGAGGCGCGCCGCAAGCTTGATCTCGCGAAGAAAGCGCTCCGGCCCGAGCGAAGCTGCAAGATCCGGATGGAGAACCTTCAGCGCTACGACGCGATCGTGTTTGCAGTCCTGCGCTAAATAGACGGTGGCCATCCCGCCGCGGCCGAGCTCTCGATCAATCGAGTAGGCGTCCGAGAGGGCCGTTCGTAATCGTTCGATGGGAAGCGCCAAAGCGGATTTATTCGGGTGAATTGTCAGCCCGCAAACGTGGTTTGACGCGCATGACCGCGTCAAGGCGAGCGATGAGTATCAGGACGGTGAAAAGCAAAAGCATCAGGGGTTTCCTCACCGCCATTGCGGTCATGCCCTGACTGTAAACGGCGATCGGCACCGCGAGCTTTCAAAGGCTGACACGGACACGACCTCAGACGAAGGTGCTCGATGAACGAAGGAACGATGGTAATCACTCATGAGGGCGGAAAGCGCTTCACCGCCCAGATACGCTCGCACCAGATAGTGACAGACCAGTCTGAGCGCGCTGGTGGACAAGATGCCGGGCCCTCACCTGTCGAGCTCCTCGGCGCATCGCTCGGCAGCTGCATAGCGTTATACGTTCAGCAGTTCTGCCACGCTCGCGGACTTCCCTACGAGGGGATGCAGGTCGAGGTCGAGCAGCGCGGCGAAAAGAATCCAGCGCGTGTTGGCGAGTTCGTCGTACGGGTGATCATGCCCGCTGAATTACCGGAGTATTACACTCCGATACTCGAGCGGGTCGTGAGAAGCTGTCCAGCTCACAACACTCTTACGGGCAACGCTTTGGTGAACTTCGAGATCTTGACGCCAGCTCTCGTATAGAAGAAGACCTGCGTCGATCCCGACGCATAACGAGGCAACGCCTCATTTGTAGAGCAGGTATGGCTTCACCTGCGCCGAGAACTTCCTGGCGTCGGCGTCCCATTCCCTGATCAGGGCGTCAATGGAGTTCTGCTCGACCGCGGCGCGCAGCTTGTCCGTGCCGGCGAGACGGTCGATCGAGCTGCGCCATTGAAAATCAGTTGTGTGCCGCGCGTAGATGGCGCGAAGCATTCTTATGCCGGTCTCGACCGCGCGAACCTTGTTCCGATCCGTGACGCGCACCTTGATCATCGGAATCGTCTGCTGGCTGAACTTGTAGCCGGAGTCGATTGTCTGCGTCGCGGTGTCGAAGCGAACGCCGGGCAGCCCGAGCGCGTTGAGCTCCGCCGCGATGGCGGCATTGTCGGTCATCCACGACGCGCCGATCAAGGTGAACGGATCGACGGTGCCTCGCCCCTCGGTGGCTGTGGTGCCCTCGAAGAAAACGGTACCCGGATACAGCACCTCCGCGTCGGCGCTGCGGATGTTGGGCGACGGATTCACGCGCGGAATCTTTGTCTCGTCGAACCACATCGAGCGTTTGTAGTTCTTCATCGGTACAACGTGAACTTCCGCGTCGATGAGCTTCGTGCCCGCGAGAAAGCTGAGAAGCTCGCCCGGTGTCAGGCCATAACGCAGCGCGACGGGAAACTGTCCGACGAGCGATGCAAACTTCGTATCGAGGATGTTGCCCTCGTACCTGTCGGCGCGAATCGGGTCTGGCCGGTCGAGAACGACGACGGGGATTTTCGCGACGGCAGCCGTGTTGGCCATGGTCCACTGAAACGTGTAGACGCGCGCGCCAACGTCCTGAATATCGTAGACCAGGACGTCGATCCCCTTGAGCATTTCCGGTACTGACATCTCCTGTTTGCCGTAAAGCGAAAAGACCGGGAGACCCGTCGCCGAATCAACGGTCTGTCCGATCTTCGCACCCGCCCTCTCAGTGCCCCGAATGCCATGCTCGGCAGCGTAGAGCGCGACGAGCTTGACGCCCGGGGTCTTGAACAGAAGATCGATCGTGCTGGTCCCTTTGCGATCACGACCGGAGTGATTCGTCAGCAGTCCGACTCGCTTGCCTCGAATGAGGCTCAGCGAGTCGGTGAGAAGCACCTCGACGCCAGGAACTACGCCTGCAGACGTCTGAGCTGCTACAGCGGCCGGAGCGGCGAGGAACGCGCAGCCGAATGCGATGAAGAGCTTGCTGCAAGGCATGTTCACGTTTGTGTCCTGGGAGGCATGTAATTCGGGCGATCGTAGGCAACGACAAAACCGGTGTGCATCATGTTATGGAAAGAAGGGTTCGGCTTGTCCGGCGAATCCTTTCCTGTCTCCGTGACAAACCATTCGCAGCCGAGCTCCGCTCCATCGACCAGGCGACGCGACATGATTGCTCCCTGTGCGCCCCGACGGCGATAGGCGGTGAGCGTCGCAGCTACTCCCAGCCAACCGACTTTGTTATTGACAAACAGCGCTCCGACGGCTGCCGGCGTGTCGTCGTCCCAGGCCATGTAATGATGCCAGCCCGGTCTCCCGACAGTCGCTGCCATCAGTGGTATCAGGGCGCTCGGTAAGCCGAATCCGGCGCATGCGACCGCGCCAAATAAATCAGCCTGCGAATGATCAACGGGGTCGATTCGCAAATCGGTCGGGATCGACTCCACGGGTTCAGAAGACCGATAGACCTTCGTCCAGTAGTCTCTGATGTGGAGATCAGATCTTTCCATCATGTCCGGCAGCGACGATGGGGCGGCTTCGGGACTCAGCTGAATGCCGTACTTCTCGACCCCGCTCGCTCTGAAGCGCTCGACGAGAGACTCGACGACACCCTGTGACGCGGGAGCGCGAAGTCCCAATCCGATAGCCCGGTTGAACAGGAGGACATCGAGGCTCGGTGCGAAAAAGGCAACGCACTCCTCGGATTCTTCGACCTCCAACGCGTACGTGCGAGGCGCCGCCCGGAACATGTCGGCGAAGGCAGCCGCTTCTGTGAACTCGACCAGCCGCGCCAGTTCGGGCGGTGTCAGATGGCTCAACAACATCGCACGTGCATTTGTGGCAACGCTGCCCTTGCTTTGTTCACCATCCGTAACGACAGGCGCGGCAGGGCGGAATGGAGGTCATTGTCCCTCGATGCGTTAGTGTGACTGACGTTCGACGATTACCAGTACCAGCTGGCGAGTCGAGGATGTACGTGCGGCGCTGCGTGCGCTTCTCCGTAGCCAATCGCGCGTCGAGCACGACGGCGCTCCCGTCTGTTGAGCGTGTTGCGGTACCAATGTGGCGGGACAGGGGGCCACGTTGAACAGCCGGGCCGATAATCGGTGTGACTCTTCCGCCAGCGCGTGATCCGGCCGCCGGGCCGTGTTATCCATTTTTTTGCGGCCATGCCGTTCTCCAGTAGGATGAATCACTGGAACGGCGGCTCCGGATCGAAGGGGATTTGCATCAGGTTGGACTCCATTCGCCTAAAACTACATCAGAGGTCCAGACAACTTAGAACGAGAAGTCCAGACAACGTAGAACCCCACAGGTGCCAGAAGCCAGAGGGCATATCAGCTGCGACCGAAACAACGCACATGAACGAAGAATTCTTCGCTCTCAGAGGTAGCTGAGCCAGGCCTCGCTCCTCCGCTCCCTGACGCCCGCGAACCACCGGCAGAGCGGATACATCGCGAAGACGACAGCCGCCCAAACAAGATAGACGACAAACAGTGAGTACCCCCAACCCGGTGGCGGGCTGAACGGATAGTGTCCGAGATCCGGTGACTCGAACATCCAATGCGCTGATCCATACCGCAGGTAGCAGGTCACGACCGCGAGCACGTGTATCAATGCGAAGTGCAGCACGTAGTAGAACAAGGGCACCTTCCCAATCACGAGCGCAGGCCGAAGAGCTCGCGGCGTCCCACCGTCCACAGCCCGGAGAAAGATCAGTGCCGGCCCGAGCGTCATCAGCAGGAACAACAGCGATGGCGGATACTTTGTCGTGTTCAGGAACGAGAGCACGGTGAACAATACGGTCTTCTGCGGCGTCCAATGCGCTGCATCACCGTACAAATTGATGCCGCGAATCACCACAAACGCCAAGGTCAAGGCGACGCCCAGCCGCAGGAGAAACGCGCGACGACGGTCGGCATCCCGTCGATACACCTGCCCGAGGCTGTATCCAACGGCGGTAACGCCGATCCAGGGAATGAGCGGATAAGCCGCAAACACGACGTGCTCCGGCGTGTTCAAAACGAAGCCCGGGGAATGCAGGATGGACCAGAGGGGATTCGCCGACTTCACAGAGTCGAACAGGTTGTGGCCCGCGATCAAGACGATGCCGAAAGCAGTCGCAACCAACGTCGGCAGCCGAACCAGCACCGAGAGCGTGATCATCGCCCAGCCGAGCGCCCAGAGGACGATCAGCATGGTGACGCGATAGTCGAAATTGAACTGATAGGAGAAGCACCGAAGTACCACGAGCTCCAGAAAAATCAGCCACAGCCCGCGTGTGAGGAGGAATCGCGACAGCTCGGCCGGCGACTTCCGCCGCAGCGAGAGATACGACCCCGTGCCGGTGAGCAGGAAGAACACCGGCGCGCAGAAGTGCGTGATCCAACGAGTGAAAAACAATGCTGCCGAAGCGTGGGCCAGATCAGTGGGATTCTGCCCCGGGATGCCAAAAAAGTCCCGGGTGTGATCGAGCGCCATGATGATCATGATCACGCCGCGAACGACGTCGATCGATTCAAGGCGCACGCGAGTCGAGACGGTCCTGGCCAGAGGAGCAGGTGCGCTAACCGCTTCAAGGCCTGACAGTCGATCGCGAACCGGTTCAGCCATCGAGCTGGCGGTAGGGGATCTCAACAAAGGGAGGAAGTCCCGCAGCCTCAATCACGCGCAGGAGTCCCTCCCGTTCATGAAACTCGATGCCGTCGCGATCGAGGACAACGGTCTTTGGCTGTCCCTCGGCCAATCGACGGAACTCGGTGTCGATCAGACGAAAACGGCGGACCATGTTCTCGACCTGCTCGAATGATCGGTTACGCTGCCGGATATGCTTATCTATAGTATCGCTGCTCGAGGTCAGCACGATGGTGCAGTCGGGGTTCCAGTTATCGCCGATCCTGACAGTATCACGAAGCGCGGCGTGGTACTCGGCAGGATATTCAACGATGTGTGCTTCGAGCGTGATGCGGGCGCCTTCGATGAAGATGATCCGGTCCGGTAGATCGTGCTGCGCCGCGTCGCGATAATTCGCTTCGTAGAGCTCGCCGAAGTACAACGTGACGCCAATGGGATTGAGGCCCGCCTCGATGTCCATCAGCACGCGCGGGTCCCACACGCCTTTCTCCCCCTCTCCGTAAGACCCATGATGGTAGAGATCCCCGAGCTGGCGGACGAGCGTGCTCTTTCCGACTCCCGGCCCTCCGACGATCGCGACGCGCAAGCTGCTTCCTCCTCGGGCCTGTTGAACGCTGCTGAGCCGCAGATTACCGTGTGACGTCGGGAACTGGAAGACCTGTTGAGTCAAGATACCGTAAGAACGTCAACATCGACTTCCGTCGGTTCTCCGGGCCAGGCTGGCGTTCGGCCGTGATGGGAACTCGTCGTAGCCACGCATCCCCGCCTTTGCCACAGAGCCATCTGAGGTATTCCGTCAAGGGTTATTCTGTCGCAGAGAGGTTGCTTTCGAGTGAGAGCCGGCTCGTGAGTGGAGTGTTGTGTCGAAGGAGCGATTGCGTGTAGCGTGCTTCGTCATAGGGGGTGCGCTCCTGCCAGCAGCGCCAGATAATGCGGATCCATTTGAAGGCGAGCGCGCGCACCGCAGCGTGATGACCTTTGCCGCGGGACCTCTGGAGCGCATAGTAGGCGCGCGCCCAGGCTGAGCGCCGGATGGACTGGTTCGCGAACTCGTGCAAGGTTTGCCGCACGAAGGTCGGCGCTGCCCAGCGCCAGTGGACGTAGCGGCTGTTTCCACTGCGCTCCATGACCGGCGCAATTCCGGAGAACTGCTGGACATCGGCCGCCCGTCGAAAGCGCTCACGATCCGTGCCGAAGACCACGAGCAGCCGGGGAGCAAGGGCGGCGCCGCTCCCCGGCAAGGCGTTAAAAAGATCGGCGTCAGCATGGGCGGCGAAGCGCCGTTTGATCTCGCTGTCGAAGCGCTCGATACTGACGGCCAGCGTCCTGAGCTGCTGGGCCAGCATCTGCACCAGGAGAGCATTCGTCTCGACGATCGCCGGATCCCGCGTCAGCGGCGTCGCCTGCCGAATCTCCTCGAGGCGTTGCTCGATTATCGCGGGCCGCCGACAATTGTGAGTGGTGTAAAACTTCCGGAGCGTCCTCGCTCGCACCCTCTGCACCGCTTCCAGCGTTGGCCACGCCAGCAGGAAATCGCAGGCGAGATCGCTGGCCAGATCGTCGCCTGCCCATGACAAGGCTTGCGGGAAGTACTCCTTGAGCGCGGCGACGAGCTGCTGGGTGAGCTTCGTCCGCAGGTCGACCGTCTTGCGACGACTCTCCACCAGTCGCCGCAGCGCTCGCGTCTCGACGTCCTCCGGTACCCAGGGGCGGAGCCGGTCGCGATGCTTCACCAACAGTTCGCGCAACAAATCGGCATCGGGTACATCATCCTTCGCCCCACTTGGGGCAAAGGTCTCGCGAAAGCGTTTCAGGCTCCGCGGATTGACTGGGTAGAGCACCACACAGTCGTGGTCGAGCAACGCGTGGATCAACGGCCCACGCGAGGTTTCCACCGCGACGCCAATCGGCCGATTCGCGAAGCGCGCGCGAAGGGTGGCCATCCACGTGCCGATCGCTTCCGGTGTGTGGGGCAGGCGCTGCCGCTCTACGCGCGTCATCCCACTCTCCTGCAACGCAACATCATGATGCTGATCGGCCCAGTCGATCCCGATCACGGCCGCCAGCGGTATCAGCTCAGCCACGCGTCCTCCCCTTTGAGGTGGTCATAGACAAACGACCCGCATGAACACGCCGGCTTCGGTTCAGCGAAAGTCTTATAGACGAGACCTTGCGACTTGACAGGTCGGCATCTGAGGATTCGTTTGGAACCGAAGCGCACCACCCAGTTCGAAGGGCTCTGTGGACTCGTCTTCTCGGCGTAGGGACACAGGAATTCGTAACTGGGTGGTGCGTGTTCATTCCCGATATGACGCGCGACCGCCTCACCCTCAAGTTCCCAACAGTCCTCTGACCGATCTGGCGGGACGGAGTCAAGCTGAGTGCGGAGCCACTATAAGACACAGGGACACAGAGCCGCCTCTAACACGTGGCTCGACGAACGGCATTGTACCGGCTGCAAGCTTCTTCTTTTCTTGTTCTTGTACTACAACTGCGCAGAGGAACCATGACAGGAGCTACGGCAAGCGAGCAGGACCCACTTCGCGCGCGCGTGGTTGTCGTTCAAAACAACAAAAAGAAGACCTTTCCTGCGAAGGGATTGTAGGAAGGTGAGCCTGACCCTCGGTGCCCCTGTGTCTCCGTGGCAACGGCGGGGATGCCTGGCCACGACGAGGTCATATCGCGTCCGAACGCCAGCCTAGTCGGGAGCGGCCGGGGAGAGCTCCCAAAGCACATTCACGATCTGCCACCGCCCCTGCGCTCGGACAAGATGCATGTAGTCGATCCAACCGCTCATCGTGCCTCGCGCACTGGCCGCATTGCCGTAGATGTCGAGAATCATCACATCGCGCTTGCGCTCCGACTCTGGCGTGTCCTTGCCGCCACCACGAGCGGTCCCGCGAACCAGCGACATCGCACTCATCTGATCGATGCGTCCGTTGTCAGTGCGCAGAATGCGCTTCGCCAGCTCCGGGTGAATCGCTCGACCCATCCGATCGGCGTCACCGTTATACCACCCTTCGATGTAGTCCATCGCCGCGGCGCGAATGCCGGCGCTATCCACCGCCGTACCGTGAAGCGGAACGCGCTCCATCACCTGCCAGGAACCAGCCGTGTAATGCGTGATCCTTCCTGCCGAGTCCTCGCGAAAGCCGAATCTTCGCTTTCCATCCATGCTGCGGAAAAATCTCGGGCTCACCTCCACCCATCGCGTTCCATACATGGTCAGGGTGCCGTCGTCGTTCGCGACGATGTCGGCCTCAGTAACCTGCCGCGGATTCGGGCAGGTGTGACACACTATGTTCGCCCTGTAATGTCCCGCGTAACGTCTGGCCGACTCGGCCGCCCTGGCAACTGTTGCGTACATCGACTTTGGCGGAACGACTGGGTTTGGGTCGGGCAGGAAGCGATCGACGAATCCCCGAGTCACGGTGTATCGGAGGTCCGCTCCCTCGCGGTGGCCAGCGACGAAAATTCCCACTCCCCGCGAGGGGAACAGTGTCATGAGCGAAGAGAATCCCGCGACATCGCCGCCATGCTGCACACCCTGCTCGCCATTCATCGTCACCTGTTGCCAGCCGAGTCCGTAACCGGGCACGAGTGGGTGCATGGTGACCTGCTGCCGCTGCATCTCGGCGAGCATCTTCCGGCTCAACACGACTGTGTCTCCGCCAAGCTGCGCGATCATGAACCGAGCCATGTCGCTGGCCGTGCTGTTTACCGATGAGGCCGGCGTCGTGTGATACCATTCCCACGGTGCCTTCACAGGCTTGCCGTTCTCGACATCATAGGGTGTCGCGACCAGGTGTTGATCAGCCGCAGGCACTGTGATGGACGTGTGTCGCATACCAAGTGGAAGCCACACGTTGCGCGTCAAGTAGTCCTCGAAGTGCTGGCCGGAAACGTCTTCTACGAGTAGACCGGCGACGGTCATACCGTACGTCGAGTACGCGGTTGCGACGCCTGGAGGCGCGTACCGCACGAGTCTCGTCTTGAGAAAGTCCCGAAGCGGCAGCAGGTCTTCGCGACGGTCCGCCTGAGTGCCCGGCCGGATCTCGTCGAGCGCAGCGGTGTGTGTCAGCAGATTGAACACCGTGACCGGAGCCGGATACGTAGCCGGAATCTTGAGGTTCTTCAGGTACCGATTCACGTCAGCGTCGAGGCGAATTCGTCCCCTGTCCGCGAGCTGCGCCACTGCTACGGCTGTCATCACTTTGCTTGTAGATCCGATCCGCACGATGGTGGAATCCGGCGACATACTGCGCCGGCTCTCGAGGTCGGCGAAGCCGTAGCCACGCTCGAATATTGTTCGTCCCCCGCTCACTACCGACACCACCGCCCCGGGGATCTGCTCAGCCTTCATCGCCGCGGGAACCACTGAATCCAGGAGTGCGCTCAACGCGGCGGCGTCAATCGGCGTCGGAGTCGGTGCGCGCTGCGCGGATGCTGCCTGTCCCGGGAAGGGAAGAAGAACGGAGACTATAATCGCTCGTATTATCATGAGAACGAACGTGCGCCTCGTCATGGCCGTTGTTCAATTGCGATGTGACAAACTGGATTCGCGGTGGGATGACCGGCGCCTTCGAGCGAAGCGACGATTATTTCAGAATCGCGCGGAGCCTCGACCCATGCGTGCGGCTGGAGGTGAGTCTTGCTCCGTCGCGCATCGTCACCAGATACTCTCCGTGCGAATGCGGCTCGATGACAGCCACACGGTCGACATTGATTATCGTTGACCGCTGGATGCGCACGAACGTCCGCGGGTCCAGTCTCGACTCGATCGACTTGAGCGTCTCGCGCACAAGATGTGATTTGGTGCCTGTATGGAGCCTGGCGTAATTGCCATCGCCTTCGATCCATTCGATGTCCGCTGACCGAACGAAGTAAATCTTCGAGCCCATGCGGACGACGAAGCGTTGCTCCGAACGAGAACGGTCGGCCGCAGCGACGTCGTGCTCCCTCCGTAAGTGACGCACCTGCTCGACGAGCTCAGCAATCGCCGAGGCATTTTCGGAGCCGCGCGCGGGCACGCGGCCGCGTGCCTTTCGCATTGCTTCTGAGAAGCGCGCGCGATCGAACGGCTTGAGCAGGTAGTCAGTGGCGCTCACGTCGAACGCCCGAAGCGCATATGCGTCGTACGCAGTTACAAAGACGATTACCGGAAGACGCCCGTCCTCGAGCAAACCGTTCAAGGCGTCGATTACGCCGAAGCCGTCCATGCCCGGCATCTGGACGTCGAGGAATACAATGTCGGGAGGATTGTCTACCATGCCGCGCACCGCGGCCTCGCCGTCTTCGTACTCGCTGGCGACGGCCACATCGGTTTCCGCTTCGAGCAGCGCTCTCAGACGCTCGCGCGCGAGCGGCTCGTCGTCGACGATCGCTACTTTGAGCGTCGCCGGCTCAGCCATTCGCGGAGACGAACGGGATCGTCAGCGCTACGAGCAACCCTCCAGTCGCTGGCTGACTCAACTCGAGATGGTAATCGTCGCCGAAACGCGTCTGGAGGCGAGCGCGAGTGTTCGAAAGCCCGATCCCCTCGCGAGGGAACGCGTTTCCCGAGAGCTGCTCGGTCTGGCTCGCTTTGCCGACGCCACCGTCGTCTGCGACCGTAATGCGAAGGCGGTCATCGCGCTTTTGAGCTTCGATCGAGATTCGACCGGGGCCGGGCCGATTGCCAATGCCGTGCTGCATGGCATTCTCCACAAGCGGCTGAAGAATGAACCGTGGCACGCGTCCGCCGGCTGCATCCGGTGGAACGTCGATCTCCACCGTGAGTCGATCACCGAACCTCATGCGCATGATGTCAACGTAAGAGTCGAGAACCTGTAGCTCTTCAGCGAGTGAATGCTCGGGTCGACCGCGACCGTCGAGGCTGTTGCGGAGAAGATCGCCGAGTCTCGCGAGCATCGTGTCGGCCGCATCGACGTCGCGGTGCATCAGGGTCGAAACGGAATGCAGAGTGTTAAACAGGAAATGCGGTTGCAGCTGCGCCGTGAGTGCTTCGAGACGTGCGTCAGCCAGCAGCGTCTCGAGTTGCGCTGCCTGTTGCGCGCGTTGACGGCCTCTCCTGTCGAGCTCGATTGCGTGAACCACTCCCACGATCGCAGCGAACGCCATCGTCTCGCTGATGAAGTTCTGATAGAGAATCGCGTCGAACGCGCGATCCCTGAAGCCGGGCGCCAGGCGATGCACTATCGACACATACAACAGGTACTTCACGGGCACGCAGGCCATGATGACGGCAAGGTTCACCGGCACGCCTCTTCGCCAACTCTGCCGATCTATGGGAAACCTTCGCGCCAGCCAGAAGAAGAGCGGCGTGAAAACGCCGCACGTGTACCAGTCGGCGAGCCGGTCGATGAGGACGAACGCCCACGGCGTTGGGCGGCCTTCGCGGGCGTAGAAGATGGCGGACTGCATCGCGGACAGGAGGCCGAGCAACGTCCAGAGGCCGATGCCGAGCAACCACGGGGCGGACTTCCGAAGCCCGCGCGTCCACGAGAGATCGAGTGTCTCGGGTCGGTGCAGCCTGATGGCTGGGAAGCTCATCCCTCAATCTCGCACCGGCTGGAGAGTTCGGAAGTAAGCGTCGTCCCGCGATAGGTCCACTCTATCCCTCTGCGAACCCTCCGGGCCGGACTGCCGTTCGGACGTGCGATAGAGGGAATTGCTCTTCGGCATCCGTGCCCTTGCCACAGAGACACAGCGACACAGAGCGGCTATCTCTCTTGCCGCGACGAACAGCATCGTTGGAACTGCAAGCTTCTCTTTTTTGTTTTCTTGAACAGCACTGCGGAACGACGCGCTTCCAAGCGAGTGCTGTTCCCCTAGAAATTTTGAGTTGCAGTTCCTGGATGGTGTTCGTCGCGGCGAGAGAGATAGCCGGCTCTGTGTCGCTGTGTCTCCGTGGCAAGGGCACGGATGCGGATGAGAATGGCCCTCTAACGCACGTCCGAACGGCAGTCAGGCCCGGAGAGCTACCTACCGATCCACCAAGTCCCCTTGACGACGAAGACGTTCTGCGGCTGAACGTTCCACAGAGCATCGAAGTCTCGTGAGAAATCGAACTCGCCGGACGGAATCGACCCGAATCTGCTCTGCTGCCAGACAAAAAAGAGCGTCGAGCCCGGACGGTACTCCCACCGCAGAACCGCATTGCCGCGCAACGATCTCTGATTGAAGTCGCGGTCCCTGAAGCTAAATGCAGTCGCGGGACCGGCTGCGTCCGGATCGACAGTCAGTTGGCCAGTCGTTGCGACACGCGAGATCGTCCCCGCATCGGTTCCATAAATCCTGAACTTGAACTCACGCGGTCGCGCAAACTCCTTGTAGTCCTTGAAATCACCCGCTGCGAGAAGCGGCTGCGCAAAGAGCTGCAACGAGAGAGTCGGCGTGAACGTCCAGTCGACGCGCGTCACCATCGCAAGAGTTTTCTGGTCCAGCGTCGCGAATACGTAGCGACCGCCGTAGGTAGCAGTTGCCGTGGGATCGGTGACACTCGTCACGAACTGCGCGAGGGCGTGCGTCTGCTGGAACGTTGGCTGGAGCGACACGCGTAGAGCGGTCGAAGGGCGGACAGTGACGCTCGGATTGAAAGTAAAGCCGCGCCCACCGGCCGCGTTCCATGAACGCGACGTGAACAGATCAAACTGATATCGCTTGCGACGGTCCGTCGTGATCTCTGCCTGAACACCGTATCCAGTCGTCAGACCGGCGACTGGTCCGCCGCGGGTCAGGCCCGGATCGAGAACGGGAGGCCGCCAGTCAAAGCGCAGGAAATAATTCCAGAAGTTCGGAAGCTCAGCGACCGTTATGGCGCCAACGCCGTTGAAAGTCATGTTCCCGTCAAAGTCCCATGATGGATTCCAGAACAGAAACTCACCCCAGTTGCGGAAATGCTTCGTTGGCGTTCTCTGGTGGTACTCGATGATCGGCGTCACTGAGCGCATGTCAGTCGAGCCAAGAAATCCCGATTCGTTGATCTCGAAGCTCGGGTTGTACTCCTGATAGCTCACGCTTCCCGTCCAGTGCAGACCAGAAAGCTTGGCGAGCGTCATCTCGCCCACGTACCCGGTGAGCGATGTTTTTGTCGGATCTCGCCGGAAATTCTTCTTGTCCGGACGCTGGAAGTAGCGCGCCGGTGAAGTTTGAAGCGCATCGATCGCTTCTGCGCTGCCGAGGTTCTGACTGACGGCCACTGCGCCATCGAATGCCCATGTTTGATTCGACCAGGCATGGTTCCAGTCAATGCCGCCAACGTATGCCGCGCGGCGGAAGAGCGGCTCCAGCGATGGATCGGTCAGATCTCTGTTCACGGCTGTCAGGCCTGCACCGACGGACGTGTTCCCCTCACGGAGGTCGCGTTTCACCCGCCCGACGAAGTAGTTCGCAAGCGGCTCGACGACTGCTGACTCGTCAGTCCCGTTGACATCGCGTATCCGGGCGGATTCCTCCATCGTGACCGCGTCCAATACGCCTAGCGACCAGCCGCCTCGACTGCGACCCGTCAGCTTTGTGGCGGCGGCAATTGTCGTCTCGAGCGGAGAGTCAACGAACGCGACGTTCGAGCCTCCGATGAACCGCTGCGGCTGGCGTCCGATGCGGCGCGGATGGAAGAACGTGTATCCGTTGGAAGTATTGTCGGACCGCATGTCGCCGAACCTGAAGATGTTCGAGCCCTCGACGAAGAATGGCCTCCGCTCCGGAAAGAACGTCTCAAACGCGCTGAGATTGACGACCGCAGGATCCACTTCGACCTGCCCGAAGTCGGGATTGAAAGTCGCGTCGAGCGTGAGATTGCTCGTAAGGCCGATTTTCATGTCGAGGCCCGCGCCGGGCGCAAGATTGTTCTTCTTCAGGAAAGGATCGTTGGCAGCGACCTGAGGATTCTCGGTCTTCCCGAGGACATACGGCACGAGCTCGATTCTCCGAGCCGATGGCAGCCTGCCGAGGCCCGTCAAGTGTCCGTAGCGATTTATTCCCTGCTGCTGTGTCTTTGGAGTGAACGCGAAATAGGCGACCTCGGCCTTGCGGGAAATTTTGCGCCCGAGCTGCAGACCCCACACCTGCTCGCTGACATTGCGGTTGTACCGAAGCTGCGACAGCGGGATGCGGAACTCGGCAGTCCAGCCGAGTGAGTCAATAGACGTCGCGCCGTCCCATACGGCGTCCCAGGAGTTGTCAGTATTGCCATTCTGCGCGACAGTTGCGTCACGCCGGGCGCCTCCCGCGGACAGCCTGAAGATCACCGCGCTCAGGTGATCGTGATAGCTGTCGAACGTCACCTCGACGAGATCACCTTCGATCGATTCGTCGCGCCGCGCGAGCTGGGACTGGATGAGACGAGGCTCGCGGTCATAGAGTCGCATCCCGACGTAGACCGCATCGTCATCAACGAGGATTCTGGCTTCGGTACGCTCGGACACAGGCTGACCTTCGTTGGGGTCGAACTGGCGAAAATCGGTGACCGGTGTGGCGGCCTGCCACGCGGCTTCATCCATGTGGCCGTCGATGGAAATCGGGCCGTTTCGGCGGGCCGCGGTGGCGACGGGCGACTGGTCGTGAGGCCGAACCGCGGTCGCGGCGGCCGCGGGGTTCGCTTGCGCGACAAGGCGCGGTGGCGTGGCTGTGACGGCCGTGGTTACGAGGGCAGCAACGAACGCAGACGATACTCGATTCATAGGCAGGACCGGAGGGGAAAGCGGCAGCGACGATCGGGAGTTGGACAGCCGATCGGGTCAACAACGTTTGAATGGTGGCCGCGCCGGCTCAGCTATGGTGAAAATTCAGCATGACGCCACTGGAGTGTCAAGTCTGACGACTGAACGAGCAACGAGGAGGTGGACGCTCGCGGCCCCTTGCTGCAGCTCCGTTTCTTGCTACGCAGTAGCGACAGAGGCGCGTGCGGCGAACCACATCGTAAACACCGCACCGCCCCCGTCCCCGTCCGAAACAGTCACATCGCCACCCAGCAACCTCGCAATACGCCGGCTGATCGCGAGCCCGAGTCCATTTCCGTTCGCACCATTCCCGTCGTGCTTGTGCCGGACGCGAAAGAATTCCTCGAACACTTTCTCATGCAGCTCGGGAGGAATTCCGGATCCCGTATCCCGAACCTCGACGCCTATCGCTTCGCCGAGCCCGGGTCGCCGAGCATGAACGACGCTCACGCGGACGTGACCGCCGGAGGGAGTGTACTTGATCGCGTTGGACACGAGATTCGCGAGGACCTGTCGAACGCGCAGCGGATCGGTCACGATAGGTGTCGGAGCGGCCATTACGGTGATGTCGACACCGCGCTCGCGCGCCATGCCCTGATGATCCGCGACCACCTCATCCACAATCCCTGCAAGATCGGATATGCCGTATTCGATCTGAAGGTCGCCGTCGGTACGCGCCAGCTCGAGAAGGTCTGCAATCGTCTGCACCGACGTCTTCACGAGACGATGAATGCGGCGTACCATCTCGAGTTGTCGCTCAGGTAAGGGTCCGACTACACCGTCCTCGAGGAGCTCCGCGTAACCCGCCGCAGCGCCCAGGGGATTCTTGACATCATGTGTCACGCCGCGCAGCAACGCCGCTCGCGCCTCGGATGCTCGAATCACCTGTGCTCGCTCCTCCTCGGCGACGCGTGCCAGCCGGAGTGTACGTCGGCCGGCCCACATCACGATGCCAATTGCGATGAGAGCGATCGGTGAAAGGATTGCCGGGGTGACGACATCGATTCGCTCGAGACGGCGCACCTCGACACGACGCGCCGCCGACATTTTCGTGAGAAGTGAATCGAGCCGTTCCGCCGAGGCGAGCAGCTCCAGTCCCTGTTTTGGGGTGGGAGCGGTGCCGTCGTGCGTCGAAGCGTCCCATGCGTTGAGACGACTGCTCAAATCATTGTAGCGAGCAACCGCTTCGGGACCGATTTCGTATACAGCGTCGCGGAGCTCGGCGTTATCGGCGTCGAGCTTTGCACGCGATGCGAACGCCGGAATGTCTCCCGGGGAAATCGCACTGTTGCGCACGAGGAGCTGGCTGGCGAACGACGCTTCGAGATCGTTGACCACCACGCGTGCCGACTCACTGGCGAGGCCGAGCTCGCTCCGAACTTTGCCGATGCGTCTGTCGACGATCGCCGGGACGACCAGCAGGAGCACCAGCGCGAGAACGGCAAACGCCGAGGGCATCCACCATCGATGCGTGAGGATTGGCGCAGGCGCGTGACCAAAGGTCGCGCTGTCGGACTTGTCGTTGGGCGATGCGAGCATGTTGCCTGGACGAACCGGAATACACTGGATACGTCCGGGACAACGCCCGTGTTGGCGGCACCGCTAAAGCGGCGGCATCGGCGTTACAGAGCTAAGCGATTCGCGAGCTTCGAATCACCACTTCGTTACGCGATGGTGTTTGCAGTGCGACGGATTTGACTACTTATCGCGACAGACTGGCGGAAGCCACTGGACCGCCTCCGGCTTCATGCAAATCTTCACGGCGCAGGGATTCGCGACGTTCTGGGAGCCATACTGCTCGGCCCAACTGTGGCAGATCTGTCCTCTCGGACAACAGATCTTGCTGTCACCACATTTCGGCGCGCCACCAGGACACTCGTCGCAGCAATCGCACGCGCCGGCCTGACCCGCCTTGTAGGCGTCGACGCCGCCATCCTTGACCGCAACGTAGAAAGTGGTCGCTGCGTACTTGCAGTCGCTGAGCAGAAGGGTGTCGAACATTCCCGACCCTGGATACTCGTTGTTACAGATGACATTCATGTCCACGAGGAACTGATAGTCGGTGTCTTCCTTGGTCCTGTTGCAGGTGCTGTAGCCGACGTCGTGCGTATTACACGCCGGCTGGAAGTTGGCGAGATAAAGCGGAGTATTCGGGACCGCGTTAATTCCCGTTCCGAACACTCCACCTTCCGGACCGCACCCATTGCACCCGGCAGTGTACTTCAGCTTCGGTATGGTCTTCTGGCAATCGGCGCGGTAGAAAGTCCTGGTGCCGTCGCACGTCACTGGTGGCCCGGAGGGCTTGACCCCGCCACAGTCCAGGGCGCGGGGCCGGTTGCGGCGCGGGCTCATTCCGAGCGCCGGCCGAGGAGATAATCCCAGTACTGCCATTGCTGCGCTCGCGCCCAGCAACCTGACTGCCTCCCGGCGTGGCATGCCACCCGCCATATCCCGCGCAAGCCGATCCAACAAGCTGATTGTCATCCTAGAGTGGCCATGGGATGCCAAGTGCAGCTCCGGCTTTGACACTGGTGACCCTTGCCTGTTTCACGAGCTGGATGCTCTCCTCGCGAAGGTGCGTTGCCGAGGAAGGATCGCGGGCGGCGTATGCCTGCTGGAGCTTTTCGAGGGACTGATCGGCCTGGAGGAGCGTGAGCGCGGTGAGCTCTCGCGCGGTGGCAGCTGCGGGCGTGCCGCCGGTCACAGCGAGGACATCGGTGCGCACGCCCTGGAGGTGCTCCCTCATATGCGCGATCGCTCCAGCCGGATCAGGAAAAGGCTGGCCCATGGGCGGCGGCTGCTTCGGGTACGCCGCTGCAAACTCCTTCTGGTCGTCACGGAATAGCGGCACAGCATACGTCAACAGCTCGATGATCTTATCGATGACCGGATCAGTGGCCGTATGCAGATCAGTCTGCATTCAAGCAAGCTCCCTGGTTGCCGCCGGGATCGCACACGCTAGGCGCACGTGGTTGTACCGATACAAGACTGACCTTTCGGACAGCACGTTAGGTTCGCTCCCTTGCCACAAATCTTATCCGGATCACAGCAAAAGCCCTGCACTCCAGTTCCGACCAGGAACTTTCCTTCAAGCGAGACCTGACTCGGGTCGCAGCATGCGGTGATGTTGGGGCTGCCAACCTCAGCCGGCACTTGGCGATCCGGCGGACAGCAAACCCACGGCGACGATGCGGTGAAGGCACCCATGCCGGCCGGAAGCTGCTTCACGCATTTGTTCGGCTTCGCGCAGCACATGCGCTTCTGTGCACCATCCGGCCCGACTCCGCAGCACGACTCCAGGTCTTTCTTGCAACAGCGTCCCTCACTCGTTGGATCGCCCGGCTCGCGGCAGCAGAATGTCGTGGCGGCGTCGCAACAGATTCCATTTCCGCCGCACTTGGCGCAGCAGATCCCATCCCTGCATTGCTGGTCTGCCGTGCAGCACGCTACGCCCTTTGCGCCGACGCAGGCTTTCTGCCCGTTTTTGCAGCAGACTGCACGAGGCTGGGATGCACAGAACTCTCCGCGCTTGCAGCACGCTGTACCGCATTTCTGCTCATCCTGCGTGCAGCCACCGCATTTCGCATTCGGATTGAACTTACCGGGACACGTGGTGCCTCGGGGGCAGATCCACGACATGCGATCCATCGGCGGAGGGGAGCCGTTGGCTCCAACGCAGCAGACCTCTCTCGTGGCATCGTAGCACCCGGCCATGTGCCTGGAGTTATATGGTCCCATTGTGACGCAGCACGCTTTCAGCTGAAACTGCGCACAGGGATCGGGGTCAGGCGGACATGGCGTAGGTTGGCCGGTGTATCCCGCCACCGGTGCCGGCCTCAGCATGCGGAACGCGCCCATCGCGAGGGTCGCTCCGATAGCTCGGAGCGCCTGACGGCGTGGCATCGGCGTCGCAACAGTGCGAGCGAGATCGTCTAAGAGATTTTTTTTCAGCGCGAAGCACTCGTAGCGGGAAGCACTTCACTATCGGCGTGACCGCGGCCGCGGCCGCGACCACCTGCCAATGCGAATACAGCTTCCGCACCCGCGCCGAGCGCGGACGCAACGCGACCTTCATTATCGATGAGAACCGCCATTGGAGTGCCACCCGCTCCGAACGCATTTCCAGCGCTGAAGTCTGGGTCGAGCGCTATGCTCGATGAAAAACCCTCAGCGCGCACGGAAGCTTCGTCTCCCGACGATACGACCAACAGGCGCGGCGCTCCCGGGGGCAAGTGTCGCTCCCACGCGAGCACATCTTCGCGCATCGAGTTGCAGAAGCCACAACCAGGATTCCAGAAAAGAAGCAGCGTCTTCTCTCGCAGGCCGGCGATGTTGAGCGGCTTCCCGTCAAGTATCGGAAGCGTGAGCTCCGGTGCTGGTGATCCAACGGCAAGTCCTTGCTTGTCACTTTCGCTCTGTTCGGCTACCGCCCGCTCCAGCAGTCGCTCGACGCGCTGTGCCCCCGCGGCGACGTAGCTCGCTATCATCCCGTCGGCATCGACCAGTACAGCGCTTGGCGTTCCATTTGCCAGGTATGCCTCGAACACAGCGAGGTCGTCGTCGACGAGCATGCGATCCAGGCTGTGCTCGGTCGCTTCCGCTGCGGTCGCCTCGCGATCGCCACCGTTCAGGATTGCAATCGTGAGACTGTCTGCATGGTCACGCTGCCACGCGGCGATCTTTGGAAAGAGCGCCTTGCACGGTCCACAACCCGGGCTCGTGAAGATCAACATCAACGGCAGCCCTGGTGTTAACAGGTCACCCCGTGAAACCGCCGCGCCTTCTGCGTCGGAGACTGCAAATGCGGGAGCGGTCGTGCCCGGGGCATGGCCGAATTCGGGAGCGGTCTCGTCATCATCGACGCTCAAGCCTGCCTGAGCCAGTCGTTGCTCGAGCTGGTCAACCCGCAGCAACACTCTGCCATGTGAGCGCAGCAGCGAAAGAAACGCCATTACGCCCGCACCGCCGAGGGCGATCAATGTGACAGCGGAGAGGACTGCGATAACGCCAATGCCGTTCAAATCTCTGATCGAGCCAACCGCCGACAGCGTCTGTCCGGCGATGCCTGCCATCAACGCAGACGCAGCGATGACTGAAAGCACGCCATTTCGCGCGATTGTCTTCCAGCTCACGGGCGCGGAGTGAAGCTGCCCGAAGCAGTGACAGTCCGGCGTCTTTCCTCGCGCAAGACGCAACGCGATCGCCGCGGAGAAAAGGATCAGGAGGCCGACGGCCGCAGCGCCCCCGATTGCCCGAGTGGGACCGTACAGAATGAGTACGGCGACAATCAGCTCTGCAATCGGGATGACAACCGATAGAAGTCTCACGAGCGCTGCTGGGGCGCCGAACTCTCGCAGCGCCGTCCGCGTTCCGTCGCGGTCGGCAAGTTTGGCCACGCCTGCCACCGCGAAAACAGCGGCGATGATCAGGCCGGCGATCAGACCGAATGGTCCGACGAGGCGCTCTAGCGTGAGAGCGCCGGCGTCAATACAACGATGTTCGCGGGGAGAGTTCGATCGGTTCGCGCACCGATTCCAACTTCTGCTTTGCTACGGGGTCCAGCCATCCGTGTTCGACCGCCTGAACAAGTGCACAGCAAAGGTGCCGAGCTAACATGTGACCTGCCGGACACGTACGCAACAACTTTATCGGCCTGCCCGTTCTGCAGCAGCCGATCAGCGCACAACCTTGAAGTTGAACATCCCCGTGCCGAGTACGCTGTAGAGTCGCACCCAGATCGGCAAAATCATCTCCGCGCCACGCGCAGTCGTGATGTCGCCAAGGTCGATCACGGTACGCCATCCGAACCAACGCTTCAGAAGCTCGGTCACGCGGGCCTTCGCGGCGCTGTCGTTGCCGCTCACGAAGAGATCGTGATCGCCGCCACCCACTTTCGCGGGATCGACCATTACCGCCGTGTTGGTGGTGTTGAGTGTCTTCACGACTTTTGCGGTGGGAAAAGCGCGCTGAATCTGCTCCGCCACGGAGTCGGTGTTGCATACCGTCAGCGTTGGCGGGAAGCCGTGGGAGAAGTCGAGCGGGTTCGAAACGTCGATCAGAATTTTTCCGTCGAGATTGCGCTCACCAGCGAGCCTGAGCGCCTCGAGGGAAACCATGCCTCCGGTCGCGTTGATCACGATTTCGCCGTGCGCCGCCGCGTCAGCGAAGCTTGCGATTCGTCCCTTGTCGCCGGTTTTCTTCACCCACTCACTCAGTGGCGCACCCATGCCGCGCTTTTCATCGAGATCGCCCGGTGTTCTTGTGCCCAGCACAACGTCCTCACCGACTTCGATGAGTTTTGCACCGAGGGTCTGGCCGACGACGCCCGAGCCAACGATTCCGATCTTCATGATGGAGCTCCTGCAAAAGCTTGATTGGAAGGGTCCCATTGTCCGGGATCATAGAAAGCAAATGCAGGTGTCAAGCAGGTCGCGCGCCACGCTGTCGGAACAATGACCTCGTGTGTTATCCTCGTTCAGTCGCGGAGCTCGCACCCTACACGCAGGACCAGAAACATTCGATGTCGGATCAAATCGACTCAGGTTTCACGCCGGAGTGACCGGCGCATCCACGCCATCAGTGCTCGTCGTCACCGGAGCTTCGGGAGCGGGGAAGACAACGCTTGTACGAGCCCTCGGCGCTCTCGAGCTGGCCGGAGTCGGCTGCTACTACTTCGACACGATCGGGGTGACGTCACCAGACGAGATGGCGGCTCGCTTCGGTGGAGGCGAAACCTGGCAGGCGTGGGCACTCGATGAGTGGGTCGCCCGATTGGTTCGCAACGAAGATGAGGTGAAGGTCGCCGTCCTTGACGCGCAAGTTCGTCCAAGCGCCGTTCGCTCGTCTTTTGCGCGGCACGGGGTCTTGCGTGGTGGCGTGATACTGGTCGACTGCGGATACGCGGAACGCAACGCCCGGCTGCGTGGGCCACGTGGTCAGCCGGAGCTTGCTACTTCAGACATGGACTGCTACGCGGCGTACATGCGCGGACAGGCAGACGCTCTCGGTCTCCGCATCATCGATACAACGACGGCTACAACGGCGAGGTCGCTGGAAGAGTTGCGAGCGGTTGTCGACGCGCTTCTGACCGAGCGGCTGGGATGAAACTTGTCTGATATGTCGGTCAGTCAGTCGCAAGACAATCTGAGAGGAGTCATGGCGATGATCGTCGCCGTCGGCTCGCTGTCGTTGATGGACGCCTGCGTGAAGATCCTGACACCGCACTATTCGCCGTTCCAGATCGCGTCGATGCGCGGACTGTCGGCGCTGCCGTTTGTCTTCACATGGGTCTGGTTCCGCGGCGGCTTCGCTCAGCTGCTTCGGGTTCGGTTTGGAGTGCACGTCTTCCGAGGCGTGCTCGGCATTCTCACACTGGTCGGATTCGCGTACGCGCTCAGATTTCTACCTCTGTCCGAGGCCTATTCGATCTTTTTCGTTGCGCCGCTGGTGATCACGGTGCTGGCGGTGGTCGTTCTCAAGGAACGCGTAGACTGGCGGCGGTGGGTGGCAATTGCACTGGGCTTCGGTGGCGTGCTCATCGTGCTTCGCCCGACGGGCGCGGGGACACTGACGATTCCAGGATTCCTGGTGTTCGCGACGGCGGTGGGTTACGCCGCGTCAGCGATAGCTGTCCGCGTGCTGGGCCGAACCGACAGCACAGAAAGCATGATGTTCTGGCTGATGGTGATGGTGGCGTTGGGAGCCGGACTCATTGCCATTCCCGTCTGGCGTCCGATTCAGCCTGCGCACTGGATTGTTCTCGCTGGAATCGCCGTCACTGGCTCACTCGGTCAATTTGCGCTCACTGAAGCGTTCCGGCTTGGTGAATCGTCGTTCATCGCGCCGTTCGAGTACACGGCGCTCGCGTGGGGCGTGGGACTGGATTGGTTCATCTGGAAAACGACGCCCATGCCGATCACGCTACTCGGTGCGTCCGTCATCATTGCCAGTGGTGTGTATCTCGTCCGGCGCGAGAGCGTTCACGTCGAGGCTGAACATCCTTAAGCCAGCGGACGGCAGCATCAGACCGTAGCCGGAACCTGCTGAGCGTCAGCTCCCTCCGTTGACCAGCGAGAGGATATTTCCGTCGGGATCTTTCAACCAGGCCGCTTTTGTCTTGCCCATGACGTGAACGTCGCCCTGCAACGTCGTGCCAGGAAAGTCGTAATGCTCGAACTTCACGCCTTTCTTTTTCAGGTCACCGACAACTTTCTCGATGTCATCGCCGACGGCCCATGTGGCAGCCGTCGCCTTGTTGGTTCCCGCAAACTCCGATTCGTACACCAGAACGCGCGAGTCGCCGCTGCGGTACGCGAGCACCCTTTCTTCGACAGGCAGTGGGTCGAGGCTCAGCACTCCTTCATAAAACCCCTTCGCAGCGTCAAGATTCTTGACGGCGATCGTTGCCATCGCGTTTTTGGTTCCAAGCACTTCGGCCTCCGCGTCAGAGAGTGGATTCATGCGGCAAGGTGAGTGCCGACAAGGGCGCGGTGACGATGGGAGCCGTTCGCGCTAACGCAAAGAGGGCCCGTCCAAATGGACGAGCCCTCTTCCTCGCCGGGCGATCGGTCTGCTGTCAGTCGATCTATCTGTTACTGCAGTGACGTGACCAGCACTCCCAGTGGATCGATCAGCGGTCTAACCGCAACCTCGAAGTGCACGGTGACTTCGTCACGCACGCGAAGGAGTCCGAAGAAGCGACGCGGCGGCGCAACACCGAAGTCCCTCACGCTGATTTCGCGGTCGCCGCGCAAGATCCATTGACCGCTCGCGTCACGGACGGCACTTCCGCGCACAACGACCTGGCGCTCAACTCCGGCGATTCGAAGCGCGCCGTTCATTCTCACGCGGTGCACCGTTTCTGAAGGCTCGACCGAATAGCCGCTCAGGGCGAAGCTGATGGTAGGATATTCCGTCGCCGCCAGCGCCTCGAACAGGTGCGTATTCTGAAGCCCGATGCCGCAATCCAGCGAGCGGACGGGCACCAGCAAAGCGGCGCGCTTTACCGCCGGTATCCCGTCTTCCTTTGTCCTGTCGAAGTCTTCCGGGGCAGCCTCGGCGCTCACGTAAACCTGCTTCGCGTTGCAGCTGAAGTTCCGAATGTTTGACGAACCGGTGAACCACACGCGATCGGCAACCTGAGCGGAGCCGGACTGCGGGGCCGGCGGGGTCGCTGGCGGTGCCGGATTGAAGCACCCAATGAGAACCAGAGAACACCCAAGGAGAAGCATATGATTGCGCGTCACGTTTCCCGCCTGAGGAAGTTGACTCCAAGTTCGTGATCGCCCTGGCCGTCTGCTGTCGGGAATTGCAGGAACGTTCGTACGGGATTCGCCGACTCCTTGCGTGCACTCCAAACGGCGTGCTGGACGTCCTTCCAGTCAGCGAGTACCAGGTCGTGTTAACATCAAGCGACTCGGCTCAAACCTCAGGAGCGCGATATGGATTCGTCTGAACGCTGGAAGGAGATCGTCGCCTCGAGCCTCGACTGGGATCAGGCGCACCTCAGCCTGCAGAATGCCGTGGACGGTATTCCTGCAGAACTTCGTGGCCGTCGTCCTCAGGGCCTGCCGCATTCGCCATGGGAGCTCGTGGAGCACATTCGAATCGCGCAGCATGACCTTTTCGACTTCTGCACTAATCCGGAGTACGAGCACAAGCTGAACTGGCCGGATGACTATTGGCCTGTGGCCCGGCAGTCCATCAGCGACGAAGACTGGGACAACAGTCTTACAGAAATTCGGAAGCACAGAGACGCGCTGAAGGAGCTGACCACCCGGCCGGGATTCGATCTCACTGATAAAATTCCCATGGGGACCGGCCAGACATACCTTCGTACGATACTGGTCGCGGTGGACCATGCGTCGTACCACACCGGAGAGCTGCTGGCGGTGCGGCGTCTACTTGGAGCGTGGCCGGGTGCCTGACTCGAGCTGACGCGGAGTCAGCAGCCAGCTCAATTTTCCGGAATCGCGGCGTGGAGCGCCCTCGAATTCAATGCCGCACGCCCCCGCCTTCTTCAGTCGCACGCGCGACTCGGCTTTACCAGTCAGAAGCCAGGTGACGAGCGTGCTCAGATGCGGCTCGTGTCCGACGATTGCAACCACAGCGTCACCGGCATGGGCAGACGCCCATTTCTCGAATTCCTCCATGGGAGCGCCAGGCACCAGACAGTCAGTGATTTCGGGAGCTCGCATTCCAAAGGCATCCGCGATGATTACTGCAGTCTGTCGCGCACGCACCAGCGGGCTCGTCGCCAACGTCGATAGCGTGCGGACCTCGCCACGCAGTCCCGTTGCGACGCGCCTGAGCTCAGCCTCGCCATCCGCAGTCAGAGGGCGGAGATCGTCTGACGCACCGGTGCGTGCAAATTCTTCGCGATCCATTGCATCACCATGGCGGATGACGATGAGCTTCATCTCAGTTCCCGAGTAGTTGTCTGCATGCGGTGCAGCCTATGTGCCATGGAAACGATCGGGATTCCGTCGCTCCGTCCGGCCACTCTATCGGATTCCGTCGCTCCGTCCGGCCACTCTATCGAGCCGGCGGTCTCCCAGTCTTTCACCCTATCCCGTCGACAGTGGGTTGTCGACGAGACGCGATGCATCGCTCTATTTCGGATCGTCACTGTCGAACGACAAATCTGAGCGCCGGCGCTCAAGCCTCGGCCGCATCTCGCCGATCACCGACACGAACAGCGATGGCTGAGTCGGATCCTCGAACAGCGTCGCGCACTCGTCGGGCGTAAACGCACGCGCGAGTCGTGCTGCATATGTCTCACGCAACATGCGCACGTAATGCTCGACGTCATAATCGCGAGGATCGGCTGCTGAATCGGCGATGTCCTCATCGTCGGTGTCCACGAGGGCTGCTCCACCGCCTTTCGACCGATAGACCCTGACGCGGTCGCCGATGCTCCACGACGAACGCCCAGCGGCGAGCATTGCTTCATACGGAAGCTCGCGGCGGACATCTCGAACAGCGAGATAGCCGGCCGGTGACTTGGTCAGCCGAACGCGCGACGAAATCTGATGAGTCGCCAGCTCCCGCCGCCGCAGCGCGGCGACAGTGTCAACGAATGCTTCCCGGACTCCATGAGTGTCCCCGGTGAGCAGACTCCGGATAGCGCGACGCAGGAACACATCCCCGAAAGGCTCAGCTCGGCTCGATCGAAACGCGACTCCGCGCAAGATCAGCCTGCCGTCGTACGTGAGCAGCGCGTAGTTCTTTGGCTCGTGCGAGAGCATCGCGGCGTAGCGTCCCTCGAACTCGAGCTGCACGAGAGGCGGAAGCAACGCTGCAACCTCGGCAACTACCTGTCTCTCGTCGGCTTCAGTCCACGACTCCGGTACCGCGAAATAGACTCCGTCGGTGTCGGCCTCGAGCAACGTCGCGCCGCGGCGAGCCAGCTCGCGGCACATGAGGCCGAGCGTCTCACGTCCGCGCCGGGTCACTTCATTCGCCGCATGAACGTCGGCGAAGCGCGTGAGCCCGCCGCCGGCACCGAGGTACCCGTAAGCCGAATTCACGACAATCTTCATCGCCGCCGACGTCGCCTCGTGAGTGTACCGCTCGGCCGACCCGGCAGCTGCAGCGTGGGCGCTCGCTTTTTCAGCGAGGCGGCGCTCGACCAGTCGATCCACCAGAGCGAGCATCGCTCCCAGATGGTCGCGCGACGGCCCGATGCGGTAATGTCGCATCAGCGAAGGGTAGAGGCTTGCGACGTCGGCCTTGACGATGCGGCGCGCCACTCCTGTTGCAAAAAGATGAAGGGCAGCGCCACTGTGCGGTGTGTCGTCGGCTTCGGAATGCTCAGGCAACGCTTTGCCGGCACGCACGTAGGCGCGCACCAGCAGCGGATCGATCACTCCTGTGGCCGGGCCTGCGTCAGCTAGACGCTCGTAACGACGCGGTGCCATCCGCGCGAGGGCGAAAGCAGCGCCGCCGAGCAGTTGTGCGACGCCGGCAACTTCATCGACATCGGAGGTTGCGTATCGCCGCACACGCGAAGGGTCGCTGAGGTAGACCGTATGAATGAGATCACCGCGAATCAGCTCACGATCCGGCCCTGACAAGCCGAGGTGTTTCGCGACCGCCTTGAGTCCGTGTCCGGGCAGCTCACGCGTGGCGAAGTCGTAACGGCGCACTGCGTCGAGCGTATCGATCAGCTCGCGACCGGGCGCAACGAATCTGACGCGACGTCTGCCGTCATCGCTCCTGCTTCCCCGACGGGCGGGCCGTTCACGCAGCCCGTATTGGGCGAGGCGTCCGAGCTGTAGGGGAACGCCGAGTGCGCGAGCACGCCGGTCGAGGAAAGGAAGGTCGAAGCCGTGGAGGTTGTGGTTCTCGATTATGTCGGGATCTTCGGCCCTTATCGTGTCCACGAGACGGCGAATGAGCTCGCCTTCGCCAGCGTCTCCGGCACCCTCGGCTTCGAGGACCTCGCTCGCGCCGCTCGGATGGCGAACCGCGATCATGAAGATCCGATTTCGCCTGGGGTCGAGGCCTGTCGTCTCGAGGTCGAACTGCATGCGACGGAGCCGATCAAATGGCAGATCGCGAAAGTAGGTACGCCCTGTCGATACGAGATACTGCTCTTCAGGAGGCAGCATCAGAACGGTGTCGGTGCCAAGATCGCGAAGACGCTCGACGCGGCGGGACATCCGACGGCTGGCGCCACTCAGCAATGGGATGACGAACGCCCTCGCGTCGGAAGAGCTGACGAGGTAGCGGAGAGCGCCCGGGCCATCGAGCTCGCGGTATGTGATGTCACCTTCTCCTTCGCCCTCCCGCGTGATCTGTGCTCTGGCGCGCTCGAGATCATCGAGCCTGTCGAGGAGGAGCCATGGCCGGAATCGCTCCTCTTCGCGCACGAGCAGGCCGGTTTCGGGAATGCGGCGCCAGACCGTCGCACGACCGTTGTTTTCAGCCCAGACGGATACGATTCCCGGAGTGGGATCCCAGCCCTTTCCAGCACATTGGGATCCTAAGCTTAGAATTCCACGTGGACAAGTTGTCGCGG
>JADMIO011319521.1_pt1 | contig 61920 bp, 58 predicted proteins | sample 8958161 | NCBI WGS metagenome assembly JADMIO01 (sample SAMN16585339, study PRJNA669376) | soil metagenome | isolation source: Crop rotation soil | place: USA: Cullars Rotation, Alabama | collected 2011
GCCGCGACTTCAAGTCACGTGAATTCCAAGCTTCGGATCCCACTGTGCTGGAAAGGGGGCCTGACCACGAAGCCCTGGGTGAAGACGACGCTGGCGCCCGGCTCGAAGGTGGTCTCCGACTACTACGAGCGTGCCGAGCTCACGCCCTACCTCGACAAGCTGGGGTTCAACCTCGTCGGCTACGGCTGCACCACCTGCATCGGCAACTCCGGTCCGCTGATCCCCGAGGTCAGTGACGCGGTCAACGAGAACGACCTCGCGGTCGTCTCGGTGCTCTCGGGCAACCGCAACTTCGAGGGTCGGATCAACCCCGACGTGAAGATGAACTACCTCGCGTCGCCGCCGCTGGTCGTGGCCTACGCGCTGGCGGGCTCGATGGACGTCGACCTCTACAACGACCCGCTGGGCCAGGACGAGGATGGCAACGACGTCTTCATGAAGGACATCTGGCCGAGCGCGGCGGAGGTGGAGGAGGTCATCGCGAGCGCGATCACCTCGGAGATGTTCACCAACGACTACTCCGACGTGTTCGCCGGCGACGAGCAGTGGAGGTCCCTGGAGACCCCCGAGGGTGACACCTTCCAGTGGGACCCCGACTCGACGTACGTCCGGAAGCCTCCGTACTTCGACGGCATGCCCGAGGAGCCGGAGGACGTCCAGGACATCGAGGGCGCACGCGTGCTGCTGAAGCTCGGCGACTCCGTGACCACCGACCACATCAGTCCGGCCGGTGCGATCAAGAAGGACAGCCCGGCGGGCAAGTACCTCGCCGAGCACGACGTCCAGCAGCGGGACTTCAACTCCTACGGCTCGCGCCGTGGCAACCACGAGGTGATGATCCGCGGGACGTTCGCGAACATCCGACTGCGCAACCAGCTCGCCCCGGGCACCGAGGGCGGCTTCACGCGCGACTTCACCAGGGACGGCGAGGAGACGACCGTCTTCGAGGCGTCCGAGAACTACCTCGAGCAGGGCATCCCGCTCGTCGTGCTCGCGGGCAAGGAGTACGGCTCGGGCTCCTCGCGTGACTGGGCCGCCAAGGGCACCGCGCTCCTCGGCGTCAAGGCCGTGATCGCGGAGTCCTACGAGCGGATCCACCGCTCGAACCTGATCGGCATGGGCGTGCTGCCGCTGCAGTTCCCCGAGGGCGAGAGCGCCGAGTCGCTCGGCCTCACCGGTGAGGAGGAGTTCTCCTTCACCGGCGTCACCGAGCTCAACGAGGGGAAGACGCCCAAGACGGTCAAGGTGAAGGCGGGTGACGTCGAGTTCGACGCCAAGGTCCGCATCGACACCCCGGGCGAGGCGAACTACTACCGCAACGGCGGGATCATGCCGTACGTGCTGCGGAACCTCCGCAAGGCCTGACCGCACGCGTGTGCGTCATGCGTCCTGTGACCTGGAGGCCACAGAACGCATGACGCGTCGCTGCTTCCCGGGGGAGTAGCCGGTCAGTGGGCGCCGTTGGTGACCTTCCCGGCCACCAGGCTCTCGGCCGCGTCGGCGAACCGGGCCGGGCTCCCCGCCGGGTCCAGCTGTGCGGCGACGGCCCGGGCGCTGTCGGTCATCGACCGGGCCCGGCGTACGGCGTCGCGCAGCCGCTCGGGGGTGAGCTGCTTGGTCTTGAGGCTGACCCCTGCCCCCGACTCCACCACGCGACGGGCGATCTCGGGTTGGTCGCGTCCGAACGGCACCACGACGGTCGGCACACCGGCCGAGGCAGCCTTGGTGACGATGCCCATGCCGCCGTGGCAGACGACCGCCGCCGCCTGGGGCAGCACGTGCCCGTGCGGGACGAACCGCTCGGCCCGCACGTTGTCCGCCGCGGGCAGGTCGGCTCCGTCGTACGCATCCGCGAGCGTGAGCAGCACGCGCACCGGCTCGTCGCGGAGCGCCTCCACCGCGACCCGCGCGAGGTCCTCGTCGCCTTGGTAGTCCGTCGAGCAGGTCACCAGCACCCACGGGTCGCCCGGCTCGTCGAGGTACGCCGGCCGCGCCGCCGGCGGGTCCCACGGCTGGGCGCCGACGAGGTGGATGTTGCCGGGGAGGTCGGCGCGCGGGTACTCGAGCGGTTCCGCCGTCAGTGCGATCACCGTGGCCGGCGGCTCGAACTGCTGGATGGGTGAGCGGTACGCCGGAAGGCCGGCCTCGGTGCGCAGCCGGTTCATGCCGGGCAGCATCGCCTTGCCGAACACCTTCTCCATGACCTTCCACATGACCTGGTCGCGGAGCCAGCCGACCGGTCCGCGCATCGGGGCGAAACCCGGTCCGTAGGGAGGGATCCCGGCACCCTTGAGCGGGAGGACCGTCGGCAGCAGGGTCGCCCAGGGGAGGCCGGACGCCTCGGCGACGGACCGGGCGCCGTAGGCGTTGACGTCGACGAGGAGGATGTCCGGGTGCTGCTCCTCGATCATCCGGGCGAGGTCGGGGCCGTCGTACCGTCCGCGCTCCATCAGGTCGACCTGGCCGGACCGGAGCCGGTCGGCGTCGCTGTCCGCGAGATAGTCGGTGACGGGGACGTCGATGACGGAGTCGGCCACGGGGGAGGCGTCGAGCCCGGCGTCGCGCAGCACGCCGACCAGGGACGGCATCGTGGCGACGTGGACGTCGTGCCCCCGGCGCTGGAGCTCCAGCAGGCCCGGGACCAGCGGCAGCGCGTGGCCGACTGCCGGTGAGACGTAGACGAGGAAACGGGACATGGTTCATTCTCCAACTTCTGGGTCGGGCCGGGTGCTCGACTATTCATTAGTGTCATGCTAAATTGATTTGTGTCAAGACCTAATGAAAGGTGGTCTACCCATGGCGCGGCGCTACGAGATGGCGGGACGAGCCGCCGCCAAGCAACGCACGCGGGAGGAGATCCTGGATGCGGCCGTCGAGCTGTTCACGCCCGCGTGGTTCGACGAGGTGACGATCGCCGACGTCGCGGCGCGCGCCGGTGTCTCCCAACAGACCGTGGTGAACCACTTCGGCTCGAAGGTCGAGCTGTACCTGACCGGCCTGACCGAGCGCTACGTCCCGCGGGTCGTGGCCGTGCGCGAGAACGCCGTCGCGGGAGACGTCGGCTCGATCGTCCGGGCCGTGATCGAGGACTACGAGACGACCGGTGACGGCACGGTCAAGACCCTGGCCACTGCCGCACGCACGCCCGAGCTGGTGCCCGTCGTCGAGGGCGGTCGGGTCGCCCACCATGCCTTCGTGACGCGCGTGTTCGCGCCCCAGCTCGCCCACCGCCGTGGCAAGCGGCGCGAGCGTCTCGTGCGGCTGCTCGCCGCGGTGCTCGACGTGCGGATGTGGCACCAGCTGCGCCGCGAGGAAGGCCTCGACGTCGCCGAGACCCACGATCACCTGGTCGCGCTGGTCGAGGGCGTGCTGGCGGGCTGAGCCGAACGCGGTCTCCCTAGACTGCGCGCATGAGCACCGCCCGCACGGTTCCGGTCACGACCGAGATGGACGGTGACGAGCTCGACGCCGAGGACGCGTGGCGCGTCGTCCGCAGGACCGGTGTCCGGCGCCTGTTCGTCGATGCCTTCGTGCGCTTCCGCTACGGCGACGGCTTCACCAACTCCCGTGCGCTGGCCCTGCAGGGTGCGTTGGCGGTCGTGCCGTTCATGCTCGCGCTCACCGGTCTGGCCGCCGACATCGACGAGGAGCGACCCCAGCGGGTGCTGGCGCGCACCATCGACGCGGTTTCCCCGGGTTCCGGCACCCGCGACGCCCTGGCGAGCGCGGTGACCGGCCCCCGTTCCAGCGAGGGGGCGGGGGAGATCGCACTGGCGATCGGGCTGCTCTTCGCGCTGGTGGCCATGACGACGGCCATGGGCCAGGTCGAGCGCGGCACCAACCGGATCTACGGCATCGAGCGCGACCGGCCGACGCTGTGGAAGTACGGCCGCGCCGCGATCCTGACCGCGGTCCTCGCCGCGCCCGTCGGTCTCGGGTTCCTGCTCCTCGTGGCGGGCGGTTCGTTCGCCGACGCGATGGCCGAGGACTATTCCTGGAGCGACGGGACCGTCCGGGGCTGGAACATCGCCCGCTGGCCGGTCGGGGTGGCACTGCTGGTGATCACCATCGCGGCGATCCTGGACCACGCCCCTCGGCGCCGGCAGCCCGGGATGTCCTGGCTGGCTCTCGGGTCGGGAGTGGCCGTCGTGCTCACCCTCCTCTCGACGGGACTGCTGGCGGCGTACGTCAACGCCAGCCCGTCCTTCGGCAAGATCTACGGCCCGCTCGCCGGCGTGTTCGCCCTGCTCCTGTGGAGCCTGCTGTCCGCCATCGCGGTGTTCTTCGGTGCGGCCGTGTGCGCGCAGCTCGAGGCCGTCCGCAGCGGCCAGCCCGAACCGGCGTACGACGACCCGGGTCGCCCGCACCGTGAAGAGGTCCGCGGCTAGAGCTAGAGCTGCACCCCGAGCCTCCGTTTGACGGAACGTTCCGTCGGCGGCGTCCAGGACGCAACGTTCCGTCAAGACAACCAGGTGCCACGGGCGGAGCTGTCACGCCGCCCGCTCCGGGCTGGGACTCAGTCGACGCTCTCCGACGCGCCGTACGGCAGCAGCACGGTGACCTTGGTGCCACGTCCGCTGGCCGAGTCGACCGAGACGGCTCCGCCGTGCTGGGTCACGATCGAGTGCACGATGCTCAGGCCGAGGCCGGTGCCCTGGATCGCCTGCTCGGTGGCCGTCGTCGAGCGGAAGAACCGCGTGAACAGGTGCTCCTGGTCCTGCTCGGGGATGCCCATGCCCGTGTCGGTGATGACGAGGACCGCGCCCTCGCCGTTCTGGCTCACCGAGACCGTGACCCGCCCCTCGTCGGGGGTGAACTTGATCGCGTTGCTGAGCAGGTTCGCCACCACGCGCTCGAGCGCGGCGCTGTCGCCCATGATGACGACCGGCTCGTCGGGGAGCTCGATCCGCAGGTCGAGCGTGCGCACCTTGACCAGCTCCTCGAGCAGCTCACGACCCTCGCGCACGACGTCGCGCAGGTCGACCTCCTCGCTCTCGAGCTCGAGCTGTCCCGACTCGGCCTTGGAGAGCGTGAGCAGATCCTCGACCAGGAGGCCGAGCCGGGTGGTGTTGCGCTCGATCCGCTGGATCGCGTCGACCTGCGCCTCGTTGAGCTCGCCGAGGCTGCCGTCGCCGAGCAGCTCGGCGTACCCTGAGATGCTCGTGATGGGTGTGCGCAGCTCGTGGCTCACGTTCGACACCAGCTCCTGCTTGACGTGGTCGACCTCCTCGAGGCGCAACACCGAGGCGTGCTCCCGGTCGAGCGCCGCGAGCAGGGCGTCCTGGACGCGCAGGCGCTCGGTGATGTCCTCACCCGCGCCGATGTAGCCCACGACCGTCCCGTCGGGCTCGGTGACCGCGCTCAGCGTCAGGGACGTCATCCGCCTGGTGCCGTCCTTGTGGGTGAACTCCCAGTCGCGCTGCTCCCCGGCCTCGACCATCGCGAGGACGACCCGGATGTGGTCGGCCGGCACCCCGAAGTGGGCGGCGTGCCGGGCGATCTCCTCGGGGGTGTGGAACATGCCCGGGTTGAGGCCCATCACCTCCTCCGGCGCGTAGCCGAGGAGCTCCTGGGCGCCGGCGTTGTAGTGGGTGATCCGCCCGACCCCGTCGGTCGCGATGATCACGGTCCTGCTGGCAGAATCCAGCAACCGTTCGAGGGTGGTGGCCGTGCGCGTGGCCTGGTTGGTCATGGTGAAGAGCTGTTCGACGGTCAGCGACACAGGTACGACGAGATAGCTGGTCGCCGCGACGTAGAGGTAGAACAGGCCAGGGGTGAGCTCGTCGGGGAACCCCCGCATACTGCCGGCCAGCGGACCGTGTCCGGCGAAGGTGAAGGCGTAGGCCGCCGCACACACGAGGAACAGCTGGACGTGGGCCTCGCGACGCGTGGCCCGGATCGCCGCCCAGCCGAGGACCGGCAGGGTCAGGAACGCGATCGCGAGACGCGTGTTCGGCCAGAACACCACGACCGTGGCGACGAGCATCGCCAGGCGTTGCACGGTGAGCTCGAGGTGACCGCCGGCGGCGCGGCGGTCCGAGGAGCGCACCACCAGGGGCAGCACGACGAGCTGCGCGGTGAGCGCCGCGAGGAAGGACATCAGGCCCGCGATGGGGGCCTCTGTCGGCTCCAGCCCGATGGCGACGGTGGCGGCCGCCGCCATGCCGCAGAGGAGCGAGGACGCGGCCGTGACCACGTGGTAGCGGACGTTGTCGACCTGGTCGAGGCGCAGCCGCCCGCCGTCCGCCCGGAGCAGGTGGGCGCTGATGAGTGCCGGCACGATCACCGACAGGCTGCCGGCCGCGCCCAGGGGCAGGGCGACGTCGTAGCTGAAGCTGAGGGCGACGCTCATCGTGGCGAGCTGCAGCCCGAAGGCCCACCAGCGCAGCCGGCGACCCGCGACGATGAACAGGGCCACCGAGAACCCGACGGCCGGCCACCCGCCGAACCCGGTGGCCTGGAGCCGCGGGATGGACACCGGGACCGTCACGAGGACAAGCAGCAGCGCACAGCGCAACTTCTCGTTCCGAGACACTCCCAGCTCCTCCGGCTCTGCTTGCCTTTCCCTCATCGTGCCGTGAACGGGCCCGACATGTGGACAGACGCACCCATGCGAGGCTGGGGGACATGCTCGTAGCGATCAGCATCAGCCCGTCGGGACGACCCCTGGACTCCGCCGGCTCCGCGTCCCCGGACGTCGAGGCGGACGGCGGGGTCAGCGCTGTCGTCGCCGAGATCGTCCGGGTTGTCCGGGAATCCGGCTTGCCCAACGAGACCAACGCGATGTTCACCAACATCGAGGGGGAGTGGGACGAGGTGATGGCGGTGGTCAAGCAGGCGGTGGACGTCGCTGCTGTCCGCTATCCCCGGGTGGGCCTGGTGCTCAAGGCCGACATCCGGCCCGGGTACGACGGGCAGCTGACCGCCAAGGTCGAGCGGGTCGAGGAGCGCCTGCGTGAGCGCTGAGCCCGTGATCCGGCCGGCCCGTCCGGACGATGACGTCGACCGGGTGGTCCGGGACGCGTTCGCCGAGGAGGGCGACAAGGTGGCCGCCCTGTGGGCCGAGCTGGAGCAGTCGGACCTCCTGCGCGCGAGCCTCGTCGCCGAGCGTGACGGGCAGGTCGTCGGCCACGTCGGGCTGTCGCTCTCGTGGCTGGACGCGCGCCGCGAGCTGGTCGACGTCTGGGTGCTGAGCCCGCTGAGCGTCCTGCACCGGCACCACGGCGCGGGGATCGGCACCCGGCTGGTCGCTGCTGCGGTCGAGGCTGCGCGGGAGAGCGGGACTCCGCTGCTGTTCCTGGAGGGCGATCCCGGGTACTACGGTCCGCGCGGCTTCGAGCCGGGAGCAGCCCACGGTCTGACCCCGGCGTCGGTCCGCACTCCCGCGCCCGCCTTCCAGGTGGTGCGCTTCGAGAGCCACGAGGACTGGATGACCGGGCAGCTGATCTACCCCGACGTGTGGTGGAGGCACGACGCCGCCGGGTTGCGCGACCCGTTGCTCGCCCGGATCGAGAAGGCCCAGGTCGAGAGTGCCCGGATCGAGAGTGCCCAGAGCGAGGAGAGGATCAGATGAAGTCAGAGACGCGTGAGTACCGCACCGGCGACACGGAGGTGGTCCTGGACATCACCGACGACTGTGCCGGGTTCGTCGCGGGCGAGGGCGACGGCCTGCTCCAGCTGTTCGTGCCCCACGCGACGGCCGGGATCGCCGTGCTCGAGACCGGGGCCGGCTCCGACGACGACCTGCTCGCGGCGCTGGCCGACCTGCTGCCCGCCGACGACCGGTGGCGGCACCAGCACGGGTCGCCCGGCCACGGTCGCTCGCACGTGATGCCCGCACTGGTGCCGCCCTACGCCACGGTGCCGGTGCTAAGCGGTCGGCTCCCCCTCGGGACCTGGCAGAGCATCTGCCTGGTCGACCTCAACGTGGACAACCCCGACCGGCAGGTGCGGTTCTCCTTCCTCGCCGGCTGACCGGCGGTCTCGGGTGATCCTCGGTCTCAGTGTGGGCGTGGTCGCGCTGGTCGCCTTCGTGGTGCTCCTCGGGGCGACCATGCAGGCGCTGGTCGGGCTCGGTCTCAACCTGGTCTCCGCCCCGATCATCACCATGGTCGCGCCGTCCCTGATGCCCGAGCTGCCGCTCGTCCTGGCGGTGGTGCTGCCGTTCTTCACCCTGGCGCGGTCGCACGCGGAGATCGACTGGCGCGGACTCGCGTGGGTGCTCCCGGCCCGGGTCCCCGGCGTGGCGCTGGGAGTGCTGTTCCTCGCCGCGTTCTCCGACCGCGCCGTCGCCGTGGCGGTGGCCGTGATGGTGCTGCTCGCCGTACTGCTGTCGCTGGCGCCGATGGAGGTCCCCGTACGACGCACCACGCTCAGCCTCGCCGGCGTCTTCTCGGGCCTCGCCGGCACGGCCACCTCGATCGGTGGTCCACCCGTGGCGCTGCTCTACCAGCACCGCACCCCGCAGCAGATCCGCTCCACGCTCGCGGTGCTGTTCACCGTCGGCGCCGCCATGAGCCTGGTCGGCATCTGGCTGAGCGGCCACCTCGACACCAACTCGCTGCCGCTCGCGGTGCTGCTGACGCCGTGCCTCCTGCTCGGCGCGTGGTCCGGCGCACGGCTGCAGCACGTGCTGCCCGACCGACTGGTGCGCTACGCCGTGCTCGCGATCTGCGCGGCCTCCGCCCTGGTGCTGCTGGTCCGCAGCCTCGTCTAGCCCGACAGCGACGTCCGCGTGCCAGTCTGGTGCCATGACGACACCGCGCGAGCAGCCCTGGTCCGACGACGAGGTGCAGGGCCGGATCGTGGTGCTGACGCGCAACCCGATCGCCGAGGCGATCGCCACGATCGCAGCCAGCGCGGGCCGTGAGGTGGTCGTCGTCGACCAGGACGCGGAGGGACTGGGCGTGGCCGCGATCGCGGGGCTCCCGCTGCGCGCGGGCGATGCGGTCGTGCTCTGCGACCACGACGCCCCCGACGCACCCCAGGTGCTCCGCGATGCGTTGGCCTCGCCGGCGGCGTACGTCGCGATGATGGCCAGCCGTCGGCGGTCCGAGGGCCTGCTCACCGAGCTGGCCGAGGAGGGGGCCGCCGGCCTGGACAAGCTGCACGTGCCTGCCGGGCTCAACATCGGCGGCAAGGCTCCGGGCGAGATCGCGCTCTCGGTGGTCGCCGAGATCGTGGCCGAGTCCTACGGACGACCCGGCGGCCCCCTGCGCGCCTAGTCCGGACCGCTGCGCTTCTCGCAGAACCTCCGGACCGCCTCGCTGCTGCTCTGACCGGCCAGCAGCCGGTAGCGCGCGGCCGCGGTCCCACGACGTCCGGTGCGCCAGCACAGGTCGGCCAGCGCGAAGGCCGCGTCCCTCCTGGCGTACGACGGTCCCTCGTCGGCCAGTGTCTCCAGCTCGCCCTCGATGCTCGCCAGGTCGGTGCCGTCCGCCAGGGCGACCTGGGCGCGCGCGGACAGCGACGCCACCCGGACCGACGGCGAGGGCCACACCCGCTCGAGGGCGGCGTAGAGCTGCACGATCCGTGGCCAGTCGGTCTGCGCCACGGACGGCGCCACGCTGTGCACCCCGGAGATGGCGGCCTCCAGGGCGAACCGGCCGTCGCCGGTGGCAGCGAACGCCGCGTCGTCGAGCCCCGCGCCCAGGAGTCGAGGGTCCCAGTGCGAGCGGTCCACCTCGTCGAGGGTCAGGGCCACGCCGTCGTCCCCCACTCGGGCCGGACGGCGCGCCAGACCCAGCCGCACCACGGCGCGCAGGCCGCGCACCTCGGTGTCGTCGGGGAACAGCACCACCAGGGCGTCGGCGATCGACAGCGCCTGGCGGCCCAGGTCGGCGAGCGCGTCACCGGGATCCAGGACCGTGCGGTGGGCGACGGTGAACATGCCCGCGACGCAGTCCAGCACCACGGGGAGCCGGGTCGCTCGCTCAGCGGGGTCGGGGACCCGGAACTCGCCCCGGGCCTGGGCCAGGGTCCGCTTGGCCCGGGTCAGCCTCGCTGCGGCGGCGCTCTCCTGGATGCCGAGGTGCATGGCGGTCTCGGTGATGGTGAGACCGCAGACGACGCGCAGCGCCAGCACCATCTGCGCGCCGGGGGCCAGCGCCTCGTCGCACGCGACGAAGAGCAGGGCGAGCCGGTCGTCGAGCTCGTCGGGGATCTCTCCGGTCTCCACCGCAGCCATCGCTTCCTGAGGTGCCAGGTCCGGGGCGAGGCGGGCGAAGGTGCCGCGTCGGCGGTGGTCGTCGATCCACGCGCGCTTGGCCACGCGGACGCACCAGGCCGCCAGGTCGTCGATGTCGACGTCGTCCTGCGTGACGGCTCGCGCCATCGCCTCGGCGGCGTACTCCTCGGCGTCGTCCAGGCTGCCCGACCACGCCGCGAGGACGCGCACGACGCGCGGCCAGGCGGCCCGGAACTCGTGGCTGGTCGGGCGCACGCTCCCATGCTCGCCCATCGGCTGGCGGTGACGGGAGGTGCGCGCCGCCAGCGGCCTCACATGATCGGGAAGACCTTGCGCCACTCGATGGTGCCGCCGGTCGGGACCAGGGCGGCGATCTTGCGGGCCGTCGCCTCGTCGTCGACCTCGACGGCGTAGAAGCCCGTGATCAGTTCGCTGGAGTCGGCGTACGGGCTGTCGGTGTAGACGGCGTCGTCGACCTTGGCGTCGCCCTGGCCGGGGGTGACCACGCCGCCGTGCTTCGCGCTCTGCAGCGCCTCACCGCCGACCATGCGGGCCCCGAGCTCGGCCACGGCGGCCTGGAAGGCCTGGTGGGCACCGAAGGTCTCGGCCATCTCCTGCTGGCTGGCCGGCTCACCGCCGGGCAGGAAGCGGTCGGAGTCCCAGTCGTTCTCGCGGATCAGGTAGATGTAGGTGTCGGTCATGACTCGGTCCTCTCGGATTCCGTGGCGCGGATCGCCACACCACTGTGACGAACCCGGGCGACAGAAATCGACAGCTCGGGAGAACCTTTTTGCGGTCAGCCGGCGAGCAGCTGGGTGACGAGCTCGTCGACGTCGACGTGCGCGCTCTCGCACCCGACGGGCACGGCCTCGAAGATCGCGGTGACGAAGTCCTGCACGGCGCGACTGGCGGTCTGCAGCAGGGCGGTGCCGTCGGGGGAGCAGAGCTCGACGATCACGACCGCCTCGCCGGTGTTGCTCAGGCAGGGCCAGACCTGGACGTCGCCGTCGCCGGTCGGCTCGTAGACGCCCTCGGCGAGGAGCTCACGGGCGAAGGTCCACGTGACGCTGCCGGAGCGTGCCTCGAGCTTCATCGTCACGGCATAGGGGTCGGCGGGATCGTAGGAGAACTCACCGTCGAGGTGCTCGGTCGCGCTTTCACCCGAGAGGAAGGGGACCGTCGTCCGCAGGACGACGTCGGTGGTCTCGCTGGTCTGGCCGGAGGTGGCGGGGTGCTGCTCCATCGTGAGTCCTCGAGCTGGTCGTTGTGGCTGGGGAGTGGTGCCTTGTGGTGGTGCAACGAGCCATGTCTCATTCCATGACACGATTCCCTGAACTGGTCTACATAATCCGGACCGGTGGTCTACTTTTCACGGACTGGTACGAACAGGTGTTCGAACAGCGACTACGATTCGAGGATGTCGTCGTCGTCCGATCGCCTCGTCAGCCCTCCCGGGTGGCCCGCACCCGTCCGTCCTCCCGGCGCCCCTGACTGGGAGACGACCGCGACCGCCTGGCTGCTCGACCTGTGTCCGCCGGAGTACCGCACCTATCCGGCCCTGCGCCGGCACGCGGTCGTGCTGGCCCGGTTCGCGGTGCTCTACGTCGAGGCGTGCCAGGCGGCGGTCAACCGCGGGCTGAGCGAGGCTCGTGGCGGGCTGCGCGAGGTCGCCGACGCGATGGTGGTCGAGGCGGCCGTGGAGACCTGGCAGCGCGAGTCGGCGCGGCTCCTCGGCGTACGACGGGCGGCCGGTCTCGTCGAGGAGGCCCTGCGCGGCCGGCGGTTCGTGGCGCGCCTCTAGCTGGGGTCAGCACCCTAGGGTGAAGGGCGTGCCCCGGATCGCCGTCGTGTTCCTCGTCGACGCCCACGGCCACGTCCTGCTCCAGCACCGCGACGAGCACGCTCCCCGGGCCGCCAACCAGTGGGGGATGGTCGGTGGCCACGTCGAGGACGGCGAGGACTTCGACGAGGCCATGCGCCGGGAGATCCTCGAGGAGACCGGCATCGAGATCGACGCCGAGGACCTGCTCCTGTGGACGGCCACCGAGTTCGACTACTCCGACGGTCACCGCAGCGACTACCAGGTGTACGCCGGCAGGGTCGACCTGACCGACGACGACATCGTGGTCGGCGAGGGGCGGGCGATCGTCTTCGTCGATCCGGCCGACACGCCCTCGCTCGACCAGGCCGAGTCGACCGCCCACTTCCTGCCGCGCTTCCTCGAGTCCGACCTCTACCGCAGCCTCCACGAAGGGAACCCCGGATGACCAAGCCGATGCCACGCCGGATCGAGGTGCCCGCGATGGGCGCCGAGGACGTGGTCATCGACGACCACGGCATCGCGTGGACCGGCACCGAGGACGGCAGCGTCTGGCGGGTGGCCAAGGACGGCGCCGTCAGGAGGGTCGGGAACACGGGCGGGCGCCCGCTCGGGATCGAGCTGTTCGGCGAGGACCGGTTGCTGATCGCCGACGCGCATGCGGGCCTGCTCACGATGAGCACCACCACCGGTGTGGTCGAGCGTCTCGTGACCGAGGTCGACGGCCACCGGATGGTCTTCTGCAACAACGCCGCCGTCGCGAGCAACGGCGACATCTGGTTCTCCGACTCGAGCACCGTCTACCCGATCGAGAAGTGGAAGGCCGACTTCGTCGAGAACACCCGGACCGGGCGGCTGCTGTGCCGCCGGGCGGACGGCACCGTCGAGCAGCACCTCGACGGGCTGGCGTTCGCCAACGGGGTCGCCCTGTCGTCGAACGAGTCGTTCGTCTGCGTGGCCGAGACGGCCCGCCGCACCGTCGTACGACTGTGGCTGAAGGGGGACCGCGCCGGGTCCCGTGACCTGCTCGTCCAGGACCTGCCGGGCTACCCCGACAACATCGCGCGCGGCAGCGACCACCTCATCTGGGTCACCATCGCCTCACCGATCGACCCGGTGGTGGAGAACCTGCGCGACCGGGCGCCACTGCCGGTGCGCAAAGCGGTCACCCGCGTGCCCGAGGTGCTCCAGCCCAAGCCGAAGCAGACCGCGCGGGTGCAGGCCTTCGACGACACGGGGCGGCTGGTGCACGACGTCGACGCCGACGCGAGCAGCTACCACATGGTCACCGGTGTGCGGGAGCACCAGGGAGAGGTCTGGCTGGCCAGCCTCCACGAGCCCGCACTGGCGGTGGTGAGTCTCCCCGCACGTGCCGTCTAGACTCGGATGTTCTGACAGCCACGGAGGGAGTGGGCGACCGATGGGTCACCTCGAGCAGATCACGGGTCCGGCGGACCTGCGCACGCTCGACGACCGGGCGCTCACCGAGCTCGCCTCGGAGATCCGCGACGAGCTGATCCGCACCTGCGCCCCCCGCGGTGGTCACCTCGGCCCCAACCTCGGCGTCGTCGAGCTGACGCTGGCGATCCACCGGACCTTCGAGTCGCCGCGCGACCGGGTCATCTTCGACACCGGCCACCAGGCCTACGTGCACAAGATGCTCACCGGGCGTGCCGGCCAGTTCGACACGCTCCGCAGCGAGGGTGGCCTGTCCGGCTACCCGAGCCAGGCGGAGTCCGACCACGACGTGGTCGAGAACTCGCACGCCTCCACCTCGCTGTCCTACGCCGACGGGCTGGCCAAGGCCTACTCGATCCGTGGCGAGGACCGCCACGTCGTCGCCGTCATCGGTGACGGCGCGCTGACGGGTGGGATGGCCTGGGAGGCGCTGAACAACATCGCCGAGGGCGACGACCGCCGCCTGGTCATCGTGGTCAACGACAACGGTCGCTCCTACATGCCGACGGTGGGCGGGCTGGCCAACCACCTGACGTCGCTGCGCACCAACCCGCGCTACGAGCAGATCCTCGATCTGGTCAAGCGCCGGCTGAACGGTGTCCGCGGCGTCGGCCCGGCGGTGTACGACGCCCTGCACGCGATGAAGAAGGGCATGAAGGACGCCCTCGCCCCGCAGGGGCTCTTCGAGGACCTCGGCCTGAAGTACGTCGGACCGATCGACGGCCACGACCGCCCGGCCGTCGAGCAGGCGCTCGCCCAGGCCAAGAAGTTCGGCGCCCCCGTGATCGTGCACGTGCACACCCGCAAGGGGTTCGGCTACGACCCGGCCGAGCGCAACGAGGCCGACCAGTTCCACCAGATCGGACCGTTCGACGTCGAGACCGGCGTCGGGTCCCCGAAGGGCCGCATCTGGACCGACTTCTTCTCCGAGGAGATGGTCGCGCTCGGGTCCGAGCGCAAGGACATCGTGGCGATCACGGCGGCGATGCTCTACCCGGTGGGCCTCGACCGGTTCGCCGCGGCGTACCCCGAGCGGACCTTCGACGTCGGCATCGCCGAGCAGCACGCCGTCACCAGCGCCGCCGGCCTGGCGATGGGCGGGCTGCACCCGGTCGTGGCGATCTACGCGACCTTCCTCAACCGCGCCTTCGACCAGGTGCTGATGGACGTCGCGCTCCACAAGTGCGGGGTGACGTTCGTGCTCGACCGGGCCGGGGTGACCGGTGACGACGGCGCGAGTCACAACGGCATGTGGGACATGTCGATCCTGCAGGTCGTGCCGGGGCTGCGGCTCGCGGCACCCCGTGACGGGGCCCGCGTCGCCGAGCTGCTGCGCGAGGCGGTCGTCGTCAAGGACGCGCCGACCGTGCTGCGGCTGCCCAAGGGGCCGCCGCCCGCCGACATCGAGCGGGTCGACCGGGCCGGCACCATGGACGTGCTCGTGCGTGACGGCGCTCGCGACGTGCTGATCCTCGGCATCGGCTCGATGGCGGCCGTCAGCGTCGAGGTGGCCGCCCGGCTGGCCGACCAGGGCATCGGCGTGACGGTGGTGGACCCCCGCTGGGTGAAGCCCTGGGACCGCGCCGTCGTCGATCTGGCCCGTGACCATCGACTGGTCGTCTGCGTTGAAGACAATGGCAGGGTCGGAGGGTGCGGTGCCTCCCTGCTGCAGCTGCTCAACGACGAGCAGGTGGACACCCCCTTCCGCCAGCACGGTATTCCTCAGGAGTTCCTCGACCATGCCAAGCGGGATGCGATTCTCGAGCGCATCGGGCTCACGGCCCAGGCACTCGCGCGCGGCATCGTCGAGGACGTCACCGCCCTCGACCGGGCTCGGGACGCCGGCGAGGACCCCCGAGACCAAGCCCACGGTCAGGCCGGCCTCCATGTCGCGTCCCCGCCCGACCACGGCCGGCTGGACTGACGCGGACCACCGCGGCCGCTTCCGGGCGGCCGCACTCGCGGGCGTCCTCGTCCTGCTGCTCGCGCTCGCGGGCTGCGGCGGCGACGAACCGGACGACCACGTCGTCGGTGACGGCACCAGCAAGGTCGACGTCGCCGAGGCGAAGGCCCAGGAGCAGCGCATCCTCAACCAGCGCGCCCGGGCCGTCCGCGACCGCGACCTGACGCTCTTCCTGCGACGGGTCGACCATCGCGACGCCGGGCTGATGGCGCGGCAGCGGCAGTACTTCCGCAACCTCGTCCAGCTGCCGCTGTCCCGCTTCGCCTACCGGGTGACCGACGAGCAGTGGGACGGCGTGCGGACCCCCCGGAGCTGGGGCGACGACGTGCACGTCCCGCAGGTCGTCCTGACCATGCAGCTCGAGGAGTATGACGCCGTGCCCGTCGAGCGGACCGTCGGCTTCGCGTTCTCCTTCCGCAACGGCCGGGCCACGATCGTCGCCGACCGCACCGCCACCGGCCGGATGCTCTTCCGCGGCACTCCTGCCCCCTGGGACCTGACCGCGATCACCGTGCGCGAGGACGGCGACGTGCTCGGCATCTTCGACCGGACCACCCGGCCCTTCGCGCCGATGGTGACCAGGGCCGTCCGCAACGGGATCGACCAGCTCGGCCGGGCACTCCCGTTCACGTGGTCCGGGAAGGTGGTCGTCTACAACCTCGATGACAAGCGCGTCCTCTCGACCTTCCGTGACGTGCCCGGCGGGGCGATCGAGCACCTCGGGGCGATGACCTTCCCGACGTACAGCGAGGAGGAGCGTTCGCAGGTCGCCTCCACCCGGATGCTGCTGATGCCCAGCTCGGTGCGCGCCGGCGAGGTGTTCCTCGGCCGGATCACGCGGCACGAGCTGAGCCACATCGCCATCGGGGTGCGCGACGACGGCTCGCCGGCCTGGGTCTCCGAGGGGATCGCCGAGTACCTCGGCGCCCGCGAGGTGCCGGTCACCTCCCGGATCATCGCGACCTCGGCCCTGCAACGGGCCCAGAGCGCCGACGAGGGGATGCCGGCGTCGAAGGACTTCAACGGCGCCGAGCAGGAGTGGCACTACGCGCTGAGCTGGATGGCCTGCGACTACATCGCCGACGAGTTCGGCGAGGGACGGCTCTGGGAGCTGGTCGACGCCATGCACAACGGCGGCGAGGGCACGGCGGACGCCGACCAGGACCGCGTGCTCGACCAGGTGCTGGGCTTCGACAGTCGCGAGCTGGCCCGCCGGGCGGCTGCGCGGATCAGGAACATCTACGGGTGAGGCTCGGCCGCTGGCTCCGGTTTCCCAGGTGATGAACCCTTTCTGCCACTTCACACACAGTGCACTGTGTGTGAGGAGGCAGGTTCCTCTCTTCACCTGGGAAACCGGACCCGGCAACCGGCCCCGGCAACCCGACCCGGCAACCGGCCCCAGTCACCGGCCCCCGAAAACCGGCGACCCCTCACACGTGCTTGAGCGCCTCACGCCTCGACAGGGCCGAGAGCTGGCCCTCGTGGGCGTCGACGAAGGCGACCACCCAGTCCTGGTCGGTGCGGGCGTGGTCGCGCAGGGCCCAACCGATGGCCTTGCGGATGAAGAACTCCCGCCCGTACCGCGAGAGCGCCGGCGTGGTCCGCGTCGAGCCGTCCAGGTTGGCCTCGATCGCCTCGGCCAGCAGTCCCTGGTCGCAGCGGTCCCTGGCGCCGACCTGGCAGATGATCGCGGTGCGGCGCACCCACAGGTCGTCGGCCACCGCCCACTCCCGGATCACGGGCGCCACCTCGTCGGGACGCTCGAGCAGCACGTCGCGCACGAGGTGGGCCGTCTCGTCGACGAGGTCCCACCACGCGCCCGTCCGGACGAGGTGCTCGTAGAGCTCGAGCGTGTGCGGCTGCCGGTGCTCGCGGTGCAACCGGTGCCCCGCCAGCGTGAGTGCGGCGTACCGCTCCTCGCGGAACGCGGCCCCGTCCCAGAGCTCGAGCACGGTCGCGTGCCAGGTCTCCTCGTCGAGCGGATGATCGGCCAGCAACCGGCGGAGGAGCCGTTTCAGGTCCGGGCTGGCGATGCCGCGGAAGGGCATCTCGGACTTCATGTAGGCCCGCATCGGCCCTGCCTTCACCGGGTCGGCGGCGGCTGCCAGCGCGTCCCGGATGCGACGCACCAGCGCGATGTCGGGGGCTGCCATGCCGCGATTGTGCCGTCCGGACCGCTAGCGTGCCTCCATGAACGTGTTGAGGACCAAGTCCGTCGAGCACTCGATGAGCGACACCCAGGACGAAGGCTTCAAGCTCAAGAAGAGCCTCACCGCCCTGGATCTCACGGTGTTCGGCATCGGCGTCATCATCGGTGCGGGCATCTTCACCCTGACGGGCGCGGCCGCGGCCGACTACGCCGGCCCCTCGGTGGTGTTCTCCTTCATGATCGCCGCCATCTGCTGTGGGTTGGCGGCGCTCTGCTACGCCGAGTTCGCCTCGACCGTGCCGGTCAGCGGCTCGGCGTACACCTTCTCCTACGCCACACTGGGTGAGCTGGTCGCCTGGATCATCGGCTGGGACCTGATCCTCGAGCTCATGCTCGGCGCCTCGGTCGTCGCGCAGGGCTGGAGCGAGTACTTCGTGACCTTCCTCGAGGCCATCGGGCTGGGTTGGCCCGACGACCTCGGGCCGTCGGCCGACCCGCACTTCGGCCACTTCAACCTGGCCGCGTTCCTTCTGGTCTTCGCGCTCACCGTGCTGATCGCGGTCGGGATCAAGGAGTCGCTGCGGGTCAACCTGGTGCTGGTCGGGATCAAGCTCTTCGTGGTGCTCTTCGTCATCGTGGCCGGGTTGTTCTACATCAACGCCGACAACTACGACCCGTTCATCCCGCCTGCCGCAGACCCGGTCAGCACCAACGGCCTGACGCAGCCGCTGTTCCAGTGGCTGTTCGGCTTCGAGGCGCAGACGTACGGCGTGCTGGGCATCGTCTCGGCGGCCTCCGTCGTCTTCTTCGCCTACATCGGCTTCGACGTCGTGGCCACCACGGCGGAGGAGGCGCGCAACCCGCAGAAGGACCTGCCCCGCGGCATCCTGGGGTCGCTGGCCATCTGCACCGTGCTCTACATGGCGGTCGCGCTGGTGATCACCGGCATGGTCAAGTACAACGACATCGATCCGAAGGCCGCGCTCGCGACCGCGTTCCAGGACGTCGGACGAGACGGCTTCGCGACGCTCATCGCGGCCGGAGCGGTTGCCGGCCTCACCACCGTGGTGATGACACTCATGATCGGGGCGGTCCGTGTGCTGTTCGCGATGAGCCGCGACGGCCTGCTCCCGCGCCAGTTCGCTCACGTCCACCCCAAGTCCGGCACGCCCGTGCGGATCACGCTGACCATCGGCGCGCTGGTGGCCGTGGTGGCCTCGCTGACGCCGATCGGCAAGCTCGAGGAGATGGTCAACATCGGCACGTTGACGGCGTTCGCGCTCGTCTCGCTGGCCGTGCCGATCCTCCGCAAGCGGCGCCCCGACCTCGAGCGGTCGTTCAAGGTGCCGCTCAACCCGTGGCTGCCGATCCTGGCCGCGGTGGTGTGCGTCTACCTGGCCATGAACCTGAGCCTGGAGACGTGGATCCGGTTCGTCGTGTGGATGGTCCTCGGCTTCGTCATCTACTTCGCCTACGGCTACGGGCACAGCCGCGTCGGCCGGGGAGAAGGCATCCCGGCCGAGGACTACTCCAAGCGCCAGGCGGAGTCGAGCAACGACTCCTGAGGGCGACGCCTCGCGAGGGGGGCATACCCCGACCGGCCGTGGTGTTGCACGCCCTAGGGTGGGAGGAGTTCCACCCCGTGACCGCCTGACCCGCCGGAGGAGCCCAACGTGACCGACGCACGGTTCGTGCACATCGTCGACGACGTCCCGGAGCTGACCGGGCGCGCCGAGGGTCCGGTGCTCGTGGTGGCCCTCGACGGCTTCCTCGACGCCGGGAACGCGTCGGCCCTGGCCAGCACCCACCTGACCGGTTCCACGACCGGGAGCGTGGTCGCCAGCTTCGAGGTCGACGAGTTCTACGACTACCGCGCGAGGCGCCCGCCGCTCACCTTCGTCGAGGACCACTACGCCGACTACGAGGCGCCTCGGCTGGTGGTGCGCCTGATGCAGGACAAGCTCGGGTCGGCGTACCTCCTGCTGAGCGGTCCCGAGCCCGACATCCGGTGGGAGGCGTTCGCCAAGGCGGTCCGCGCCGTCGTCGAGCACTTCGACGTGCGACTCGTCGTCTCGCTCGGCTCGGTGCCGATGGCCGTGCCGCACACCCGGCCCGTGCAGCTGACCAACCACGCCACCGCGCACCGCCTGCTCGTGCAGGAGAACGTCTGGCGCGGCGAGATCCGGGTGCCGGCCAGCGCCCAGTCGTTGCTCGAGCTCCGGCTGGGGGAGTGGGACCACGACGCGATGGGGTTCGTCGCGCACATCCCGCACTACGTCGCGCAGTTCGACTACCCGCAGGCAGCGGTCGCGCTGCTCGAGGGGCTCGAGGACGTGACCGGGCTGCAGTGGGAGCTGGACACCCTCAAGGAGGCGGGCGAGGCCCGGCAGGTCGAGATCGCCACCCAGATCGCGGACTCCGACGACGTGCGTGACGTGGTCTCCGGCCTGGAGCAGCAGTACGACGCCTACCACTCCAAGGCGGCCAACCTGCTCGCCGACGACGAGCCCCTGCCCAGCGGCGAGGAGATCGGCGCCCAGTTCGAGCAGTTCCTGGCCCGGCTCGAAGAGCCGGAGGACTAGCCCGCCATGCCTGCCTCCGCCGAGGAGCTCCTGGCGCTGCTGGACCTCGAGCCGATCGAGGACAACCTGTTCCGCGGGCGTCAGCCCGCCACGCAGCTGCAGCGTGTGTTCGGCGGCCAGGTCGCCGCGCACGCGCTGGTCGCGGCCAGCCGGACCGTCCCCGACCGCTACCAGGTGCACTCGCTGCACTCGTACTTCCTGCGTCCCGGCGACACCTCCGTCCCGATCGTCTACGACGTCGAGAGCGTCCGGGAGGGTCGCAGCTTCGCCACCCGGCGTGTGCTCGCCCGCCAGCACGGCCGGCCGATCTTCGCGATGACGCTGAACTTCCAGATCCCCGAGCAGGGCCTCGAGCACCAGGACCCGATGCCGGACGTCCCGGCACCCGAGGACTGCCCGACCCTGGCCGAGGTGTCGCCCGGGTCAGGTCGCGACACCGAGGAGTGGGAGCGGGAGTGGGCCGCTCTGGACGTCCGGCACGCGGGCAACTCACGCCCGGGTGGCCTGATCCACGACGACTCGGTGGCCGCGCGCGTGCGGCTGTGGATCCGCGTCAACGGCCGGTTGCCGGACGACCCCCTGCTGCACACCGCGGCGTTCACCTACTCCAGCGACATGACCCTGCTCGGGGCGACGCTGGTGCCGCACGACCTCTACATCGGTTCACCCGGCATCCAGGCGGCGTCGCTGGACCACACGATCTGGTTCCACCGGCCGTTCCGTGCCGACGAGTGGTGGCTCTACGACCAGGTCTCGCCCTCGGCCATCGGCGGTCGCGGGCTGGCGATCGCGCGGGTGTTCAGCCGCGACGGGCGCCTGGTCGCGAGCGTGGCCCAGGAGGGCCTGATCCGGGTTCTTCCGGCCAAATAGCAGGATAAACGGAACTTTTCCGGCAGACACGCCGTGACATGGGTTACTTTTGGCAACTGTTGTTGCCTGAGTGATCGGTGAGGTGCACGCATGTCGGCTCGGACCTGGTGCCAGGCAGGGGCGGTGGGGCTCGCGCTGGGGCCGCTGCTCCTGACGTCGAGCCCGCCGGTGACCGCGGTCGGCGACGGCGGGCACGGCTTCGGCCGGATGGGGCCGTCCAACGCACGCACCACCGCCGTGGACCCCGCGACCGGGCCCGACTTCGAGATGCCGTTCGTGTGCGGCCAGCAGTGGACCGGCACGACGCGGTCCTCGCACTCGCCGAGCGCCTACACCGTCGACTGGAACTCGCCGGACGACCTCGGGAAGAAGGCCGTGGCCAGCGCGCCCGGTGTCGTCGTCAAGGCGGTGTCCCTGAAGGACAGCTACGGGAAGTACGTCGTCATCGACCACGGGGGTGGCTTCTCGACCCTCTACGCCCACCTCAACAACATCTCCACGACGGTCGGTACGTTCCTCGACCAGGGCGACCTCGTCGGACGCGTCGGCGGCACCGGCAACGTGACCGGGCCGCACCTGCACTTCGAGGAGCGCAAGGACGGCGCCTACTTCCCGCCGTACTTCCACCGCACGAAGTTCGCCTTCGGCAGCACCCGCGCCTCGGGCAACTGCGGCGACCGCCCGATCAACGGCGACTGGGACGGCAACGGCAAGGGCGACGTCGGCGTCTACCGCTCGACCCCCACCGGCAGTGAGTTCCGGCTGCAGAAGCCGTCCTCGGTCCGGGCGTTCGTCTGGGGCGCGCCCAGCGACACCCCGTTCATCGGCGACTGGAACGGTGACCACGTCACCGAGGTCGGCCGTCGCCAGCTCGGCACCACCGTGTTCACCAAGCGGCTGTGGAACGCGACGTCGCAGGCCGTCAGCGGTGTCGGGTCCGCGACCGACACCCCGCTGACCGGCGACTGGAACGCCGACGAGAAGACCGACCTCGGGTTCTACCGCGCCTCGGACCACAGCTTCTACCTGCGCCAGCCCAACGGGGTGCTGAGCAGGCGGCCGTGGGGTGCTGCGGGCGACCGCGCCGTCACGGGCGACTGGAACGGTGACGGCCACGTCGACCTCGGCACGTTCAACCCGCTCACCGCGGTGTGGACGCTGCGCAAGCCGTCCGGGTCGTCGTACGTCAAGCGGGTGATCAAGTACGGCGTCCCCGGCGACCTGCCCCTGGCCGGCGACTGGAACGGCGACGGCATCGACGAGCTGACCGTCTGGCGGCCGAGGAACGCCACCTTCTACATGCGGACGCCGACCTCGAACGTCGGCACGTACGTCACCAGGACGAGGGTCTTCGGCAACAGACGCTGAGCTCAGCCCTGGCGGGCCCGGCCGACGAGGTGCGGCGCGCCGCTGCCCGGGTTGGTGAGCGAGAAGTCCAGGCCACGTGCGGCGTCGGAGTCGACGACGCGGGAGCCGAACGCGACCTTGCCGGGCAGGAAGATCGGCTTCTTGAACTCGACCTCCACGGTCGCCTCGTCCCCGAGCCGGTTGGCGAACGCAGCGACGCAGCGGGCCTTGCTCCACATGCCGTGGGCGATCTGCCGCTTGAAGCCGAACGCCTTGGCGCTCAACGGGTAGAGGTGGATCGGGTTGTGGTCGCCGGAGACCGCGGCGTACTCGCGGCCGAGGCTGCCGGGCAGCGACCAGACGGTGCCCGTGCCGGCGACGACGTCGAACGGCTCGGTCTCGGGCTTCGCGTCCTCGTCGCCCTTGCCGAGGCGCAGGTAGTTCGACGTCGACTCCCAGACGGTCTCGCCCCCCTCGGCCGTCGTCACCGTGGTGACCAGGTCGAAGACGCGACCCTTGGCGTGGGGTCGGAGGTTGACCGCGGCCGCCGTCACGTCGAGCCGCTCGGTCGGCGAGATCGGCCGGTGCTGGGTGATCCGGTTGCCGACGTGCACGGTCCCGATCGCGGGGAACGGGAACGAGCCGTCGGTCATGATCCCCATGTGCAGCGGGAACGCGAGCATGTGCGGGTAGGTGAACGGCAGCGTCTGGCTCGGTGCGAACCCGCAGACGTCGGCGTACGCCGCGACGTGGTTCGGGTCGACCGCGACGTCCCTGCGGTGCAGCGTCAGGTCGGGGAGCGACCCGCCCTTCTTGGCGATGCCCGGGATCAGGTTGACTCCCGGCAGCACCGGCAGTGCTGCCTTCAGCATGGTCGGCAGCGCGTTCGGCTGGCCCTCCATGGTGCGCTCCACCATCAGGCGCCCAGCATCATCTGGCCGCACACGCGGACCACGTTGCCGTTGACGGCGGTGGAGCCGGGGGAGAGGTACCACGCGATCGCCTCGGCCACGTCGACCGGCAGGCCGCCCTGGCTCATCGCGTTCATCCGCTGGCCGACCTCACGGGTCGCGAACGGGACCGCTGCGGTCATCTGGGTGATGATGAAACCCGGCGCGACGGCGTTGATCGTGATGCCCTTGTCGAGCTCGCCGGCGAAGGAGTCGACCAGGCCGATCACGCCGGCCTTCGAGGCGGCGTAGTTGGTCTGGCCGACGTTGCCCGCGATGCCCGCGATCGAGGAGACCCCGACGATGCGGCCGTTGTCCTCGATCAGGCCCTGGTCGAGCAGCTCGCGGGTGATCCGCTCCGGAGCCGTCAGGTTGACGGCGATGACCGAGCTCCAGCGGTCCTCGGCCATGTTGGCGAGCTTCTTGTCGCGGGTGATGCCGGCGTTGTGCACGACCGCGTGGACCTGGCCGAACTTGGTCTTCACGTGCTGGGCGATCCGCTGGGGCGCGTCCTTGCCGGTGATGTCGAGGGTGAGGTGGTCACCGTCGAGCTCCCTCATCAGGGCCTGCAGCTCGCTCGCGGCCTGGGGCACGTCGATGCCGAGCACCGTCGCGCCGTCGCGGTGCAGCACCCGCGCGATCTGCTCGCCGATGCCGCGCGAGGCGCCGGTGACGATGGCCACCTTGCCGGTGAGCGGCTTGGCGGGGTCGGCGATCGGGGCGGCCTCGGTCGTGCCGGTGGCGCCGAGACGGGCCACCTGGCCCGAGACGTAGGCGCTCTTGGGGGACAGGAAGAAGGCCAGCGTGGACTCGAGGGTCTCCTCGGCGCCGGGGGCGACGTACACCAGGTTGACGGTGCTGCCCTTGCCGATCTCCTTGCCGAGCGAGCGCGTGAAGCCCTCGAGCGCGCGCTGGGCGACGCGCTCGTCGTTGGCCTCGACCTGCTCGGGGACGGTGCCGAGGACCAGCACGCGGGCGTTGCTGGTCAGGCTGCGCATGAGCGGCGTGAAGAACTGCTGGAGGGCGATCAGGTCCGACGAGTGGGTGATGCCCGTGGCGTCGAAGACCAGGGCCTTGACCTTCTCGCCCTCGGGAGCGACGCCGAGGTTGCTGACGCCGAGGTTGTCCAGCGCGACGGTCAGGGCCTTGCCGAGACGGCCGCTGCCACCGGTGACGACGGTGCCGTCGACGACGGGGGCGCCCTCGGTCCAGCGCTCGAGCTGGGTCGGGTTGGGCAGGCCGAGGTGCTTCACGAACAGCTTGCCGACGGGGCTGGAGACGAAGGACTGGTAGTGGTCGGTCATCTTCTTCTGCGTTCCTCTGGTCTGCTCGGGAGTCTGCTTCGGGACTACGGTACGGCCGGGGCGGAGGCATGGACCTACCAGCCAGTAGACGACGAATGTAACGAGTGGTGTAACTCGGCGTCCAGATTTCGTGATCTGCCCCTCACCGGGTTTGTTCTGGCTCCCTGAGGCGGGAGGATGGAGCGAGCCATCCGACTTCGTAGGAGCTATCACACAGATGCAGCCCACCACTCGCCGCGTCGCCGTGCTCGGCGGCAACCGGATCCCCTTCGCCCGTTCCAACACCGTCTACGCCACCGCCTCCAACCAGGAGATGCTCACCGCGGCGATCGACGGGCTCGTGGCCCGCTTCGGTCTCGAGGGCGAGCGCCTGGGCGAGGTCGTGGCCGGCGCCGTGCTCAAGCACAGCCGCGACTTCAACCTGACCCGTGAGTCGGTGCTCGGCTCCAAGCTGGCCCCCGAGACTCCGGCGACCGACCTGCAGCAGGCCTGCGGCACCGGTCTCCAGGCGGCCGTCTACGTCGCCAACAAGATCGCGCTCGGCCAGATCGACGCCGGCATCGCCGGTGGTTCCGACACGACGTCGGACGCGCCGATCGCCATCTCCGAGAAGCTCCGCAAGAAGCTGATCAAGGTCAACCAGCAGAAGGACACCGCCGGCAAGCTCAAGGCGCTCGGCGCGATCCGCCCGACCGACATCGGCATCGAGATCCCGCAGAACGGCGAGCCGCGCACCAGGCTGTCGATGGGCGAGCACGCTGCCCTGACCGCGCTGGAGTGGCAGATCACCCGTGAGGCGCAGGACGAGCTGGCCGTTGCGTCGCACCACAATCTCGCAGCGTCGTACGACCGAGGCTTCCAGGACGACCTGATCACCCCGTTCAACGGCCTCGAGCGCGACCAGAACCTGCGCGCCGACTCCTCGATCGAGAAGCTGGCCAAGCTCAAGCCGGTCTTCGGCAAGGGCGAGGCCGCCACCATGACGGCGGCGAACTCCACCCCGCTGACCGACGGTGCCTCCTCGGTGCTGCTGGCCTCGGAGGAGTGGGCCGAGGAGCACGGGCTGCCGGTGCAGGCGTACTTCGTCGACGCCGAGACCGCAGCCGTCGACTTCGTGCACGGCGGCGAGGGCCTGCTGATGGCCCCGGCGTACGCCGTGCCGCGGATGCTCGAGCGCAACGGCCTCTCGCTGCAGGACTTCGACTACTACGAGATCCACGAGGCGTTCGCCTCGCAGGTGCTCTCGACGCTGGCCGCGTGGGAGGACCCGGTGTTCTGCAAGGAGCGCCTCGGCCTCGACGCCCCGCTCGGCTCGATCGACCGCAGCAAGCTGAACGTGAACGGCTCCTCGCTCGCGGCCGGCCACCCCTTCGCCGCGACCGGTGGCCGCATCGTCGCCAACCTGGCCAAGATCCTCAACGAGAAGGGCTCCGGCCGCGGCCTGATCTCCATCTGCGCCGCCGGTGGCCAGGGCGTCGTCGCGATCCTGGAGAAGTAGGCGCTCAGCCCCCAATCCCGTTGTAAATCGGGGTTATGGACGCTCATCAAGGCCCATGGCGGCCCGGAAGCGTCCATAACCCCGATTTACATGGGGAGGGTTGGGGACTCAGCCGGCCGCCAGTGCCTTCGCCGTCGCGACCAGGTAGGCGCGTACGTCGTCGGGGGAGACCGGGGAGATCGCGGGGATGCCGGGGGCCGACTCCTTGACGAGCATGCCCACCCGGGCGAGCTGGAGGGCGCCGAGGCCGCTGGCGTACATGTGGTTGGCGAGCAGCGTCGGGTCGCTCACCTGGAAGTCGCCCGAGGCATTGCCGGTCTCGAGCACCTCGCTGAGCACGGCCAGGCAGGCGGAGATCCCGCGGCCGAGCCGGAACAGCGAGCTCTCGCTGATCTCCTCGAGCAGCTCGGGGCCGGGCCGGCGCATCAGGGTCTGGGCGCAGTCGACGAAGGCGGGGTACTCGACCCCGAAGTCGACGAACGCCTCGACGACGGCGGTCAGCCGTGACATCGGCGTGCGCTTGCCGCTCGCGGCCTCCTGCAGACGCGTCTCGAGGTCCTCGAGATAGCTGACCAGAGTGAGCGCGAACAGCTCCTCCTTGCCGCTGAAGTGCCGGTAGATGATCGCCCGGTTCACGCCCACGGCACGCGCGATGTCCTCGATCTGCGCGTCGCGCACACCGGTCTCGTCGAAGAGCTCGCGGGTGGCCTGGAGGATCTCCCGCTCGCGCGCCCGGCGGCGCGCGGCGGCGGGTTGCCGGGTCGTCGTACGCGCGGTCGTCATGCCGAGATCTTAGTGCAACTCCCGTTTACACACGCGTGCGCATGAGGCACGTCACGGTCAGGCGAGCGCCCGGACGGTCTCGATCGTGTCGGCCTCGTCGGCCCCCTTGTCGTCGCGGTAGCGCAGCACGCGGGCGAACCTCAGGGCCACACCGCCGGGGTAGCGGGTGGAGCGCTGGAGTCCGTCGAAAGCGATCTCGACGACCTGCTCTGGGCGCACCTGGACGACGTACGACGACCCGTCGGTGGGCGAGGTGGCCAGCTCGGTGAACCGCTCGGTCTGCCAGGCGAGCATCTCGTCGGTCATGCCCTTGAAGGTCTTGCCGAGCATGACGAACCCGTCACCGGACGGGTCGCGGGCGCCCAGGTGGATGTTGGAGAGCCAGCCCTTCCGACGCCCGCTGCCCCACTCGACGGCCAGCACGACCAGGTCGAGGGTGTGGCGCGGCTTGACCTTGACCCAGGCGGAGCCACGACGGCCGGCGTCGTACGGCGCGTCGAGGCGCTTGAGGATGACGCCCTCCTGACCGTCGGCGACCGCCTTGTCGAAGAACGCCTGGGCCTCGTCGGACGAGGAGGTGACCAGCCGACGGACACGCAGCGGCTCGGGCACGGCGGAGTCGAGGCGGTCGAGCCGTTCGCGGGTGGGCGCCTCGATCAGGGAGTCGCCCTCGTGGAGCAGGAGGTCGAAGAAGAACGGCTGGATGCCCGTGGCACCGGCCTTCGTCGAGGTCGTCGAGGCGGTCTCCTGGAAGGGGCGCGGGCGGCCCGTCTCGTCGAGGGCGATCGCCTCGCCGTCGAGGATCAGGTCGGTCGCCGGCAGGGAGAGCGTTGCCGAGACCACCTCGGGCAGTCGGGAGGAGATCTCCTCGAGGCTGCGGGTGAACACCGAGACCTCGTCGCCGTGCTTGTGCACCTGGATGCGGATGCCGTCGAGCTTGGTGTCGACGGCGAACTCGCCCGCGACCTTCTCCACCCCAGCGGCGACGTCGGGCGCCGCGCCCGCCAGCATCGGCCGGACGGGACGCCCGACCAGCATGCTGAACTCCTCGAGCGCCGACTCGCCGCTGGTCAGGGCCGCCACCGCGATGGGGCCGGTGGGCGCGCTGAACATCGCCGCACGCCGCACCGCCTTCACGGGCAGGTCGGCGGCGGCGGCCACGGCGTCGAGCATCACCGAGTCGAGGGCTCCCTGACGGACGTTGCCCGTGATCAGGTTGCGCAGGTAGTCCTGCTCGTGGCCCGTCAGCCGCCCGAAGAGCCCACCGACGGCCGCCTTCCGGGCTCCGGCCGAGCCGGTCCCCGAGAGGACGCTGATCTCCTCGAGCGCGGCGTCGACCTCGCTGAGCGTGGCGCTCGGTGCGGCCGCCGGGTCGGGGACGTCGGCCAGCCCGCGCCAGCCGACGCCGGTGCGGCGCTGACGCAGGGTGCCGGAGAGGTAGGACGCCGCGATGTCGATCTCCTCGGCTCCGCCGGAGGCCGCAGCCTCCTGCAGCAGACCGGCGATGAGGTCACGCTTCTCGAGGCGGGACCGCGTCGCGGCCACGGCAGCGGACACCTCGACGAGCCTGGCGAGCAACATGCCGGTCATGGTGTCAGCCGGGGCCGACATACTCTGCGTCCGTGAGCACGACCGTGTCGGCACCGCGCACCCGGGAGTGGCGACCCGACTGGCCGTGCCCGGTCGGGCAGGTGCTTCTCCACCACCGCCGTGGGGCTGCCGACCCGACGTTCCGCTTCGCGCGCGACGGCTCGATCTGGCGGGGGATCCGCACCCCCGAGGGCACCACTTCCCTCCGGCTCGAGCCGAGGCCCGACCTCGGCACCGTCACCGGCGAGGCGTGGGGGAGCGGCGCGGAGTGGGTGCTCGACCGCCTGCCACGGATGCTCGGCGCCGACGACGACCCGAGCGGCTTCGAGCCGCTCCACCGGCCGATCGCCGACGCGTGGAGGCGGCACGCCAACTGGCGCCTGGGGGCGAGCGACCTCGTGATGGAGTCGTTGGTGCCGTCGATCATCGAGCAGAAGGTCACCGGCCAGGAGGCGCTCGGAGCGTTCCGCACGATGGTCCACCGGTTCGGCGAGCGCGCTCCCGGTCCGCCCAGCCAGGCCGAGCCACAGGTCCGGCTCTGGGTGCAGCCCTCGCCCGAGGACCTGCGCGCGATCCCCTCCTGGGAGTGGCTGCGGCTGCCGGTCGACGGTGCTCGCTCCCGCCCGATCCAGCACGCGGCGCGGGTCGCGCCGGCGCTCGAACGAGCCGGCCAGGAGACGCCGCAGGAGTTCGACCGCAGGGTCCGCACGCTGCCCGGCATCGGGGTCTGGACGAGCGCGGAGGTGCGCGCCCGCGTCATGGGCGACGCTGACGCCGTGAGCTTCGGCGACTACCACATCGCCGCCAACGTGGGCTATGTCCTGACGGGCGAACCCGTGGACGACGAGGGAATGGCCGAGCTGCTCGCGCCGTACGCCGGGCACCGCCACCGGGTCCAGCGACTGATCGAGCTCGCCGGACTGTCGCGTCCGAGACGCGGGCCGAGAATGGCCCCCCGACGGCACCTGCCGGGTTAACGTCGGCGCAGCCCACCCCGAACAGGAGTCATGCGTGTCCGTCGTCGTCGCCCGCTTCACCGCCATGTCGGACAGCGAGGTCGAGGAGTTCTTCCGGACCTCCGACGTCCTGGAGATCACCGACGTGATCCGTTCGGCCGACGACCAGGAGCTGCGTGCCCTGATCGACCTCGAGCACTTCCGGGCCGAGGGAGTGGTGACGATCCTGAACCGTTTCGGCGAGTTCGCCGATGCCGCGCGCCTCGACGACATCACCGGCGTGGTGCGCTTCGAGCTGGCCCGGTCGAAGAAGGACGTCGAGCGGCACGTCGCGCGGTTCGAGTCCGGCAAGGTCACCCTGGTCGACGACGCCGAGCCCGACGTGACGATCGCCGCCGACATCGTCGACTTCGTGCGGCTGGTCACGGGGCAGTCCAACGCGGCACTGCTCTACCTCGGCGGCCACCTGCACATCGAGGGCGACGCGATGCTGGCGCTCGCCGTCGGCAGCGTGTTCACCGTGCCCGGCAGCAACCAGGCCGCGGTCGACCCGCGGACGCTCGACCCGGTGGACGTGGCGACCGCGGTGGCCACGACCTCCGGCAAGCACATGCGCTCGGTGATGGAGGGCGGCTTCCGGCCGATCGTGCTCGAGGAGGTGTTCCGCCGCTTCCCCGACTTCATCGACGCCGAGAAGGCGGGCGACCTCAGGCTGTCGGTCGGCTTCAGGATCGGTGGTCGCAAGGACGGGGAGGTCGACCGCTACGTCGTGCACGTCGCCGAGGGGGTCTGCACCATCGAGACCAGCCCGCCGGAGGGACAACGGCGCGACGCCACGATCACCGTCGAGGGCGCCGACTTCCTGCGCCTCGCGACGGGCCAGCTCCACCCGGTCAGGGGCGTGCTCACCGGCGCGCTCAAGGTGAAGGGCGACCGCGCCAAGGCGCTGGCCCTGAACGCAGTGATGGTGCCGCCCCAGCCGCGCAAGGGGGGCTAGCGCCCCACGGCGTACCCCTGCATGCCGCGCGGGTTGGCGCCTGCGCGCAGCTGCCCGGTGGACGGGTCGCGGCTGACCGCGCACATCCGGCCCAGCGACCACGGGCCCGAGGCCATCACGTCGTGGTCGCGCCGGGTGAGTCCCTCGAGGACCGCCGACGGGATGCGGTCCTCGACCACCAGCACACCCGGCTCCATCTCCCGTGGGTGGAACGACCCCGGGAAGCTGGTCGTGTGGAACATGGGCGCGTCGATCGCCTCCTGGAGGTCCATCCCGCCGATCACGTGCCGGAGCAGGAACAGCGACTGCCACTGGTCCTGCTGGTCGCCGCCGGGTGACCCGCAGGCGAGGACCGGGACGCCGTCGCGCAGCACGAGCGTCGGCGTCAGCGTCGTGCGCGGCCGTGCGCCCGGGACGAGCGAGGCCGGCAGCCCTTCGTCGAGCCAGAACATCTGCGCCCGGCTGCCGAGGCAGAAGCCCAGCTCCGGGATGGTCGGCGAGCTCTGCAGCCAGCCGCCGCTCGGGGTCGCCGAGATCATGTTGCCCCAGCGGTCGACGACGTCGATGTGGCAGGTGTCGCCGCTGACCGAGCCGTCGCGCTGCACCGTCGGCTCGCCGGTGGTCACGTCGGCCGAGCGGCCCGTCGCCTCGCCGGCGAGCAGCCGCTGCACGTGCTGCGCCAGGCGGGGCTCGCGACCACCCACCCGCCCGGGACGTACGCCGCGATCGGCGCTCGCCCCGACGAGGCCGGCCCGCTCGGCGACGTAGCCGGCAGCAAGCAGCTCCTCGACCGGCACCGGGCTGCGGTCACCGAACCACGCCTCGCGGTCGGCCATCGCGAGCTTCCAGCACTCGGCGATCGCGTGGATGCCCTGCTCCGTGGACGGGTCGAGCGCCTCCGGCCCCAGCTCGTCCAGCATCGCCAGCACCTGCAGGAGCGCCGGGCCCTGCCCCCACAGGCCCGTCTTCGCCACCTGCACGCCGTGCCAGTCGGCGACGACCGCGTCCTCCCAGGTCGCGGAGAACGCTGCCAGGTCCGCGCCGCCGACGAGCCCCGGAAGCACCTCGCCGCCTGAGTGCCGCCACTCGGTCGAACGGAAACGCTCCACGGCGTCGGCCACGAACCCACGGGCCCACTCGTCGCGAGCCGCCTGGGCCTGCGCGGCCACGTCGGCACCGGCAGCCGTGGCCACGTCGGCCAGCCGCGCGAGGACGCCCGCGTAGACCGGGTTGGCGAACAGCGCCCCCTCGCGGGGGACGCCGTCGCGGAGCCAGAGCTCCGCGGAGGTCGTCCAGCTCTCGCGGAACAAGTCCTGCACCCGGTCGATGGTCGCCGCCACGCGGGCCAGCAGTGGGTGCCCGTCGCGGGCGTAGCCGATCGCCGGCTCGAGCACGGTCGCCAGCGGCAGCGAGCCGTGGTCGCGCAGCAGGAGCAGCCACGCGTCGACGGCACCCGGCACCGCCGCGGCCAGCGGGCCCGATCCGGGGACGTGGTCGAGCCCCATCGCGGCGAAGGCCTCCGGCGTCGCTCCCGCCGGGGCGGGTCCCTGACCACAGAGCACCCGTGGTGTCGGGTCGTTCGCGGTGGTCACGATCGCGGGGAGGTCACCACCGGGGCCGTTCAGGTGAGGCTCCACGACGTGCAGGACGAAGCCTCCGGCGGCGGCCGCGTCGAAGGCGTTGCCGCCGAGCTCGAGCATCCGTTGGGCCGACTGCGAGGCCAGCCAGTGCGTGGACGACACCATCCCGAACGTGCCCGAGAGGGTCGGTCGTGTCGTGAACTGCATCAGTGCCTTTCCTCGGGTTGCACCCTGAGGGTGCCCAGGGTCGTGGCGAGCATGTCGTAGTGGCCGACCAGCATGATCAGCTCGATGCAGCCGCGCTCGTCCTCGGCTGCGCGCAGCTCCTGCCAGAGCGCGTCGTCGAGGTCGCGTCGCTCCAGGAGCGAGTCGGTGACGCGCAGCAGCAGGGACTGCCGGTCGTTCCAGCCTGCCGCTTCGGGCCCCAGCCGCACGCGCTCGATGTCGGCCTCGAAGAGGCCGGCCCGCTTCCCCAGCAGCCGGTGGTGCTCGAACTCGTAGTCGCTCCCGCGCACCGCCGCCACCCGCAGGATGACCAGCTCGGTGTCGATGCGGGGCAGCTTCCCTCGTGGCATCAGGCGTCCGGCGAAGTGCAGCCAGCCCCAGAACAACCCGTGGTGGCGGCCCAGGGTGGTGAAGATCCGCGGGGGACCGGTGCGCGTGACCCGCCCGGCGAGCCGGCTGAACACCCAGATGGGCAGGCCGATCTCGCCCAGGCCTCCGGGTGTGATCCGTGGGGTCACAGGTCTGCCTTCCGGGCTCGGCCGACCTCGGGGAGCACGCGGTTGGCGGCGCGGTTCATCACCGACATGGCGAGAACGTACGCCGGTGGGAACACCCGCTGCACCGTGTGGATCAGCCGGATGTCGGCCGAGGTGTAGACCCAGTAGCGGTTGCGGCGTACGCCCTTGAGGATCGCGGCGGCCGCCTCCTCGGGTGAGACCGCCCGCTCGTGGAAGCGGGCCTGGACCTTGCGAAAGCGGCGTCCGGTCGTGTCCACGCCCGCGATCTGGACGGTGCTCGTCAGCGGCGTGTGCACCGCACCCGGGCAGACGAGCGAGACGCCGATGCCGTGCCGGGCGAGGTCGAAGCGGAGCACCTCCGAGACCCCGCGGAGGCCGAACTTGCTGGCGCTGTACGCCGCGTGCCAGGGCATCCCGATGATCCCGGCCGCCGACGCCACGTTGACCAGGTGGCCGCCTCGACCTGCCTCGACCATCGGCGGCACCAGCTCCTCGATCACGTGGATCGGCCCCATCAGGTTCACGTCGACCTGGCGGCGCCACGTCGCGTGCTCGAGCGACTGCACGGTGCCCCAGGACGAGATGCCGGCGATGTTCATGACGACGTCCATGGGCCCGTGCTCGTCGGTGACCCGCCGCCCCAGCCGTCGTACGCCGTCGTGGTCGGTGAGGTCGACCGGCTCCGCGAGCACCACCTCGCCACCACGGTCACGGATCGTGGCTGCCGTCGTGGCCAGTCCGTGGGCGTCGATGTCGGTCAGGAACAGCCGTCCGCCACCGGCCCCGACCGCCTCGGCGGTGGCCCGGCCGATGCCGCTGGCGGCGCCGGTCACGAAGACGTTCAGGCCGGTGAACCGGCGGAGCCTTCGTGGTCGCATGGGGGCGACTCTAGGGCGGGTCTGGATATCCCTTGCGTCGTGCGACAGGCTCTGGACACACAGAGACTCACGGGGACCCCACGGAGGCATCACCATGCGCAGCACCATGCAGGACTTCCCGCTCACCATCGGCTCGCTGATGAAGCACGGCACCACGGTGCACGCCGACTCCGAGGTGATCACCGCCACGGCCGACGGCGTCCGCTCCCAGACCTACGCCGAGCTCGGCAAGCGGGCCGCCAGGCTCGCCAACGGACTGCGCTCGCTCGGGATCGACGCCGACCAGCGGGTCGGCACCTTCCAGTGGAACAACGCCGAGCACCTCGAGGCCTATCTCGCGGTCCCGTCGATGGGCGCGGTGCTGCACACCCTGAACATCCGGCTGTTCCCCGAGCAGCTCGTCTACATCGCCAACCACGCCGAGGACCAGGTCGTCATCGTCGACGACTCGCTGGTCGGCCTGCTCGCACCGCACCTGCCGGAGATGAAGACCGTGCAGCACGTGCTGGTCGCCGGCCCCGACGCAGCCTCGGCCGACCTCGACTCGCTGCGCGAGAGCGGCAAGGAGGTGCTGCTCTACGAGGACGTGCTGGCCGACCAGTCGGAGGAGTTCGACTGGCCCGAGATCGAGGAGCGTGCCGCTGCCGCGATGTGCTACACGAGCGGCACGACCGGCAACCCCAAGGGGGTCGTCTACAGCCACCGCTCGGCGTGGCTGCACTCCCAGATGGTCACCACCGGCAACATCGGCGGGCTCAGCTTCCACGACCGGGTGCTGCCGATCGTGCCGATGTTCCACGCCAATGCCTGGGGCCTGGCCTACGCCGCCCTGATGAGCGGCTCGTCCCTGTGCATGCCCGACCGGTGGCTCCAGGCAGAGCCGCTGTGCCGCTTCATGCAGGAGAGCGAGCCGACGGTCTCGGGGGCGGTGCCCACCGTGTGGAACGACGTGCTCGGCTACCTGGACAAGAACCCCGAGAAGAAGCCCGAGTCGCTGCGACTGATCCTGTGCGGCGGGTCCGCCGTACCCGTGTCGCTCCAGAAGGCGCTCGAGGAGCGCCACGGCCTGAAGATCCTGCAGGCCTGGGGGATGACCGAGACCTCGCCCGTCGCGTCGGCCGGTCTGCCGCCCGTCGGCGCCGAGGGTGACGACCAGTGGACCTACCGCGGCAGCCAGGGCCGGGTGGCGTGCGGCGTCGAGGGACGCATCGTGGCCGACGACGGCAGCGAGCAGCCCTGGGACGGCACGGCCGTGGGCGAGCTGGAGGTCCGGGGGCCGTGGGTGACCGGCGGCTACTACAACTCCGACGACCCCGAGGTCGACGAGAAGTTCCACGACGGCTGGCTGCGCACCGGTGACGTGGGCTCGATCGACGACCTCGGCTACATCCGTCTCTCCGACCGGGCCAAGGACGTCATCAAGTCCGGTGGGGAGTGGATCTCCTCGGTCGACCTGGAGAACGCGCTGATGGGCCACGACGACGTCGTCGAGGCCGCCGTCATCGGCATCCCCGACGAGAAGTGGGGCGAGCGTCCGCTGGCCTCGGTCGTCGTGCGCGAAGGTGCCAGCCTGAGGCCGGCCGACCTGGTGGAGCACCTCAGCAAGGACTTCGCCAAGTGGCAGCTGCCCGAGTCGTGGGCCTTCATCGACGAGGTGCCGCGCACCAGCGTCGGCAAGTTCGACAAGAAGGTGATCCGCAAGTGGTACGCCGACCACGAGATCGAGGTCGAGAAGGTCAAGTAGAGACCTGGGCCGCTAGCGCACACCCCACGTGTAGGTCTGCTTCTGCAGCTCGAGGTAGAGGAAGGTGTGGATCGAGACGATCCCCGGGATCGGCCTGATCCGGGAGGTCACCAGCTCGAGCAGGTGGGCGTCGCTCTCGCCGACCACCTCGGCCAGGATGTCGAACCCGCCGGCAGTGATGACGACGTAGTCGACCTCCTCGATGTTGCCCAGCGCCTCGGCGACCGGCTTCCGGGGACCCTCGACCATCACGCCGAGCATCGCCTGCCGGGCGAACCCGAGCTGGAGCGGGTCGGTCACGGCCGTGATCTGCATGACCCCGGTGTCCTCGAGGTGCTTGACCCGCTTCACGACGGCGTCCTCGGAGATCCCGACGATCTCGGCGATGGCGGCGTAGGAGCGGCGACCGTCCTGCTGGAGCTGCTCGATGATCGCCTTGGAGACGGCGTCGATGCTGGTCCGCGTGGGGCCGGCATGGGGGAGGCGGGGCTGCTGCCGCTCGCCGTCCTCGCTTCGCTCGCCCTTGATCACTGTGATGAACCCGTTCGTCCCGTGTGCGGCCCGACCCCGTGCACGCGGTCGCACGATACCCCGGTCAGGGCCGCTCGCGTGGCCTAACGGGCCGGTGCGAGCGCGTCGTCGCGGTGCTCAGTGGCCGCCCGTGAGCGGTGCCATCATCCGCGCGATCACGCTCGGGCGCCGGGTCAGGCGCTCCTCGACGTCGGAGAAGGTCATCGCGCGCAGGCCGGCGTTGATGCCCAGCCAGCGCAGCGGCTCGGGCTCCCAGCGCGGGCTGTGGTGGCCGACCCAGGGGAGCGTGACGAGGTCGCTCCGGGCTCCCGTGACCAGGTCGGCGAGCGTGCGGCCCGCGAGGTTGGTGGTCGACACGCCGTCGCCGACGTACCCTCCCGCCCAGCCGATCCCGGTCCTGCGGTCGAGCCCGACCGAGGCGGCCCAGTCGCGCGCGATGCCGAGGCAGCCGCCCCACTGGTGGGTGAACTCGGTGTCGCGCAGCTGCGGGAGCATCTGGCGCAGGACCATCCGGAGGTCCTGGAAGACCCGCGGCGAGCCGTCGTACGACGGACGGATGCGTGAGGCGTAGTGGTACGGCGCCCCGCGTCCGCCGAACGCCAGCCGACCGTCGGCCGTGCGCTGGCCGTAGATGATCAGGTGCCGGGCGTCGCTGAACGTCGGCCGGTCCGAGAGCCCGATCGACTCCCACTGCGCCTCCGAGAGCGGCTCGGTGGCGACCATGAGGGAGTACACCGGGACGACAGCGCGCTGCAGTCCCTCGAGGCCGGGGGTGTAGCCCTCGGTGGCCCGCAGCACCACCTCCGCCTGCACCGCCCCGACCTCGGTCTCGACCCGGCCCGGGGCGATCGACAGCACCCGGGTGTGCTCGAAGATCGAGACACCGTTGGCCTCGACGACCCGGGCGAGTCCGCGCACCAGGCGCGACGGGTGGATGGCGGCGCAGTGCGGGGTGAACACCCCGCCGAGCACGGGTGTCGCGGCGAGCATGGCGCGCGCCTCGTCGGGCTCGAGCAGTCGGTGGTCCTCCTCGGTGAAGCCGCGCGCGTGGGCGGTGCGCACCTCCTCACGCTGGCGCTCGAGCTGCACCTTGCTGCTGGCCAGCGTCACGTTGCCGCCGCGGTGGTAGTGCGCGTCGATGCCCTCGGCCTGCGCGACCCGGCCGACCTCCCGGACCGTGTCCTGCATCGCCCGGTGCATCCGCAGCGCGCCGGCCTCCGATGACGCTGCGACCAGCCGCTTCCACGACGTCGGGAACAGCGCGCTGGACCAGCCCCCGTTGCGACCGGAGGCCCCGAACCCGGCCACCTCCTGCTCGAGGACGGCGATCCGCAGGGTCGGGTCGGCCCGGTGCAGGTAGTAGGCGCTCCAGAGCCCGGTCAGGCCGGCGCCGACGATCACCACGTCGTACGACGCCGGACCGGGCAGCGCAGGACGCGGGGCGAAGTCGTCGTCGGCCGTGGCGTGCCACAGCGAGAGCGAGCGGTAGTCGGTCAGCGGACGCCCCACGAGTAGGTCTGCTTGGCCAGCTTGAGGTAGACGAACGTCTCGGTCGTGCGTACGCCGGGCACCGCGCGGATGCGACCCGACACCAGGTCGAGCAGCTCCTCGTCGCCCGTGCTGACGACCTCGCAGAGCACGTCGTAGGTGCCGGCGGTCATCACCACGTAGATGACCTCGTCCATGGCGGCGAGCGCGTCGGCGACCGGCTGGATGCTGCCGTCGACGTGGATGCCGACCATGGCCTGCCGGCCGAAGCCGAGCTGCAGGGGGTCGGTGACCGCGACGATCTGCATCACCCCGGCCTCCGAGAGCCGCTGCACCCGCTGTCGCACGGCGGCCTCGGAGAGCCCCACGGCCTTGCCGATCGAGGCGTAGGAGCGCCGGCCGTCCTGCTGCAGCTGCTCGATGATCGACTTGGACACCTCGTCCAGGACCGGCGCGCCCTTGCCGTTCGCGGACTTGTCTCCCATGCTGAGCATCGTGGTCGCTCGAACAGTCGTGTGGCAAGCCTCTTGACACAAGAAACCGTGTCGTGACCACCCCAGACGTAACGGTTCCGTGGCATTCGTGTGTCACGGCAACGGAATCCCTTGTCGCAGGCCTACCCTCCGTGCGAAGGTTTCCCCGTTACGGGAGGAGTCCGGGTGGCTGGTAGAGGTATGGGGCCGCAAGGAGGTCCCAGCAGGCGCACATTTCTGAAGGGTGCGGGGGTCGCTGCTTTCGGGATCGGCAGCATCGCCGTACTCCCGTTGTTCGACACCCCGTCGGCCAAGCAGGACCCGACGAAGTGCACGGTCCCCGACATCTCCGCGTCGAGCAAGCGGCTGATCGTGTCCAACTGGCCGGAGTACATCGACGTCGCCGAGGACGGTGACCGCAACACCCTCCAGGACTTCGAGAAGGCCACCGGCATCACCGTCGACTACACCGACGACGTCAGCGACAACGCCGAGTTCTTCGCCAAGGTACGCAACCAGCTCAGCTACTGCGAGCCCATCGACCGCGACATGATGATGCTGACCGACTGGATGGCCGCCCGCATGATCGGTCTCGGCTGGATCCAGCCGCTCGACCCCGACAAGGTCTCCAACCTGCACAAGAACCTCATCCCGCCGCTGCAGGGTCGTCAGTGGGACAAGGACCGCACCTACTCGGCGCCGTGGCAGAGCGGCCTGACCGGCATCGCCTACAACGCCAAGCTGACCAAGGAGGTCAAGAGCTTCGACGAGCTCCTGACCCGCTCCGACCTCAAGGGCAAGATCACGCTGCTCTCCGAGATGCGCGACACGATGGCGTTCATGCTCAAGCTGACCGGCGCCGACCCCGACAAGTTCACCGACGCCGAGTGGAGCATGGCGATCGAGCGGCTCGAGAAGACGGTGAAGGCCGGTCAGGTCCGCGCGTTCACCGGCAACGAGTACATCCAGGACCTCACGGCCGGCAACATCGTGGCCTGCGAGGCGTGGTCCGGCGACGTGATCTCGGCGCAGGGCGACAACCCCGACATCAAGTTCGTGGTGCCCGAGGAGGGCCTGTCGCTGTGGAGCGACAACATGATCGTGCCCAACAAGGCCGAGCACATCGCCAACGCCGAGAAGTGGATCGACTACTACTACGAGCCCGAGGTCGCGGCGAAGCTCGCGGCGTACGTCAACTACATCTGTCCCGTCCAGGGCGCCGAGGAGGCGATGGAGAAGATCGACCCCGAGCTGGTGGGCAACCCGCTGATCTTCCCCTCCGAGGACGACCTCAAGGACACGTTCGACTTCATGGTGCTCAACGACGAGCAGGCGCGTAAGTACGAAGGAGAGTTTTCCGATGTCACAGGTGGCTGAAGCTTCACCCGCGTCCGAGGTCGGTGGGTACGACGGGCTGCAGCTGCGCAGCCTGACCAAGGAGTTTGCGGCCTTCACGGCGGTGAAGTCGCTGGACCTCGACATCCCCACGGGCTCGTTCTTCGCCCTGCTCGGCCCGTCCGGCTGCGGCAAGACCACGACGCTGCGGATGGTGGCCGGCCTGGAGACCCCCACCTCCGGGAGCATCACGCTCAGCGGCAAGGACATCACCTGGGACAAGCCCTACCGGCGCCCGGTGAACACGGTCTTCCAGAACTACGCGTTGTTCCCGCACCTCGACATCTACGAGAACGTCGCCTTCGGGCTGCGACGACGCAAGTCCAAGGAGGTCGACCAGAAGGTACGCGAGATGCTGGACCTGGTCGAGCTCGAGACCCAGGCGCGCAAGAAGCCCGCCCAGCTCTCCGGTGGTCAGCAGCAGCGCGTGGCCCTCGCCCGGGCCCTGATCAACAGCCCCGAGGTGCTGCTCCTCGACGAGCCGCTGGGCGCGCTCGACCTCAAGCTCCGCCGCGCCATGCAGATCGAGATCAAGCGCATCCAGACCGAGGTGGGCCTGACGTTCGTGCACGTCACGCACGACCAGGAAGAGGCCATGACGATGGCCGACACGATCGCGGTGATGAACGCGGGCGTGATCGAGCAGATGGGTGCGCCGGCCGAGCTCTACGACAACCCGCAGACCACCTTCGTGGCCAACTTCCTCGGTCAGTCCAACCTGATCGAGGGCACCGTCCGCGGCCGCGAGGGTGACGTCGTCAAGGTCGACATGCAGGGCACGCTCGCCTCGATCCCGACCGACCGGGCCCACGTGAGCGGCAACGACGGCGAGCTCGGTTGGGTCGGCATCCGGCCCGAGAAGGTGCTGATCGCCGAGGTGGGGGAGTCGCTCGACGCTCCGGGCAACAGCATCCCCGGCGGCGTGGTCAGCGACGTGAGCTTCGTCGGCGTCAGCACCCAGTACCTCGTGCGGATGCCGTGGGGCCAGGAGATCCAGGTCTTCGAGCAGAACACCGGCCGACGGCGACTCTTCCGGCAGGGGGAGCCGGTCGACATCTCGTGGCGGCCGGAGTACGCCTTCCTCCTCGACCACAACCAGGACGCCACCGCCGGTGTCGACAAGGAGGACGAGGAGTAGTGGCCGCGTCCACCGCGGTTGCTCCGGAGGGGCCGCTCAAGCAGCAGCCGCCGGAGGAGAAGGGCCGGCGGAAGTACACCGGCTACTGGCTGCTGCTGCCGGGCGCACTCTGGCTGATCGTGTTCTTCATCGTCCCGCTCTACTCTCTGGTGGCGACCAGCCTCTACGACCCGGACGGCAGCGTCATCCAGGGCTACGACATGACCTGGGCCTTCGGCAACTACGTCGACGCGCTCCAGGACTACTGGCGGCCGCTGCTGCGCTCCCTCTGGTACGGCGGGGTCGCGACCGCGATCTGCCTGGTGCTCGGCTACGTGCTCGCCTACGCGATCGCCTTCAAGTCCGGCCGCTGGAAGAACCTGATGCTGGTGCTCGTGATCGCACCGTTCTTCACCAGCTTCCTGGTGCGGACCCTGTCGTGGAAGCTGCTGCTGCGCGACGACGGCTTCATCGTCAACACGCTGCAGTTCCTGCACATCCTGGGTTCCGACGGACGACTGCTCGCCACCCCGATCGCGGTCATCGCGGGGCTGGTCTACAACTTCCTGCCGTTCATGGTCCTCCCGCTGTTCGCCAGCGTCGACAAGATCGACCACCGGCTGATCGAGGCGTCCAGCGACCTCTACGCCAACCCCGTCGTCGGGTTCTTCAAGGTGACGTGGCCCCTGTCGCTGCCCGGCGTCGTGTCCGGCACGCTGCTCACGTTCATCCCGGCCGTCGGTGACTACATCAACGCCCAGCTGCTCGGCAGCCCAGGCCAGCGGATGATCGGCAACGTCATCCAGAACCTGTTCACCGACGCCAACGACTACCCGGCGGCGGGAGCGCTCTCGGTGATCCTGATGCTGATCATCCTGGTGATGGTCTTGTTCTACGTCCGCCGCGCAGGGACGGAGGAGCTCCTGTGACCTCCGCACTGCGCTGGCTGAAGAAGAACCTCGTCCTGATCGGCGGGCTGCTGGTCATCGTCTACATGTTCATCCCGATCGCCGTCGTCGTGCTGATGAGCTTCAACAAGCCCGACAGCCGGCTGGTCTACAAGTTCGGCTCGTTCACGCTCGACAACTGGCTCAACCCCTGCAAGGACCCGAGCATGTGCCGGGCGGTGGCGCGGAGCGTCGAGATCGGCCTGCTGGCGACGCTGGTGGCCACGATCCTCGGCACCCTGATGGCCTTCGCGCTGGTGCGGCACCGCTTCGAGGGTCGCAGCGCGGCGAACCTGATCATCTTCATGCCGATGGCCTCGCCCGAGATCGTGATGGGCTCCTCGCTGCTGGCGCTGTTCGTCGCCTCCGGCTTCGGCGGTCAGCTCGGCTTCTGGACCATCCTGATCGCGCACATCATGTTCTGCCTGTCGTTCGTGGTGGTCACGGTGAGAGCCCGGTTGGCGGGGCTGGACAACAACCTCGAGCAGGCCGCGATGGATCTCTACGCCACCGAGTCGCAGACCTTCCGGCGCATCACCTTCCCGCTCGTCTTCCCCGGCATCCTGGGCGCTGCGCTGCTGAGCTTCTCGTTGTCGTTCGACGACTTCATCATCACCAACCTCAACGCGGGCAACACGACCACGTTCCCGATGTACGTCTGGGGCGTGGCGCAGCGCGGGGTGCCGATGCAGGTCAACGTGATCGGCACGCTGATGTTCGTCATCTCGATCGCGATCGTGCTCGGCGCCGAGATCAACCGGCGACGTCAGGAGAAGGCCCTCGCGTGAGTCCTGGTGTCGCTGAGTCCCTGGTGCGCGACTCGTTGGCCGGGGCCAGCTCCACGCCGTACTGGCTCGATGACCCGGAGCGCCCCGCCGCGCTGCCCGGGCTGGGCCAGCTCACGGGTCCCGACTCTGCCGATCTCGTCGTCGTGGGCGGCGGCTACTTCGGGCTGTGGACGGCGCTGCTGGCCAAGGAGCGCGACCCGGAGCGCGAGGTGCTGCTGCTCGAAGGAGCGACCTGTGGCCACGCCGCGAGCGGACGCAACGGCGGCTTCTGCGAGGCCAGCCTGACCCACGGGTTCGGCAACGGGCTCGCGCGCTGGCCCGCCGAGCTGGACACGATGCTGGCGATGGGCCGGGAGAACCTCGACGCCATCGAGCGCACCGTGCACGAGCACGGCATCGACTGCGACTTCGTGCGGGCGGGGTCGCTCGCGGTGGCCACGCAGGACTACCAGGTGGCGCCCCTGCGTGAGGAGTACGACGAGACGCAGGCGCACGGGATGGGGACGACGTGGCTGTCCTCGCAGTCCCTGCGTGAGCGCGTGGACTCACCGACCTTCCTCGCCGGCATGCACGACCCCGACGCCGCGATCCTCGAGCCGGCCCGGCTGGCGTGGGGGCTGCGGGACGCCTGCCTGCAGAGCGGCGTCCGGATCGCCGAGGGCACGACCGTCACGTCCCTGGCGAAGGCGGGCTCCGGGATCGCCGTACACACCAAGGAGGAGCGGGTGCACGCCGAGCGCGTCGTGCTCGCCACCAACGCCTACCAGCCGCTGCTGCGCCGTCTGCGCCTGATGACCGTCCCGGTCTACGACTACGCGCTGATGACCGAGCCGCTGACGGCCGAGCAGCGCGCCGCCATCGGGTGGGAGGGGCGCGAGGGGATCGGCGACAGCGGCAACCAGTTCCACTACTTCCGCACCACCCGCGACGGCCGCATCCTGTGGGGCGGCTACGACGCGATCTACCACTACGCCAGCGGGATCTCCGAGGAGTACGACGAGCGCCGCGCGACCTTCGAGGTCCTCGCCCGGCACTTCTTCACGACCTTCCCGCAGCTCTCCGGCGTCCGCTTCAGCCATGCCTGGGGCGGGGTGATCGACACCTGCACGCGCTTCGCCGCGTTCTACGGCACGGCGATGGCCGGTCGCGTCGGCTACGCCCTGGGCTTCACCGGCCTCGGTGTGGCCGCCACGAGGTTCGCCGGTGACGTCGTCCTCGACCTGCTGGCCGGCCAGGACACCCCGCGCACCCGGCTGGAGATGGTCCGCAAGAAGCCCGTCCCGTTCCCGCCCGAGCCGCTGCGCTGGGTCGGCATCGAGGCGACCCGCCGGTCCCTGGCCCGCGCGGACGCCAACGACGGCAAGGAGAACCTCTGGCTCAAGACGATGGACAAGCTGGGGCTGGGCTTCGACTCCTAGCGCGAACGGCGGGAGAATGACTCATGCGCGACCTGGCACCCGACATCGTCCGCCAACGAATCCTGATCGAGGGGTACTTCTCGATCGCGGTGGACGAGGACGTCATCCGTGACTTCTTCGCCTTCCTCACCGATCGTCTGGCGTTGCGCACCTACGCGTCGCCGATCGTGTTCGCGCCCCGGGGCGAGGGCCAGGAGGAGAACGAGGGCTATGACGCCTTCGTCCCGCTGATCGACTCCGGCATCTCGCTGTACGTCTGGACCCTGCCGAAGTTCCTCTCGGTGGTCGCGTTCACCTGCAAGGCGTTCGACGCGGAGACAGCGGTCACGACCACGCGTGAGTTCTTCGCGATGACCGAGGTGGAGCACACCTCGTTCTAGCCGTCAGCCGAGTGGCACCCATCGCGAGTAGCGGTGGTGGGCCGGTGCCCAGTCGATCGGGCGGTCGCGCACCCCGGCCGTGACGGCGACGCGCACTCGCGTGGCCCGGGTGGAGGCGCCGTCCAGGCACGAGCGAGCCAGTGAGAACCGGGTGGTGTCGGCCATCGTGCTGTAGCCGTACCGGTAGGTGCCGCCCGGACAGCCGAGCGTGCCGCCGATCCTCCACCCGTCCATCCAGTAGAGCTGGTAGCCACCGCCGACGCTCCCGGCCAGGTAGTAGTCGGGGCTCGCCCTCCGCCGGGGAGTGACGTCGATGTAGAGACCGGACCACGCGCCGGACCTCTGCGTGACCGCCCGGTGCTTCACCGTGACGACCAGGCGATGGTTGTTGGCCACGTGCACGCGGCGGACGTCCATCCGGTGTCCCACGTCGCCGGTGCGGTCGACGAACGTGCGCTCGGCCGCCTGCGCCGGCGTCACGCTCAGCAGGCACGTGGACGCGGCGAGGACGACCAGGCCGGCGACGAGGGGGCGGCGCATGTGACTCCCGAGGTCGGTGCGAGCGAACGCGCTCACCGTACTGTCGCGCGCCCCGGAGAACCGGCAGCGCCACGGTGACGTCGGTGGACCTCAGTCGAGTGCGGTCACGGATCGAGGGCCGGCTGCCGCCACCACCGCTGGTTGAGCCCGTCGACACCACTCCGCACCTCCGGTGGGTTTCGACAAGCTCAACCGGCGGTGCTTGGGGGTTGGGGGCCGGTGCGGGACGCGGGTGGTGGAGCTGCGTGTGTCACTTCCGGTGGTGGGCGTGGGCTGGAAGTGGAGCTGCGTGTGTCACTTCCGGTGGTGGGCACTGGCCGGAAGTGGCGCCATTCGTTGCGCGAAGGGCGTGCCGGAACCACCGCTGGTTGAGCCTGTCGAAACCACTCTGCACTTCCGGTGGGTTTCGACAAGCTCAACCGGCGGTGCTTTGGGGGTTGGGGGCCGGTGCGGGACGCGGGTGGTGGAGCTGCGTGTGTCACTTCCGGCGGTGGGCGTGGGCTGGAAGTGGAGCGGCGCGTGTCACTTCCCGTGGTGGGCACTGCCCGGAAGTGGCGCCATTCGTTGCACGAAGAGCGTGCCGGAACCACCGCTGGTTGAGCCTGTCGAAACCATTCCGCACACCCCCCGGGTGGGTTTCGCCAAGCTCAACCGGCGGTGCTGGGGGTTGTGTGCCGGCGGTGGAACGCAGAGGCGTCCCGACCACCGGTGTCGAGCGGGTGGGCTGCTCCTACAGCTGGTCCCAGGCCCGGGTGAGCACGTCGCGGAGGATGGTCTCCATCTCGTCGAAGACGGCCTGGTCGGCCACCAGCGGGGGAGCGAGCTGCACGACCGGGTCGCCGCGGTCGTCGGCGCGGCAGTAGAGGCCGGCCTCGAACAGGGCGCCGGAGAGGAAGCCGCGCAGGAGGCGCTCGGACTCGGCGTCGTCGAAGGTCTCCTTGGTGGCCTTGTCCTTGACGAGCTCGATGCCGTAGAAGTACCCGTCGCCGCGGACGTCGCCGACGATCGGCAGGTCGTTGAGCTTGTTCAGGGTCGCGCGGAAGTCGCCCTCGGTCTCGCGCACGTGCTCGTTGAGCTGCTCGCGCTCGAAGATGTCGAGGTTGGCCATCGCCACCGCGGTGGAGACGGGGTGGCCGCCGAAGGTGTAGCCGTGCGCGAAGGAGGCGTCGCCCTTGGAGAACGGCTCGAACAGCCGGTCGGTGGCGATCATGGCGCCGAGGGGGGAGTACCCGGAGGTGAGGCCCTTCGCGCAGGTGATGATGTCGGGCTGGTAGCCGTAGCGCTCGGCCGCGAACATGTGGCCGAGCCGGCCGAAGGCGCAGATGACCTCGTCGGAGACGAGCAGCACGTCGTACTCGTCGCAGATCTCGCGCACGCGCGCGAAGTAGCCGGGGGGCGGCGGGAAGCAGCCACCGGAGTTCTGCACGGGCTCGAGGAACACCGCGGCCACGGTGTCGGGACCCTCGAACTCGATCGCCTCGGCGATCCGGTTGGCCGCCCACTGACCGAAGGCGTACTCGTCGTCGGGGCCGAGGTAGGAGGTCTCGGTGGCGCGGTAGAAGTTGGTGTTGGGCACCCGGAACGTCGAGGGCACCAGCGGCTCGAACGGCGCCTTCATCCCGGGCAGCCCGGTGATGGACAGCGCACCCTGCGGCGTGCCGTGGTAGGCGATGGCGCGGCTGATCACCTTGTGCTTGGTGGGCTTGCCGGTCATCTTGAAGAACTGCTTGGCGAGCTTCCAGGCGGTCTCCACGGCCTCGCCGCCACCGGTGGTGAAGAACACGCGGTTGAGGTCTCCGGGTGCGTACCCCGCGACCCGCTCTGCGAGGTCGATCGCACCCGGGTGCGCGTAGGACCAGAGGGGGAAGAAGGCGAGCTCCGCGGCCTGCTTGGCAGCGGCCTCGGCGAGCTCGGTGCGACCGTGTCCGGCCTGGACGACGAACAGGCCCGCGAGCCCGTCGATGTACTTATTGCCGTTGGCGTCCCAGATGTGCACTCCGTCGCCACGGACGATGGTCGGGACGGCGTGGGTGTCGTACGTCGAGTGACGCGTGAAGTGCATCCAGAGATGGTCCTTGGCGGCCTGCTGGCGGGACTCGTCGTACTGCTGGTCGGTCATGGTGAGAGCACCTCGGTGTTCGCGTCGTGAAGGAGACACCAGTCTGCCTTCCCGGTCGGTCGGAGGCAAACGATTCACGGGTCATCCGCGTGTTCACCAATGGATTCGTTGCAATATCGGCCTCAGACCTACCGAATCCGTTGTGGGGTGACTACGCTCCCCACATGGCTGACACCACCTTCCGCAACGTCGTCAACGGGGAGCTCGTCGATGCCGCGTCCGGGGAGAGGTACGACGTCGTCGACCCGACCACCGGAGAGGTCTACGCGACCGCGCCGATGTCGGGCCAGGAAGACCTCGACCGCGCCTACGGAGCCGCCGAGAAGGCGTTCGAGCAGTGGGGCCGGATGACGCCCCGGGACCGTGCGGGCGCGCTGCTGAAGATCGCCGACGCCGTCGAGGAACGCGTGGAGGAGATCAACGCCGTCGAGTGCAAGGACACCGGCAAGCCGCTCGGCCTGACGATGTCCGAGGAGATGCCCTACGCGTCCGACCACTTCCGGTTCTTCGCCGGCGCGAGCCGGGTGCTCGAGGGGCGCTCGGCGGGCGAGTACATGGACGACCACACCTCCTACGTACGCCGCGAGCCGATCGGCGTGGTCGGACAGGTGACTCCCTGGAACTACCCGCTGCTGATGATGATCTGGAAGGTGGCCCCGGCACTCGCCGCGGGGAACACCGTCGTCCTCAAGCCCAGCGACACGACACCGGCCTCGACCACCCTGTTCGCCGAGCTGTGCCAGGAGTTCCTGCCGCCCGGTGTCTTCAACGTGGTGTGCGGTGACCGTGACACCGGCCGTGCGCTGGTGGAGCACCCGACCCCCCAGATGGTCGCGATCACCGGATCGGTGCGGGCCGGCATGGAGGTGGCGAAGTCAGCCGCCTCCGACCTGAAGAAGGTGCACCTCGAGCTCGGTGGCAAGGCCCCGGTGATCGTCTTCGACGACGCCGACGTCGAGAAGGCGGCGCAGGGCATCGCCGAGGCCGGCTACTTCAACGCCGGCCAGGACTGCACCGCGGCGACGCGCGTGCTCGCGGGACCGGGTGTGCACGCCGACTTCGTGGCGGCGCTCACCGCCGCCGCCAAGGAGATCAAGACCGGGCTGCCCGACGACGAGGACGTCCTCTACGGGCCCCTCAACAACGCCAACCAGCTGGCCCACGTCCGCGGCATGGTCGACCGGCTGCCCGACCACGCGTCCCTCGAGACCGGTGGACAACAGCAGGGAGACCGCGGCTACTTCTACACACCGACGGTGCTCTCGGGCCTGCAGCAGGACGACGAGCAGATCCAGACCGAGATCTTCGGCCCCGTCATCACCGTGCAGAAGTTCAGCGACGAGGCCGAGGCGCTGCGCTGGGCCAACGGCGTCCAGTACGGGCTCGCCTCCAGCGTGTGGACCAAGGACCACGGCCGCGCGATGCGCATGTCGCGGTCGCTCGACTTCGGCGCGGTGTGGATCAACACCCACATCCCGTTCGTCTCGGAGATGCCGCACGGCGGCTTCAAGCACTCCGGCTACGGCAAGGACCTGTCGATGTACGGCCTGGAGGACTACACCCGGATCAAGCACGTGATGTCCTACATCGGCGAATGAGGGAGACATGAGGATCCTGCTGGTCGGCTCTGGCGGTGTCGGGTCGGCGTTCACGGCGATCGCAGCGCGCCGTGACTTCTTCGAGCGCTGCGTGGTCGCGGACTACGACGAGTCACGCGCCAAGCGCGCGGTCGAGGCGCTGGCGGACGACCGGTTCAGTGCGGCCCAGGTGGATGCCTCCGACGCGAGCTCGGTCGAGGCGCTGGTGCGCGAGCACGGGATCACCCACGTGATGAACGCCGTCGACCCGCGGTTCGTGATGGGCATCTTCGAAGGGGCGTACGCCGGCGGCGCCGACTATCTCGACATGGCGATGAGCCTGTCCCAGCCGCATCCCGAGTCGCCGTACGAGAAGACGGGGATCAAGCTCGGTGACGAGCAGTTCGCCGTCGCCGACAAGTGGGAGCGCGAGGGTCGTCTCGCCCTGGTCGGGATCGGTGTCGAGCCGGGGCTCTCCGACGTGTTCGCGAGGTACGCCGCCGACCACCTGTTCTCCGAGATCGACGAGCTCGGCACCCGGGACGGGGCCAACCTCGAGGTGGAGGGCTACGAGTTCGCTCCGTCGTTCTCGATCTGGACCACGATCGAGGAGTGCCTCAACCCGCCGGTGATCTGGGAGCGCGACCGGGGCTGGTTCACCACTCCTCCGTTCAGCGAGCCGGAGACGTTCGACTTCCCCGAGGGCATCGGCCCCGTCGAGTGCGTGAACGTCGAGCACGAGGAGGTGCTGCTGATGCCGAGGTGGGTGGACTGCAAGCGGGCCACCTTCAAGTACGGCCTGGGCAACGAGTTCATCGAGGTGCTGAAGGTCCTCCACAAGATCGGCCTGGACCGCACCGACAAGGTCAACGTCGGGGGCACGGAGGTCAGCCCGCGCGACGTCGTGGCCGCGTGCCTGCCCGACCCCGCCACGCTCGGCGACAAGATGACGGGCAAGACCTGTGCCGGGCTCTACGTGACCGGCACGGGCAAGGACGGCGAGCCGCGGGCGACGTACCTCTACCACGTGGTCGACAACGAGTGGACGATGCGGGAGTACGGCCACCAGTGCGTGGTCTGGCAGACCGCGATCAACCCCGTGGTCGCGCTCGAGCTGCTCGCCACCGGGGCGTGGGAGGGCACGGGTGTCCTCGGTCCCGAGGCGTTCGACGCGGTGCCCTTCCTGGACCTGCTCACCGCCTACGGCAGTCCGTGGGGTCAGCGGGAGGACGCGTCATGATTCTTGCCGGGACCCGCCCGCCGGAGTACGCCGCCGCGCTGCGCGCGGAACGAGCCCGGCGTGCTGCGGAGGCGGAGCTCGACGAGGCAGTGGAGCACGACGAGGCAGCGGAGCACGACGAGGCCGTGGTCGAGTTCCCGCGGGAGCCGGGCGCAGAGCGTTCCGCGGTCGAGATCGCGCCTCGGCCGCCGTCCGACTAGGGGACGAGCCCGCGTCCCCGCGAGCGGGGGCGGCACTATGGGGTACCGGAGGCACGACCGGTCCTCGATGAAACTAGAGTGGTTTGGTGCACAAAAGACGAATCGCGCTGTGGCTCCTCGGACCCCTGCTGGCGGCGTGCGCGCTCGTGGGGCTGGGCGCCTCGGCGCAGGCCGCTGACGGTGACCGGGTCGTACGTGTCGGCACCGAGGGCACCTATCCGCCGTTCACCTACGTCGATCCACGCTCCCAGGAGCTGACCGGCTACGACATCGAGGTGATGAAGGCCGTCGCGGAGAAGGCCGGCTGGCAGCTGAAGTTCGTGCAGAGCCCCTTCGACGCGATCTTCCCGGCGCTCGACGCCAACCGGATCGACGTGATCGCCAACCAGATCACCATCAACCCCGAGCGCGAGGCGCGCTACCTCTTCACCGAGCCCTACACCTACTCGCACGGCGTGATCGTCACGGCTGCGGGCACTGACGACATCAAGACCCTCGCCGACCTGAAGGGGAAGACCGCCGCCCAGTCGGAGAGCAGCAACTGGGCCCAGGTGGCGCGCGACGCCGGTGCCAAGGTGCGGTCGGTCGAAGGCTTCGCCCAGGCCGCCGAGCTGCTCGTGCAGGGTCGGGTCGACGCGATCGTGAACGACAACATCGCGGTGCTCGACTACCTCGCCTCGACGGGCTCCAAGGACATCAAGGTCGTCGGTGACGCCGGCGGCGAGGTGAGCCGTCAGGCGCTCGCCTTCCGCAAGTCCGACCCGCAGCTGCGCGACCAGGCCGACGAGGCGCTGAAGGAGCTCCGGGACGACGGCACCCTCCGCAAGATCTCCGAGAAGTACTTCGAGGCCGACGTCTCGGTCGAGAACTCCGGGGAGGTCAAGACCAAGGGTTCCGACACGCGCAGCACGGCCGAGGTGGTCAAGGACAGCACGTGGCCGATGCTGAAGGGCGTCATCGTCGGGACGATCCCGCTGACCGTGATCAGCTTCCTGGTCGGCATGGTGATCGCGCTCGCGGTCGCACTCGCCCGGATGTCCTCGAACGCACTGCTGCGGCTGCCGGCGCGTTTCTACATCTCCGTGATCCGGGGGACCCCGCTGCTGGTGCAGCTGTTCATCATCTTCTACGGACTGCCGCAGCTCGGCCTGAAGATCCCCAGCTACCCGGCGGCCGTGATCGCGTTGAGCCTCAACGTCGGCGGGTACGCCGCCGAGATCATCCGCGGGTCGATCCTCTCGGTGCCCCGAGGTCAGTACGAGGCGGCCACCACCATCGGGATGAGCTACGCGCAGAGCATGAAGCGGATCATCCTGCCGCAGGCAGCGCGGATCGCCGTCCCTCCGCTGTCGAACACGCTGCTCTCGCTGGTCAAGGACACCTCGCTCGCGTCCGTCGTGCTCGTGCCGGAGATGTTCCGAAAGGCGCAGGACGCCGCGTCGCTGAGCGGTGAGTTCCTGCCGCTCTACGCGCTCGCGGCGCTCTACTACTGGGTGATCTGCTGGGTGATCTCGATCGCGCAGGATCGGTTGGAAGCACGACTCGAGAGGTTCGCGACATGACCGCCACGACGGGCCCGACGACGGGTTGGACGACGGGGCCGCTGATCGAGGTCGACGGGTTGCACAAGCGCTTCGGTGAGCAGGAGGTGCTTCGCGGGGTCGACCTCGAGGCCGCTGAGGGCACGGCGACCGCGATCCTGGGACCGTCAGGCTCGGGCAAGACCACGGTGCTGAGGTCGCTCAACGTCCTCGAGACGCCCGATGCCGGCACCGTGCGCATCGCGGACGCCACGGTCGACTTCGGTGCCGAGCGCGACAAGGCGACCCGGCGGAGCGAGGTCGCCGCCCTGCGCGCCCGCAGCGGCATGGTCTTCCAGTCCCATCACCTCTTCCCGCACAAGACCGTGCTGGGCAACCTGCTCGAGGGACCGGTGCAGGTGCAGGGGCGGCCGTACGACGAGGCGGCCGACGACGCGCGCCGACTTCTCGTGCAGGTCGGCCTCGAGGGACGCGAGGACGCCTACCCGGCACAGCTCTCCGGTGGCCAGCAGCAACGCGTCGGCATCGCGCGGGCGCTGGCGCTCAAGCCCCAGGTCGTGCTGCTCGACGAGCCGACGTCGGCCCTCGACCCCGAGCTGGTCGGCGAGGTGCTCGCCGTCATCCGCGACCTCGCCGAGCAGGGCTGGACCCTGGTCATCGTGACCCACGAGATCCGGTTCGCGCGCGACGTCGCCGACCAGGTGGTCTTCCTCGACGGAGGCGTCATCGCGGAGCAGGGCGGCGCCGAGGTCATCACCGACCCGCAGGAGGAGCGGACCCGGCAGTTCCTGCGTCGCGTGCTCGAGCCGGGGTAGGCCTCACAGGCGGACCAGCACCACGTCGAGCAGGATGGCGGCGCCGAGACCTGTGGCGACGGAGAGACCCAGGCTTCCCGTGAGGCGCACGAGCACCGCGGCCAGCGCCATGGATCCGACCAGCACGACCGCACCGCCGAGCGCGAGCCCCTGAGCCCCGTCGGTCAGCTCGCTCGCCACCAGGGCGGCGAGCACGGCGGGGGCGAGGTACTGCAGCGCGTCGCGCACCGCGGCCGGGAGCCGCTCGGCGGGCACGAGCAGGATGAACAGCGAGCGCATCACCCAGCAGGCGGCGCCCAACCCGAGCATCGCCAGGGTCGCGGTCATCGGGCCGTCCTCCGTCCGCGGGCGACGATCACTGCGGCCGTCACGCCCGCCGCGGTGCCGGCGATGATGGACAGCTCGGGCGCCACGCTGGCCACGGCGACCGCCGCGGCTGTCGCACCCAGGGCCGCCGCGCACGCCGGCGCCGTGACGAGGCGGGGCACCAGCATCGCGACGAACAGGGCCGTGCCGACCAGGCCCAGGTGGGGAGGCCCGGCAGCAGCGGAGCCAACGCCATGCCCGCGGCGACGGCGATGATCCACGCGGCGAGGATGGAGGTGCCCAGCCAGAACCAGTACCGGCGGAACGACGCGCCGCGGTACCCGGGCCTTTCGACGGCGGACAGGTAGGTCTGGTCCAGTACGAACTGGGGCCCGAGCACGCGGAACCACAGGGGCTGGTCGCGGAACCACGGCTCGAGCGCAGCGCCGTACAGCAGCACCCGGGCGTTCACGACGACGCCCGACACGACGGCCGCGAGCAGGCCGGAGCCGAGGTGCAGCACGGTGATCGTAGCCAGCTGCGCGCTTCCGCCGTAGACGAAGGCGGCGCCGAAGAGACCGGCGAACGGGTCGGTTCCCGTCACCATCACGGTGACGCCGAGGAAGAGCCCGAAGGGGACGATCCCCGGCGCGACGGTGCGAAGGTCCCGCAGCGCGTCGTTGCGCGCGTCGAGGGCCGAAGCTGTCGGGTGCAGGTCGAGGAGGGTCTCGCTGGCGGTCATGACCTCAGGTTGCTGGAGCCGGCGCCGTACGACTTGGGGATGCGCTGCTGGGTCCGTGGAGAACTCGTGGAGGCCCGGTCAGGCCGTGGTCGCCAGGTGCGCGCCGGGGAGTGCGCCGTGCTCCTCGGGGACGGGCCGCAGCCCGACACCCGACGAGGCGAGCAGCACGCTCGCGGTGGCGGCCACCAGCAGCTCACCGGCGTCCGCGTCGCGGCCCAGACGGACGGCTTCGTCGACCCCTGCGCCGGAGACGGGCCCGCCGTCGACGGCGACCTCGGCGATGGAGAGGCCGAGCCGGGCGTCCGTGGCCTGGCCCAGGGCGGTGAGCCCTGCGCGTACCGCGGTGGCCGGGCCGTCGAACAGCACCACCACGTCCCCGCCCGCCGTGTGCCGCCGGCGTCCACCGGCGTCGACCAGGCGACCCGCGACGGCGGAGGACTCGCGGCCGGCCGGGTAGGTGACGGCGGCCAGCGCCAGGTGGTGCTCCGGGCGTGGCACGGCCGAGACGAACGGCTCGATGGCGTCGAGGATCTGGTCGGGGTCCCCCGAGACGAAGTGGTCGGCCCCGTCGAGCTCACGCAGCACCGCCCCGGGGATGCGATCGGCGAGGTAGTGCGCCTCAGGAAGCGTGAACAGCTGGTCGCCGCTGCGGTGCACGACCAGGCACGGCATCTTCAGCGTCGGCAGCAGGTCGCGCACGTCGACCAGGGAGTTCATGTCCATCAGCGCGCGGATGGTGCCGGGAGTGGCAGCCGCCCGCATCCGCTGCGACCACCACCGCGCCATGGCGTCGTCGCCGGACGGGCAGCGCATCCGCAGGTCCGCCTCCCAGTCCCACTCGGTGACCAGCCGTTCGGTGTAGCGCTCGCGCTGCTCGGGCGTCTGCGCCCAGGGGTAGTCCTCCGCCCAGGTTCGGCGTGCGTAGGTGCCGTACAGCACGAGGGAGTGCACCCGTTCGGGGTGCGCGGCGGCCATCATGACGGCCATCGGGCCGCCCTCGGAGTAGCCGACCAGCACGGCCCGTTCGGAGCCGACGGCGTCCATCACGGCGAGCACGTCGTGCATCCGGGTCTCGAGGTCGGGGACGCCGGGTGGACGGTCCGACATGCCGGTGCCGCGCTTGTCGAACCGGATCAGCCGGCCCATCGTGCCGAGTCGCTCGAGGAAGTGGGCGTGCCGGGGGTCGCCCCAGTCGAGGTCGAGGTGCGAGACGAAGCCGGAGATCAGCACGATGTCGATGGGGCCGGCGCCCGTCACCTGGTAGGCGATGTGCAGTCCGTCGCTCGTCGTGTAGCGCACCGGTGCCTGCGCGTCCGGGGAACGTCGCGGCTGCGGCACCTCGGGAGAGGGCGGCGTGAGGGGGGAGGCCCCGTCCTGCTCGGTGACGTCGGCCACGAAGCGGTAGCCGCGGCCGTGCAGGGTGCGGATGACGCGCTGCGCCTGGCCGTCGTCACCGAGAGCGCGTCGGGCCTGCTTGATCCGGCTGGTCACCGCGGTCTCGCTGACGAACCGCCCGCCCCAGACCGAGTCCATCAGCTCCTCCTTGGACACCACCCGGTCGCGGTGGCGGACCAGGTGGAGGAGCACGTCGAACGCCTGGGGCTCGAGCGCCACGGGGGAGCCGTCGCGGCGCAGCTCGAAGAGCTGCTCGTCGAGCTCGAGGTGGCCGTCCAGCAGCAGGACCATGCGGTCATGCTCGCACGCGGTCAGGAGGAGCGACGTGATTGTTTCCATCGCAGGGACGGGTCCGTGACGGCCGCCGGCCGTCACGGACCCGTGTCGTGGTCGCCCTCGCTCAGGCGGTCGCCACGTCGACGGTGACGGGTACGCCGTGGGTGAGCACGTCGAACACCGCCGACCGGTCACGCGCCTGGTGGACGAGCCGGGCGAGCTTCTCGGCCTCGGCGGCCCCGCTGACGTGGAACGTCACGCGGATGTCCTGGAACCCGTTGCGCACCTCGTCGGAGATGCCGAGGATGCCACGCAGGTCGATGTCGCCCTCCACGCGGGCGGTGACCTCACCGAGCTCGATGCCGCGCGCGGCCGCGATGTTGGCCAGTCCGGAGGTCAGGCAGCTGCCCAGGGCCTGGAGCAGGTGCTCCGCCGGGGTCGGGGCGTCGTCCTGTCCGACGAGCACGGCGGGGTGGTCGGCGTCGACGGTGTAGGACTGCTTGTGCTCGTGCTCGCCTCCGGCACCGTGGAAGCCGCCGATCGTGGTGCGGTTGTGGGTGCCGCTGATCCACTCGGTCGACGTACGGAACTGGAAGCGCGCCAGCTCGGGCTGGTTGCGGACCGCGTCGATGGTCGCGAACAGGGTGTCGGTGTCGACGCCGTTCAGGGCGCGGGTGGGGGTGGTGGTCATCTTCGTTCCTCTTTCTGTGGTGGCTCCGGAGGGTCCGGGCGGAGTGCTGCTCACGCGTATGCGGGCATGCGCGTCCCGGCCGGAGCCGGGAGTGAGGCGAGCAGCCGGGCCTCACGGTCGAGGGCGACGCTGAGCTCGGCCTGCAGCTCGGCGAAGCGGGGGAGGGGCGGGAAGGCGCACAGCTCCTCGGTGATCCGGAAGACCTCGGCCGCAGCGGCGTCGCGGGTGCGCTGGAACGCCATGAGGGCTGACCGTTCGCGCCGCGGGTCGAGCAGGGCGCAGTGCAGGGCGGTGGCGAGCAGCTCGGCGTCCCGGAAGGCGTCGGTGATGCCGTGGCCGGTGATCGGGTCGCGGTGGTAGCCCGCGTCGCCGACCAGGGCCCAGCCGTCGCCGTACGCCTGGCGGAGGTGGTTGGGCGGGGCCACCACGCCACGGGCCGGCGCTGCGATGCGTCCGGCTCGCAGACGTTCGCCGAGTGCGGGCGCCACCTCGGCGATGGCCGCGACGAGTGCCTCTGCGCGGTGCGCCCCTGCGCGCAGCAGGTCCTGGGAGAGCGAGGCAGGACGGCACAGCCAGACGGCGGCCTGGCCATCGTGGGTGGGGAAGACGCCGGCGAGCGCACGGTCCCCGAGGTGCAGCTCGTAGCCGGTCCACGGCACGCCGTCGACGTAGGTGTAGAAGGTCGTCACCTCGGTCTCGAAGGAGTGCTGCACCGGGGCGTCGAAGAGGCGCGCCATCGAGGAGCGGAGCCCGTCCGCGCCCACGACGTAGCGGGCCGCGAGCCGGACCTCGTGCCCGTCCTCGGCCCGTGCCACGACGCCGTTGACGCGGCCGTGCTCGTCGCGGAGGACGTCCCGGATCGTCAGACCGGTGCGGAAGCGGGCACCGGCGGCGCGGGCGGAGTCGGCCAGGATCCGGTCGAGGTGAGTACGGCGCGGAGCGACCAGCAGGTCGACCCCTGCCTTGTCGCGGACGGGGCGGGTGGTCTCCTGCCCCTCGGCGCCGAACGTCACCTGGTGCGAAGCAGGTGCTCCTGAGGCGAGCACCTCGTCGAGCAGCCCCCAGCGGGACAGCTGCACGACACCCCCGCGGGCCAGGCCGTGCGTGGAGAGCGGGTCGGCCTGCAGGTCGCCTCGGTCGAGGACCACGATGTCGTGGCCCCGGGCGGCCAGGAGCCGGGCAGTCGCGGCGCCGGCACAGCGTCCGCCGACGACGATGACGTCGTGGTGTGCGGTCTCGAAGGTGGTCTCGCGGGCCAAGGCGGCGCTCCTGCCGAGGGGGACGGCCGGGTGCCGTCGCGGTGAGCACCACGCTGCTCCGCTCGGCGGTGCGTCACTTGGCGGTGACGTGGAGGGTGCGTGGAGGGGTCGTGGAGACCGATCACCACGAGGCCACCACGGGCCCACCACCGGTCCGCCAAGGACGCCGCAGTGATCCGGCGGACAGTGGTGGCACGCCTCCACCCGGGAGGCGGATCCTCACCGAAAGGCGCCGTCATGTCGCACCTGCACCCCGAAGCCGCTCTGTCCCTGGCCCACCAGCGGGCGGCCGAGCTCAGCTGGTCCCGCATCCGGGCGATGCGCGCACGCCGCGCTCGTTGAGGCGGTGCGCCGCCGCCCGGCCCACTCGGCCCGGGCGGGCGAACCGGCTCGGACGAGCCGGGTCAGGCGATCGCGCTCAGGCGGCGGCGGCGACCGCGAGGTCGCGCTGCTCGGAGGCCTTGCGACCGGTCAGCATGGACTGGTCGGCGCCGCACCAGCAGGTGAAGCTGACCACGATGCCGTGGTCGGTGTTGGCAAGGGCCTTGATCTGGCTGGGGAACACCAGCTGGCGGCGCTCGCAGGCGGAACAGGTGTGGACGAACATCGTGGAACCTCCCTGGGTGGATGTCGGTCTGTCGGTTGTCTCAGCTCCTATGGTGCGGCCTGTCGAGAAATAGCGGTAGCCTTCTTTTCCTTGACTTGACACAGGCTTTGCCTATACCGCGAGGTGGCAGGCCGACAGGCCCACGAGGGGAGTGACGATGCTCACGCTGCAACAGCTGCGCTGCTTCATCGCGACGTACGAGGAGGGCTCCTTGACGGCTGCAGCGGACCGCCTCGGCTATGCCCAGCCGTCGGTCTCCGAGCAGATCCGCAACCTGGAGAGGACGCTCGGTGCGCCGCTGTTCCGGCGGGTCGGTCGGGGCGTCGTGGCCACGACCATCGCGGACGACTTCCGGGCGCACGCAGAGCGCACGCTCGCCGCGGCGGAGGAAGCTCGCGCGGCGGTGGCCAGCCAGGTGCGGCTCGAGTCCGGCACCGTGCGGTTCGGGATGTTCGGGATCTCGCGGTTGTACGCCGGCGCCGAGCTGATCGCCGACGTCCTCGCGCGCCACCCGGGCCTCCGCGTCGAGCTGATCGGCACCAACAGCACCGAGGTGCAGGAGGAGCTGCGTCGCGGCCGGCTCGAGGCAGCGATGATCGCGGTGCCACAGCTGCAGAGCGAGGGGCTCGCGATCACGCCCGTGGCTCGGGACGAGCTCGTCTACATCAGCAACGACCCCACGCGCCTGGCGTCGCCCGTGTCGGCCTCCCGGCTCGCACGCGCGACGCTGGTGATGCCGGAGACCACGTTCCGCGACGTCGACTCGGTGCGCATCATCCTGCGACAGCTCCTCCACGAGACCGGCCGCAACCCGCAGACGCGCATCGAGGTCGAGGACGTCGAGACCGCGGTCGAGCTGGTGGGCATGGGCCTGGCCGACTCGGTGATCACCAAGGGCGCGGCCGAGCAGCTGCTGCCCCGGCTCGCCCCGGACGCCGGTTGGGTCTCGCTGCGGCCACGGCAGTACGACACCCTGGCGATCGTGCACCGACGAGACGCGATCCTGTCGCCGGCCGCCCGGTTGATGATCGAGATCGCCACCGCACGCATCCAGGCGGTGGCCGAGCCGATCGCTCCGCGGTGAGGCCCGCGGCCAATGTCGCGGTCAGACGAGCGCGAGCGTGACCTCCTCGATCACAGCGAGAGCGTCGTCGAGCAGGTGGTCGGGCATGACCAGCGGAGGCAGGAAGCGCAGGACGTTTCCGTAGGTGCCGCAGGTCAGGGTCAGCACTCCGGCCTGGTGGCAGGCGGCGCTGATCTTGCCGGCGAGGGCCGCGTCGGGCTTCGTGGTCCCCGGCTCGACGAGCTCGATGGCCAGCATCGCGCCGCGACCGCGGACGTCGCCGATGGCGGGCACCTTCTCCGCGAGCGCGCGCAGCCGGTCTCCCATAGTCTGCTCGATCCGCCGGGCGGCGGCGTTGAGGTCGAGCTCCTCCATCGTCGCGATGGCGCCGAGTGCCGCGGCGCAGGCGACCGGGTTGCCGCCGTACGTCCCGCCGAGGCCGCCGCCGTGCGGCGCGTCCATGATCTCCGCGCGACCGACCACGGCCGCGAGCGGCAGGCCACCGGCCACGCCCTTGGCCACCGTCACCAGGTCGGGGACGACGCCCTCGTGCTCGCAGGCGAACCACGCGCCGGTGCGGCACATGCCGGACTGGATCTCGTCGGCGACGAAGACCACGCCGTTGTCGCGGCACCAGTCAGCGATGGCGGCGAGGAAGCCGGGTGCGGGCACCACGAAGCCGCCCTCACCGAGCACCGGCTCGATGACGACGCAGGCGAGGTTGTCGGCGCCGACCTGCTTCTCGATCACGTCGATCGCGCGCGCTGCTGCCTGGGCACCGGTGACCTCGGTCGGCTCCCGGAACGGGTAGGACATCGGCGCCCGGTAGACCTCGCCCGCGAACGGTCCGAAGCCGTGCTTGTAGGGCATGTTCTTGGCGGTCATCGCCATCGTCAGGTTGGTGCGGCCGTGGTAGGCGTGGTCGAAGACCACCACCGCGTCGCGGCCGGTGTGCGCACGCGCGATCTTGACGGCGTTCTCGACGGCCTCGGCGCCGGAGTTGAACAGCGCCGCCTTCTTCGCGTGGTCACCGGGGGTGAGCTCGGCGAGCTTCTCGCAGACCTCCACGTAGCCCTCGTAGGGCGCGACCATGAAGCAGGTGTGGGTGTACGCCGCGACCTGGTCCTGCACCGCCTGGACCACCTTCGGGGCGCTGTTGCCGACGCTGACCACCGCGATCCCGCTCGCGAGGTCGATCAGCGAGTTGCCGTCGACGTCGACGACGACCCCGCCGCCCGCCGCGGCGACGTAGACCGGGAGCACGCTGCCGACCCCGGAGGCGACCGCCGCCGTCCGCCGCTCCTGCAGCGCGCGCGACCTCGGCCCGGGGATCTCGGTGACCACCCGGCGCTCCTGGGGAAGCTCGGGGCCACCGATCGGGTGGTCAGAGGTCGTGTTCGCAGCGGTTTCAGTCGTCATGTTGCCCTCCGGCGACGGATTGGTGCACAAAGCGTGGGTGTCAGACCCAGTATCCGCGTTGGTACCGCTCAGAGCAAAGTGGATCAGAGCAGGGGCCGCAGCGGCTTCAGGATCATCTCGGTGAACCGGCTGTAGACGTCACGCGCCTCCCACTCCGCGATCGTCAGCGGCAGCGTGTTGGTCAGGTCGGTCTCGAAGATGCGCTCCATCTCCTCGGCCAGCGACGCGTCGATGATCTCGACGTTGATCTCGTAGTTGCCGCTCATGCTCAGCCGGTCGACGTTGGCGGTGCCGATCGTGGTCCAGTTGCCGTCGATCGTCGCGGTCTTGGCGTGCACCATCGCGTCGCGGAAGCGGTGGATCCCGACGCCGGCGTCGAGCATCCGGCGGAAGTACCCGCGCGAGATCCAGTCGGCCACGATGTGGTTGGACTTCGCGGGCAGCAGCAGGCGCACGTCGACACCGCGGCCGGCTGCCTCGACCAGCGCGTCCACGAAGCCCTCGTCGGGGATGAAGTAGGCGTGCGTCATCCAGATGTTGCGCTGGGCCCGGTTGATCGCCTCGATGTACATCGACCGGATCGGGAACATCCACAGCCGCGGCACGTTGCGGTGCACCCGGATCCGCGGCTCCCACGTGGAGGCGGTGGTCATCAGCATCGGCGGCTCGCTGCGGCGGAACCTCTTGTCGCGGTGCAGGTTCCAGAAGTCCGCGAAGCTGCGTGCGAGGTCCCAGACCCCGGGGCCGGTGATGCGGCAGTGGGTGTCGCGCCACTCAGTGGCGTACGGCGCACCGATGTTGTAGCCGCCCACGAAGCCCACGGAGTCGTCGACGACCAGGATCTTGCGGTGGTCGCGGCCGTAGCGGCGCAGGTCGAAGAAGCGCCAGCCCGCCGAGTAGACGGGGTAGGCGAGCACCTTCACGTTCGGCGGGAAGTGCTTGAACGGCGGGCGGACGACGATGTTCGCGAACTGGTCGTAGATGACCCTCACCTCGACGCCCCGGTCGGCCGCGTCGATGATCGCCTTCTTGAACCGCTGCCCGACCGCGTCGCCCTTCCAGATGTAGGTCTCGAGCAGGACCTGCTTCTTCGCACCCTCGATCGCGGCGAGCATGTCGTCGTACAGGTCCTGGCCGAAGGTGTACGTCGTGACCGCGCCGTCGCCGACCTTGGTCTCCTGGGCCGTCCGCGTCGGGAACGGCTTCGGCTTCTTGCCGCGACGCCGGTAGGAGTCGACCAGGCTCATCCCGATCGCGACCATCAGCGGGATCCCGAAGACCACGAACAGCGCCCGCTTGACCACCATCGCCACCGGGTGGGAGTAGTTGATGAGCGGATGCCGGGGGGTCACGCGGTCATCCAATCAGAGAGCCTGTTCGCTGGTTGAGGAGCGAGCGTCTCGAAACCAGTGGGTCGTCCTCGTCGGTTCCCTGCGGCTGCTTCCCGGCTCCGCAGGCTCAGCCGTCGCGCGTGACTTGTCGGTGCCGGTCAGTACGCTCGAACCCATGCGTCCAGTGACCGATCTCGAGCGCCGGGTGGCGCCGTTCGAGGTGAAGTCGGAATACACCCCGTCCGGCGACCAGCCGACCGCGATCGCGGAGATCTCCAAGCGGATCAAGGGTGGTGAGAAGGACGTCGTGCTGCTCGGTGCCACCGGCACCGGCAAGACCGCGACCGTCGCCTGGGTCGCGGAGAAGCTGCAGAGACCGATCCTGGTGATGCAGCCCAACAAGACCCTCGCGGCCCAGTTCGCCAACGAGCTGCGACAGCTGTTCCCCGACAACGCCGTCGAGTACTTCGTCTCCTACTACGACTACTACCAACCCGAGGCCTACGTCCCCCAGACGGACACCTACATCGAGAAGGACTCCTCGATCAACGAGGAGGTCGAGCGGCTGCGGCACTCGGCGACCAACTCGCTGCTGACCCGACGCGACGTGATCGTGGTCTCGACGGTCTCCTGCATCTACGGCCTGGGCACGCCCCAGGAGTACGTCGACCGGATGCTGCGCCTCAAGGTCGGCAAGGAGATGGACCGCGACGACGTGCTGCGCCGGCTCGTCGAGATCCAGTACACCCGCAACGACCTCTCCTTCACGCGGGGAACCTTCCGGGTCCGGGGCGACACCCTCGAGATCTTCTTTCCAGCACATTGGGATCCTAAGCTTAGAATTCCACGTGGACAAGTTGTCGCG
>JADMIO012752801.1_pt1 | contig 61916 bp, 48 predicted proteins | sample 8958161 | NCBI WGS metagenome assembly JADMIO01 (sample SAMN16585339, study PRJNA669376) | soil metagenome | isolation source: Crop rotation soil | place: USA: Cullars Rotation, Alabama | collected 2011
GCCGCGACTTCAAGTCACGTGAATTCCAAGCTTCGGATCCCACTGTGCTGGAAAGCAGCTCGATGCCTTGCATCAGCCCCAGCCCGCGCACATCGCCCACCAGCGGATGTTTTTCCTTCAGCTCGTCCAGCTTCTGGCGCAAGTAGCCCCCCACCACGCGGGCATTGGTCTTCAAATCGTCGCGCTCGATCACCTCCAACGTGGCCAGGCTGGCCGCCATCGAAACCGGATTGCCGCCGAAGGTGGCGAAGGTGATGCCCGGATACTTATCGGCCACCTCGGGCGTGGCGATGGTCATGGCCACCGGCGCGCCGTTGCCCATGCCCTTGGCGCTGACCATCAGGTCGGGCTGGACGTTCCAATGTTCGATGCCAAACCACTTATCGCCGGTGCGCCCCCAGGCGGTTTGCACCTCGTCGCAAATGAACAGGCCGCCGTACTTGCGGGCAATGCCCACCGCGCGTTCGAAGTAGCCGGGGGGCGGCACGATGAACCCGCCCGAGCCGATGATCGTTTCAGCCATGAAGGCCGCGATCTCGCCGGTCGTGCAGGTGCGAATTAGCTCCTCGATGTCGTCGGCGCATGCCAGGCCGCACTGTGGATACTCGAGCTTGAACGGGCAGCGGTAGCAGTACGGGGCATGCGCGTGGACGAAGCCCGGCACTTGCGCAGGCAGCCGCTTCCACGGAGACTGGGCCGAGGCGGCCAGCGCCTGCGCGGATCGACCCGAGTAGCTATGCCGCAGCGTGACGATTTCCAGCCGGCCCGTGGCGTGCTTGGCGGCGGCGATGGCGGTTTCGTTGGCTTCGGTGCCGCTATTGGTGAAGAAGCTTTTCTTCAGCGTGCCGGGCGAGATCTGTGCCAAGCGCTCGGCCAGATCGGACTGTGGCCCGGTGGCATACAACGTAGAAGCGTGCGAAAGCTTTCTTACCTGATCGACGATCGCCGCCACGACGTGCGGGTTGGCGTGGCCGACGCTCACGGTCAGCACGCCCCCCCAGGCATCCAGGTAACGATTGCCCGCGTCGTCCCAGACGTATGCTCCTTCGCCGCGCACCAGGGCCAAGGGCTCCTGGTAGTACATCGACACGGCCGGAAAAAGATACTCGCGATGCTTGGCGACAATGGGCGAAGTCATGTTGGCTCTCGGTGAGGGTTCCCTTGGGTAGTCTAGGCGGACGTGTCCGGAATGCAAGGACGGCGCAAGCGCTGCGCAGGTTCGTGCCCCGTCCCTTGGCAGCCCGCGGGCCTGGGGCTAAACTGCGCGGCCGATCCCGCGTGGCGGGTGAAATGCCGTTTTTCTTCGGAGCTCCCTCATGCTGCATCTGGCCGCACAAATCAACGAAGCCGCCCAGGCCATTCGTCAGCAGTGGAAGCAAACGCCGCGGGCCGGAATCATCTTGGGCACCGGCATCGGGCCGTTGACCGAAGAAATCGAGATCGAGGCCGCTATCGATTACGACGCGATTCCGAACTTTCCGCGGGCCACGGCCACCGGGCATCGCGGCCGGCTGGTGTGCGGCAGCCTGCACGGCACTCCGGTGATGGCTATGGAGGGGCGCTTTCACGGCTACGAAGGCTACAGCATGCAGCAAATCACGCTGCCGGTGCGCGTGATGAAGGCCCTGGGGGCCGAGTTGCTGGTGGTGACCAATGCCTGCGGCGGCATGAACCCGCATTTTGCCACGGGCGACATCATGCTCATCGACGATCACATCAACCTGATGGGCGCCAATCCGCTGGTGGGCATCAACGACGATGCCCTGGGACCGCGCTTTCCCGATATGTCGCGGCCGTACGACCCGGCGCTGATCGACCAGGCGCTGGAGATCGCCCGGCGCGAGAACTTCGCGGCTCATAAAGGCGTGTTCGTGGCGGTGCTGGGGCCCAATCTGGAGACCCGCGCGGAGTATCGGTTTTTGCGCTGGATCGGCGCCGACGCGGTCGGCATGTCGACCGTGCCGGAGGTGATCGTGGCGGTGCATTGCAACCTGCGCGTGTTGGGCGTGTCGATCATTACCGACATGTGCCTGCCCGACGCTTTGCACGCAGTGGACGTTGCCGAGATTATCGCCACGGCAAACGCCGCGGAGCCCAAGGTCCGTAAGATCATTCTGGGCGTGCTGGCCCGGCAATTTGCGCGCTAAACCATGCGGAACTTCGAACTGGGCAACCCGCAGGCCGAAACGACGGCAGCAACCATTCGCGCCCAATGGCCCGCGCGCCCCCGCGTCGGCATCGTGCTGGGCAGCGGCCTGGGTTCGGTGATCGAGCAGGCACGGATCGAGGCCGAGCTAGACTTTGCCGAGATACCCTTCTTCGCCGCCGCCACCGCGCCGGGACATCGCGGTCGCTGCGTGTGTGGCACCCTGTACGGCGTGCCGATGGTGGCCATGGACGGTCGCTTTCACGGCTATGAAGGACACTGCGCGGCGCAGATCGCGTTTCCCGTGCGCGTCATGGCGGCGCTGGGCGTCGAGGTGCTGGTTCTGACCAACGCCTGCGGCGGCATGAACCCCAACTTTTGCGCCGGCGACTTGATGCTCATTTCCGACCACGTGAACCTGACGTTCGACAATCCGCTGGTCGGTCCTACGACGAATCATCCCGATGGATTTCCGGACCTGAGCTGCCCGTACGATGTGCAGCTCATCGAAGCAGCGGCCGCCGTTGCGGTGCGCGAGAATTTCGCGGCGCATCAGGGAGTCTATGTGGGCGTGGTGGGCCCCAACTATGAGACCCGGGCCGAATACCGATTTTTTCGACGGCTGGGAGGCGACGCGGTGGGCATGTCGACCGTGGCCGAAGTGATCGTAGCCGTGCAGTGCCGGCTGCGAGTACTGGCAATCTCGGTGGTGACCAACGTTTGCTTGCCCGACGCTCCGCGCACGGCCGACGGCGACGCGGTGATTGCCGTGGCCCACGACGCCGCGCCAAAGCTGCGGGCCATTCTGCGGGGAATTCTGGCCAGCTTGCCGCCGCGGCAGCCGGCGACGGGCATTTCCGCCTGAGGCCGCTCGATCGACCAGCGCGGATATCAGAGCAGGATGCCCGCCACGCAGGCCGTCATGAAGCAGGCCAACGTGCCGCCCAACATGGCGCGCAGCCCCAGCCGCGCCAAATCTGTTTGCCGCGTCGGAGCCGCCGCGCCGATGCCCCCCAGTTGCACGCCAATGGAGCCGAAATTGGCGAAGCCGCACAGCGCATAGGTGAGAAGCGTGATCGACCGCGGGCTGAGCCGTCCGGCGCCCTGCATCTCGACAAGACCCTCGTAGGCGATGAACTCGTTGCTGATCATTCGCAGCCCCAGCAGCTCGCCGGCCGCGATGCAATCGGCCCACTCGATGCCGATCAGCCAGGCAAACGGGGAAAAGCCGGCTCCCAGCACGTCGCCCAGGGTCCAGTTCAGTCCGGTTCGAGCCAGAGACCAGTCGACCGCGAACTTGAACATGGCAATGATCGCCAGAAACGCGATGATGATGGCCCCGACTTGCAATGCCAGCTTGAGGCCGTCGATTGCGCCGGTGGCCGCTGCTTCGATGGCGTTGAGCGTGCCGGTCTCCACGTCCGCTAGGACCCGGCCGCGTGTCAGAGGCTCTTCGACCTCGGGTTGCATGATCTTGGCAATAACGATCGACGCCGGCGCCGAAATGGCCGAGGCGGTAATCAGGTGACCGGCGTCGATGCCCATCTGCACGTAGGCCGCCAGCACTCCGCCGGCTACCGAGGCAAAGCCCGCCAGCATGATGGTCATCAATTCCGATTGGGTCATCGTGCTGAGATAGGGACGCACGACCAGCGGCGCTTCGACCTGGCCCAGGAAAACGTTGGCCGCCACCGACAGGCTTTCGGCACCCGACAGATGCATGACTTTTCGCATCACCAGCGCCATCGCCTGCACGATGCGTTGCATGATCTTGAAGTGATACAGAACCGACATCAGCGAGGAAAAGAAAATGATCGTCGGCAACACGCTGAACGCGAAAGAGGTGAGCAACAAGCGGCGAGGGCCCGAGTCGCCTGCCGTGCCGAACACGAACATCGCGCCTTCATCGACGAACCCCAGCAGGCCCGTAACGGTCTCGCCCAAAATCGAGAACAGGGCCTTTCCCGGCGCCGTGCGCAGGGTGAGCACTCCCACGAGAAACTGCAAGCCCAGGCCGCCCAGAATCGTGCGCCATTGCACTCGGCGTTTGTGCGAGCTCATCAGCCAGGCCAGGGCCATCATGGCCAGCAATCCCAAGGCGCTCGTCAGCCGTTCCATGGCGTTGCTCCGCATAGGGATGGCGGCGGCACGCCCCGCGGTAAATTGCGACTAAAGGGCTGGGGGCAGATCGCACGCACTGGCGACATGCTAGCAAATCGCGCTCACGGGCTGCAGTTCAAAAAAGCGAGCCGTCGAGAGCTTGAAGGCCCTCGACGGCTCGCCAGGTCGTTACGTTGTGGAGCCTTCTACAACCCCAGATCCTCTAGCAGGGACTCGAGCAGGTCATGCTCCAGACCCAACTCGTCGGCCACCTTGTCGGCAGCCACCAGGATCTTGCGAGTGCCCGGCGTGTTCTGGTCTGCCAGGTGCTCGAAGAAGCGAGCGATCGGGCCGGAGTTCAGATCCACGTTCTGCAGCCGGTTGACCAGCCAACGCGGCACGCCTGCGCTGGACAGGGCTCCGCCGGCCGATGCCGTGCTCAAAGCACTGGCCACGCCACCGTCGTCCGCAGCCGGGCTGGCTTCGGGCGCTGCCGGCGGATTGGCTACCGAAATGTAGCGCACCACGTTGCCGGTGTTGGTGGGGTTATTACGCGCTGCCAAGGCATCGGTCGTGTTGACCGCGCCGTCGCGGTTGTAATCGAACAGGTTGGTGACGGGAATGTTCGTCAGTACGCCGGCCGGGTTATTCCGCGCACCCAATTCGTCGGTCACGTTGACGATGGCCTGCGTGGCGTTGTCGCCCGAGCCCGAGTTGGCCACGGCATTGCCGAAGAAGAACACGTCGCCTTGACCGACCGGGTAGCCGACCTTTTGCGACAGGCCCGTGTTGGCGTTGGCTAGCACGATGACTTCCAGCCACTTCTTGGTGATCGCACCGTTGGCCCAGGTGAGCACCACACGATCGGAGCCGCTGACGCCGGCGCCGGCCCGCACCGAGATCGAGTTGGGGGCCGGAGCGGCGACCCAACTGTTCGGGGTGTTGTTGTTGCCGACGCGGAAGATAAAGTCGGCAGCGGTGATCGTGCCGTGCGTGCCGGCGATGTCGACCATGATGCCGTTGATGCCCTTGGTGTAGCTGCTGACGTTGGCAAACGTCGCAGCGCCACTGCCGGGCAGATAGGCACTCTTGTTGGTGGCGATCGCCAAGTCATCGTTGGCATTGATCGCCAGGTTATTGCCGTCGTAACGCAGCGGGCTGGGCGTGCCCGACTGGTTGTAGAACAAGTGACGGCCGACCACCGAGGCGCCGGGTGGCACGAAGTTCTCGCGCGTCAGGACGACATCGTTGCCGGTACCGCCCGAGTAGTTGACCTTGTAGGTCAGACCACTGATCGTGACGTAGGAGTTTTGAGCAACTCCGGCGAACGTGCCGGTAATTGCGTCAACGCCGTCGTTCTCAAGGATGGTGAACTGCTGCGTCAAAGTCGGCACGAAGCTGGGCCGAATCGTGGCGCCCAACGCAGCCCCGCCCAGGTTGACGGTGCCGGTGACAGCCAACTTGGAATTGGCGAGGCTGGCCGTCGAAATGTCGTCGACGTGCAACGAAAATGGAACTTCCTGGTTGCCGTTAATGGTGCCTTCGTCATTTCCGAAGACGTAGCCGGCAATCCTGGTAATGTCCATCCGGTCGTTGGGCCCGGTCAAATCGATGCTCGGCGCCAACAGATTGACCGTCAGGGTCGTGAAAGCGGTGCTGTTGAGCAGCGAGGAATCGAAGGCCCACAGATTGGCATTGCCTGCCATGTCGAACAAACCGATGGCAAACGTCTGAGCCTGGTTCGTGGCACCCAGCTTGGCCACGATGTTCAACGTCGTGCGATTACTAATATCGGTCGGAATCAACTGATACAGGGGCTGATTGGCGTTGTTGAACGTACCGGTCGGAGTGTTCTTACTTCCGAAGGCATAGTCCAAGCCGTGTCCGTTCGTGGCGGATCCACCAATGAAAAACTCGCCGTTGCCGTTCTGCGTGATTTGACCGAACCAATTGAACAGCACGCCATAGGGCACGTTCGTAATGCCATTCTCGGGGTTAGCCGGTGGAGCCGAGAAGGGGTAGTTCACAGCCGCATTGAAATTAAATAACGGCGTCGTGCCCGATTCGCCGGTGATCAGCGGAGCAAAGGTCGCTGCGGCGCCAAACGTGGTATTGCCGGTCGAAATCACATCGGCCTTCGGGTCCGGGTTGATCAGCGGATCGGCGCCGGGAGCAAGCGAGTAGTAGTTGTTCCAGTTGGAAAACCATGGCTCGATGCTGGCGGAACCGGTCGTCACGAGGCTCGGCGAAGGATCGCTGCCGCGCAACGTCACGCCATCGCCCAGGCTGATGCCCGTGCCCAGCGTGCCGAAGGTTGGATCGGCCAACAGGACCGTCGTGCGGAGTCCATCGCCCGGGGCGACATTCTGCACGGCCCGCACCCCGGTTTCGTAATTGGTAATGCGCGTGTTGGCGGCCAGTAACACGGTGGACGATTCGGTCTCGGTGACCGAATTATCGACTAGCACGCCGATTGAGCCCGCGACGCCCGTGCCCGGGCCAGTCAAAACATTGGCCAGGAACAGCGTGGGAATGTCGTTACCCCCGATGGCATTTTCGCTGTTGTTCTGAATATGCACGCCGATCTTGGCGCCGTTGATGACAAACGAGTTGGCGGCAATACGGCTGTGGTTGATGTATACGCCGGTGGCGTTGTTGCCGGGGCTGAAGTTGGCAATGTTGTTAATGTAGGATTCGCCGCCGTCGTTGAACTCGATGTGATAGGCACGCAGCACGGCGTTGTTGACGGTGTTAAAGACCATGCCCGTCAAATTGCGAGCGCCATTCTGGCTGGCATAGGTCTTGTTGCCGAAGGCGTTAGACATGATGCCCACGCCCGCATTGGAGACTGTCGAGAAGCGGACGTTGCCGTTGTTGGGGGCATCGAACGGATTATTGTCGAGATTCTGAATGAGAATGCCGACTCGCGAGACATCCTGATTGCCCACGTCGCCGACATTATTGACGACTGCGTTGTCGACGCTGAGCGACGTAGTGCTCTGGCCGAATTGCTGTCCTCCCAACGCCGAAAGCGTGATACCGTGATAGAACACGTTCTCCACGGTCACGTTGTCGATCAACAAATTGGGAATCGAGCGATTCGCGCTAGCCAGGGGGCCGAGCTGAATCAAGGGCAGCGAACCGTTATGCAGTGAGTTGTAGTTCCCGCCGTTCTGCGTGTCATACAGGGTAGTAATGCCCTGATGATAGTTGAGCGTGCCGGGCACCGATCCGTTGCCGTTGCCGTCCAGCGCTACCCCCGTAACCGTGACACTGGCCGAGTAAATAATGATGCCCTGGCGGGTGCCCACGCCGAAATTCGTGATGTCGGAGTGCGAGGAAGTGACTTCCGGCACAATGAGCGAACGCGCCGCGCCGGTGTCGCCGGCGCCTTTGAACAGCAGCGCGCGATCGATGACGATATCCGATTCGGCATAGGTGCCTTCGAGCACATTCAAGGTGCCGCCCGCGTCGGTGCCTTGAATCGCATCGTGAATCAAACCGACTCCGGCGGCGGTGCCGTCAACCGTGGCACCAAAACCAGCGATGCCGTAGAGCACCGTGATGTTGCCAGTGTCGATCGAGTCGAGCGAATTGGTAACCAAATCGCCGAAAGAGGGCGCAACGCCGGGGTTGGACAGATTGACCCAGTTGTCGTTCACATAAACGGGCGATGTCGTGAGAAGCTGACGTTGCTCGAGCGGCTCGAGGTGCACGCGAAAATAATCGTGACCGTGCGACGCTCGGTTGGCATGGACGGATGCCGTCAGGCGACCAAAAAGGGAACTGCGGTTCATACAAGGGCTCCTACCAAGGGATTTGAAGGATGGCGGTGGAGTGGCACTTCCTGAACAAAACGAGAGCAATGAAAATACGGATAGCTCGCTGTGTGCAGCCTGTAGCAGATATGCACTATCCCTTCCCGTTCCTTCCTCATTGAAACCCCACCAAGAGTCCCTGTCAACGAAAAAGTTGGTGGCTTATTGGTGTTTTAGCGCAATTTTTTTCTCCAGTCTTGCGGTGAGAAACTGTCCCCCAGTTTGCAGGGTACTGAAGCGCGAAAACGCCGCGGTACCAACAAAAAAGCGGCTGGCGGTCTCAAGAGAGGCCGACAGCCGCGTGTCATCCTTTTTCGGGATTTTCTGTTCTGGGGAGGCCGAGCCTCGCTGGCAAGCCTTCTACAACCCCAAATCCGCTAGCAGCGAATCCAGCAGCGAGTCGTCCAGACCCAGGCGATCGGCCACCTGGTCGGCAGCGACCAGGATCTTGCGGGCCGCCGGCGTGTTCTGGTCGGCCAGGTGCTCGAAGTAGCGAGCGATCGGGCCGGAGTTCAGATCCACGTTCTGCAGCCGGTTGACCAGCCAACGCGGCACGCCTGCGCTGGACAGGGCTCCGCCGGCCGATGCCGTGCTCAAAGCACTGGCCACGCCACCGTCGTCCGCAGCCGGGCTGGCTTCGGGCGCTGCCGGCGGATTGGCTACCGAAATGTAGCGCACCACGTTGCCGGTGTTGGTGGGGTTATTACGCGCTGCCAAGGCATCGGTCGTGTTGACCGCGCCGTCTCGGTTGTAATCGAACAGGTTGGTGACGGGAATGTTCGTCAACACGCCGGCCGGGTTATTCCGCGCACCCAGTTCGTCGGTCACGTTGACGATGGCCTGCGTGGCATTGTCGCCCGAGCCCGAGTTGGCCACGGCATTGCCGAAGAAGAACACGTCGCCCTGACCGACCGGGTAGCCGACCTTTTGCGACAGGCCCGTGTTGGCGTTGGCCAGCACGATGACTTCCAGCCACTTCTTGGTGATCGCGCCGTTGGCCCAAGTGAGCACCACACGGTCGGAGCCGCTGACGCCGGCGCCGGCCCGCACCGAGATCGAGTTGGGAGCCGGAGCGGCGACCCAACTGTTCGGCGTGTTGTTGTTGCCCACGCGGAAGATGAAATCAGCAGCCGTGATCGTGCCGTGCGTACCGGCGATGTCGACCATGATGCCGTTGATACCCTTGGTGTAGCTGCTGACGTTGGCAAACGTCGCAGCGCCACTGCCGGGCAGATAGGCACTCTTGTTGGTGGCGATCGCCAAGTCATCGTTGGCATTGATCGCCAGGTTATTGCCGTCGTAACGCAGCGGGCTGGGCGTGCCCGACTGGTTGTAGAACAAGTGACGGCCGACCACCGAGGAAGGAACGACCGTCACACCGGGATAGTTGACGGCGCCCAGCGTGTTGGTGAGGTTGGTGCCGTAGGGGACATCTTGATTGGTTTCGACAAACTGGCCGGGAGCACCGATACCGTGCGGCTCGCCGGATTGACGGAAGTCGCCCGTGCCGGTGTAGCCGGAGAGCGCGTTGTCGGTGAGATTGGTTACATGCCAATCCGCTTCCGTTTGGCCGGTGGAATTCCCGTAACGGGCCAGCATCTCGATTTCAAAGCCGACGGCGACATAGGTTGCGCCGGGCTCGACGTTGGCAGGTCCTTCGGGACCGAAGTTGAGCGGAGCGTAGAGGCGGCCGAATTCGGATTCGCCAAACTCGCTGAAGACGCCGATCGCATCGAGGACGACCCAGTTGGCTTTGCCGGTGACTACATCCAAGCCATTGTTGTCGACATCCAGATCGTCGCCGAGTTGTGGTGCATTGCCGGGACCGCCATTGTTGCGGATGAGCATCGCAGTGAAGCCGCTGTTTTCCAGTCGGGGATCGTTATCAATCGACTGGTAGCCGATGGTGCTGGCGCCTTCTCCCCAGCCCAGGCCGGAGGTGTTGACCAGATCGGTCGTTCCTGGCGCAACGGAGTAGGGATTGCCGTTTTGACGCAGGGTGAGGAAGCCGTTAGAACCCAGGGACTGACTGCCAAGATCGAAGATCCGCTCGACTTCGCCGGGGTTGCCGGAATTGAGAATGTTGTTCTCGCTTTCGAGAAAGATCAGGTACGTATTGGCCAGCGATTGCCCGGGCGTTCCGCTGAGCTCGATATACTCGCTGTTGTAGTCGAAGCCGCTTCCCGGCGGGTCGAAATAGATTTCGTTGATAAGTGGCGAAGCGGTGAGTAGCTGACGGCTTTCGAGCGGTTCGAGGTGACCGCGAAAGGCCGCCCTACCGCGAGCGCCAGCACCAGCGCCCGACCTGATCGCGGTCGGGCGCTGACGCTGAAACAATCCATTCATAGGTTACTCCAGGAGTTGAAAGGGGAAGTTCGGAACGTGGGATGTGCTCTCGGCCGACAGAACGATGGGTGGCAACCGCGCAGTCCTAGCGCGGAGGTTCGAGCGCGCCGAGAGGCTCGCGATTGATTGAAACCCGGCTCAAACCGAAGTCAACGACGATCACACGAATCTAACGCGAGCCAAACACAACCTGTGCAATTCGCTCCAGACAGTACACCGCGCGGACGGCGCGAGAAGGCGCCTGACTCGCGAGACGAGTCAAAACCAGAAGCTCACGCACAAACAACCGTTCGCTCATCAGATCCTTACAAAGAGCGGCTAACCTACGGCCGACTATCCAACCCGCATTGGATTCGAACGGCTCCGTTTCTATCGATCACAACTGGAGAAGCCTAATGAAGAAACCGACGAGATTCACGTACCTTGCCGCAGTGGCCATTCTGTCGGCTACCGCATTGACCGGCCGGACGGCCGCAGCGGCCGCGCTCGGTTACAGCGGCGGCACCATCACCGAAAACTTCGACACGCTGCCCACTAACGTCACCAACCCGACGCAAATTGGACTCTCCAAGGCCCCGTACTTCGTGAATCCGGCGATCAACGGCCTGACCGGATTGACCGGATGGCAGAGCAGCAATCTGGGCACCAGCGCGACGAGCGAATTTCGTGCTCAGAATGGCAGCGGAGCCGGTAACTCCGGACGAGGCCTGATCAGCTTTGGCACCAATGGCTCCACAGACCGTGCCTTGGGCGCCCAACCCACCAGCAACCAAATCAATCCCTTCGGCCTGGTGCTGACCAACACTTCGCAAGATACGTACACGAGCATTGACATTTCGTTCGTCGGCGAGCAATGGCGCCGTGGCGAGCCGGGAGTCAACAACATCATGACGTTTGCCTATGGCGAAGCGGCCAACATCGCCGGCGGCTTGACCGCGGTTCCCGCCTTGAGCTTCTCAAATCCGAACACTCAAGCTGCTCCGACCGAAGTGGCCTTGGATGGCAACCTGCCTGCCAATCAATTGGCCAAGGCCGGAACGATCCTGGGACTCAACTGGGCGCCCGGCGAAACGTTGGTGCTGCGCTGGACGATGAGTGAAGGATCGGGACAGGACAACGGCATGGGAATCGACGACTTCGAGTTCACGGCCAACTCGGTGCCCGAACCGTCGACCATCGCCATGGCATTGGTGGCGCTGGTGAGCCTGACGGGCTGTGCCGTCCGACGAGCTCGAAAGGCATCGTAGCAATCACGCATTCAGCAAAGCAGCGCCCGTCGACGATCGGCCGATCGAATCGCGGGCGCTGCTTTTTCTATTTCTGCAAACCGTTGTTGCAGCGTGAGATGTCCCAGCTCAAGTTTCGATGGCCAGCGTGCACATCCTGTCTTCAAGGAGAGCGAAACAAATGAATCATCCGCCGATCTACGCGGTGACGCCTGCATTGGTACTGCGAGTAACGGGGTTTGTCGTGGCCGTGATGCTATCCAACTCCGCACGTGGCGAAACCTTTACGTTTGGGTCGAATGCCAACGACCTGGTCGGCGCGGCCACCAAGACGCTCGTCTCGGGCGGCTTCACCATGGAGTTGGCAGCGGGACCCTTGGGTTCAGGTTTATGGGAAACAGGGAGCGAGCTGGGAATGGGCGTGGATTCCGCCACCGTATTGGGGCCGGGAGGGTCGTCGGCCCGTTTCGACCGGATCGGCGGTGTCAGCGAGTACATCGAGTTCTTCTTTGCAGTGCCAGGCATCCTGACTGGACTGAACTTCGACGGCGTCAAGGACGAGTCGTTCGAGTACTTTCTGCTGGAAAGCACGGGCGGCGTGCGCGTTAACTTGTTTGACTCGGCCGCGAACATCACCATTGCTGGCGCCATCGACAACGCCGTGTTGCAGGGCGCTGTGGCCGGAGAAGTGGTGTACCTGTTGGAAGGCGGCGGATTTGACGACGAGACGAATAGCCTGTCGATTGCTTTCCAGCCGGGCCAGGTATTCAGGCTGACGTATCTGGAGCTGGGAGGGCGTTTGGGGGCGCAGTTCGAGCCGACCCTGGCGCCCAACGGAGCCCGCCTGCAAAGCATTGCCGTTGCGGCGGTGCCGGAGCCATCGGCCCTGGCCTTGATGCTGAGCGCCGCGGGCGTACTGCTCGCGGCGGCCGTGCGGCGGCGGCACTCGAATGCGGCGGCTGGCGTGCCGTCGCTTTAGGCGTGTGGGGCGCAGCGAGGCAGCTACTCAGCATACCACTCGTCGCCCACAATCTCATCGCCATTGCGACTGCAAAGTGCGTAGTAGACGTTGTAGTGCGTGGCCTCGTTAAGAAACCGCACGGCCCCATCGCACATCAGGATGTTCACGCCGCCGGGATGATCGGAAAAGAATTCCTCCTCGGCCCAGTTGACCTCTGGCGGCGGGTTGATGGCCGAGACTTTGTCGATATCCACATTGATTTTGATCTTTCCGACGTTGCTTGCGCTGGCCCACGCGCCGTCCAGATCCTTCCAGCTTTGGCCGCCGGCTTTGTCGCCATTGCTGTCGGCGACGCCTCGCCCGCTGCATTCGGCGACAATCACGGTATTACTCAGGCCGTCGACGATATTGCGGACTTTTATGGCCTTGGCTTTGCACTCCGGGGCCGTGCCAAAACACGGTCCGCCGCTGTCCAGGTTGAGCAGGACTCCGCGGTTATCGCCATAGGCCTTCGACGCCACGGCATTGATGACGTTCTGCCCAGGCCCGGAGATGCCGATGTAGTCGATTGCGCCCATACCTTCGCCCGAGCCGCTGGTGTAGATGCCGTCGCCGTTGAAATCCTTCAGGCGAAAGTCGTCTCCGCGCTCGGTCTGATGGCGACCCATGCTCGGGCAAACATAAGTGGGGATGACGGCATTAACCGGTCCGCTCAAGTCGGGCTGCCAATTGGGGGCGGACCGCATGTCGCTCTTAAAGTTGAGACGAGCGTGGAGACTGTTTTCTTCAATAAAGGGCAGGAACCAAGAGGACCAGGCCAGGCCACCGTTCACCGGCACGCCCGCCGGTTTGTGCTCACCGGGAGGAAAATGCTTCATCGAGTTCTCGAAGTTCAACATCCCCAGGCCTATTTGCTTGAGATTGTTCGTGCATTGGGTGCGTCGAGCACTTTCGCGAGCCGCCTGAATTGCCGGCAACAGCAAGGCTACCAGCACGCCAATGATGGCGATGACGACCAATAGTTCCACAAGCGTAAAGCCACGCGTAGCACAACCTCGCCGCCCACTTTTCCGACATGCGCGCATCGTTCGCCTTCCCGATTCGTAAGTCCACCGTCCAAACACTGGGTTTTAGAGCGGCTTCGTTAGAGAACGGTGAGCGATGAGTTTGAATCGTGTGTTGTCTGGATGAGTGACACCACAATACGCTGCCGGCGCGCGGCACCGCTTGCCCACTTCACCCAAGTTGCTAGATACCGAAGAGTCGGCAATGCGAGTGGCGGCCGGAAAGCTGCCGCGCCGATCAGAATACCAAAGCAGCGCGGAGTTGAAGATTAACTGCCGCCGCCTTTGGTCAGGGTCTTTTGCTGTTCAAATTCGAGCCGGCGCTCGGCGTAGCGGAGGATAAAGTCGCCCCGTGCGTCGAAGGGGGCCGTGGTGCCCAGGCGGCGCAGCGCGCCTTTCGATTCACGATTCACCCAGCCCAGCCAGACGCGGTCGGGCTGCAGGCCGAACAGCATCTTGGAGTCGGGCTCGGTCTGGAAGGCGCCCCCCAAAAAATTGCGAGCCAGCGGCGCGGTGTGCAGCGTCGCAGTGGCAAAGCACAACACGATCCAACTGGCCCAAACGGCCATCAGCAGACCACCCACTCGTTCCACCGTGGGATGAAACTTGACCTGGACCTTGGACGCAAAATCGGTCACGGCGCGGAGGGCCAACATGGAGACTCCAAACACCGCCCACAGCGAGACGAAGTCCCACACGTAGGTCCAACTGGGGGCTTGCTTGTCGAGAAACTCGGCCAACGGCTCGAAGTAGTTCATCGCCAACAGCCCCGCGGTAATCACATTGATCAACGTGATGGTGTTGCTCCACATACCGCCGGTCATCAGCGATGCGAAGCAGGCCACGAAAATCACGATGAGCACGATCGAAACATACATGGGAACGGACCTCTATTGCTTGAGCACGCGCAGCAATTCTGGGAGCGATGTCACGCCGCGGGCCACCAGCAGCACGCCTTCTTCCTGCAAGGTGCGATGCTTGGCCTTGCGGGCCGCGGCCCGCAGGTTGTCCAGCTTGGGAGCCGTGGTCAGCACCTGGCGGATTAAGTCGTCGACAACCAGCAGCTCAAAGATGGCGGTGCGTCCGACGTAGCCGATGCCCTGGCAGGCATCGCAAACCTTGTCGGGTTTTTTCGGATCGATGGGCTGGGTCGGCGGTCGATACAGGGCTTCGATCCGGCCGGCCGGCAACCCGAGCTGCTTGAGCACCTCGGGCGGTGGCGGGTAGCCCTCTTTGCACGCCTCGCACAACCGGCGCACCAGTCGAACGTTGAGCACGCCGCTCACGACCGGCGCAAACTCGGCCGGTGGAATTTTGAGCATCATGAGCCGCAAGAGAGCTTCGACCGCCTCCTTGGCCCGCGTGCTGGTGATCACCAGGCGGTTCTCGCCCACCTGCTCGCAAAGAATCGTCAGCGTCTCGAGGTCGGAAACGTCGCGGGCCACGATCACGTCGGGATAAGTGCGAACGAGCTTGGGCAGCACACTGGCGGGGGTTTCGCCGGCGGCCGAGTTGTAGGTCGTGACGTGAACGTTTTCGACATCGCGCTCCGGCTTGGCCTCGTCCTCGACGGCCACGAAGTTGCGAATGAAGCGGTCTGCATGCGACAGTACGACGTCCATGGTCGTGGTCAGGCCGCCGCCGGGCATCGCCGAAAAAATGAGCAGGCCGTTTTGTTCCAGCAGCTCCTGCAGTTGCTCCTGCATCTTGGCTCGCATGCCCAGGTCGTCGAGCGACTTAAACGGCACTTTCTTGGTAGCCAATTGCAAAAGCACGCGCTCGCCGGTCTGGGTGCCCTGGCTGCTGATCTTGCAGCTCAACTTGTCTTTGCCAACCTCGACGCCGAAGCTGCCGGATTGGCGCGAGCGGCGGTCTTCCACCTTCAGGTTGGCGATGCCCTTGTACACCGCCAGAATCATGTCTCCCTCGGCCCGATCAATGGCCGAGCGATCGTGCCAGACGCCATCCAGCTGATAGCGCACGTTGACGCCTTCGGCCGTGAAATCGAACATCACGTGCGTGGCGCGCTGTTGCATGGCATCGTCGATGAGCACGCGCGCCGGCAGAAACCCGGGCGATTGCCGGGCCGTGAGCAGGTTGATATTGTTCTGACGCTCATCGCCGCCCTGGGGGACCAGCTTCACGTCGGGTCCGACTTCGTGGGGATCCAGATCGGTGTCGGAAGTCTTGATGCCGATCATGGCGAACTTGCCCGCCAGCCAGCGCTTGGTGTGCTTGACCGACAGAATCTTGTCATATGCCGACGGCACAAGCTTGTCGCGCTGCACGATGTACACGATGAGCGGCGCAACGTAGGCCAGCAGCAGCACCACCAGGCCGGCGAAGTACCAGGGCAAAATCCACAGCAGCAACAGGCCGAACAGGAAGCTGAAGAATAGGATGGCGTCCCAGAGCGGGGCGGGCATCTTCAGGGTCTGCGCGTCCTGGCTGACCCAGTCGGTGGTGCGCACCCAGGCCAGAAACAGCACCCAGGTGCCCAGGATTTTCCAGGGGCTCAGGTACGCGCCGTTGCCGCCGTTGCCGCGCGTAAACGGCACTCCCAGCGATGGCCACGAAGTGTCTTCGGCAGCCAACAACAATTGCGCGTCGACGGTCCACAGGACCATCGCTCCTCCGACGAGCACCAGCAAGCGCAGCATTAGAGAATCCCGGGTTGCGAAACTGCGATGCCTTTGAGCGCCATTTTCAGGGCCTCCGTGTTGGGCGCTACTTCCAGTGCGACGGCGCGATCGATCAGGTCGCGGTTGACCAAATCCACCAGGCTCATCGTGAAATCCTGCATGCCTTCGCGGGCCGACATACGAATCGCATCGGGCAGCTTCTCATCCCGTTCTTCCAGAATCAACTTACGCACAGTGGGGCTAAAGGTCATGATCTCGACCGTCGGCACGCGGCTGACGCCCGGCTTGATCGAGGGCAACAGCTTCTGAGCCACGATGCCCCGCATGTTGAACGCCATGGCGCTGCGCAGGGCGGGGTGCATGTCGGAGGGAAACAAGTCGAGAATACGGCCGATCGTCGTGGCCGCGCTCGAGGCGTGAATGGTGCCGAACACCAAGTGGCCCGTTTCCGCCGCGTGAATGGCGGTCATGAACGTTTCCCGATCGCGCATTTCGCCCACCAGCATCACGTCGGGATCTTCACGCACCGCGTGCTTCATTCCGATCTCGAAATCCTTCACATCCAAACCGATCTCGCGCTGATTGATCAGGCACTTATCTTCGGTGTAGATGAATTCGATCGGATCTTCGAGCGTCAGAATGTGCTTGCGGTAATTCGCGTTCACCCAGTTGAGCATCGAGGCGATCGTAGTGGTCTTGCCCGAGCCGGTGACGCCGGCCAGCAGCACCATTCCCTGATCGAACTTGCACAGCTCCTCCATGATGGGCGGCAGGTGCAGGCCCTCGAAGTTGGGAATCCAGTTGCTCACGCGGCGAGCTACCAGGCCCATGTGGCCCATTTGCCGCAGCATGTTGACGCGGAACCGCCAGCGGACGCCGTCTACTTCGATGGGGTAGGCGAAGTCGGCCCCGCCCGTGTCGCGGTAAATCTCTTTGTTGCGCTCGTCGAGCATGGGCATCAGCAGACGCTCCATCTCGTCGTCGTCGATCGGTCCGCGATTGAGCGGCCGCAAGCTGCCTTTGACGCGCACGTGAGGCGGGCAGTCGACCTTGAGGTGCAAATCGCTCCCCTCGAGCTTCACCAAAGCTGCGAACAGCTTGTCGACTTCCAGTTCTCGTTTGCGCACGGTCGGTTTCTGCCCCTTCGGGACAACAGTGCTAGCCATCGCGCTCTCCTCTTCTCTGATGCGCCGAGCGGCACGTCGCTATTCCCGCGTTCCGCCACGAGGCTTATGCGGCCTCGCGCACGGGAATGCCCCGCTCGCGCATGATCCGTTTGGTTTCGTGAATCGTAAACTCGCCAAAATGAAAAATGCTGGCCGCCAAGGCCGCATCGGCCTTGCCCACCAGAATCGCATCGGCCAGGTGCTCGGGCCGGCCCGCACCGCCGCTGGCCACCACCGGTATGCCCACCGCCTCGCTGACCGCGCGGGTGATCTCCAAATCGTATCCGTTTTTCGTGCCGTCGGCATCCATGCTGGTGAGCACGATTTCGCCGGCCCCCAGCCGCTCGACCTCGCGCGCCCAGGCCACGGCCTCCAGTCCGGTGCCTTTGCGGCCGCCGTGGGTATGCACTTCCCACACTTCGCGGCCGTCTTTCTGCACGCGTTTGGGGTCGATATTGACCACGATGCACTGGCTGCCGAAGCGCAGGGCGGCCTGCCGCACGAACTCAGGATCGTGCGAGGCGGCCGTGTTGATCGAAACCTTGTCGCAGCCGGCCAGGAGCAGCTCGCGAATGTCGTCCAGGGTGCGGATGCCGCCCCCCACGCACAGCGGCATGAAGATTACCTCGGCGGTGCGGCGCACCACGTCGAGCATGATGTCGCGGCCCTCGTGGCTGGCGGTAATGTCGAGAAAAACCAGCTCGTCGGCCCCTTCCTGCTCGTAGCGCGCGGCCACGGCCACCGGATCGCCGGCGTCTCGCAGGTTGACGAAGTTCGTCCCTTTGACCACCCGCCCCCGATGCACGTCGAGACAGGGGATCACGCGCTTGGCAAGCATCGAGGTTATCAGTGACCGCTGGGGTGCGACGGTTGGGGTAGGAACCACCGGCAGCCCCCCTGGAACCAGGTGGGGTTTGCCTAGACTTTCACTTTAAGCTCCCGCGCGTAAAGGGTCAATCGGCATGACCTTCCGTCCAGGGCGGAGCTTCGATTCCTTGCCGAAAAAGGCTCCGGAGCGGAGCCCCTGGCGAGGGTCGGCATCCGCCAGGCATCAGGCGGCCAAGCCGGGGCTAGCGAACTATTCGTACAGCACTTCGTCCGACGTGGCCGACTCGACCAGTCTCCGGCAATCGGGCAGCGACTCCAGGAACAGCCGCCCATAGGGCTTGGTGCGGATTCGCGAGTCGAGAATCACGACCATTCCCCGGTCACGCTGCGAGCGGATCAGCCGGCCGAAGCCTTGCTTGAGCTTGAGCACCGCCTCGGGCAATTGATAGTCGGGAAACGGGCTGCCGCCGGCCGCCTTGATGGCAGCCAGCCGCGCCGCCAGCAGCGGCCGGTCCGGCACGCTGAACGGCAGCTTGGTGATGATGACGTTTTGCAGCGCGTCGCCTGGCACGTCGACCCCTTGCCAGAAGCTGTCGGTGCCCAGCAGCACGCTGCGCGGATTGGCGCGAAAGCGGTCGAGCATCTGGCTGCGCGGCAGGCCGTCGGCCTGGCATAGCAGGCCCATGTCGCGCTCGGCCAGCCAGGGCGTCAGGTCGCTGGCCGCGCGCTTCATCATGTCGTAGCTGGTAAAGAGCACGAAAGCATGGCCGTCGCTGCGGGCCACGTAGCGGCGAATCATTTCGATGGCCAGTCGTTCGTAGCGCTGCTTCTCCAGCGCCGGGTCGGGCATGCCCTCGACCAGGACCAGTTCGGCCTGTTCGCGATAGTCGAAGGGGCTGCCCCAGCGGCAGCACTTGGCTTGCGTAAGCCCTACCTGGGCTTTGAAAAAATCAAACGATCCGCCGCGGCCGACCGACAGCGTGGCGCTGGTCATGATGACCGTCGAAACCTTTTCGAACAATTGCTGCCGCAGCGCTGGCCCCACATCAAGCGGCGCGGCGGCCAGAGTCAATCGCCGACGCCCCCGGCGGCTGCGCGTGGCCTCGATCCAATACACGCTCTCCGCCTCGCGCTGCGAGCGCCACTCGTCCAGTTGCGTCGACAGCGACTGCAAACGCTCGGCCGCGCTGGTGAAGTCCGGACGCTCGTCGTCGGGGACGCCCGTGGCGCAGGTCTTGAGCGTGCGGGCCAGCTTGGCCAGCGCCGGGCTGAGGGGATTGGCGAACAGGTCGGCTTGCTGAATGCGCAGCGTCGTTTCGGCGCCGCTGCCCACATGGTCGGCCACGTCGTCGAAGAACTGTTCGGCGCGAAAGCGGCAGGCCTGCACTTCTTGCTGGGCTTCGGCCAGACGGTGATGCACCAGCAGCCCGCGCTGCGTGCGCTCGTTGTACAGCTTGCTCAGCACGTACTCGATTTGCCCGGACGAAAGATGCACGCCCAAGTGATCGCTAGCCACGGCTTCCATCGTGTGTGCTTCGTCAAAGATCACCACGTCGTAGTCGGGCAGAATGCTCGCCCCCTGGCGGCGCAGCGCCAAATCGCTGAAGAACAGGGCGTGATTCACGACCAGCACTTGCGCATTCTGCACGCGGCGGCGGGCTCGGTAGTAGAAGCATTCTTTGTGGGTCGGGCATTGCCGGCCCAGGCAATTAACGCTGTCGCTTTCCACTTCGTCCCACACCTGGGGCAGCGGCCGATGATCGAGATCGGCCAGCGAGCCATCGGCCGTCTGGTGCGACCATTCGACCAGAGACCGCAGCTCGGCGAACTCCTCTTCCTGGCGAAACACGCTGCCTGCCCGCGAGGCAGCCAGGCGCAGTCGGCGGAGGCTGAGATAGTTCTGCCGCCCTTTGACCAGCACGGCCGAGAACTCCAGTGGAATCACACTGTTGAGCAGTGGCAGATCCTTTTGAATGAGCTGCTCTTGCAGGCTGATGGTGTGCGTCGAGATAATGACGCGCCGTGGAGCTTGCGTGGCCTCCTGCTCGTCGCGCTGAGCCACGGCCAGGATTGCCGGCACCAGGTAGGCAAAGCTTTTGCCCACGCCCGTGCCGGCCTCGGCCACCAGGTGGCGCTTTTCGGCAATGGCCGTGGCGACGGCGTCGGCCATGTCGAGCTGCTGCTGGCGATGCTCGTAGTGCGGCAAGCGCTGGGCTATGCGGCCGGTCGGACCCAGAATGTCGGCCGCAGTGAGCATCATCGAGAAGGGAACCTAACCCACATCCGCTAAAGAAACCGCGAGTCGTGTCGCGTCGATCGCCGGCAGTCAGGCATGTGGAATCTGCGCGGTTTTTCTTTGCCACGAATCCAAGAATCGCCCGCCGAGCACGAAGACACGTTCAGGCTAACAACTTGCCGCGAGCACGACTAGGCGACCGAGTGCCAGGCGCGCCGGGCGGCAAGCGCCTAAGCACCGCTGGAGGAATGCTGGCATGCCCCTTGAATTCCGCTGTTCGCACTGTCAGAAGCTGTTGACCACGCCGGACGGTACGTCAGGCAAGCAAGCCAAGTGCCCCGCCTGCGGCGCCGTGGTGCCCATTCCCTCGCAGTCCAGCGTCGAACGGGCGGACATTGAGCTGGCCGAAACGAGTTGGCATCCGCCGGGTTCCGCTGGGGTTGCGCCCCAGTCGATCTCCGCTGCATACGGCGTGGCCACGGCTGGCGCGGCGCCGCTCGTGCCGACGCAAATCGAGTTGGGCGACGTGCTGACGCGCACCTGGGAGATCTTCAAGCAATGCTGGGGACAGTGTATCGCCGGCACCTGGGCCAACGTGGCTATGACGGCGGTGGTGATTGGCTTGTCGTTCGTGCCGTGGGCGATTCGACAAAGCGATGAACCCCGGCCCGAGGACATTGTGCTGTGGGTCGTGGCGGGGTTTGTCGCCTGGTGGCTGCACCTGGGCGTGCTCAAGTTCATGCTTAAGCTGGCGCGCGGCGAACCGGCCGCAATGGGCGACATGCTGGCGGCCGGCGACGCCTTTCTGCCGTCGCTCGTGGCGGGGTTGTTGTTTTCGGTTGCATTTGCCATCGGGTTTGCCTTCTGCTTCGTGCCCGGTATTTACGTGGTGTTGGTGGGCTCACAGTTTCCGCTGCTGCTGGTAGACCGCCGGTGCAGTGCGCTCGAGTCGCTGCGGCTGTCGATGCAAATCACGGCCGGCAACAAGGTGACCTTGTTCCTGCTGGGCATCCTGCTGTGGGCGATTTCGACGGCGGCTTCCACGGTGACGTTAGGGCTGTCGACCATTGCGGTCAGCCCCTTCTGGTTCCTGGCGATGGCCGTGGCCTACGTGATGATGACCGGCCAACGGACCGCCTATGTTCCGCCGGCCACGGCAGATCGGTCGCTGGCGCCGCAACCGCCCCTGGGAGCCGGCGCCTGACAGGCAATGGACCGCGATTTTTCGCCACCGACCACCGACTGCATTTGGAACCCCCACGCGGGCGTGGTAAGCTGGAAGGCAGGAACAGGGCGAAGGCAAGTTACCCAAGCGGTGCCATCGACATCGCCGCGCAACCGTTCTTGCCCACGGTGAATCGCCTATGACAGTCGAATACAAATGCGACGGCTGCCAAACGCTGCTGCGACTGCCCGACGACATGTCGGGCAAGCGTGCCAAGTGCACGCACTGCGGCACGATCTTCACCATTCCCAGCGCGACGCAGCATTTTTGGCCGCCGGGAATGAAGCGGCCCGCGGAGGGCGCTCCTCGCCGCACCCCAGCGACCAAACCCGCGGCGAAACCCGCCGCAGCCCCCACGGCCACGCCGGTTAGCGCGCCCGTGGCTGCGCCGGTAGCCATGCCGGTGAGCGACTCGGGCATTTTAAACGCGGCCGATGCCGCGCCGCTGGCGATGTCCGCGGCGGAAGTAGAGCAGCCGGCGGCGCGATCGATTCGCGACACGGTGTCAATCGGCCGCGCCGCTTCGACGCGTGATACAGTGCGCACGCCGGCCGCGGCCTTATCGGGTTCGCGGCCCATCCCCATCGAGCGGCCCAAGGCGGCCACGACAGCCGGTCATCCGCGCCTGCAACTAGGCGACGTGCTGTCGCGCGCTCGCGGTATTTTCAAAAGCAACTGGACCAACTTCGCTCTGGTCGGGTTGGTGTATCTGCTCGTCAGTGGCGTGGCCACCGGAGCGCTGGTGGGCGGACTGAGAGCGGTTCGCGCGCCGCAAGTGATTCAATTCCTTATGCCGCAGGCCCTGTTGGTGTGGCTGATGGTGGGCATGGTCATGATCACCGTGCGCGCGGCGCGCGGACGCAAGGCGGATCTCAAAACGCTCTTCAGCGGCATGCCGCAGTTTCCCGCGGCACTGGCTATCTGGACGATTTGCTTCGCCCCCCTGGGCGCCATAGCCTACGGGCTGAGTGTGGCAGGCATCGCCGCGCCGATTGTCGCACTGGCCACCACGGCTCTGTGGTCGATTATCTATTACTTCGTGTGGATTCCCTCGCTGGTGGCGCTGGTGGATCACGAGCCCCGACCCCTGGTGGCATGGAAGCAAGCGATCGGCTACGCGATGGCGAATTTGCCCGTGCTTGTGGGCCTGTTTGCCGTATCGGCGGTCGTGCTGCTATTGGCCTGTCTTCCCGCGGCGCTGCTGCTGCCGCTGGCCGTGCCGTTTGTGCTGCTGGGAAACACGGTGGCCTACTTGCGCAGCCGGCCCGCACGCAGCTAATTCGCGGGCGCTATCGAGACTCGCGGTCCGCGACGCTCATGAGCGCGACTTGGGCGCGATCGTGCCCGTCTCAGGACTACTGGCCGTGGCGTAGAGCTTTTTCGGGATGCGACCCGCCAGATAGGCTAGTCGCCCGGCTTCGATACCGGCCTTCATGGCCAGGGCCATTTGCAAGGGGTCGCCGGCGTGGGCGATGCCCGTGTTGAGCAGCACGCCGTCGACGCCCAGTTCCATGGCAATCGTCACGTCGCTGGCCGTGCCCACGCCCGCGTCAACTATCACCGGATAGTTCGGGTCGCCGTCCTTGAGATACTCGAGGCAGATGCGAATGTTGTTGGGGTTCAGAATGCCCTGGCCCGAGCCGATGGGGCTGCCGGCAGGCATGACGCTGACGGCGCCGGCCGCTTTCAATCGCCGCGCGGCAATCGGATCGTCGCTGGTGTAGCACAGCACCTGAAACCCGTCGGCCACCAGCATCTCGGTTGCCTGCAACGTGGCGATCGGATCGGGCAGCAATGTTTTGGTATCGCCCAGCACTTCCAGCTTGACCCAATCGGCGCCTGGATTTTCCAGGCTCAACAGAATCTCGCGCCCCAGCCGCGCCACGCGCACGGCGTCTTCGGCCGTGAAGCAGCCGGCCGTATTGGGCAGCAGCGTGTAGCGCGCGGTGTCGATGAAGTCGAGAATGTTCTGGCCGCGGCTGTCGATCAATCGTTCGCGTCGCACGGCCACGGTGATGCAGTCGGTGCCCGACAGGTCGAGCGCCTGGCCCATCAATTCGTAGCTGGCGTACTTGCCGGTGCCAACGATGAGCCGGCTGGCCAGGGTGTGTGTGCCGACCTGCAAGCGGTCGGCGGTCGGCGGTTGAACGACGCTGGCCATCGAGTTTTATCCCCCTCCGACGAAGGTCACAATTTCCAGGCGATCGCCGGCGTGCAGGACGTGGTCGGCGTGGCGAGCGCGCGGCACCAGTTCCAGGTTCACTTCCACCGCCAGATGCCGGCCCGTCATTTCAAGCTCGGTGAGCAACTGGGCGACGGTGATCCCCTCGGTCACTTCGCGCTCGACATCGTTAACGACAATCTTCACGCAGTCGATCTTAGGAAGCCGAACCAGCCCAGGGGAAGGGGTGGAGTGGGCAAAAGCCGGGAATTGTGGCGGAGACATCCGGGTGGCGGGCGTTCGAGGGATTCGCCCTCATCCCGGCCTTGTCCCGGAGGGAGAACGAGAGTTACTCGGTATCGCGCACCGCCGTGGTGCGATGCTGCCAGCGATCGAGCGGAATCAACGGGCCCTTGTACGGCACCACAGCCGCTGCCCGGCCTGGCAGCCAGGGAACGCCGTAAGCCACGATCTGGCCGCTGGCCACTTCGGCCACGTAAACCACGGTGCGGGCCAACTGCCCGGCCGTGATCAACTGGCGAAAATCCACCACGCCCGTGACGATGCGGTAGTGGGGATTCTTGATCTTGCCGGGAAAATCGCGAACCACGTTGTACTCGAACAGCGTGTTGAATCGCCGCGTTTGCACGTTGAGCACGGCGGCTTTCAGGTCGCCGGTCACCGAATCGAGCACGAAGACCGCCTCGATATCCTCGTCCATCGGGCCGGTGCAGATGGCGAAGTTGTCCTGACCGTGCGTGGCTACGGCATGCAGGGGCACCTGGGGCCAGAGGCCGGCCACGTTCAGGCCGACAATCAGCCCGAGGCCTAATCCCGCGACCAGCCAGACAAGTTTCGATCGAGTCATCACGGACCTGGCTTTGCAAGGGTTCCATCCACCGTGCCACTGGGCTCGATCCTACCGCTAAGGGGCGGCGGAGGTCCAGACGAATGTCCCCGTGGGGGCGGGCGCTAGCGTAGCGCAGGGCCGCGCCGCTTTTGTTTCGCGATGACTGACAGGGCAGGGGGCATTTGTTAAAACTTTAGGCTCCCAACTGCCCACATTACCCGATGCCGGTCCCCCCGATGCGGTGCGCGGGCCCGGAAGCTCCAGGAGTCCAGCCACGATGTCCACCAATGGCACACTGAACCGAAAACTTCGCATGGCACTGGTCGGCGGCGGCCAGGGCGCCTTCATCGGCCGCGTGCATTGCACGGCGGCGGTGCTCGACAACCGCGCGGCCCTGGTGGCCGGCGCTCTGTCGAGCGATCCGGCGAAAGCCAAGGCATCGGCCCCCGACTACGACATTCCGGCCGAGCGCGCCTACGGTTCGTACACCGACCTGATTGCCGGCGAGCTGAAGCTGCCCGCCGACCAGCGCGTCGACTTCATCACCGTGGCCACGCCCAACCACACGCACTTCGCCATTGCCAAGGCGGCGCTCGAGGCGGGCTTCAACGTCGTATGCGACAAGCCGCTGACGTTCGACCTGGAGCAGGCCGAGCAGTTGGCCAAGGTGGTGGACAAGAGCGGGGCGGTGTTCGCCGTGACGCATAACTACACCGGCTACCCGCTGGTGCGTCAGGCCCGCGAGATGATTCTTTCCGGCGAGCTTGGCGAGATCAACGCGGTGCGCGTGCACTACATGCAAGGCTGGCTGCGCACGCGGCTGGAGCAAGAGAATCAAAAACAGGCTTCCTGGCGCACCGACCCCAGCAAGAGCGGCGCGGCCGGCTGCTTCGGCGATATCGGCACGCACGCCTACAACCTGGGGCGCTACATGACCGGCTTGCTGCCCTCGACGGTCAGTTGCCATCTGAAGATCTTTGAAGCCGGTCGCAAGCTAGACGACTACGGCCAGGCGGTGATCCGCTTCGAAAACGGCGCATTGGGCACCGTCACCGCTTCGCAGATCAGCCACGGCCGCGAGAACGATCTGTTCATCGAAATCGACGGCACCAAGGGCGCACTGAGTTGGCGGCAGGAAGACCCCAACCAGATGACCGTTCGCCGCAACGGCCAACCGCACGCCATTTACACCCGCGACCCCAACGGTTCGTGGATGAACGGCTCGGGCAAGGCGGCCTGCCGGCTTCCGAGCGGGCATCCCGAGGCCTTCTTCGAGGCCTTTGCCAACATCTATCGCGCGGCGTATGACAGCATGGCACTGCGGGCCGCAGGGCAGAAGTTTCCCACGACCGACACGGTGTACCCCAACATCAACGACGGCGTCGAAGGCATGTACTTCATCGAGCAATGCGTCGCCAGCAGCGCGGCCGACGCCGCCTGGGTGCCTCTCAAGCACCCGCGAGCCCGCAAGTAGATCTGCGTGTTGTCTTTTGGCAGTGGCGTCTTCAACGTCGTCTGGTTTTTCCCAATTGGAACTAGGCGAGTGTGATAACCCCGGCCAACTCTGAAATGCGGGGATAGAGATTGCGGAAGTTCGAGATAGGGCGCGTGCCGATTACGATGCCGCGGGCGCCAAAGTCTCGCATCCAGGTATACGGAGTCTCCTCCACAGCCTGTGCCACAAAACGCCGAATCTCTCCTGGGGGAAGGCTCGCTAGGTGTTCGGCGCGCGAATGGTCGAGCTGATGGCGGAATTTCAGAACAGCGGCCTCGCTGGATTTCGGCGGAGGTGATGGGTGGTACATCTCTCGCAAGAAATCTTTGTCGGCGGACCGAGGCTTGGAACCAAACTTAAGCTCCACATCCCAAATGGACGATCCCTGTTGGCGAAATGTCTCGTCGGGCGTGATATAGGGATTCTGGTCACATAGATAAATTCTGGCGAAATCGCGGGCGAATTCCCAAGCATCACGATGATAGATCATGCAACTCGTAAGCGGCGTGTTCCACAGATCGTTGACATGAATCGCACCGTGCTGAATGATTCCCGTGTCGACGTCGCTCAGCAAATCACACGCCCGGAGGAACATCTCCTCCATGTCGCGACATGTGGTGTCCATCGCCTGACGTAGCTCGACGAGCTTCGGTCCCAGCGATACGTCCTCCAAAATGCTCTCTCTCTCATAGTCCAAGTAGTCTCGACCGATACGAATCGTCCGAAAGGGTTTCAACAATGCGGACCAATCGGTCGTAACAGAACATGTGCCAGAGTCAGGCGGGCCGGCAAAGGATTTGTCGCCGAAGATTTTCATCGCCGCAGGCGCGGTGCCGCCGCTGAGCATCTTGTATCCCACGTTGACGTATAGTTCACCATACTCGTGAAACGTCGAGTTCAGCAACGCTCGCATGACGTCAGGCGTCGGCGTTACATCCAACTTCGTCACATGAGGTCTGCCGGCTCGTCGTTCATTTACATAGACACTGTGACCAACCTCGCGCTCGAGAAATCGCTGCACGAGCGCCATGTAGACTTCATGTGAGTGCCGCGGCAGTGACCAGATCAGCAGATCCACGCTAGTTGACATACTGCAGTTCCACCTTTGCACGCAGGCCCGGGCATTCCTCGATATCTGCTCGATGGTAGTTCATCCCAACGGACCCAATTTGCGAGGATTGCGCTTCCGCTTGCGTGTTTTCCCACGCGCGTGTTCCAGGTCCCGTGCTGACAAATGCCTCGAGCTCATAGACTTTATTGACCATCGGCTTGAGACGTTTGCTGCCAAGCCCGTTTTTGCAGGGACAATTGGGGATCGACCAGATCATGATCGAACAATGGACTGCGAAGGCAGTTCTCCATTGGCGGGGTCCACACGCCATTTGGGGAAACTTATAACTGGTTATACGACGCTCTTGGTACGAGTTTCTATAAGTGCGTCACTGACCTTGGCAAAGTAGCCTCGCAAATGCAAACAGGCCTCGGACGAGTTCATGTCGCCCGAGGCCTGCTTTTTTGGTTCGTACCCGGTAAGGGGACGCGGCTGACTGCGAAGCGAGTTTAGTCGCGGCGCCGGTCGGCGAGCGACAGGTAGTACACCAGCGTCAGCAGCGCTTGCAGCGTGCCGGCCACGTAGGTCCAGGCGGCCGCGTTGAGCACCTTGTTGACGTAGGTCATTTCGTCGGGCGAGACGATGCCCAAGTCGACCAATTGAGCCTTGGCTCGGCTGCTGGCATTGAACTCGACCGGCAGGTTGACCAGTTGAAAGAACACCACGCAGCCGAACAGGATAATGCCGGCCCAAATCAGCACTCCGAACTGCAGGAAGAAGCCGAGCATGATCAGTATCGAGCTGATGCCGCCGCCAAAGTTGGCAGCGGGCACGGCCATGTTGCGGACGATCATCGGCGCGTACGCGTGGGCGTCCTGCAAGGCGTGGCCCGACTCATGGGCGGCAATGCCCACGGCCGCCAGGTTGCGTCCCTGGTAGACCTCGGGGCTGAGCCGCAGAACCTTGGCTTGCGGATCGTAATGATCGGTCAAGTGTCCGGGAATCTGCTCGATATCGACGTTGTGCAGTCCGCCGGAATCGAGAATGTGGCGCGCCGCGGCCGCGCCGCTAAGCGGAGCGGGCACTTGCTGGGCGGTGGCATAGGTCGCCTTGACCCGCCACTGGGCCCACAGGGCCAGCAGAATGGCGGGCGCAATCCACAGGAAGTATTCGAAATGGAACGCCATCGGTCCGTGCATGCTGCAATCTCTCCTTCGCCGCCATGGGTTCTTGGCTTGGGGCGGCGGCCCATCATAACTGTATGCAACCGGCGCGCCACAGGCCAAAGTGGCGCCGGGCGCGCGGCGCCTCAGTGAATATTACGCAGTGCAAGGGGCGGCGGTTTGCCCGCCGCAGGCCGACAAGCGTCAATTTCACGCAAATCGCGGACGAATCATGGCTTATCGCCGCGAGGATTCCGCTCTTGGGATCGTTTATCCCCGTGGACTGGTTTCGCCGGCGGCCTCGCCTAGCGTTTCGCCTGCACCAGTGGCCGGCAATACGGCCACTAACCAGTATTCGACGATGGCCAGCAAAGTTTGTTGATATTCGGCAAAATCGTGCGGTTTGACGTGATAGGCGTTGGCGTGCAACCGGTAACACTGCTCCAGATCGCTGGGCTGACGGGAGGTGGAGAGCACAACGACCGGGATGGCACGTAGCAGATCGTCACCTTTGATCCGCGCCAGGAGCTCGGCGCCGCTCATGCCGGGCGTGTTCAGGTCGAGCAGGATCAGCGACGGCCAGAAGCGTCCCGACCCGGCCGGCAAACGCGCGGCTTCGCTGAGCAGGGCCAGGGCCTGTTCGCCCTGCTCGGCCACCACCAGCCGGTGCACGATTGGGCTCTTGGCCAACGTGCGCACCGCGAAGTCGATATCGTCGGGGCTGTCTTCAACCAGCAATACCAGCGGCAAGTTCTTGTGAAACACGTTCGCATCCTGGGCCTAGAGTGAAATAAAACGTCGAACCCTTGCCGCTCTCCGATTCGACCCACACCCGGCCGCCATGCTGCTCGACGATCTTGCGGACGATCGAGAGTCCGGCACCGGTGCCGTCGTATTTCCGCCGGCTGTGCAAGCGGCGGAACATCGTAAAAATCGCTTCGTGATGCCGCGGCTCGATGCCAATGCCGTTGTCGCGCACGTACAACGCGCCCGAATAGCTACAGCCAATCTCGACCCGGGGCCGGGGGCTGTCGTTGAACTTCAAGGCATTGGTCACCAGATTGCGGAACACCTCGCCGGCCCACAGCGGATCGGCCTGCAAGCTTGGCAGCGGGCCGTCGACGAGCACCACGGCATGCCGCTGGTCGAGCAGCGGTCCGAGTGTTTGGATGGCATCGGCCACGACTTCGTTCAGGTCGATGGCCGAGTGCTCGGGCTGACTGCGGCCGATGCGCGAATAGTTGAGCAAGTCGTCGATCAACTGGCTCAGCCGGGCACACAAACTTTCGAGCGCCACCAGGCGGCGCTGGCCGTCGGCGTCGAGCTGGTCTCCGTAGTCTTCCAGCAGGATGTGGCAATAGGCGCTAATGCCACGCAGCGGCTCTTTCAGGTCGTGCGAGGCCACGTAGGTAAAGTCGTCGAGCTCGCGATTCGTCTTGGCCAGCTCGGCTGCCTTGGCTTCGAGAATCTCTTTGACTTCCTGCAGCTTGAACAGGTTCGAGCGCAATTGCTGCTGAGCTGCTTCGTGGTCGCTCGTGTCGCGAACAATGACGGTATAGAGCGTGCGCTCGCCCAGCGGCACGCGGCTCAGCGAGAACTCGAGCGGGAAGCGATTGAAACCGCGCCGGCCCAGCGCCTTGGGATTGTTGTCGAGAATGGCCAGCGGCGATAGGAAGCGGCGTAACACGCCATCCGATGTGCCGGGCAGTTCGATGATCTCGTCGATGCCTCGGCCCAGCAGTTCGGTGGACGGTCGGGCGAACATCCGCTCAGCCGCCTGGTTCACCGAGGTGATCGTGCCGCGCTCGTCGAGCGTGATGATGCCGTCGCCGGCAGTCGAGAGAATGGCCCGCACGCGCCCTTCGCTCTCTTCGAGCCGTCGCAAAAACGGATTACACAGCCGCACCAGCAGCGTGCCGCCGGCAATCACCAGCGCCAGCGCCTGCACCAGGGCCAGCCAACTGAGCCGCGAGTACTCGCTCTCGAGCATGCTGCCCAGCGGAGTGCCCGACCAGTAGGCCGCCGGCGCCAGCGGACGAAGCATGAGCATCGTCAGGCACACCGAGGCGATCGACACCAAAGTCAAAATGGCGATCGACAGGGCCATCAGCCGGGTTCGATCGCTCCACTGAATGGGACGCGGGATGCGGGCGAGCATTGCGAGGAGTGGGCTGCCGGGGCACGAAGGTTTACCTAACCCTGAGATCGGCCAAGGACTGTTAAAACCTTCGTATATTCTGTATTCTGTGTTTTTTATCCAAAGATCCACGACCAACTGCCGACAAAGCTTGCGTGGACGCCTGCACGCGCCTCGTAACAACGGCTGGCGCGCTCGGAATAACCCGTAGAATCAAGACTGCCGGACCGGCAGCAACTTCGCGTCGGTCACAACTCACCCCTTTGACACTCTTGGCGAAAGTTGACTCCGTGATGAAACACGCTGCCCAATCGCTCGCGACACTCTTTGGAATCTGTCTGCTGCTGGGGGGCGCGCTCACTACGGGATGCAGCCATCCGCAGCCCGTGGCGGAAGCGACCGCCGAGCTGCCCAGCGACGAGCAACTGCGCGAGCGGTTGGACAAGGCCATCGCCTTTACGCAAGACAACCGCCATCTGAACACCAAGGACCAGGCCGCCTGGCAAGTGGTGCACGGCATTCTGGTGTATGGACCGACCTACCAGGTCTATCACGACGGCAAGCTGGTCGGAGCGCTCGATCACTTGCTAGGCGGCGGACCGCTGCGCGGCTGGACGATGCGCAAGGGCGATCATGGGCTGGAAGCAATCGTCGAGCCCGGCACCAGCACCGGCCAGGGGCACGAGGACCAGTGGCTGGGCTACCTGTCGCAAATCGGCATGCCCGTTGATACGCCGCTGGTCGTGGCGGGCGAGAACTACAAGGTCAACGACCTGATCACTCAGGCCCAGTGGGACATTTACGATGGCATGGAGGCGACCTGGACGCTGATGGCCTTTGCCACCTATCTGCCGCCGGATGCCGAGTGGACGGCCAAGGACGGCACGAAGTGGAATATTCCGCGCATCGTGGCGATGGAGACGGGCCAGGACCTCGACACCAGCGCCTGCGGCGGCACGCACCGCATGTATGGCCTGGCCGTGGCGATGCAGAAGCATAAGGCCAGCGACCAGTCGGGCGATGACCCAACCGGGGCTTGGGCGGCCTGCCAGAAGAAAATCGACGACGCGGTGGCCGCGGCCAAACAACATCAGCAGCCCGACGGCAGCCTGTCGACCAACTACTTCTCGCGTCCCAGCACGTCGGCCGAGATCAGCAAGCGCATCAGCACCACGGGGCATGCCTTGGAGTTTTTGATGGTGGCGCTGGACGATCAGCAGATTCAAGAACCGTGGGTCACCAGGGCCGTGCTGCACTTGCTCGACTGCTTCGAGAAGACGCAGAAGTTCGACCTGGAATGCGGCGCGCTTTATCACGCCGCGCACGGGCTCGATCTGTATCGCATCCGCCGCTTCGGACCGAGAGACTCGGATCCCTCGCCCAAGAGCGACAGCCCGGCCACGGCGCAAGCCGACGACGAGCTCAAGCGTGCCGCGGCTCTGCCTTCGGGCGAAAAGAGCCAGTAGGACAGTTGCTCACGCAGCGAACTACCGAGGCTGCGCCGTTTCCGGTGGTTCAGCGGCTTTCGGCGCCTCGGCCGGTGGAGCTGCGTCCGGTTCAGCGCCTTTCGCCGGCGGCACAGCTTCCTCGACCGGTGGCTGCACGGGCTTGGCGGAGATGATGCTGCGGGGATGCAAGTTTCCCACCTCGTCGACGAACATCAGCCCGGCCACGCGCTCGGAATGGCCCAGCAGCACGTCGAGCCCGTTGCCCAGTCCGGCCGTGCGGATCAATCCGCCGGCAGGCGTGGCGGCCAGCACGATTTGCGTCTGGCCTTTCTGATCCTGCACGACCAGCCGCTTGCAGGCAATGGTGCCGGCGTCGGCCAGCATGCCGCCCTCGGGCGTGCTCGTGATAACCACCTGAGCGCGATTCTGCCGATCGTGAATGATCAACTGCTTGCAGTTCACCGTGTCGGAATCCGTCATCCGCACCAGCTTGTCCTTCACCGCGATGCCCAAGGTGAGAAACAGCAAGGGATAAACGGTCCAGCGTTCGCGGTCGGTCATGGGTGTGAGAGCTCCAAGTGCAAGGCAGCGACGAAGTGGGACTGGAAATAGCGCGAAGAGTGCCCGCGGCGCTGAGGCACATTATGGACGTGTGGTGCTGCCGGCGACAACCGCATGCCGCGTGACGGCCAAGAGGAGGAGAGCAGGCTACCTGGCCAATTTGGCCAGGAGGCGGTTTTTTTCGGCGTCGTAAGGGGAGGGCAGATACGTCGACAGCAAGGCCATGCGGCCCGTGATGGCGGCCGGACGTGGTTTACTCGGGGTGTGTTGCGCGTCGATTTGCTTCTGAAGCCGTTCGGCCCGCCGCTGAGCATCGGCCGCCGCGTCGTCGGCGCGGGCGATCTTATCCGCGCTTTGCGCGCCTTGTCGGCGGATATCGGCCGCTTGGGCCTGCAAGCCCAGCATCTGTCGATCGATCGCCAACGACTGCCGGCGCAATGTCGTCATCGAGTTGACCAGTCCTGCTAACTCGAGTGAGCGTGGATCCCACGGCGAGAGCCGGTTGGTTCTCGTGATCTGGATCGGGTCGTTCCGACTCCCGGAGACCCAGCCCAGGTCGAGCGACTTGGCCAACTCGGCAAACTGCGCTTGAACTACGACCATCCGCGCGCCCAATTGGTTCTGATCCCACATGAGCGCGCTAATTTGATGGTCCAGCACGGCCAACTTTCGCTCGGCGTCGACCAAAGTCTCGCTGCCAGACTCGATCCGCTGGCTGGCGATTTCCAGTCGGTTCTGCTCTTCGGCGATCGTGTTGCGAGCCTTCTCGACACGGTCGCGCACGGCTTCCTGCTTGCGCTCGACGAGCAGGGTCCGCTGGTCCTGCATTTGTGCGAGCGTTTCAGCGACAGCCTGTCCGCCCTCGTTGAACGCCGCCTCAAATGCCTTGTCGTGCTTTTTCAGAATGCGATTGCGCAGCGACATCCGGGTTTGCGGGCTGATTGCTTGCGGCTTCACGAGTTCCAAATACTTAAGCTGCACACCCAATTGTCGGGCAGCTTCTAGTCTGTCGGGAGCGTTGGCGCGCGCTGGATCGCCAAACAACTCGCTCAGGTTTAGTGCATCTTGGACAAACTCGTCGTACTGCCGAGCTTGAAGCTCAGTCCAAGTCAACGCACCGCGAGCCTGCCAATCGGCCGGATGACGCGCCACCCAGGATCGCAAGTAGGGCGTCGCCTCCGCGTATTTGCCGTGTCGGGCCAGTATCAGGCCGAACGCATAGGCGACGCGTGCATCGGCCGGTCGGCCCGACGTCAAGCGCGCGTGCTGATCCCGAACTTCCTTGAGCACACTGGGCGACCCTTGCTTGTCAAGGTCGAACAGGATGCGCACCGGGTCGCGCGGAGCCGCGGCCAGCGTCGTGCCGCAGGCAAACACGAGCAGCACGAGCGCCCCCTGCGCCGCGATGGGCCATGCCCTTCCGCCAATATGTCGCGCGCCGCGCCGCATAAACTGGCCTTTGCTACTTCAGCTCCTTCACCAGGCCGGGCACGCTGTGGGGCAGTTCGACCAGGGGAGTGTTGTCGTGAACCAAGAAACCGCTTGTCCCCACCAGGTAGGTATCTGCGCCTTCAACGACCAGGTTGTAGGCCTCGGCGCTGTCGGTCTCTTCCACCGATGTCACGGCCACAGGGCCGCGCAGCGTGTGCAAAAAGTCGCCGACGGCAATTTCCTGCGCTACTTGCCAGCCCTTGCCCGAGACCCAGAAAGGATGGCCAGCGGTGGTGGCGATCTCGTCGACGCCAGCTTTGATCTTCCACAGCCTGGTGCTGGGGCGCAGTGTGCGGCTGCGAACCGGCACATAGCGCAGCTCGGCCGAATGCACGTCCTGAACCAGTACCCGATCCCCCGACTGCAGATCCTTGATGGGTCGCGCGCCGGCGAGCGTTTGCACCAGGGTCGCCTCATGGAAGCACGATGTGCGAGGTCGCGGCGATCCGATGCGCGACACAGTCGAGCCCTGCTGCACGTAGCTGCGGTCGATCTCTTCACGTGCCGAGTACATTGGCTTTACATACTCGGGCTCGTACCAGTCGTACATGCTGTTGTAATAACGATTCCAAAGCTTCGGATCGTCGATGCTCCGACAACCGGTCGTGGCCTCCAGCGCCGACTGCACGCGACCGCGCAGCCACTCGAGCTGCTGCTGGACGGGGCGCAAGCGAGCTTCGAGCTGTTGCGCCGCCGCAACCTCCTGAGCGGCCGGCACATTGCCAAACGTCACGCCCGCGTCGGAGTACGGATTGACCATCGCGTCGTAGGAATAGGCAAAATCCGCCTCGCGGCCTTCCACGAGCACCTCGTGCTGATGCGACAGGCTGCCGTCGGGCAACAGCGTGAGCTGAAAGTTCGTTTTAATAGTGCCCGGATAGGCATCGACGAGGGCCGGCATATACGCGTACAACGGTCGCTTCTTGAGTGCCTTGGCGGCTTCGAGTCGAGTTTGGGGTGAATCGGGGAGCACGGCTTGCCGCAAGAGCACCTGCGTGGCCTCGGGCGCTCGAATCTCGCTCACCACTTCGATCAGCAGACGATTGAGTTCATCGGTCTGTTTGCCCTTGGCGCACTGCGCCAGGCATGCTTCCAAAGCGCCGAGCGCTTCAGGCTCTTTCACGGCGCGAAACTGCCGAAACGCTTCGTCGCGTTCCGAGGAGACGCTCGACGAAAGCGATTTGCGCCACTTGGCAAATCGGGGCTGCCACTTGCGAAACGCTTGCTTCTGCTGTCTCGCCACCTGCTTTTCGCGCTCGATTTGCTCGCGCGTCAGCAAGCGACCCTGATAGGGCTCCAAGCCCAAGGCCTCGATGGCTTCGGCGTCGGCGGCTTCGAACTCCAGCACCTTGCTCCAATGCAGCCGCTCTTCCTCGGCGAGCTTCGCTTTGCGGCACCAGCGCGCCAACTCGCGATGATTCTCGGCTGTCTCGACCATGCCCTCGCGCCGCTTGCGATACGCCGTGAAACGCTCGTCGCGCTTAGCCAGTTTGGGCACATCATCGACGTCGGCCCAGCGGCCGTTCCACTGGACGAAGCCCGAGTGCCAGCGCGCGGGCGCATGGTCGGGATCGACCGCCAAGGCTTGCTTGAGCAAAGCGGCTCGCGGCTCGGCCGAGCCGGCGGCCTCGGCCTTCAGGGCGGCGGTCACCAGCTCGGCGGCCTTTTTGCTGGCCGCTGTTTTTCCCACGGGAGTTTTTTCGGCAGCTACCGAAAAGGTTGAACTCAGACCGCACAATAAGAGCGCAGCGCAAATGGCAGACGTAGTGGGAAGTCGCATGGCCTCGTTCCTCAGGCTGAAGTTCCGCGTTGCCCCGCGTCCGTCATTTTGCCCCCACACCGGGGAGGAAGTCAATCGAATTCCGCCTTCGGTAGTGGTACAGTTTGCCCGGCGCAAAGGGAAAGGCAGTTAGCCGCAAATCCGTGTGCAGGCGTTCATCACAATGGCAGAATGGCACTAAGATAAGGAACGGCGACTAAGGAGGCGTTTTTGACGAGCGCACTAGGAGCTCAGCCACCACCATAACGCTAGGGTTCCCGCTTGCGCGACAGCGAACGCAATAACCATAGGCGCAGTGAGTGTCCGCCGGCCGAGCGCGTAGGCAACGAGCAGGGGCGCAGCAAACAGCGGCAACATGCTGGCGATCATCCGGAAAATCATCTCAACGATCTGTAGCCACGATGCGCCGCCCGCGCCCGGGTGGGCCGTGAGCCTATTTACATAGGGGATTGTTCCGCCGAGGAACACAGCAACAACTGCCATAGCGAGCAGAGCCGTAGACGTGCTGAAAGATAGCTTGGCGCTGCCGCCTTCATTTTGGGGGCCTTTGCTCATCATGCCATCCTAGCGGCCGTGGGGGCGGGCCAGTGAGACACGGCGACGATCGCTACTCCTGCCGCGACTAGCACGAAGGCCAGCCAAGCGAGCAGGTGCAAGCGACTGTCGGTCTTTTGGTCAACGAGCATACCGGGATTGTAGCAGAGACTGTATCACTACCCCGCCTTCAGGCTCAGGCCAACGTCAAAGCGAAACAGCAGCGGGCAAACAGGCACCGAAGCAGTGGCTTTTAGTGCGGCTCGGCCGGCAAACCTGGCAGGGCCAGCGTCGCCGCTTCCGACAGCGGCAGATTGTCGTGTACCAGCAAACCACCCTCGCCGACGAAGTAGGTGTTGAAGTCGGCGACAATCAGGTTGTACGCCTCGGCCGCAGGCGATTCTTCGATGGCGTCCACCGTTACGCCGCCCGTCAGACCGTGCAGCGAATCGCCGAGGCGGATGTGCTTGGCCATTTGCCAGCCTCGCCCGTTCACCCAAAACGGATGACCGCGGGTGGACCTGATCTCGCGCGAGCCAGTCCGCAGCTTAATGAGTGGAGCCGCGGGCCGCAGCGTAGTTCCCTGCACGCATTTGAAGGCCAGCTCGCCCGTGGAGGCATCCTGGGCCAACACCAGATCGCCCTCACGCAGCTTCTCGATGGGCACGCTGCCCAGCGCGGTTGCAACCGGCGTGCCCGCCGGAAAGCAGGATAGCTGCAAGTGACGATGGCTATAAAACTGGAAATGCTCTTGCGGATAGTAGCGCCGCGTAGCGTATGTGGGCGTGTACGATTCGGTGTAGTCGTTCCAACGGCTCTGCCATTGCGATGGGTCTGCGCCGAGCGGAACTTCCTCGATCTTGGCCACCACGTCGGCCAGTCGCCGATTGCGCGCCTGTGCGACACTGAGTTGGTATACGTTCGCACCTCGAATGCGCGCGGCCTCGCGCTCGATTTCCTCGGCCGAGCGGACTTCGTCGGACCACATCTGCTGCAGGGGAGGCGTACGACCCCTTCCCGATCCGTAGGTATACAAGGAAGTAATGTCGATCACGCGCGAGCGTTGATTGTCTTGCAAGGCAACCGTGTGCGTCCGCAGCCAATTGCCGCCGCCGATATGCATAATCTGATACGAGGTCTCCACCGCAACCGGATTGGGTTCGAGCCGCTCTGCCAAAAGCAGCGGAACGACCTCGATGGCCGGCCGCCGCGCCAACAGCTCCGAGGCCATCGAGCGGACCGCCTCGTCGCGGTCGTCGATCGCGATGAGGACAAGCGCTCGCCGGGCCTGCTCGCCCTGCATGCGTCCCACGGTTGCGGCGATCTGGCGTCGTGCGACCTCCGGCGGCGACTTTCGGCCGTTCAAAGTCGCCAGTAGCGGGCCGAGCGCTTCGACATCGCCGACCTCCGCCAAGGCGTCAAGCGCGCGGGCCCTCTCCTCGGCCGTGCCGCTTTCAATCGTCTCGCACCAGGCCGCGATGCGCGGCTGCCACCTGCGCATGCCGGCAGTGCGTGCCTCTGCCTCCTTGCGCAACTGGATAATCTGTTCGCGCGTTAGTAGCTGGCCGTTATAGTACTCCAGCTTCAGCGCGGCCAAAGCCTCAGGGTCTTGCGAGTTGAAACCAAGCGCGTGCGACCAATGCAACTTGGACTGGTCGAACAGCTTGCTCTTGTGGCACCAACGGGCCAGTTCTTTGTGATTGTCGGCCGTGTCGACCATCGCGTCGCGGCGCTTGCAATAGGCGTCGAGCCGACCCTCTTTGCGAGCCAGGTCGGGCACGTCCTCGGCCTTGACCCAGCGGCCGTTCCAGTGCACGTAGCCGAGGTGCCAGCGCGCGGGGGCATATTTCGGATCGAGTTCCAACGCTGCGCGCAGGTGCTCATTGCGCTTGCTCGACGAACCGGCCAGCTCGGCCTCGAGCGCGGCCGTCACTCGCTGGGCAGCTTGCGCGCTGCGCGCTGGTTTTTTGGCGGGGGCACCGGCCGTGGCCGGCGCGGGCAGCAAACCACCAACGAAAGCGGCGAACGAAATGCCGACCAGAATTGCGAGCGACGATCGCATGGCCTCGTTCCTTGGGCGAAGTGTTCCCCATTGCCCCGCGGCTTTCATTCTGCCGCCGCGAAGCTCGGCAAGTCAATCAGAATCCCTGTGCGCGAAAAAACACGGGGCCGGCTTTCTCGCCGGCCCCGTGTGGAATCTGCTACACACTGACTATTCGATCGCTATGCCGGGGGTCAGTCCTTCTGACCACCGTCGCCCGCGGTCACCGAGCCTTCGCCGGCGAAGCCGTTGACTTCCGATTTGTCGAGCTTGCTGGCCACGCCGCCGGCGAGCAGGTCCTGCTTGGGATCGATGGCGGTGTAGAACCCGAACATCATTTCTTCCCAAGTCTGGTCGCCGAACGTGACGGTCTTGGTCGGGTCAGGATTGGCCGGGTTGTCGGCCGAGTTGTCGAAGTGCGCGGTGCAATGCAGCCGCGTGCCCTTGGGCATCAGCTTCGGCTCTTTATACAGGTAGCGAATCTGCCAGTTGAAGTCGTAGGCGGGCACGTCCAGCAGCACCTCGCGGGTGCCGTCGGGGTACTCGGCCTCGTACTTGAAGTCCTTGCCGCGCAAATGCATGTGCGGCGTCAGATTCACCAGCAGCGTGTCCTTGAGGAACAAGTGCCGGGCTTTGACCTCGAAGTTGCCGTCGCCGGGCGGAATTTTGAAGGACACGTCGCCCACCATGCCGCCGCGGACGAGCTTCTTGACCGTCTTTTGATCGGCGAAGCGAATGCCGATCATGCTGCGGTCGTCCTGAGCCACGCCGTTGGTGGTGTAGTGCAACTGAAAGACGAGCTTCGATCCGGCTGGCACGAAAACGGCCGTGCCCGGCGGGTTCAGGCTGGGGGTCATTCCCGGCGCGTAACCGCCGATGCCGCCCCGGCCGCCAAAATCGCCGCCGTCCTTGGGCTGCACGAACACGATGATGTGATGCACCACGGCGCGATTGCCCGGCCGGGCTTCGGTCGCTTGCACCCACTTGTCTTCGGTCCAGCCCGGGTCGACGGTGAAGAACTGATACTCGACCGTGCCTTCAGCCGGCACGTGGTAGGCTTCGTCGCGCATGTAGACGACCTGGTCGGGCTCGCCGATCTGCCAGCCTTCGACAAACTTGCGGGGCTCGGGCAGGTCCGCGCGATTGCCCTCGGGGCAGCCGTTGTCGATCCAAGTGGCGATTTGCTTCTTCTCGTCGTCGCTCATGCGGCAATCGTTCGAAAACTCGCCGTAGCGCGGGTCGGCAAACCAGGGTGGCATGCGGCCTTCGTCCACCACCTCGCGAATGGTCTCGCTCCAGGCCACGGTGTCGTCGAACGACGTGAGCGTGAACGGCGCGACTTCGCCCTTGCGGTGGCACTCGACGCAGCGGTTTTCCATGATCCGCACGATCTGGTTGGAGTAGGTCACCTCGCCACGCGGCTTGATCTTGGTGACGCGGCCGATGAAGCAGCCGTCGGCCTTGGTGACCGCATTGCTCACCGGCTTGCCCGCCAGCACTTCGACAACCGCGTTGGCCAGGCTGCGCTCATTGAGTTTGGGCTTCACGTAGCCGGCGCCGGTCTTGAAGCCGTACTGGTCGTCAATGCGACCCCAGTAGCGGATGACGTGGTCTTTATCGAGCAAGAACGCCTCGGGCGTGCGCACCGCGCCAAACCGGTCGGCGATCTCGTTGTTGTTGTCCTTCAGAATCGGAAAGGCGATTTCGGCCCCGCGGGCATAGGCGCCGATTTCCGTCAGCGTGTCTTGCTGATTGGAGTCGATGCCCAGGAACACGACGCCTTGCTTTTCGAACTCGGCCGCCAGCTCGCGCAGACGGGGACCATAGCTCTTGGCCAGAGGGCATTCGGTGCCGATGAAGGCCACCACGACCGGCTTGCCCTGATGGTCGGCCAGCGTGTGGGTCTTGCCGCGATAGTCGGGCAGGGAGAAGTTGTCGATCTTCTTGCCCACGGGGCTCGTGGGAGTATCGGCCGCGACGGCGAGCGCAGCGGTACACAAGATCGACGCAGCTAGCGCAAAGCGCCCAAATCGTCCGACCATCATCGCACCTCAATCATTTGAGACATTGGTAAAGCGTTTTCGTTCTCCGAACGCCCTCGCGCTGTTCCCACGGCGCCTATGCATCAGTATTACCCACCGGAGGGGCTGGGTGTTTTAGAAAACAGAATATCCGTTCTAGAATCCCGAACCTCCTAGAAACCAAAACCGCGCTGGGGCGGGAAGTCGAACTTGGCCCCTTTCAGCTTGTCGAGCTGCTTGGTCTGCTCGGGGGTGAGCACGGCCAGGGCCTTTTCGGTCAGTTCTTTCCGCATGGCGCCCATCTTGCGGCGGGCTTCGCCGGCATCGCCACCACCACCGCCGCCACGCAATGCTTGCATTGCCTGCTCGATCAGCTTGTTGCCTTCCTCACGAATGTCGGCCAGCTTTTGCTTCTGCTCGTCGGTGATCTTCAGCGCCGCGATTACTTCATCGTCTTCCAAAGCCGTCGCTCCACGGCTTTGCAGCGAAAGTTCCTTCAAGCGGGCCTTTTGCTTGTCGTCCAGCATCTTGTCGATCTTTTCCTGCATGGCCGAGCCCTTCTCGCCAATCATCTTCATCAGCTCGGGCATGTGCTCCTTTTGCTCCTCAGGCGTCAGGTCTTGCAGGCTCGAGAAGATCTCCAGCGCGTCGGACCGCAACTGATCGCTCAGCTCGGACAGGCTCTTCTTCTGCTCTTCAGAGATCGCCAGCTCCTTCTGCACGGCATCGCCGCCCAGCATGAACACGTTCTGCAGCGAGGCCGGGAATTTCATGCCTCGCAGATTGAATTGGGCCGAAGCCGAAGAAGTCAGAACCAGCGCCACGAGCAGCGCGGACAATGTCAAAACCCGGGTGCGAACCATCGTAAAGCTCCTTCAGCAAAGCGGGGGACGATTGTTGGGATGAAGCGACGGGAAGCGCGGTTGGGATGGGCCGCGCCGACCAGCACGGTCGGGGAACGTACAGCTAACCTTATCAACCCCCATAGGACAATGCGAGTTTCGAATCGGGCGTAAATAGCGCCGCACTCGGACCAAAAACACGCCCCGTACGCGAACTACCTTCTTTCGCGACGGCCTGGGGGGACGGGCGCGCGACCCGCACAATCCTCACGCGTCTTGCGTAAAGCGGGTCCAAACAAAGCCGGAGCATTATGCCACCTTGCCCTCGAAGCGGCAAGTTTTTTACGGCCCGGGCTCGCAGCCAGTTCGGTCGCCAAGAATTCCCGGGGGAAACGGCATGCGGGGAGCGGATTGTTTGCCGGAGATTAGGCGAACAGCCCCTGAATGGGCTCGCCGGCGGCCAGGCGAAACGGGCGGCCGGCCAGGTCGTGTAGCTCGGTCGCCGGGTCGAGCCCAAACCGCGAGAAGATCGTGGCGGCCAGGTCGCCGGGCGTGACCGGGTTCGATTCGGGATAGGCCCCCAGCTTGTCGCTGGTGCCATACATGGTGCCGCCGCGCACCCCGCCGCCGGCCAGTACCACGCTGTAGCAGTCGGGCCAGTGGTCGCGGCCGCCATCGCCGTTGATCTTGGGCGTGCGGCCAAACTCGCCCAGCATGACCACCAGCGTGGAGTCGAGCAGGCCGCGAGCTTCCAGGTCTTCGACCAGTGCGGAAAATGCCATGTCGCACGGCGGCAGCAGCGAGTTCTTCAAGCGGCCGAAGTTGTTGACGTGCGTGTCCCAGTTGTCGAGCCCGTTGTGCACTTTGTCGTAGACGCTGACGAAGCGGACGCCCGACTCGACCAGTCGGCGGGCCAATAGCGCGCTTTGACCGTGAATGTTGCGGCCGTAGCGCTCGCGCGTGGCAGCATCCTCGCGATTGATATCGAACGCCGCGCGCACGGCGTCGGAGCGCAGCAGGTCGAAGGCCCGCTGGTAGAAGGTGCGCATGCTGCCGCCGCTCGAGGTGCCCGAGCCGGGTTCCAGCCGGGTATTGATTCGCGCCAGCAGTGCCTGGCGATTCTCGAGCTCGGCCAATGTCAGGCCGGCGGGCAGTTCGATCTCGCTGACGCGGAAGTCGGGCGCGTTCGGATCGCGCGTGACTTGCAGCGGCTCGTAGGCCGGCCCCAAAAAGCCCGAGGTCTGCCCAGGCAGCTTCACGACGTTGTACATCACGTGCGGCAGAGCGACGTGCGAGGGCACGTTGGGCAGCGGGCCCTTGAGGTACGTAAGCGCCGAGCCGAAGCAGGGAAAGTCGGTCGTGGGGTCGTTGGCCAGCAGTTCCAAATCGCCGCGCAGCGGCGTGCGGCCGCAAAGCGCTTCGACGGCGGCCGAATTGTGATTGCGCATCGGGTGGTGGGCACTGCGAATGACGCACAGCCGATCCATCACTTTGGCCGAATGCGGCAAGTGCTCGCTGATGCGAATGCCCGGCACGCTGGTGGCGATGCTCTTGAACTCGCCGCGCACTTCCAGCGGCGCGCTGGGCTTCATGTCCCACGTGTCGTGATGGCTCGGACCACCGTAGTAGAACATCAAAATGCACGACTTGATCGGGCTGCGCACCGCCGGCGCGGCCGACGACTCGCGAGCCAACGATTCGGCCTCGAGCAGTTGCGCCAGGTTCAGCCCTAGAAAGCCCGCGCTGCCGGCGCGCAGCAATTGGCGACGACTAATGAGTGGGGACGCAGCACGACCAGCGGCTGGTGGGCGATTCGGCATGACACACCTCGAGCGGTGCAGGGGGCAGGGCGGGAGTCTTAGGCAGGTAGGATGCCATCAGGGTAACGCAAGCGACCGTGGAGGGCAAATAAATGGACAGCGGCGTCTTAAGAAAGATCCACGACAATTGCCATACGACCCATTCCTAAGGCTCCATTCGTGGAGCAATGGGCTTCTTCACTGAGCCTACTTCACCGCCAAATCGTCTTCCATCTCGATCTTGATTCTCTTGCCCATCGATCGCGCGAGCCGCTCGAGCGTTGCGATGGTGGGATTGTCGGCCTGCCCGGTCTCGAGGCGACTGATGGCGGATTTGTCGATCCCGCTGCGATCGGCAAGCTCGGCGAGGCTCAATTGCTGCTGCTCACGCATGCGTTTGAGTGACGCCGCGAAGTGCATCAGGGCGAGATACTCGCCCTGCTTGACCGTGGGGTTGTACTGCCCAGTAGCTTGCAACTCACCGCTCGACGGCTTGCCCGCATACTTCGCTCGAATGGCGCGGTCGCGCTCCTTTTGAGATTCGCTGGCAGGCTCCGTCCTGTTCAATCGATGTCGTTTCATACTTAATCTCGCTTTAACATCACCTTGGCTCTGGAACGTCATACGCCGTGATGGGACGCATGGTCAACGGATCATCCATGACGTGTTCCCAAACAACCGCGATGTATCTCCCGGTCGACGTGTAACCGAACGTAATGTTCTCGCCAGTTGAACGACTCGTGTCGGTGTCGCTGTCGGGATCCAAAAGAACGTCTTCGACTTCGTCCGGTGTTAGATCGTGCTCCGCGATATGGGCAACGTTACCGTCCGGATCATCAGGCAAATCCCAGATTGTGTGGACTTCACCCATCGAAGACAGCCGGTTTGTCTATCATCAAATCAAAGGGACCGAGCGTTGTATTATATTACAACACTCATCTAATGTTGTCAATTTGGCCGAGCCGTAGTCCTGTCGAATCATCCAGTCACGAATTAGATGTCATACAAAAACACCTCGACCTCGCTCCCCGGGCCGTAGCCTTCCAGGTCGGCCGGGATTAATACAAAACCGTCAGCGCGGGTGGTGGAGGAGAGGACCGACGCGCCGCCGATGGCTAGCGGCGTCGCTTCGCCATCGTGCATCGTCACGCGGGCATAATCGAGACGGCCAATCTCGGAGCTGATTTTGCGGGCCAGCTTGGCGCGCACACGGCGATAGGGCCAATCAGCGCTGCGGCCACCGAGGACTCGAATCGCGCGGCCGGCGAAAAAGTCGTAGGCGCACAAGCACGACACGGGATTGCCCGGCAGCAGAAACACCAGTCGCTCGCCCAAGCGGCCCATGCCGGCCGGACTGCTGGGCCGCATGGCGATGCCGTGAATGGCCAGCTCGCCTTCGGCATTGAGCATTTGCGGCACGAAGTCTTCCTGGCCGACGCTCGAGCCGCCGGAAACCAGAATCACATCGACATCGGCATGCATCGCCCGGCTCGTAGCCGCGACGTCGTCGCCCACCAGTGTGACATCGAGCACCCGCCCGCCGTCACGCTCCACGAGGGCACGCAACATCGGCCCGTTCGCATCGCGTATCTGGCAGCCCGGCGCAGGCGCGCCCGCTGGCAGCACCTCCCCGCCGGTGATCACGATGGCCACGCGCGGCCGACACACACACGCCACGGCATCGAGTCCGATCGACGCCAGCAAACCGACATCCTGTGGCCGGAGCTTTCGTCCGGCGGCGAGCACCGTGGCGCCGGCGGTCACGTCTTCGCCGCGCCAACCCACGTGCTTGCCGGGAGCAACCTCGCCCAGGGCGCGCACGATGTCGCGGTCGAACGTCGTCAGCTCGGCCGGCAGCACCGCGTCGGCTCCGCGCGGTAGAGGCGCGCCGGTCATGATCTTTACCGCCTGCGCGGCAGCCAGCGTGCCGTCAAAAGGCCGACCAGGAAACGCTTCGCCCACGATTTGTAGCGACAGCGGATTATAGGCCGTGGCGCCGGCGACGCTGGCAGCCTGCACGGCAAAGCCATCCATCATGGCCCGATCGAACGCCGGCACGTCGACGCTGCTGGCGATCGGCTCGGCCAGCACCCGACCGGCGGCCACGTCGAGCGAAACACTTTCCGGCCGCAGGGGCTTGGTCTGGCTATCGACCCAGGCCAGGGCCGCTTCGACTGTCGAGCGCCGCGCGAATCCGCGCATGCGAACGTCGCTGGGCGAGGCGGGGCGGTGGGGCTGACTCATGAGCCTATCATAGTCGGCCGACCGCCCGCGTCGACGGCTGGTTTACCCGCGCCGTGGCAGCCCGTATGCTTACCGACACCAACAGCGACGCAGTCGGGCGTCGCGGCCCTGAGAAGCAGCGGAGAAAACGACCATGCGATTTTTGGCGTACGTCACGCTACTAGCCAGTTGCTTGGGTGGCGAGCTGCACGCTTATGGCGACCCGCCGGCGAATCCTTCGAGCGGCGCGGAGACCGACTACGATCAACTCCGCGTCGGCGATCGCGATCCCTCGCGCGTCGTGGTGCCGACCAACCAGGTGCTTTCGCCACTGGGCAGGCAAGTGCCCTTTGGCGGCCGGCCGGTCGACATCGCCCTTTCGCCCAACGGAAAGTGGCTGGCCGTGCTCGATCGGGCCGCGGTGTTGATCATCGAGCCTGAGAGCGGCAAGATCGTCTCGCGCGTTCCACACAAGGGAGGTAGCTACGCCGGTCTGGGCTTTGCGCCCCATAGTAAGCGACTGTACGCCTCGAGCATCCAGGGCACGATTGGGGTGTTCGAGATCGAAGACGATGGCGAGTTGGAAGCCGAACCGGCAATCAAGCTGGCCGACGACTTGAAGGTGCCGGCCGACGCCATTTTGCCAGTCGGCCTGACGATGGACCGCGAGGGCAAGTCGCTGTGGGCCGCGCTCAACCTGCGCAACACGCTGGCCGAAATCGACGTGGCTAGCGGCAAGGTGAAGCGAGAGATCGCCGTCGGCAACGCGCCCTTCGGCGTGGTGTTGCTGGGCCAGCGCGCCTACGTGACCAATTGGGGCGGTCGCCTGCCCGATGGCAAATCAATCACCGGGCCCGCGGGCGCCGGCCCGCCCGTGCGTGTCGATCCCGTGCGGTTCATCGCCAACGACGGGTCGGTGTCGGTCGTCGACCTGGCCGCGGGCAAACAAGTGCGGCAGATCGTGGTGGGATTGCATCCCTGTGCGATCGTGGCCACGCCCGACGAAAAGCTGGTGCTGGTGGCCAATGCCAATAGCGATAGCGTGTCGGTCATCGACACGGCCAAGGACGAGGTCGTGGAAACGATTTCCACGCGGCCCGCCGAGACTCTGCTGTTCGGCAGCGCACCCAACGCGCTGGCTCTCAGCCCCGACGGCAAGCGACTTTTCATCGCCAACGGCACCAACAACTCGGTGGCCGTCGTCGAGCTGGCGGTGCCCAAAAGCAATCTATTCGGCTGCTTCCCCACCGGTTGGTATCCGGGCGGGCTGGTGGTCGACGCGCCGCGCCAGGCGCTCTACGTGGCCAACATCAAGGGCGTCGGCTCGCGCAACACCGACTGGAAGGGACAACGGAAGGTAAAAGACAAGAACGTCTTTGGCTATCAATCGCACGATCACCTGGGCACTGTGTCGCTGGTGCCGTTGGCGGAATTGGAAAACCTGAAAGCCCACACCGCCAAGGTCGTGGCCAATAACCGCCTGACCGAAACCATCAGCGCGCTCGCGCCGCCGCGCAAGGATGCAACGCCGCGCGCCATTCCGCAGCGGCACGGCGAACCCTCGCTGATCAAGCACGTGCTGTACATCATCAAGGAGAACCGCACGTACGACCAGGTGTTCGGCGACGTTAAGCGCGGCGAGGGGAGCGAGGAGTTGTGCATCTTCGGCGCTAGCGTGACGCCCAACCACCACAAGCTCGTTGACGAGTTCGTGCTGCTCGACAACTTCTATTGCAGCGGCATCCTCAGCGCCGACGGCCATCAATGGGCCACCGAAGCTTATGTGACCGACTATCTGGAACGGGGCTTCGGCGGTTGGCCCCGCAGTTATCCCTATGCCGGCGGCGACGCCATGGCCTACGCCAGCAGCGGCTTTCTGTGGGATAACGCACTGGCGCATCAAAAGACGCTACGAATCTACGGCGAGTTCGTCCGCGCCACGATTCGGTTCAAGGACCCCGCAGTGACGACTCGCCCCAAGTTCATGGATTGCTACCAGGACTTTCTCGATGGCACCGGCAAGATCGAAATCACGGCCACGGCCAACATTGAGTCGCTGCAGCCATACGTCTGCCCCGGCGCCATCGGCTTTCCCAGCATCGTGCCCGACATTCAGCGGGCCGACCAATTCAAGCGAGAGCTGGCGCGGTTCGAAGCCGAAGGCAAAATGCCCAACCTGATGATCATGCTGCTGCCCAACGATCACACCTCGGGCACGCGCCCCGGCATGCCGACGCCCGAGGCTTCGGTGGCCGACAACGACCTGGCGCTGGGCCAGGTGGTCGAGGCGGTAAGCCACAGCAAGTTCTGGAAGGAGACCGCCATCTTCGTCGTGCAAGACGACCCGCAAGCCGGCTTCGACCATATCGACGGGCATCGCACGGTGGCCCTGGCCGTCAGCCCGTACACGCGGCGCCATGCGGTCGACAGCACCAATTACAACCAGACCAGCATGATTCGCACCATGGAATTGATCCTGGGCCTGCCGCCGATGAACCAGCTTGACGCTTCGGCCACGTCGATGGCCCGCTCGTTCAGCGACCAGGCCGACCTGACGCCGTACGACGCGGTGAAGAACAACATTCCGCTGGACCAGTTAAACCCTGACCTGAAGGCGATTCGCGATGAGCGGCAGCGGCACTGGGCCCAAGTTTCGATCGAACTGCCGCTGGACGATGTGGATGAGGCCGATGAGGACACACTGAACCGCATCATCTGGCACAGCGTGCGCGGCCGCGACGACACCTATCCGGCCTGGGCCGTGCTGCCCGAAGAGGAGTTGGAAGACGAAGACGAGGAAGAAGAACGCCGCGAGCGGATCGAGAAGAAGACCGGGCGAAGGGAATAATGTTTTGATTCATTCTTCTTGAGGAGCTTTGGCGATGGCTCTCACGCGCAGCGTCGGCATTTTTGTGTTCAACGACGTGGAAGTGCTCGACTTCTGCGGGCCGTTCGAAGTGTTTTCGGTGGCGGGCCGGCAGATCTCGCCTGGAGCCTTCGAGGTATTCACCGTGGCCGCCGCCGAAGGGCCCTTGCTGGCTCGCAACGGGCTGAGCGTAAACCCCAAGCACACCTTCGCCGACGCACCGCACATCGACCTGCTGCTGATACCCGGCGGGCAGGGAACTCGGCCACTGATGCACGAGCCGCCCGTGCTGCAGTGGATTGCCGACCGGGCGTCCCAAGCCGAGCTGGTGCTGAGCGTGTGCACCGGCTCGCTGCTGCTGGCCAAAGCCGGACTGCTGAAGAACCAGTCGGCCACCACGCATCACGCGGCGCTCGAGCTGTTACGTCAAAGCGCCCCGGCCACCGAAGTGCGCGAGAATGTGCGCTACGTCGACAACGGCCGCCTGATCACCAGCGCTGGCGTGGCAGCAGGCATCGATATGTCGTTCCACGTGGTGGAGAAGCTGCTGGGGAAGGAGATTGCGGAGAAGACGGCGAGGTATATCGAGTATCCGTGGGTGTCAGGATAGTTGACAGCTCGGATGATCTAGCCGCTTCGCGTTCTTTTCTTAATGTCGGCCCAGCTTCCAAATCACGACGCCGCTTGAACCTTCTCAAGCAGGAACGACCCGAAGTCGTCTGCAACGACTCGTCCGTTACCGCTGGCGTAAGGTAGGCCTGGCCACCACTCAATAATTGGGCTCTCCCCATTGGCAGCAATTTGAGATCGATCAATGGCGTAGTAGGCGCCGTCGCCCGTTTCACTTACAAGAATCAGTGATTGGGGAAGGTGCGACACTCGCCGATGCTTGAGGGTAAGCCAAATGGCATCAGGCACGCTCGAGTCCTCGAAGTCACCATCGACAAGTCCATAGAACTCGATGGGAGATACCGCACCACATCCCGCGTAACGGAGGGATTGCCTATATGTCGGAGGAAATGACAGCCCCAGCGCATGTTCGGCTTGGACGACTAACTCCTCGGTCTTCGGCCCGTGAAAGTCGGCGGTCGCCATGGCTTCAATTAGTCGAAATGCCTGTTCCAGGTCAGCGATGCTCATGGTGTGGGTCCAAGGAAATGCTTGGCACGATTTATCCAATATTGACGTCTCCAAGCGTCGAAGGATGATCGGTCAATGCCTGACGGAATGAAAAGTCATCGTCACGTCTGCGATTGGCCGATCGTGCATTGGGGGTTGGAGCGCAAACCGCGGCGCGCGAGAGGTGGGCTCGGCGCTAGAGTGCCTGGAAATCGCGAAGCTCTGGCGCGAATTCTCGCCGGTTCTGATGGACTGGCCGTCAACGCCGTGCAATTCGGCCATAGTCGTGGGCAATTAGAGCACGTCGCGATCCGACTTGGCTGGGCTGTTGTTGGTCTGAAACAGTTTCTGCTCGGCGGCCCGGCGAGTGATCAACCCATTCAAAACCTGGCCTCCCGCCTTATTCCAACGGGAGAATTGATTGGCCGCTCCCTGGTAGTCGCCCTGATTTAACAGTTTTAGCAGCGTACTCGATTTGAAGTTCTCCGGGCCGACGTTGTAGGTAAACGACACGAGCGCCGAAAACTGATTGGCAGACAATGGCACTTTGACGTTGTCGCGAATCGCCTTTTCGAATTTGGCGACATCTTTTTCGAACAGCGACTGCGCTTCGGTCTGGGTAATGACCTTGCCTTTCGTGACGTCGGGTCCTGTGTGCCCCCAGCCAATCGTTAGTACTTTGACGGCATCCTCGTAAGCCACCAGCCGGAGGCCCTCACTACTTTTGATGATGTCAGCGCCCTCGGCGTTGATTGTCGCGGAGGACGGATCGACGGGATGAGACGGTTTTCCCGCGACGGACACCGGCTGTTCAGGATCAACTCTCGATGGCACGAACAACTTCGTTAGATTTTGCCATGTCTTGCCTCCCGGATCGACTCTGCTATCCGGATTCTGAAGCCCCACGGCCTTTCTCTGAAATAGCTCAATTGCTTTGAGAGTTTGACCGCCCACGATGCCATCTACTTTAAGAGGCGCCGGCAAGCCGATTTCCCGCGCCTGCGCGTTTATATGCGCCTGAACCTGACTTACATCCGCCTTGAGATTTCTGCCTCCCTTACCAACGGCCGCAGTAAGCTGTGCCATGACAGGTCGTCTCCAAATTTGACAGCATGGACCTTCAATCTTCGCTCTGCCACTCTTGCGAAGCGTGCCGCACCTACACCTGCGTCGACCCCAACAAATTCCCGCCCAGCGTCGGGTGCCCAATCCGCTTGTCGCCTACCACGTTGATCACGGCCGGCTTGCCGCTGTCGAGGGCGCGGCGCAGTGCGGGCACGATCTGATCGGGGGTTTCGACGTGTTCGCCGTGGCAGCCGAGCTCTTGGAAGATGCGGTCGTAGCGGATGCCGGGCAGCATGTCGAAGGCGTCAGTGCGGCCTTTGAGCAGCGGCATCTGCTCGAAGCTGGGGCCCCAGGAACTGTTGTTCCACAGCAGGGCGATGATGGGAATGTTGTACTTGGCGGCCGTCTCCATGTCCCAACCGCCTATGCCCATGCCGCCGTCGCCGATGACCGTGATCACCTGCTTGCCCGGGCGACCGAGCTGAGCGCCGATGGCCATGCCGATGCCGTGACCGACCGGAGCCAGCGGGCCGGCGTCGACGATCTGGCCAGGGAAGCGCACCTTCCACCAGTGGCTGATGTAGCCCGAGAGCGTGAAGCTGTCGACCACGATCGTGGCGTCCTTGTCGGCCACGTTGTACAAGTCGCCGATAAGCCGGTCGGGATGGATCGGCATTTCGGCTTTCACCTTTTCGGCTCGATCGGCAACCAGCTTGCGAAACGTCTCGCGGGCCTTGTCGACTTCGCCCAGCCAGGTGGCGTTCTTCGTGGGGCCGAACGAATTGCTGCGCGCCTTGACGGCTTCGATCAGTTGCCGCAGCACGAGCTTGGGGTCGCCCAGCACGGCCACTTCGGCCGGCACCTGCCAACCGATGCGCGTGGGCGTGGCGTCGACCTGCACGTAGGTGGCCTTGTCGGTCCAGGTGGGCGGCTGGCCGAATTTCTCGCCGCTCCAGAATCGAAAGCCGATAGCGATGACCAGGTCGGCGCGGCCGGTGAACGGTTTTTTCCAAGCGCCTTGCACGGCCAGCGGGTTCTCTTCCGACAGAGCTCCGTGCGCGGCGCGGCGGGTATAGACCGGCGTGCGCGTCAGCTCGGCTAGTTCCGCCAACTCCTCGGCGGCGCCCGACCAGAACACGCCATCTCCGCCGACCAGCAGCGGTCGTTCGCTCTTGACCAGCAAATCGGCCACGCGCTCGATGGCCCGCGGGTCGCCTTGCGAGCGGAGCTCGTCGGGCGAGTAGATTTTGGCGCCGGGCACCTGGTCGGCCTCTTCGCCCTGGTTGTACAGGACGTTGGTGGGAATCTCGATGACGGAGACGCCCTGCGGCGGGGCCATCGACTCGCGAAAGGCCTGTCGCACGTCGAACGAGATGCGCGACCAATCGAGCACGCGATGGGTGAACTTGCTGAACGTGCGACAGATTTCGCTGCCGTAGGCTTCCTGAAACGAGCCGAGGCCGTCTTCGGCAAACGGGTGCTGGCCCGAAAGGCAGACCACCGAGCTGCCGGTGAGCCCCGCCACGCACAGCCCGGTAACCGCGTTGGTCAGGCCGCAACCGGCGGTGACGCAGCACACGCCGGGCGTGCCGGTCACGCGAGCCCAGCCGTCGGCGGCGTAGGCCGTGGCCTGCTCGTGCCGCATGTGGATGAGCTTGATGTCGTTATTCTTCAGGTTGGCCAGAATGGGGAACAAGTGCCCGCCATTGATCGAGAACAGGTACTTGACCTTTTGCTCGCCGAGCACGCGTCCGACCAGGGTGCCGCCGTCAACCACCGCCATGTGCGTCGCTCCTCGAAGAAATCGTTTGAGATGGCCAGCCGCATCGCGAGCAGCGCACTGCAAGCGCGTGGGCCGGGGCGACTCAATCTAGCCGTGCCGTGGGGCGGCTGCAAGGAAAGCGAGTGAGGGCGGAAGCCGCTGTCTGTTTCGACGCCATGCCACTCGGGCGACGACCGTGGCGGTGTTAGAATCGTGACGCTGAAAGGCCCAAGACGAAAACGAACAGGCGAGCAATTATGAAACTGGTGATTCATCCCCCGGTGGATGCGACGCGGCTTGAGCGCATCGTGGCGGCGGCGACTCCGATGGAAGTGGTCAACGCGGCCACGCCCGAGGCGGCGCGCGAGGCGATCGTCGAGGCGGACGCCTTCTTCGGCAAACTGACGCCCGAGCTGCTGTCCGCCGCCACGCGATTGCGGTGGGTGCAATCGCCCACGGCCAGCCTGGAGCACTATCTGTTTCCCGAACTGGTCGAGCATCCGCTGGTGCTGACTAACATGCGGGGCTTGTACTCCGACATCATTGCCGAGCATGTGCTGGGAGTGATGCTGTGCTTCACGCGCAATTTGCACACGTATGTTCGCCAGCAAATGGCTGGGCTGTGGGAGCCGGTCGGCGGAGAAGCGGCCCGCGAAAGCTTCGTCACGGGCCCGGGCGTCAGCACGCCCATCGAGCGGGCCCATCGCAATCTGGGCGATCACACGCTGGGCATCGTGGGGCTGGGACAAATCGGCGCCGAAATCGCGCGCCGCTGCGCCAGCTTCGGCATGCACGTGCTAGCGGTCGATCCCGTTGCGCAATTGCCGGTGGAAGGAGTCGCCGAACTTGGGCCGCCCGAGGATTTGCACCGGCTGCTGGGCGCAAGTGACTTCGTGGTCATCGCCGCGCCGCACACTCCGCAAACGGAACAGCTCATTGGCCGCGAGCAATTGCGCGCCATGCGGCGCGGGGCGTATCTGATCAATATCGGGCGCGGGGCGATCGTTAACCTGGACGCCTTGGTGGCAGCACTCGAAGCGGGCGAGATTGCCGGCGCGTCTTTGGACGTGTTCGAAATCGAACCGCTGCCGGCGGATCATCCGCTGTGGAAGTTCCCCAACGTCATCCTCACGCCGCACGTGGCCGGGCAGAGCCCGCGCGTGCCTCCCAGGCACTTACAGGTTGTGCTCGACAACGTGGGCCGCTTCGTGCGATCCGAGCCACTGCTGAACGTGGTGGACAAGCGGCGCTGGTTCTAAAAGCGCGGCAGGCGCAGCGTGGGCGCCTCTTGAACCGCAGGGAAGAACCTACGTGCGACGCTGCGCGCTGGGGCGCTTCAGATCTGCCGCACGAGCATCGTGCCGACCAGGGCCCAGACGGCCAGGAACGTTAGTCCGATGACCAGGTTGATGATTTCCAAGGGCATGGCGCGGTTTTCCGTGCAATCCATATCGAGCTTTTGCAATCCTCTTTAACCATTCGACGCCGGTCGCCCGCGTTCTGTAACAGTCTGGCGCGATGATGCCCTGGCCAGCACAGGTATTCGCCGACGAAACAGCCCGCAGATTTTGCCCCGGCGTTACGACGCGCGGGGCCGAGTGACAAACCACGGCGGCGGAAGGCGACTTCTAGGGTCGTGCGGGTTTTGACTGCCGAGCGCGCTGCTCGCCCCGCGCCTTGAGCACGGCGCGGTTGACGTCCCCTTCGCTACGAGCCAACCAGTCTTCCAGCTTGTCGATCCACTCCAGCGCCTTGCGATCGTGCAAAGTCACGGTGGTCAGCTCGGCGTCGCGGCAACGGCTGGCCAGCACGCGCACACGGCCGCAGACATCGAGCAGGCGAAGCGCCAGAAGGTCGAGTCGGTCTGGATCATAGGCTTCGAGAGTCATAACTTTGTCCATTTATTAACGTGGACCGGTGGGCGACGGCAAGAGCCACGTGCTGGTTATCTTAGCGTCCGGCAATGCTTTCTGTCGAATTTGGACGCGCTGCCTGGCCATCCGTGCTGCCAGAATGTCGAAAATGGTGCATATTTCTGACCAAAATATTGGTTGAAATTAGTCCATTTGATGCCCTACGATGCACGCAATCGAGGGGGCTGCTAGCTGAGATCGCCCTCTAAAGCGGCTTCGGCTGGACGCGTTTTCAGGCTCTTAGCGGGAATCAAGCCATGTGCGAGGCGAGACGGAGCATGCCAGGCATTAAAGCCCTGAATGCGGGTGGGCTCAAGCCGTCGGGTTGCATGGCCGGCAGCGATGGCCGCCCCTGGGATGACGAAGATTTCGACCCCCAACGAGAGAACTGGGAGCCGGAGCCGCTGGATGACGAGCCCGATCCGGAGCCGGGCGACTTTTGGTTGGACCCCGATGCCTTTGACGAGTGACACGACACGGATCGGCAACGCAGGAGAACTTTGCCATGCTGGCAGAAACGAAGATCGACGAGGCTCGACGACTTCTGGCGGAAGGTAAATTGTCGCAACGGCGGATTGCCCAGGCGATCGGAATCAGCCGCGCGACACTGAGCGGCATCGCCTCGGGAAAGCGCCCCGATTACGAAGCACTGCGGCGCGCTCGCGGGCAGGAAGAGGAGCCCCTGGGCCCCGTGGAGCGCTGCCCAACGTGCGGCGGCAAGGTCCACATGCCGTGTCGCCTGTGTCGCGTGCGGGCGATTCAGGACCAAGAGCGAGCGATGCTGCGCAAGGGGCGCCGCATGGCCGGGCAACTGACGCTGCAACGCTTGCTGGTGGCTGTGCGCGAGCACAACCAGAAGCGCGAGGCACTGGCCGAACAGCAGCGCCGCCAGCGCGCCGCGGGGTAGTTATTCCGCGGTGCCAGTCGTTCGGACGCTTCAGAGGAACAGCCGAGTTCACCCGTGCTTCAGCACTGCCGGGCCAGCCGGCAGTGGCACCCACGAGACACCCTTGCACGGGCGGTTGAACAATCCTTCGCTGCGGAATGCGTCGCTTCAGGAGCCCGCGGCTGGCGGCGCAGTGGATTGCAGATAGCGAAACAGGTCGCGCAGCTCTTGCGGGGCGAGCGTTTCCAGTAGTCGCTCGGGCATGAGCGATTGCGGCGAGGGGGCGAGCTCTTCGATCTCGTCGCGCGCGAGCACCGTTTTCTGATTCTTGGCGTCGACCAGCGTGATCTGTTGGGCGGTCGACTCGATGACCAGCCCCGTCAGTACCCGGCCGTCGTGCAGGGAGGCGGTTTGGGCCACGTATTCCGGGCGCACGTAGCCGCTGGGATCGAGAATGTTGATCAACAGCGCGTCGCGATTCTTACGATCGGCGCTCGTCAGATCGGGTCCGATCTTGTTGCCTTCGCCGAACAGGGTGTGGCACGTGGCGCAATGCTTGACGTACAGCTTGTGCCCGCTATCGAGGTCGCCGGGGCCCTCGTTCAGCAAGCGGCCCAGCACGGGCACATACGATTGTTTTTCGCCGGGGGTGGCCTGGCGAATCTTTCCCCAGCGCTGCTCGATGGCGGCAGCCAGCGGCGCAGCTTCGTGGGCCAGCATCTGTCGCAACTGGTCGACCGACACGTCCTTGGCATCGACGGTGCCACCGGCCACGGCCTGCACCAGCGCCTGCGACCATGCCGGACGACTGCACAGCAGGTTTACGGTGCGCGTCCGCAATTCGGCCGGCCACGAGCCATAGCGGCGCAGCACTTCGCCGGCGATTGCCGGATCGTCCAAATGCTCGAGCGCCGCCAGCGTTGCCAGCCGTATGGGCTGGGCCGGATCATCAAGCAGCGGCAAGAGCGCCGCCACGCTGTCGGCCCGGGCGGCTTGTCCCACGGCCGATAAGAAGGTCAGCCGGACCGCCTGTGGTTCCTTGGTATCCGATAGCTTCGCCACGGCCTGGCGATAGGCCTCGTCACTACCCAAGCGCATCGCAAAGCGAACAGCCGTGGGATTCGACGAGCTTTCGGCGAGCAATGCCGCCACGAGCGGCGCCAGTGGCGGCGGCACGGCATCCAGCGGACGGCCGCCAAAATCCTGATCGAGCGCCGCGACGAGCGCCTGTCGAGTGTCGCGATCCGGCGCCAGAGCGAGCAGCCGCGCGCAGGCTGTGTAGCCGGCATCGTTGCGTTCGGCCAGATACCGCTTGGCCAATCGCTCGACAATCGTGCCACGGACGAGCGGCAACTGCCAACTCGCCCGGTCGGACACCAGGGCCAGCACGCGGTCGGTGTCCGACAATGCCTTGTCCTCGATCGCCCACCACAACAGCAGCGGAATGTGCGTGTCGGTGGCATCCTCGCCGCGACGCAGTAGCTGCGCCACGATGGGTAGCCCGTCGCCGCCGCTCAGCCGCTTCGAGGTGCAGGCCAATTGGCTGCGTACCACCGGCGAAGGATCCGTTGCGGCCAACTTCGAAAGCCGTTCGGCCATCGCCGCGGAAAGCTGCGGCCGGTCGTCGCCCACGAGCCGCACCGTCCAGGCGCGCACGTCCGCGCTCGAACTATCGAGCAGCTTCAGCGCCAGCTCCTCGTTCCAACCACCGCTGACATACAAGGCCCACACGGCTTCGAGCGAGATGTCAGCGGTCGCATTGTCATCGATCATGGCCCGCAGTTTCGGCAGCACCGCAGCGTCTCGCCGCTCGGAAAGTATTCTCCGCGCTTCGCGCCGCTGCCAGGCGCCCGCGTGCGACAGCAGGCCCACCAGTTCGTCGCTCGACTGTTTCGCCAGGTCGAGCTTGCCGGCCGGCGGCGTGCCGCGGTAGACGATCTTCCAGATCCGGCCGTTCGTTTTGTCCCAGGTGTCGTCGGGAATCACGTGGTTGGCGCGCTGGTCGTACCAATCGACGACGAAGACCGAGCCGTCGGGGCCGGTGAGACAATCGATGGGGCGAAACCAGATGTCGTCGGTTTCCAGCAGCGTTCCCTGGTACTGGGTCTTGAACGTCGAGCCATGCGGCTCGATCGAACTCCAGTAGACGGCGTTGGAAAGCAGGTTGGCGCCGATATACGTGTTGCGAAACTTTTCCGGGTACGCATCGGCCTGGTAGACGATGCCGCCGCAGGTCACGTGGCCGCCGCTGTGGCCGGTGTGGGTCACGTGCTCGAAATAGCCATAGGTATACGGATTGTGCAACGGTCCGTGCTTGGAGAAGCCTTTGACGTAGTAGCCGCCTTGCACCTGGTGCAGACAGACGACGTTGCTCCAGTTGGTGCCGGCCATCGCATTGCCGTGGCGATCGAAGTCGAGCCCCCAGGTGTTGCCGCCTCCTTCGGAAAACAGCTCAAACCGCTTCGTGGCGGGGTGATAGCGCCAGATGCCCTGTTGAAAGCCGACGCCGCGCACGTCGGCCGTGACGGTGCTGCCTTGCGTGCCATAGAGCCAGCCGTCGGGACCCCACTGCAGCGAATTGATCACTGCGTGCGCATCCTCGAGCCCAAAACCCTCGAGCAGCACTTCCGGATCGCCATCGGGCACGTCGTCGCCATTGCGATCGGGATAGAACAGCAGATACGGGGCCTGGCCCACGTAGACGCCGCCATTGCCGAGCGCCAGCGCCGATGCCAGATTCAGCCCATCGACAAAGTCTTTCGCGCGGTCGGCCCGGCCGTCGCCGTCGGTGTCTTCCAGGATCGTGATCTTGTCGACGCCGCGCGGACCCTTGGGGGGCGGCTCGGGCACGCGGTCGTATTTGGTCCGCAGGTAGCGATCGACTGCCACCGGCTTTAGGCTTTCCAGCACATTGGGATCCTAAGCTTAGAATTCCACGTGGACAAGTTGTCGCGGCCGCTTCTATAGTGTCACCTAAATACTAGTGACTCCAGCGTAACTGGACTGGCCACAGTTAGGCCGCAAATGTAATCACACTGGCTCACCTTCGGGTGGGCCTTTCTGCGTTCGCGAGTGGACCCGATAAGCTCATGGAGCGGCGTAACCGTCGCACAGGAAGGACAGAGAAAGCGCGGATCTGGGAAGTGACGGACAGAACGGTCAGGACCTGGATTGGGGAGGCGGTTGCCGCCGCTGCTGCTGACGGTGTGACGTTCTCTGTTCCGGTCACACCACATACGTTCCGCCATTCCTATGCGATGCACATGCTGTATGCCGGTATACCGCTGAAAGTTCTGCAAAGCCTGATGGGACATAAGTCCATCAGTTCAACGGAAGTCTACACGAAGGTTTTTGCGCTGGATGTGGCTGCCCGGCACCGGGTGCAGTTTGCGATGCCGGAGTCTGATGCGGTTGCGATGCTGAAACAATTATCCTGAGAATAAATGCCTTGGCCTTTATATGGAAATGTGGAACTGAGTGGATATGCTGTTTTTGTCTGTTAAACAGAGAAGCTGGCTGTTATCCACTGAGAAGCGAACGAAACAGTCGGGAAAATCTCCCATTATCGTAGAGATCCGCATTATTAATCTCAGGAGCCTGTGTAGCGTTTATAGGAAGTAGTGTTCTGTCATGATGCCTGCAAGCGGTAACGAAAACGATTTGAATATGCCTTCAGGAACAATAGAAATCTTCGTGCGGTGTTACGTTGAAGTGGAGCGGATTATGTCAGCAATGGACAGAACAACCTAATGAACACAGAACCATGATGTGGTCTGTCCTTTTACAGCCAGTAGTGCTCGCCGCAGTCGAGCGACAGGGCGAAGCCCTCGGCTGGTTGCCCTCGCCGCTGGGCTGGCGGCCGTCTATGGCCCTGCAAACGCGCCAGAAACGCCGTCGAAGCCGTGTGCGAGACACCGCGGCCGGCCGCCGGCGTTGTGGATACCTCGCGGAAAACTTGGCCCTCACTGACAGATGAGGGGCGGACGTTGACACTTGAGGGGCCGACTCACCCGGCGCGGCGTTGACAGATGAGGGGCAGGCTCGATTTCGGCCGGCGACGTGGAGCTGGCCAGCCTCGCAAATCGGCGAAAACGCCTGATTTTACGCGAGTTTCCCACAGATGATGTGGACAAGCCTGGGGATAAGTGCCCTGCGGTATTGACACTTGAGGGGCGCGACTACTGACAGATGAGGGGCGCGATCCTTGACACTTGAGGGGCAGAGTGCTGACAGATGAGGGGCGCACCTATTGACATTTGAGGGGCTGTCCACAGGCAGAAAATCCAGCATTTGCAAGGGTTTCCGCCCGTTTTTCGGCCACCGCTAACCTGTCTTTTAACCTGCTTTTAAACCAATATTTATAAACCTTGTTTTTAACCAGGGCTGCGCCCTGTGCGCGTGACCGCGCACGCCGAAGGGGGGTGCCCCCCCTTCTCGAACCCTCCCGGTCGAGTGAGCGAGGAAGCACCAGGGAACAGCACTTATATATTCTGCTTACACACGATGCCTGAAAAAACTTCCCTTGGGGTTATCCACTTATCCACGGGGATATTTTTATAATTATTTTTTTTATAGTTTTTAGATCTTCTTTTTTAGAGCGCCTTGTAGGCCTTTATCCATGCTGGTTCTAGAGAAGGTGTTGTGACAAATTGCCCTTTCAGTGTGACAAATCACCCTCAAATGACAGTCCTGTCTGTGACAAATTGCCCTTAACCCTGTGACAAATTGCCCTCAGAAGAAGCTGTTTTTTCACAAAGTTATCCCTGCTTATTGACTCTTTTTTATTTAGTGTGACAATCTAAAAACTTGTCACACTTCACATGGATCTGTCATGGCGGAAACAGCGGTTATCAATCACAAGAAACGTAAAAATAGCCCGCGAATCGTCCAGTCAAACGACCTCACTGAGGCGGCATATAGTCTCTCCCGGGATCAAAAACGTATGCTGTATCTGTTCGTTGACCAGATCAGAAAATCTGATGGCACCCTACAGGAACATGACGGTATCTGCGAGATCCATGTTGCTAAATATGCTGAAATATTCGGATTGACCTCTGCGGAAGCCAGTAAGGATATACGGCAGGCATTGAAGAGTTTCGCGGGGAAGGAAGTGGTTTTTTATCGCCCTGAAGAGGATGCCGGCGATGAAAAAGGCTATGAATCTTTTCCTTGGTTTATCAAACGTGCGCACAGTCCATCCAGAGGGCTTTACAGTGTACATATCAACCCATATCTCATTCCCTTCTTTATCGGGTTACAGAACCGGTTTACGCAGTTTCGGCTTAGTGAAACAAAAGAAATCACCAATCCGTATGCCATGCGTTTATACGAATCCCTGTGTCAGTATCGTAAGCCGGATGGCTCAGGCATCGTCTCTCTGAAAATCGACTGGATCATAGAGCGTTACCAGCTGCCTCAAAGTTACCAGCGTATGCCTGACTTCCGCCGCCGCTTCCTGCAGGTCTGTGTTAATGAGATCAACAGCAGAACTCCAATGCGCCTCTCATACATTGAGAAAAAGAAAGGCCGCCAGACGACTCATATCGTATTTTCCTTCCGCGATATCACTTCCATGACGACAGGATAGTCTGAGGGTTATCTGTCACAGATTTGAGGGTGGTTCGTCACATTTGTTCTGACCTACTGAGGGTAATTTGTCACAGTTTTGCTGTTTCCTTCAGCCTGCATGGATTTTCTCATACTTTTTGAACTGTAATTTTTAAGGAAGCCAAATTTGAGGGCAGTTTGTCACAGTTGATTTCCTTCTCTTTCCCTTCGTCATGTGACTTGATATCGGGGGTTAGTTCGTCATCATTGATGAGGGTTGATTATCACAGTTTATTACTCTGAATTGGCTATCCGCGTGTGTACCTCTACCTGGAGTTTTTCCCACGGTGGATATTTCTTCTTGCGCTGAGCGTAAGAGCTATCTGACAGAACAGTTCTTCTTTGCTTCCTCGCCAGTTCGCTCGCTATGCTCGGTTACACGGCTGCGGCGAGCGCTAGTGATAATAAGTGACTGAGGTATGTGCTCTTCTTATCTCCTTTTGTAGTGTTGCTCTTATTTTAAACAACTTTGCGGTTTTTTGATGACTTTGCGATTTTGTTGTTGCTTTGCAGTAAATTGCAAGATTTAATAAAAAAACGCAAAGCAATGATTAAAGGATGTTCAGAATGAAACTCATGGAAACACTTAACCAGTGCATAAACGCTGGTCATGAAATGACGAAGGCTATCGCCATTGCACAGTTTAATGATGACAGCCCGGAAGCGAGGAAAATAACCCGGCGCTGGAGAATAGGTGAAGCAGCGGATTTAGTTGGGGTTTCTTCTCAGGCTATCAGAGATGCCGAGAAAGCAGGGCGACTACCGCACCCGGATATGGAAATTCGAGGACGGGTTGAGCAACGTGTTGGTTATACAATTGAACAAATTAATCATATGCGTGATGTGTTTGGTACGCGATTGCGACGTGCTGAAGACGTATTTCCACCGGTGATCGGGGTTGCTGCCCATAAAGGAGGCGTTTACAAAACCTCAGTTTCTGTTCATCTTGCTCAGGATCTGGCTCTGAAGGGGCTACGTGTTTTGCTCGTGGAAGGTAACGACCCCCAGGGAACAGCCTCAATGTATCACGGATGGGTACCAGATCTTCATATTCATGCAGAAGACACTCTCCTGCCTTTCTATCTTGGGGAAAAGGACGATGTCACTTATGCAATAAAGCCCACTTGCTGGCCGGGGCTTGACATTATTCCTTCCTGTCTGGCTCTGCACCGTATTGAAACTGAGTTAATGGGCAAATTTGATGAAGGTAAACTGCCCACCGATCCACACCTGATGCTCCGACTGGCCATTGAAACTGTTGCTCATGACTATGATGTCATAGTTATTGACAGCGCGCCTAACCTGGGTATCGGCACGATTAATGTCGTATGTGCTGGGGAAAG